>OIWN01000927.1_pt1 | contig 25406 bp, 16 predicted proteins | sample 1587591 | NCBI WGS metagenome assembly OIWN01 (sample SAMEA3888901, study PRJEB22519) | human gut metagenome | biome: human gut; feature: human-associated habitat; material: faeces | place: Denmark | collected 2010 | reverse complement strand
AGAAAGCCCTGAGCTAAACTGCTTTTACAGAGGACAAAGTAATTGTGAATGGGATATTTCCCCAAGTCTCTTGCGGTCCAAAGTTGAAGAGCCAGCATTGCTATCTACCTTTGCACCCAAAGAAAACTTATCCCTTTTTGGTACGATTGCTTACATTCAGCATCACCATCAAAGCACTCGTTTTATAGACTTCACAACCAATCCTGATGTGGCTATTTATTTTGCTTGTTCCGATAATAATGATAAAGATGGTGCTTTATATATTTATAATTATGCTCCGCACAGATCCGAATGGTACACCGCTGCAATATTAAGTGAATTAACTCGAATACAAACAAAAGATGCCATTTCAGTACAAGAATTTTCATATGAAATTCTAAGGTATCATCCCGAATTTAAAGAACGTTTTTCAGCAATAGAAGATTTGAACGGAACAATTATGTCTTTTCTAGACCATGGTTTCATGGTTCTTGCTGACAAAGATAGCTATGCTAAAAATGTCCGATTGCAAAGACAAAGCGGATGTTTTTATGTATGTGGAGTACAATTCTCCAAAACTTTAGTATCTTCTGACTATTGGCGGTCTCAAGCGGGGAAAAATAAATTCTTTCCCCATTCCGCAGTGGTTCCCGAAGATTTGAAACACGGACATACTTTACGAAAGCTCCTCATTCCCCAAAATATTAAGTCTGATGTGCTTTGCGCACTCGCTTTGAAGGGAATAACAAAGGATTATTTATTGCCATATATGTGATATTGCACTACCAATGATTATAACATTTTCACATATATGCCTTATCTATGCTATTCCCAAAAATCAGTTCTATTACTACCAAATTGTGGTTAAGCGAAACAATCTCAGCCGACTTCCTGCGGGTTGTCGGCTGAGATTGTCTTTATCGCATCACTTTGTTTAAAAGCTCCTGGTAACTATCTACTACATCGTAGATAACATTGTCTCCGCTGATAGCTTTGAAATGCTCTCTGGCACAATGGATCTTCGATTCTTCAATTTGCCGAAGCTGCATTGAGGACATGGAGCCTTTCGTCTCTGCGACGAAATAGATATGCTTCACTGTTCCCTCGTAAAAGGCGATTGCCCAGTCCGGGTTGTAACGACCAACCGGTGTTGAAATGTAGAAACTGTCCGGCAGCTTTACATAGACGGCAACATCCGTGTTTGTATCCAGCTCAGAGGCAAAATCGCGCTCGTTTGTGGAGTCATAGATAATATGGTCATACAAATGCCGCTGTGCTTTCATGGCATTCGCACCCAGCTTGCCTTTGATGGTCGGCTCTGTGAAGATATCCGTGTCATAGCGTTCTTCCAGCATATTGTAGGTAATATGCTGGATGATTGCCGTCGCTTTCTCATCGTTGATCAGCCCTGCAGCTTTGATGATGAACTCTTCAGGATTGTCCTTAAATTGGTTAAAGACTGCCTTTTCAATGCCGGAGAGGATCTCTACAATGGCCTTCCTCGTAAGTCCAGTTTCATCAACCAGCTTACCCACAAGATCATACTTTACTGCATGATTCGTTTTAATTTGCCTGTTGGCATTGTAAACTGCAGATTCTTCTCGTACAAAGGAGAGTCCTTTCATTAAATCGTCATAGGATCTTATCTCGTTCATCGCACCGGTTTCCACTTTGAAGAAGACTTTGGACACCCGGAGATTCCGATTTAGGGCATCAATCGCCTTCTGTACAAGCTCATCGGTGTCGAAATCTACCACGTACACCGATTTGGGGCTGATCCGTTGCCACAAAGCCTTAAATTCCGGCATCGCCAACTTTTCAGGATCAACTTGCAACTCCACATTCTTGTCACGGGCGTTTTCAGGCTGCATCATTCGGCTGTCATAGACGGAATCAAGGATATCAATTACTGCGTCGCGACTGTCCGCCACTTCCTCGGCAACTTTAATCTCGCCATTTGCTTTGTCGGCGTAGTATTTATCGGTCAATGCACCCTTGCGGTCAATATATCCGCTAACAATCAGGTCATAATGGATCGCCTGAGCTAATTCACTGTCTACAACCTGTTCGTTGCCGTTTGCATCCACAAGCACCTTGCCTTTGAAGAGGTCTGCGGTGACAGCTACAGGGCGACCGGCAACTGCATCCGCAAGCTCAGTTTGTAAGCCCTTGGCAAAACTGTCATAGCTTTCGCTGGCAATGACTGTCAGCACATTGACCACATGAACATCATTTCCCAGTACATTGGCATCCATGCGCTCGCCATCCTGATTGACACACAGGCGCAAGCCGCGGCCCACTTCCTGCCGTTTGCGGACCTCGCTGCTGCTCTGTTTCAAGGTACAAATCTGGAACACATTCGGGTTATCCCAGCCCTCGCGCAGCGCCGAATGGGAGAAAATGAACCGCACTGGCGACCGCTTCGGATCCCTGTCCAGCAGAAGTTCCTTGTTTTTCATGATAAGGTCATACGCGTCAATATCGTCGGAGGTCTTCTCTTTCTTGTCGCTGAGCTTGCTGTCGGTCATCTTGCCCTTTTTGTCGATGGAGAAGTATCCGGCGTGGGTCTCATGGGCGGAGATGGAGTCGAGGTATCGGATATAATCCTCATCGTCAAACTCCCGCTGCATATTGGAGATAATATCCTCGTATTCCTCTTCAAACATATCGGCATAGATGCCGTTATAGGGGGGGCCCGCCTCGTCGTACAGTTTGTACTTCGCAACCTCGTCGATGAAGAACAAGCTCAGTACCTTAATACCCTTATGAAAGAGCTGCCGTTCCCGTTCAATATGGGAGAGGATGGTCTCGCGGATCTGGATACGGCGGAGCTGTTCTTCGCTGACTTTTCCGATCACATCACCGGCATAAAGTTTAATACCGTTCAAAAACTCCACCGAGTTGTCACGCCCGTCGATGAATTTGACCACAAAACCGTTTTGATACTCATCCAGACCGCCGGAATTGTCGTAGAGATTAAAGCCGATACCGACTTTCATCGTCTTTTTGCGGATGCCGGTTGCACCCTTAAAGTCAAACTGCAAAGTAGCTGTGGGATCAGCTTTGGAAAGGTTGATACCCTCTAAGTAGACATATCCTTCCGTCGCTGTGCTGCCGGACTCGGTAATACCCTTGACGGCGATTTTCTTCACCAAACGCTTGTTGTACGCCTCCATCGCGTCCAGCCGGTAGACCATGTTGTAAATGCTGTCCGACTTATGAGTAGCAGAGTAGCGCAGAGTCAGCAAAGGATTAAACTCTTTCAGCCGTTCCTTTGTCTGCTTGCCCTCTACCGACTGCGGTTCGTCAATGATGAGGATTGGGTTTGTCTTGGCGATGATGTCAATGGGGCGGCGGGAGCGGAACTCATCCAGCTTCATGTAAATGCGCCGCGCATCCTTGCCTCTGGCGTTGAACGCCTGAGAGTTGATGATCATCACATTGATGGAACTGTCGGAGGCGAAGCGGTCGATCTCGGTGAGCTGCGAGGAGTTGTAGATAAAGAAGCGAATCTTCTTCCCATATTCCTCAGCGAAATGCTCCTGCGTCACCTGAAAGGATTTATACACACCCTCACGGATGGCGATGCTGGGCACCACCACAATAAACTTGCTCCAGCCGTAGTGTTTATTCAGCTCGTACATGGTTTTGATGTAAGTGTAGGTCTTGCCGACGCCGGTCTCCATCTCGATGGTCAGGTTGTAATGCCCCTCCAAATGCTCGGAGGGCTTGAGCTGACCTGTACGCTGCACCTTTTGCAGATGTTCCAAAATAATGCGGTCAGACAGCTCTGGCACAATGCGCTCGTTGCGCCAGCCTGTAAAATCGTACTCATCAGTAAGGGACTGCTGGTAGTTGATGCCGCGATCCATCATGTATGTGGGCGTGAGATAAGGCTGACCGGCGAAGACATCCACCACAGCTTTCGCCGCGTCCGCCTGGAACTTCTGATGTTTAAATTGTAATTTCATCCCGAAGCTCCTTTCTTAAATCACTCTGATCCGCTTGGAGATATCGTCTGCATCCTCCGGCATATAAAGCTTGAAAATCTCGAACACATTGATTTTAGCGGGGCTGTTGGCGAAGCTGCTGTCCCGAAAGACTGCCCGCAGGGGCTTGCGCTTGGCGATCTCTTTCACAACGCTTTCCGGTACATTGGGGTCGAAGCAAGCGATCAGGTCGCCGTCATTATAGGTATGAACGGTGTAGCCGTCGATCTGCTCAGATGTATAGGGCAGGGACAGGGGAAGCCCCCAGTCCAGCAGACAGCCGAACAGCAGATCCAAGTCGGTGCGGTCCTCCTTGATGTTGGAGATCATATCTACAAGGTTTTGCTGATCATAGTCATCTGCGGCATAGTAGACATCCTTCATGTTGCTGTCATCCAGTTTGAGGACGCGGAAGCCGATGTCCAGTTCGTCAGCCATTTTCTGTTTGGCGTCTTTCACCTCTGGGGAATCGCTCCATTCAGCATATTGAAAACCTTGAAGAGTCCCCTGTTCACTTTTATATTTGTGCATTTTTCGAATACCGACTCCCTCAGCCAATAATGCCTCTTTTGCTTTGTCTCCTGCTCTACGGATACGCTCTTTTCCTATATCACAAAGAGTATCATACTGCGGCGAAGGGCTCTTTTCCGGCAACTGAACCAGAATGAATTTCCGATGGCCGCCGTCCTGGGCGTTCTTGCGCATGACAGCATGGGCGGTGGTGGCGGAACCGGAGAAGAAATCCATCACAAGGGAATCCTGATCTGTAGCAATAGTCAGCATCCGATCCAAAAGGCGCACAGGCTTTGGTGTGTCGAAAGGCGCAGTACCATCAAATAATGCTTTGATTTCCTTCTTTGCCTCGTCTGTGTGGCCGACTTCCTCATAAGGCCAAAAATTTGTAGGCAGCCTTCCGCCTACATTATTTAGATATGTCTTCCTACGAATACCACCTTTGCCACCTTTGGTAAAATAAAAACGGGGCCATGGACCAGTGTCATATACCTTTTGGGCTAACTTCTGAGAAACAGATAGCGGAAGAGACAAAACAATCCCCTTGACATTAGGCCGGACATCTTTGGGGCTAATTCCACAAACTTTTGCCCGTTCATTAGCATCGTCCAAATCCTTTAGCTCATATGGACACCATCCCTGCATGATACGGAGCATTTCGTCCTGCTGATAGCGCCAACAAGCACTATCGCTTGGGTAAATCATTTTCCCTGTAAACGGGTGCTGTATGGCATATACCATACCTTGGTGAGTAGATGCTCCTGGTGCAAATGCATCACTACTTGTCCAAGGCATACTATCGTTATCTGGGTTTTTATATTTTGCGTCCATATCTGCAGTTCGAGGCAGATAATTCGGCATCCAAGAAGTTTGTTTGCTAAACACAACTATATGTTCTACTTCACTAACAACACCCTTAGAATCGTTTCGAGGAGAATATGTTCTCTGCCAGGAAATATCTGCTACGAAATTGCTTTCTCCAAACACTTCTCCGCACATCTGCAGGAGGTTAGCACACTCGTTATCATCAATAGAAATAAAGATAACCCCATCATCTGTTAGGAGATTCCTCGCCAGCATCAGCCGTGAATACATCATGCTGCACCAATCCGAGTGAAAGCGTCCGTTGGTGTCGGTGTTCTTGAACAGGCGGTTTTCGTTCTCGTCGTATATCCCCATCTGGGTATCTTCCTCTTTCTGGGAGCGCATGAAGTCGTCGGCGTAGATGAAGTCGTTGCCGGTGTTGTAGGGCGGGTCGATGTAGATCATCTTCACCTTACCCAAATACGCCTCCTGTAGCAGCTTGAGCACTTCCAAATTGTCGCCTTCGATGTAGAGGTTTTCGGTTGTGTCCCAGTTTTTGCTTTCTTCCGGACATGGGCGTAGCGTCTTGCGGATGGGCTTGTTCGCCTCCATAATGGAAGCCTTCTTGCCCACCCATGTAAACTCATAGCACTCGTCCCCGTCTACCACATCGGGGGAGAGGAGCTGCCGCAGCATCTCAAAATTGATCCCTCGCTTGATTTTGCCGTTTTCATCCCGCATCTCGGTAACGCAGTTGGGGAACAGCGTGGCGATTTTGTCTATGTTCGCCGATGTAAGGTCGGTTGTTTCAAATTTCATGTGATCCATCAGGTGAGTCCTCTCCTTCAACTTTAGTAAAAATATTGCCATGTGGACGTTCTAGTTCATCGCCCATAGCAATATAAAACAGGTCCTTTTCATTGTAAAGACGAACTGCGTGCGTATAAAGCAAATTGATAATTAGTTGCCCCCATCGATAAACATCATCCCAAATCTGCTCATAAGCAGAATCTATTTCTTTATTGCTCATAAATGGAGAGTCTTCATGCAAGAATTTTCCGCATCGATTATATGCCGCGATGAATTCATCTTTTGTTAAATAGGATTCTTTTCGTGGTTTCCACTGAAATCTGTTTTGGGGATCGACATAAATTGGTTCCGGATAAAAGTTTGGATGAATGCGCTCAATATCCTTTAAAATCAATCTTGCATTCCACATCCTATCTATATTGCCAAGTTTTTCGCGATATAGATCAGCATCAGAAACCAGAGTAGACAGTGCAATTAGCTCTAAAATTTTACGGATCTGTAATACGCAAAACTCTATATTCGTAATTTTATATGTGGTTTTTGTTTTTCCTTCCCGAATATCAGAAATAGAGCGCAACCGCCATTTGATTAGTTGCATATTCCGCAAATAAAGTTTTTGAAGTTCCGTTTGCCTTTCAAGTTCATTTTTCATATAACTGCTACCAGCTCCTTCTTCAATTTCTTCAGCTCCGCATTGATTTCCATTTGCCGGTTCAACTGCTTCTCGCGCCGCATCTTGACTTCCAACGCAGCGATCTGCTTTTCTAGCTGCCGTCGTTTTTCGTCTCGCTCCACAGAATCCTGTAAGCTTTCTCCGGCATCCGCTTGCAGCGCATCGCCGGCGATCTGCCGCACAAGGTTTTCATAAACGGCATCCATGCTTAGCCCATCCACACGGAATTGTAGCTCATTTTCCGGCATCCACTCCGTGTGATAATACCGGCTCACCTTGAAAGCGTTGCTGCCGGACGCAGCCACCTCCTTGTACCCGATCCACGCCTGCGCCTTGCCATCGCAAGTCAGAATGAAAAGGATATGGTACGGAATTTCTTTGTCGATCTGGCGGAGAACTGCTTCATCAAGCTCCGGAGTGTTCAGCCGGACTTCAAAGACTTCTACTTCTGTCACCATTTCTCCCGCAGCCAGGTTCAGTGTTGAAGCCGCCAGCTTGTTGCGCCAATAAATGAGGCGGATCTGCTCCACAAAGACTCGTTTCAGTACTGGCGTAATGTCGATATTCTCATAAAATTTTTGTTTCGGTATTCGTTTGCCGAATTCGGTTGTTGCAGGAAAACCGAACATGGAACCCTCCTCCTTATTTCACCACAAGGAAACAAATCAACTCGAAGTCATCCAGCCCTGATACAGCGGAAAGCAGGGCGGTGGTGCCGCCGCGCTTGAACAGGCTATCTATGTCGCTTTCCTCTTTCGCGTCAATGATAGAATTGATCGCCTCACTGAGTAGCTCGGAGACTTCGCCCATATTGCGTCCGTCATCCGTTTCCTGATTAAATTGCTTACACAGTTTCATCATCGGCTCGCTTTTTCCGCGGCAGAGCAGCCGCATGGTGTCCAGCATCCTCTTCGGATTTAGATAATCACAAACGATCTCGCCCTCTTCGCTGATATAGACCATGTAGAACGGGTGGATGCGGTTGCGGTTGTCGATGTTCACACTGTCATTGATATTCCGTAGGACGAAGATCACCCCGGCAGGGGAATCCTCTGTCTGTGCAACGACGGTATGCAGCCCCTTTGGCGCTGTCTCAATATCGTCGTGCTGCTTCATATATTCCAGCAGATCCAGCCGGAACTCATTCAGCCCCAGATCCATAATGGAAATACCGCTGGTCATGTCCTCAATGTCCACCACTTCTTCTTGCAGCCGCTTAAGCTGCGCACGACGGTATTCCAAATCGCCTTTTTCCTCGGCGTTGATCAAGTCATCATCGCCAGTGGAGGTCATGACCGAAATCTTCATGCGGGTCTCAACACGGCTTTTCAGGTTAATATATTCGTCTAAGTCCATATCCGGCCAGAAGTTGACGAGCTGGATATGGTCGTTTTTGCTACCAATACGGTCAATGCGCCCGAAACGCTGGATAATACGGACAGGGTTCCAATGGATGTCGTAGTTGATCAGATAGTCGCAGTCCTGCAAGTTCTGACCTTCGGAAATACAGTCGGTGGCCATAAGGATGTCCAGTTCATCTGTGCTCCCTGGAAGCAAAACAGCTTTGCCTTTAGAGACCGGCGAGAAACAAGTCAGGACGGTGTTGAGGTCGGCGCGGAGCTTCGGTATGGTGGTTTTGCCGTCTACTGTGCCTGTGATCTCCGCTGTTTCCAGCCCAAACTTCTCCTTGGCAAACCGGCTGACATTCACATAAAGGTAATCGGCGGTATCGGAAAAAGCGGTGAAGATGATGATTTTCCTGTTGCCAGGGTTAATGGGATGCTCCATCTTTTTCTGGATGAGGTCAAACAATGTTTGCAACTTGGTGTCGTGTTCTGGCGTAATATCCGCTACCATCAGGCTTAGCAGTTCCAGATTTTCCGCATCTTTTTCCAGCTCCCGTTTCCATGAAACATAATCCATATCGGCAAGGTCAATTTTGACCTTCTTACCCACGGAGAAGAAGTCGGTATTCTGGTCATCATAGTCAAAATCCTCGCTATCCGACAGCTCTGCCAAATTGAGGACGCAATCACCGGACTGATAGTTGTTGATGGTTACAACCGTGTCTTCAATCAGCTTTTTGATTCGGTCGATCGTCAGCCGGAAGGAATACACCGAACTTTCCAGCCGTTTGAGCAAGTTGATGCTCATCAGACGTCGGATACCTTCCTCGCGTCCCTGCTGGGTCAGGCTTGTCCCCTTGTGGTGGGTCATGTCCAAATACTTCGCAAGGCGCGATGGCATAATGTAGTTCGACGGCGTATAGATGGACAAATTCAGTGACATGAGCAGTGTATAGATTTCATTGTAATTGATGGCATCACTCAGGTCAGTCAAGCAGGGACGCAGAGAGATCGGCGGGAGCCGTTCCGGAAATTTGCCAATGTCCGCAGTGTTATAATATTTTTCAATGTGCTTGCGAGACCGGGCGATGGTCACGCTGTCCAGCAGCTCGAAGAAGTCAAAGTCCAGCGTCCGCAGCAACGCATCTGTTGTACGTTGCTCAGCGGGAAGTTTGCTCCACGCGTTGAACGCCTTCTGCGCCTGACGGAAGATTTCGTCGATGCTTTTTGTTGTCGCCAACTTTTGATTGATCTGCTCAGCGTCGCCTTCATAGGCAAGTGCAAGCTGGTTTTTCAGGTCAATGAATCTATTGTTGACCGGCGTCGCGGAGAGCATCAGCACTTTCGTCCGCACCCCAGCTCGGACAACTTTGTTGAGCAGCTTCAAATAGCGGTTTTCCTTTGCGTCTTCACCGGACACCTCGCCGCCGTTGCGGAAGTTATGGCTTTCGTCAATCACCACGAGATCGTAATTTCCCCAATTAAGGCGGTCAAGATCAATACCGTTGGACTGCCCGTGTTCCCGCGACAGGTCAGTGTGATATAGTACATCATAGCGCAATCTGTCTTCTGCTATGGGATTGTTGATATAGTTTCCCTTGTATGTATTCCAGTTTTCAGATAACTTCTTAGGGCAGAGCACCAGCACAGATTTATTGCGGTTTTCGTAATACTTGATCACAGCTAATGCAGTGAAAGTTTTACCAAGACCTACACTGTCAGCAAGAATACAGCCATTGTATTTCTCCAGCTTATTGATAATCGCCAGGACTGCGTCCCGTTGGAAGTCATACAGCATTCCCCAAATTTTGCTCTGCTTAAAGCCGGTAGCTTCATTGGGCATTTCATCTTCAGAGATATCTTCCAAAAACTCATGAAAGATGTTGTAAAGAGCAAAGAAGTAAAGATACTCCGGGGCATTTTCACGGTAGGCAGCAGAAATGGAATCTATGACCATATCGGTCACATCCTGAAGTCTTGCTTTATCGTTCCAAAGCTGCTCAAATAATTTCAGAAAATAACCGGCATTCTCAAAGCTTTCTGTTTTCTGAACAGGATAATAAGCATTGTTGCCGCGCTCGCACCCCAAATCCACCGTCGTAAATCCATTGATCGGCATGTAGGAGCTTTCATCCACAGTCATAAATCCCATCATCTGCTCCTGAGTTGCATTTGATTTAAATATGACTTTTTTCTTAATCCATTCTGCGCATTCTTTTGCGATTGCTTTTTGTGTCAGCTCATTTCGAAGCCTGATCTCAAATTCTGTTCCATAAATACTGCGCTCTCTTGAAAGACGAGGTATATAAAATTCACGCTGCGCTTTCGGTGTTTTCTCTGTTACGAATGTAGGCGAAGTGAAAATAAATCGAAGCTCACGAATTCCCGATAACTGTTTCTTTAGTTCCTGGTATGCATAGATAGAAAAGCAAGCCGCAGCGATAGAGAGTTTGCTGTCCTTGCGGATACAAACCTTCAGATCATCTTTTATCGTTATTGTGATATTATCTATAATCTGCATATGCGACCTCTTTCTATCAAATGTATAACATTAAATCTATTACGCCTCCGATAATGATACCTCTTCTATGCATCTTTCCGTTTCACATATTTTCCGCTTTTGATTCTTGCGTCAGCAGGCTTTTGGGCATCATCAGGAATCCCCCATGTCCGACCAATCGTAATTATGCCAGGAATCCTGTTTTGTTTACACAACACCTGAATCCGCCGTTCAGAAATTCCCCAGCGCATTGCGGTTTCCTAGATTGAAAGATACTTCATAGCTCGCCTCCTGACACGTAAATGGATACAACATTACAGCGTCTATTATATTCGAAATGGCGCATAAAATCAAGCTATGCAGTAGCATACAACCGCTTGAAAACAATCTTCCGCAAGCAGGGCATTCCTGTCCAGGAATGCTCGTTTTCGAGATTTCCGCTTCCGCATAAACCTCTTCAAACAGCTTGTTGAGGCATATCCCCAATCCCCTTGAGATCATCACCACAGGTGATGGCTGCGCGTCCCATTGGACGCTTTACGATATAGGCCGTCAAACCCAAATCTATCACATAGCAAGAGTCGCAAAACAGCAAAAATCCCCGGCACAGCAGACCACCATTCTGTGATCCACTGCGCCGGGAAATTCTCTATACACTATCGTTCTTGATTCTGCGCCTGCTCATGTTCCTGTTCTTTCTGAACCATTCCCTTCTCGGGCTCTTCACCTACACACGCCTCAGCCACCTTCAGTGCAATCTGATAATCCTGCATTTCAGCCCGGACCTTCCTGTACTCTGCATAGGTTTTCTTCTTGCTTTCTAGAACTTTCGCATACTCCATATTCAATTCTTTCACTTTTGGAATCTTTTTGATTTCCAGCTGGTCAAATGCTTCCTTTGCCGCCTTGTGAAGCGTTAGCTCCTCCCGATGTGCTTCGTAAAATTTTCGGCCGTAACCTGCCTTGCGGTATGCGATATAAGTCTCTCTGGTCTTTGCGTAATTGACGATATGCTTCCGCAGGATCGCAATCTCCGCCAGCCTATTCTCGGACTGCTTCACGGAATCCAGCAGCTCATGGCTATGCCGGGTAATATCCTCCGTTTTCTCCCGGAGCTGCTCCATAGTGTGGATATCCTTTTCCTGCAGAAACAGAATCGCTTTTGCCGCCGCTTTCAGATTATACACCTTCGCCCACCGCTCATATCCTGCGCCTTTTCCTGCGGCCAGTTTTTCCTGAATGTTAATGGGAAGATCCAGCGTGCGACTGTGATTCTGCGGTTTACCGCTTTTAACCGGATGTCTTCCTTTGCCAGCCAATGCTGCTTTCAGATCTTCAACGGTATAGCCTTCTCCGAGAGAGCGGAAGCGCAGAAAACGCCCGCTGTCCTTACCACGGAGCGATGGCTGTTTCCCGTCTTTATATTCGAATCCTGCCTCCACAAGAAGTCGAATCAGTTCTTCAAAGTCCTTCGGTTTTTTCAGAAGTGCCCGGTCGATTGCCAGCCGGATATCATCACGATGGCAGGGGCGTCTGGGATAACCTGTCCTCTTTGTTCGCTCCTTGTATGGCCTCGGCTTGATCACGGATTTCCCATGCTCCAGACAGATCATATCGCTGAGCCGCTGCACCGCCAGACCGGAACGCCGGAAATCCCGGAATTTGTGCAGGCAGTCCAGGGTCGTGGAATTATATATGATGTGATTATGGATATGGGCCTTATCTATGTGAGTCGCCACCAGAAATGCGTGCTTCCCCTTGGTAAAACGCATGGCCAGCTCGTAGCCGATTTCATTGGCTTCCTCCGGCGTAATTTCCCCCGGTTTGAAGGACTGGCGGATCTGGTAGGCAATCACATCATGCTCCTGCGTTCGTCCGGTCATCTGCAGATACTGGCGTTTGGAGAGAAGGAATTCCTGATCGGCAGTCTCAGGGTCACACTCGTAGGAGCTGATATATTCGCCACCGTTGGTTTTCTCTGCATTCTGTGAATAGTCCGTTCTATCTGCCAGACACTGAGCGATAGTTTTTCCCTTATTGATATGGAGCGCAATCAGTCTGCATGCCGCCATTCCTTCGCCTCCTTCCCATCAGAAAAGGAGCCGCCCTTAAGACAGCCCCTTTGACTTTTACGGCAGCATCTTTTCGCGATCTTCGGCTCCGAGAAGATATACGCTCACGGCCATTTCATGTTCCATATCCATATAGTCAGCCAGCAGTTCTTCATACATCATAAACAGCTTCCGGTCACCAATGGCTTTTTCAAATTCGTCCTCATGTTTCTTAAAGATTTCCTTCAGATGCTGATATTTTTCGTTGCACTTTACAGCTGTCACTTCCAATTCCGGATAAACGCTTTCGCAGTATTTCCGAATAAATTCTTTGTCCATCACAGCTCCTTTCAGGAATGAAGAAACCGTACCAGTGCGCCGTTGATGGAGCCGGAGATATCTACAATCATCATGGCCCCATACTGCAGAACCAGGCAGGCCACTTCCACGCCGATGAGAAACGCCACGTTGCCCCACTGGCCCTGAAAAGCACAGAAGATACCTACCAGAAAAATGAACAGCATGAAGATTCCCACCACAAAGGCGGACAGGTTTGTCATGATCTTGCCCAGCACCCAGAAAACACCCAGCAGAAGAATGACGGGAAGCGCAAGTATCTTAAAGGGAAGTTTTAAAAGCCACATATTCAACGTCCTTTCTTTCGTGAAATCATTTCGTACCCTCATTATACAGGAGTGCTTCCCGCCTGCCAAGTTTACAAAAGAGGTTATCGGATCGATGCGAGACGGGAAAGCAGTTCCCTGGCGCACTGCCAGATTTCATCCAGCCGCGCCTGCAGATCCCGGATGTCTTCCTGATAAATGCTTCCTGTCTCATTCGCCCGCTTCGCATATTGGTTCAGGTTGTTGCTGCAGCGGCGCAGGAGAGAAACCAGTTCCTTCACATCCTGCAGATCCAGCTTCACGCAGTAACCGTCCAGTGCCATTTTTCGGAGATACGCGCTTTTACTGTGTATCCCCATCTCAGCCATTTTCTGATGGATTCGTTCCTGATCGCTTTTCGTCACAAAGAAATGCAGCTCCTGATCCTTTTTCTCCATTACAGCACAGCCTCCTCCCTTTCTGTTTCTCGCTTCGGTATCGGAGAATATCCCTCCCTAGACTTTAAATCTGCAAGCACAGATGGCCGTCTCACTAGCTCCTGCTCATCTGAAATGTGTTCGGCTTCTGGATGGGAATCATCCATATTCAGCGCCGCGTCCAGCTCCGCCAGTCTGGCTGATTTCTCCGCAAGCTCCCGTTCCTGTGGAAAGGGCTTCTGCAGTTCTTCCCTGGCGGCATTCTGCTGGTTTTCCAGATTCATCAGCCCATTTTGCACCCGTTCCAGTCTGCCCGAAAGCCCGGACAAAGCATTGTCCATCCGGATGAGATTGCCCCTCGCGTCTTCTCCAAGAGTTACTTTGTGGCTTAAGGCTCCCTTCAGGATCACTTCAAATTCCTTAGAAAAGGCATTAAAACAAAGCTCCATGGAAAATCCTCGATACTCCCCCAGAGGAACCGGCCCGTCACCTTTCAGGTTCCGGCACGCCTCAATGATTGTTTTCCCGGCATCGGTTTTTTCCGTAAAGACTGCATCGCCGATTTTCACACCCGCAAAGCCGTCTGCCGGATGGGGATGAGACGCGGCAGTCTGGATATCCGCAATCAGTCCCCGGATTATTTCCTGGCTCTTTTCAATCTCCGCCGGAAAGTATTTCAGCAGACGGTCTTCCAGCCGGAAATGCTGGCTCATGTGGTCTGCTTTCAGCACCTTCAGCCGGGCCACTTCAATATCCAGATCCATTTTTTCTTTAATCTGCGGATCTCCGGCGCATAAGGCTTTTATCTCGGCATAGGAGAGTGCCTGCTCATCCACGTCGTCGCAGGAACGGGCCGGAGATTTGGACGTCATGATTTGGCTGATAAATTTCTGCTTATTTTCAAGAGTCTGAAAGAGATAAGCGTCAAAAGTTTTCTCCGTCACATACTGATAGATCTGCACTTCTTTATTCTGGTTTCCCTGCCGGATGATACGGCCATTACGTTGGGTCATATCGGAAGGCCGCCAGCCCACATCCAGATGATGGACGGCGATCAGCCTGTCCTGCACATTGGTTCCGGCCCCCATTTTCTGTGTGCTGCCCATGAGAATTCGGACCTGGCCGCTTCGCGCTTTGGCGAATAATTCTTTCTTTTTCGCTTCGGTATCTGCCGTATGGATAAAGGCCACTTCCTGCTCCGGCACACCCGCCGCAATCAGTTTGGAGCGGATATCGTCATAGACATTGAAGGTGCCGTCATTCTTCGGCGTGGAGAGATCACAGAAGAGAAGCTGTGTCAGCCGTTCCTCTGTTCCCTCCTCCCAGATCCGCAGTACATTGGAAACACAGGCGTTGACTTTACTTCCGGGATCATCTGGAAGCAGCGGATTCATCAGCCGCTGATCCAGTCCCAGCTTCCTGCCGCCAGAGGTGATTTTAAGCATATTGTCCACGGTAGAATCCACCATACCGCTGTGGCCTGCCACAGCCCGTTCCGACAGTTCCGCCACCATGGCCTGCTGGTGCTCCGAAGGCTGAACCACCACAGTCTCAAATTTTGCCTCCGGTACTGGCAGGTTCAGTTGGTCGCTGGTTTTAATATCTGCCACTTCCTTAAACATGGCCATCAGTTCCGGGAGATTAAAAAACTTCGCAAACCTCGTCCTCGCCCGGTATCCGGTTCCCTCCGGGGCCAGCTCGATAGCCGTAGTCGTCTCTCCAAAGGTGGAGGCCCAGCAGTCAAAATGAGTCAGACCTTTCTGTTGAAGAGTTCCGTATTGAAGATAGCGCATGACCGTATAAAGCTCCGTCATGGAGTTGCTGACAGGCGTTCCTGTGGCAAATACCACGCCGCGCCCTCCGGTCAGTTCGTCCATATAGCGGCATTTCAGGAACATATCCTGTGATTTCTGCGCCTCGGAGGTCGAAAGCCCCGCTACATTACGCATTTTTGTAAAAAGGAAAAGGTTCTTAAACGCATGACTCTCATCCACAAACAGCCTGTCCACACCTAGCTGCTCGAAGGTAATCACATCGTCCTTTCTGTCGGCACCCAATAATTTATCCAGCCTCGTCTGCAGGGATTTTCTGGTCTTTTCCATCTGCTTAATGGTAAAGCTGTCGCCTCTCTGGAATTTTAACTCGCTCAACGCATTGGTAATCTCGTCAATCTGCTCCCGGAGAAGCCGTTCCTGGCGTTCTGCGCTGATGGGAATTTTCTCAAACTGGGAATGGCCTATAATCACCGCGTCATTGTCCCCAGTAGCAATCCGGGCGCAGAATTTCTTCCGGTTCGCTGTCTCAAAATCCTTTTTGGACGCTACCAGCAGTTTCGCGCTGGGATATAGCCGGAGGAATTCATTGGCCCACTGGAGCGTCAGATGGTTTGGCACCACAAAGAGAGACTTCTGGCAAAGCCCCAGCCGTTTGGATTCCATGGCGGACGCAGCCATTTCAAAGGTCTTTCCTGCGCCGACCTCATGGGCCAGCAGAACATTTCCCCCGTAAAGCACATGAGCGATGGCATTGCGCTGGTGAGGCCGGAGTTTAATATCGGGATTCATGCCGACGAAATGGATATGGCTGCCGTCATATTCCCGCGGCCTTGTGGAATTGAACAGTTCGTTATAACGGTTACACAGCCGCTCCCGACGCTCCGGCTCCCGCCAGATCCAATCCTGAAACGCATCCTTGATAGCCTGCTGTTTCTGCTGGGCCAGTGTTGTCTCTTTCTTATTCAGGACACGCTTTTGTTTACCGTCCAGATCTTCTACTGTGTCATAAATCCGGATATCCTTCAGGTTCAGCGTTTCCTCCAGAATCCGGTAGGCATTGGCCCGTTCTGTGCCATAAGTGGTATAGGCCGCCACATTGTTCCGGCTGACCGCGCTTTTCCCGCTTATCTGCCACTCTGCGGTGATAGGAGAGTAACGCACCTCGATGGAACGGAGCAGATAGAAGGGCGTCTCAAAGGTTTCCTGCATAAATTGCTGGATATCGTCCGGTTCAATCCAGGTAGCGCCCAGACGAACGTCAATCTCAGAAGCGTCCAGATCCTTTGGCTGCGCCTTCGTCAGCGCCTCTACATTGACTGCAAAGGCGCTGTCACTTTTGGCAGCTGTCTGAGCAATCCGCAGTTTCTCACGGACATTCCCGGAAAGATACTCATCTGCAGTCTGCCAGCCCGCTTCCGGCTGTTCAGAAGACAACGGATCTTTGAAGATGACTCCCTTTAATTCTTCCGTGATAGCCTCATACTCGCCGGGTGTACCAAGAAGCTCTGCCATAAACAGCAGATCCACCTTGCCCCGTTCTCCGATGGAGACAGCCAGGGCTTCGCTGGGCGTGTCCACACGGGTGACATGGTGCTCCGGGCGGATGGTGCGTTTCGTAAACATATCCGCCTTGCTTTCCAGCTCGCCGTTCTCATTGATATTCTCCAGAGAACAGAGCAGATAATAGGAAGAATCGTCTGCAAATGCCTGAGCGTTGCTGCGGGAATTGATCAGGCAGTACTCCGCAGTAAACTTATCATAAAGCGCATCCAGTTCCTGCTGTTTTGCGCGGATATCTTCCTCCGGATAGTTCTCCATCTGGTAATCAATCAGCTCATTTACCGTCTGGCGAAGCTCCACCAGTCCCCGTATCCGTCCTTTGGCCGTTTCGTTTAATTCCACCGGGCGCATGACGGAATTTTCCCGGAAATACACCTCGCCGTCCACAACGGTATAAGAGTAGTTCTTCACATTGGGATCGGCCGGGATAACCTGCTGAGTGTCTTCCCCTTCCGCAAGCACCGTCTCGACGGCCTGATACTGCCCGTGAATCCGGGATACCGCCTGATGCAGCTGCTCCGCCAGGTCTGCGCCGGGAATCGGCTCAACGGTACATTCTTCCCGGCCGTACTGCGTATTTTCCACTGACAGCTTTCCCAGGATCATTTCCGGATGCTCCGCAAAATAGCTGTTCAGCTGGAATCCTTCCGGCGAAAATCCCAGATGCACCCACTCCGGTTCCATATCAATGGGATGTTCCCGCTTCTGCAGAAAAATAATGTCAGAGACTACCTCTGTCCCTGCGTTGGCTTTAAAGGCACTATTGGGAAGTCGGATCGCTCCCAGCAGTTCCGCCCGCTGTGCCAGATAACGCCTTGCGTCCGGATTTTTGGAATCCATCGTGTAGCGGCTGGTCACAAAAGCCACGATACCGCCAGGACGGACCTGATCCAGCGCTTTGGCAAAGAAATAGTTGTGGATGGAAAATCCCAGCTTGTCATAAGGCTTATCTGATACCCGGTAATTCCCAAAAGGGACATTTCCGACAGCCAGATCATAGAAGTCCCTGCGGTCCGTAGTCTCAAATCCGGCTACGGTAATTTCCGCATTGGGATAGAGCTTCTGCGCGATCCGCCCGCTGATGGAATCCAGCTCCACACCGTACAGACGGCTGCCGCTCATTTCATCCGGAAGGAGGCCGAAGAAATTTCCTACACCCATAGATGGCTCCAGGATATTTCCGGAGGTGAAGCCCATGCCGCCAACAGCCTCATAAATCGCTTTGATCACAGTCGGGCTGGTGTAGTGAGCATTCAATGTGCTGGCCCTTGCCATCTCATATTCCTGATCAGACAGAAGATCTTTCAGTTCTTGATATTCCCGCACCCAGCCTGCTTTCTCCGGTTCAAAGGCATCCGGCAGACCGCCCCAGCCCACATACTGAGCAAGAACAGACTGTTCTTCGGGCGTGGCGTTCCGATTTTCCTGTTCCAATGTGAAAAGGGTACGGATTGCCTCCACATTGCGCTCGTACTTTGCCTTTGGGCCGCCTTCTCCCAGATGCTCATCTGTGATCCGGTAGTTCTGAGCCGGAATCTCTGCCGTTGAAGCAAGAGGAATTACATACTCCTGAAGCCATCGGTTGCGCTCATCCTGCTCAAGCATCCTGTCCAGATTATCTTTATTCTCCACCCGAGAAATCGGATATGCCTGCGCCGGGTCACGAAGCTCCACGTCGAATGTCCAGACATGTTCTACAATATACTGCGTCCCCTCAAGATAAACGCTATCTCCAGTTAAAAGCGCATCAGCCATTCGCGTTGCGGTGGGTCTGCCCTCATTTTCTGCCTCTTTTGAATTTTCTTGCTCATCGTACCGTTCCTGTTCCTCAGCATTCAGATAGCGTCCCTCCCGGATCATTCTGCTAAGGATCGCTTCTATCTCCGGCCAGTGCAGAAGCTGCGAGCTGTCATAATCATAGTTCCGAAAGCAGATCCCCTTTCCACTGATGTCCACAAAGCCTTTCGTTCCATCAAGATAATGATAGCTGCCGCCGCCAATACCGTATTCTTCTTTTATGAGCTTTATACGTTCTTTTGGACTATCCTCTCGATCATAGGATGCAGTAATCCGAAGTTTTCCATCCTTTATCAGAGTACCTTTCGCAAGTATCTTTTCTACCTCTTCTTCAGGCACAGAAAAAGCGGAGGGCTTCATGCTCTCCGCTGGTTCTGAGTGGTCTATGGCCGCTATCTGATCCGCTTCCGAAGGAAACAGACTTAATTGTTGATAAGTTCCGCCAGTATTATCTCTTCCGCCTGTGCTTTCAGACTGTTTAAGTGGCGTACCCAATCCATCTGGTTCGACTTTTTGTCCGGCGCTGGATTCTTCTCCAGAAGTTCCTTCATCAGCTGATCCAGCCTCCGGTGCGCTGTCTCGTCGATTTCCTGAAGATGAGGAAACAGCTGCTCCGTCAGTACCAGATCGCTGTACAGTATCGGATTGTTCTCCTTCAGATATGCCCTGCGCATCCTTCCGTATTTGCCCAGAGGTTTCTCCGTCGTCACGCTCAGTTCGATCTCCGGAAGCAGATAATCCCCTTCCTGTCTGTATGTTATTTCTTTCTGCATAGTTCTGGCTCCTTTCCTGGGCTTTTGTCCGTTCATAATCCCGGATAGCCCTCTCAATTTCACGGAACACCTCTCTGGAAATACTGCTGACTGCAGTTCCCAGCGCAGTGGCAGTCTGACGGGTGTTGAAATCAGAAACATCCCTAAAATCCTCCGGCTCAAACTGGTTTTCCCCTTCCTCTGTGCATCTGACAGAGAGGGTATAGGCAATGCTGGCCTGCGCCGCCTTCCGAAATACAGTTCCTATGTTAAATTCATCATACTCTTCCAGAAAGCTGTCCGCAACGATACCGCGAATCTGCTTGCCGTAATCCAGCCAGTAATCGGCGGCCAGACGGCCAGCCACTTGTTCCAGCTGTGCTTCCAGGGACTGATTTTCTCCGCTGATGCCATAGGCGCGTTCCAGGGCAGCCATAACCGGATTTCGGTATTCTTCTTTCATTTGCCAGAGCCAGACCGGACGGGAATTACTTCCGGCCCCGGTATCTGCCACATCAAAGACATACCGCAGTTTTGGAGAATCCCCTTCGTTGTCCACCAAAGCGATTCCCTTTGCGCCCCGTTTTACATACCTGTGCATGGTATCGAACCAGAAATCATATTCTGCACAGGCAGTTGCTTCGGGCCTCTGCAGATAAATCATCAGCTGGTCATAATAGGGATATTTGTAGTTGCGGGCAGCTGTAGCCAAAAAAGCTTTCCATTCCTCCTGCCTCCCTGTCACATATTCCGGTGCGCCTGCCAGAATGTCTGCATAACGCCGCGCCTTGATTCCCATTCTCATCCTCCTCCCTGTCTTAGATATCCGGATAAAGCTCCAGCTGGTCAAAATCCTCATCCGTCATCTTTTCCAGCTTTTCCATTACCCGATCCGTCAATGCCCTCAGCTCCCTCTCGTCATATTCCAGCTGTCTTCGCATTTCTCCAAGAGCTTGATACAGCCCCGGTCGATCTCCGGGGCTGTAAAGCATCATCAGTATTTTTTCTTCACCTGTAAAATCCACCTTCTCACTCCCTGCTTCGTTCTGTCGGCTGGTGCGGAACCATCGCCCGCTCGGGCGTCTGCCGGCTTTTCAGCTGTTCCAATATGGAAGGCTTTTCTTCCGCGCCGCTGCGGCCTGTCTGCTCGTCAGGCAGATTGTTTATCACTCCATCCAGGCTGTTGTCATTCTGTTCCAGACTGTCCTCGGCAGACCGCAGATGATTTTTCCCGGAAAAGAAACCCGGAAGCTCCACGAACCCGACTGAATCCACATAATGACAGGATACCTCTCCACCAATGTTGAGTGCCACAATATCGCTGACCGAAAGGCTGTGGCCTCTGAAATCTGCCGGATGATTAAAATTAAATCTCACGAACATCTGCTCCAGCAATATTTCTCTGTCCTGGTATGGGGGAAGCGGAGCCAGATAAACCACATCATAATGGTCAATTTCCGGTTCTGTCCCTTGCCTCTGTAATGCATTGTAAGACATAAATCTTTCGTATCTCGTGTCGTCACTGTCTCTCAGCTGCAAAATCGCATAGGTGTCCGTACTGCTTTCCAGAAAAGCCTCAAGACTTCTTTCCGGAGCAGTAATCCCATTCACCTCGTCCCATTTCTCGATTTTATCTCTCGACATCTTGTTCCTCCTGCAGCGGCTTCATAAAAGGCAGCCCGTTTTTTCTTGCATTTTCAATATCACGCTGCCGGCGACTTTCCCCATAGGGAGGCCGAATCCCGATACTCTTTTTGGGAACGGTATAGGTCACAGCCCGCTGCGGCCCGCGCCGTTCCAGTCTATACTGATCCGGATATTTTTCGGAGAGGGCTTTCAGTTTATTGATCAGACGCTGGTCATGGGTATAAACGCTGGCGGTATCCAGCTCATTATCCCACAAGATCACCGTTTCCTGCTCTGCAAGCGTCAGATGGTATCGGCGGCTCATCGCTTTGATTCCTTCCCGTTTTCAAACTCCATTTTAAAGCGCGGCCTGCCGTCATTTTCTGTCTCCAGAAGAACTGTGGCATTATAGGTCTTTCCCGTCTTCTGACTCTTGCAGTCCTTCAGCTTCACACGCCTGTCCCGCACCAGCTTCTCCGCGATCTGTTTCGTCATATGCTTGCCGATTTTGTTAAAAAAGCCATTGTCCGCCCAGAGAGTAAAACGGCATTCCCGGTTTGAACAAAACCAGCCCTTTCTACACTCAACTACCTCTGCTCCGCAATGCGGGCAGCTTCCAATCACAACATTGTTCTGCATCAGCACATCCGCCCCTTTCACCACTTCATAAGTCTCTGTCAGTTCCCGCACCATTGCGCAGATTTCCTCCATGAAAGTTTCTGCGCTGTAATCACCACGCTCAATCAGCAGAAGTTTCTCTTCCCACTCCGCTGTCATGGAAGGAGACTGAATCTGTTCCGGAAGGATTGTTACCAGAAAAATCCCTTTCTGCGTAGGAATCAAATATCTGGTCTTTTTATCTCCACGCCGTTCCAGGAATCCCTTCTGCACCAGCTTTTCAATAATGCCTGCGCGGGTGGCTGGAGTTCCCAGCCCCCTGCGTTCCGCTCCATCCGGCATTTCATCCGCCCCGGCCGTCTCCATGTTCTGCAGAAGCGTATCCTCTGTAAAATGCTTTGGTGGGGCTGTCTTTCCGTCTTTGACCTCTGCGGAGAGAAGCGGAAGAGTGGTATTCTCCTGTAAATGTGGCAGGATATTTTCCTTATCATTTTTCTTTTTCGAGCCGCATTTTTCTTCCATTCCCTTCCATCCGGCAGAAAGAACCGTTTTCCCCTTTGCCTTAAAAGCAATACCGCCACAGAAAATCTCTGCGGTAGTTTCCGCATAGCGGCAGGGAGTGCTTACAGCCGTCAACAGGCGCTTCGCAATCAGTTTTAATATCTCCAGTTCCCCTTGGGGAAGATCAAAAAGAATGCAGTTTTGCACTTCTTTCGTGGGAATAATGGCGTGATGGTCAGTCACCTTCTTACTGTTAATCACTTGTCCGGCATTCGCTGACACTGTGCTAGCCTTCGGGAAGCAGGCGGCAGCCGTCACAGCAGCAAGCTCCGGAAGCATTTCCGCCATGTCTTCTGTAAGGAATCTGCTGTCCGTCCTGGGATAAGTGACCAGCTTTTTCTCATAAAGAGCCTGAACATAATCCAAGGTCTGCTGGGCAGTATAGCCAAGTACCCGGTTGGCTTCCCTCTGAAGGGTAGTTAAATCATAAAGAGCCGGAGGCTTTTCTGTTTTTTCGGTCTGCACAATCTTATCTATCCGGGCTGTACCTTCTCTCCGGCAGGATGCAGCCAGGTTCTCGGCTTCCTCACGGTTTTTCATGCGCTCGCCAGAAACGCTGAAACCATCGAAGCAAAGCTGCACCTGATAAAAGGCTTCAGGCTGGAATGCCGCAATGGCTGCCTCCCTTTCCACGGCCATTGCCAGGGTGGGAGACATAACCCGCCCGGTATTCAGCGTGGTTCCGTACAGGCATGAAAAAAGCCGGGTAGCGTTGATTCCGACAATCCAGTCGGCACGCTCCCGGCACAGGGCCGCTTCGTATAAAGCATCATATTCACTTGATGGGTGAAGGTTTTTAAATCCTTCCCGAATGGCGCTGTCCTCCATGGAAGAAATCCAAAGCCGCTCAAACGGCTTCCGGCACCTGCACTGATGATAGACCAGTCTGAAAATCAGCTCCCCTTCACGTCCCGCATCCGTTGCGCAGACCAGATTCTCTACATCCTCACGGGTCATCAGCTTTTTCAGAATTTCAAACTGCTTTTTCGTCGCCGCCGAAACCCGATATTGAAACGGCTCCGGAAAAATCGGGAGGTCTTCCCTGCGCCATTTCAAATACTGATCACCGTATGCTTCCGGTGGAGCCAGCTCCACCAGATGGCCGACACACCAGCTCACCACATAGCCGTTTCCTTCCAGATAACCGTCCCCACGCCTGGTTGCTCCCAAGACCTTCGAGAGCGCCTGTGCGACCGAGGGCTTCTCGGCAAGAACTAATTTGCTCAATCCTCATCCACTCCTTTCCTGAACGTGAGAGCAGCCCCGGTGGTGGCCGGGGCTGCTATGAATAAGATTATTTCAGCATATTTTTTTCGATTTCCTTGCACTTAGTATTATTTTTAAAAATATTTGCTGGATATGAATCCGAATATGTAGTATTAATTTGCTCAACAATTTTTGGCACAATGTCATCTATGATATCTTTTACTTCTGCTTCAAAATCTTTCATAACTGTTTCAGAAAACTCTTTATATCTTTTAAATTTTTGTAAAATCCAGTGTTCCATAAATCTATTTCCATGTGTGCATACAAGATACTCTTTGCCTGACAATCCATTTTTCTTATTTTGTAAGTGTTCCTCTGCAGTTCTTACAATCATTACTGCATTGATTAACTGGTAGGTATTTGTAGAAGGGTTAATTAATGCTTTATACGGAGCTCTACTGATATCCTCTGATAATGCACCTGCGTTTCTTTTTGCTATGGTTGAATAGGACAGATCACTCCACAAACAAGCTAATGCTATAATTGCTTCATCCGATGTGATTTGCTGCCTTGAATCACTAATTTCATCTCCACCTTTATAAAGATATGTAAAATGAGAAAAACGCAATTCCTGCCTGATTCTTTCTTGTTCTGGATCTAATGCTGCAAAATCTTTATTTTCAATTCTGTTTTGTGTATTCGATAATTTTGTAATCTGTAATGTCGTCTCTTCAGATACACCTGTCAAATCTATAAATTGAACCATAACATAAGCTTTATCTACCTGTTCCTTATTTTCCAGGTATGCAGCACAAATACTGCCAGTTGTCTGCGCACCATTAACAAGAGAAACTCCTTCTAACGAAAATAAACCTGTATTATTATTTGTACTTGCAAGAGGTTTTCTTTTTATCGATTTACATAATACTTTTATTCCGTTGTTAAAATAGACAAAATTTTCAGGATTTTGAAGCAATACTCGTTTTATCCCTTCATTTACATCCGTTCTCCCCTTATAAAAACGAATATTCTTTTCAAAAAGTAAATTTCCGTATTCCTTGTACCACTCTCCAATAGCAGATGCAGCAATAATTCCATAATATGCCACATATGGTGTGTCAATCTTCCCCCAATTATATAATACAATATCATCCAAAGTAATATCTTCTACGTTGCCGCCTCTTGCCAAAAAGGTGTATACATCTTTATATGTCACCTCTTCAAAATTCAATATCGTGCTTACCTCATCATTTGTTGAAGCCAATAATTCATCCATAGGGCGTAAAACATAGGTATTGGCCGTTTCTTTACCAGTATGAACATATATAGCCTGAATTTGATACCCTATTTTCGTAATAGCCGTTTCTATATCATCACGTCTAGCTTGAATCTTTTTATTTGCCCCATTAAGATCAAAGTTCAAAATACGTTTAAGCCCTTCTACAAAAGAACTCATCTCTTCCTGAGAAATAGATTCATTTCCCGAATTACGCCATTTACTTTGTATAATGAACAATTTTTTTTGATTATCATCCAAATAAATTGCATCAATTCCCATATCATGATACCCATCTGTTATATACTTTGCAGAAATTTGAGAATCGAGTCCACATTTTATCATTAACGCTATCGCTGCTAATGCGCGTGTTTCAAAATGAAATTGTTGATCGTTTTTAACATCACTCATATCAATAAAAGTGTCAAATAGTTCTTTAAGTCTTATCGATATTCTCAATATATTAATATTTCTCGCCATGGTTTCTCCTTTGTAATTCGTATATGATTTATTGTTAAATGCAAATAATTT
>OIWN01000926.1_pt1 | contig 25418 bp, 18 predicted proteins | sample 1587591 | NCBI WGS metagenome assembly OIWN01 (sample SAMEA3888901, study PRJEB22519) | human gut metagenome | biome: human gut; feature: human-associated habitat; material: faeces | place: Denmark | collected 2010 | reverse complement strand
AATTGAAGAAACGAAAAAAGCCTTGACTTTTTTTGGCAAAATGACTAAAATGATTTACAGACTATGGATGTCCGAGCAAGACAGACATACCTGAATCATAAATGAGATCAAAAGCGAAGATCGTGTTTTTAAGATACTGTTTCCGGTCAGAGAGAAGAGGTCAGCGGCTGTGAGCCTTTTTCCGTTCAGACAGATATCCGAATTTCCCACGGGAGCTGCATTGCTGAAATTTAGAGTAGGCATTGCCGTCTGGTGTACGTTACATACCGGAAAGTGTCTGTGGCAGACGAAGAAATGACCTGCCGACAGGAAGCTGGGTGGTACCGCGGTATAGATATGATCGTCCCTTTGCACGTTTTGTGCGAAGGGATTTTTTTATGTCATGTCGCAAGCGACCGCGCGAGACGCCCGAATGTGCCAGAGAACATCCTTTATGCACAAATTCGTGTCCACAAGTTAAAGCAATATCAAGATAAAAAGCAACAAAAGTAATAGAAGGAGAGAAATCATGCAGGATTTAAAAGAACTGAATGAAGTGATCACTGCGATCAAAGAGGAAATCCGCCAGGGTGCGGATGCTCTGACGACTTCCAAGAGTGTCTATGAGTTTAAGAAGACCTTTTTGGATAATAAGCAGGGCAGAATTGGTCTGCTGATGAAAGAAATGCGCAATGTTGCCAATGACCAGAAAGCGGAATTTGGTAAGACTATCAACGGCGCCAAGGAGTGGGCAAACAATTTCTTTGACGAGCTGGATCAGAAATTAAAAGAGAAAGAGCAGCAGCAGCGCTATGAATCGGAGAAGATTGATATCACGATGCCGCCGGTTAAAATCCGTTACGGTAATCTGCATCCAGTTACGACGGTCCGCAATCAGCTGACGGATATCTTCACCTCTATGGGATTTGAGGTATATGAGGGAACCGAGATCGAGACCGATTATTATAACTTTACAGCTTTAAATACACCGCAGGATCATCCGGCGCGCGATATGCAGGATACATTCTATCTGTCTCCGGAATTCTTGCTCCGTACCCAGACATCGGCTGGACAAGTTCATGTTATGGAAGCAAAAAAACCGCCGATCAAGGTTGTTTCCCCGGGTAAAGTATTCCGTTCTGACGATGATGCGACCCATTCTCCGATGTTCAGCCAGATGGAAGGTCTGGTTGTTGATGAGGGCATCACCCTGTGTGATTTAAAGGGTATGCTGGATATGTTTGTTCAGAGAATTTTCGGTAAGCAGACAAAAACGAGACTTCGTCCGTCCTATTTCCCGTTCACGGAGCCGTCTGTTGAGGTCGATGTAAGCTGCTTCCAGTGCGGTGGCAAGGGTTGCCGTCTGTGCAAGGAAACAGGCTGGATCGAGGTTCTCGGCGCTGGTGTGGTAAATAAGAAGGTACTGGAAAACTGCGGCATTGATTCCAATAAATATAGTGGATTCGCATTCGGATTGGGTCTGGAGCGTATCGCAATGCTGAAATACGGCATCAACAACATCAAGATGCTTTTTGAGTCTGATCTGCGTGTGCTGGATCAGATCGATGACTGATCAGGACAGGAGGATTAGAAATGCTTGTACCGTTAAGCTGGTTAAAAGATTATGTAGATATTAATATTTCCGCAGATGAGCTGGAGAAGAAGCTTTTTGACTGTGGATTTGAGGTAGAAGAAAAATGGCAGGTTGGCAAGGATATCAGCGGCATCGTCGTTGGTTATGTTGACTCCTGTGAGCCGATTCCGGAAACACATCTTCATGTGTGCCAGGTCAATGTAGGTGGTCCGGAACTCTTACAGATCTGCTGTGGCGCTGACAATGTAAAAGCTGGCGGAAAATTCCCAGTTGCCATGATTGGCGCGAAAGTATATGCAACTGCAAAAGATCATGTGACGATCGAGGGCGTGGCTACCATTAAAAAGGGTAAATTGAGAGGTTATGAGTCCCAGGGTATGCTGTGTTCCGGTACCGAGCTTGGCTTAAACGAGGATCTGTATCCGGGTGCTGGTTACAACGGATTGCTGGTTCTGCCGGAGGATGCGGAAATTGGTTCGGATGTCAAAGAGCTGACCGGCTTAAATGACTGGATCTTCGATGTTTCTATCACGGCAAACCGTCCGGACTGCCAGAGTATTTTCGGTCTGGCAAGAGAGGTTGCTGCCGCACTGGGCGAGCCGCTCAAGACACCGGCACTGGATTACACTGAGACAGAAGTTGAGAAAGAAGGCTTCAACGTAACGGTAGAGGCACAGGATCTTTGCCCGCGTTACATTGCACACTATGTATATGACGTAAAACTGGGTCAGTCCCCGGCATGGATGAGACGACGTCTGGCTTTGGTAGGGAATAATTCCATTTCCAATATTGTTGATATTACAAACTATATCATGCGTGAGTTAGGTCAGCCGCTTCATGCGTTTGACTGCGATTATCTGGAGGGCAATGCGATCAACGTAAGACGCGCGGCCGAGGGCGAGAAGATCGTGACGCTGGATGAGAAAGAATTTACCTTAAATCCGAACAATCTGGTTATCTGCGACGGCAAAAAGCCGGTAGCACTTGCCGGAATCATGGGTGGTTTAAATTCTGAGGTCCGTGATACCACGACGGAAGTGATGTTCGAGGCAGCTAAATTTGCCCGTGACAACATCCGCAGAAGCTCCCGTGCATTAGGACAGGGATCCGACGCGAGCCAGCGATATTCTAAGGGCGTCGATGAGTACACAACCGAGATGGCGATGAAACGTGCCCTGCATCTGGTTGAGGAGCTGGGAGCTGGTAAGATTTCCAAGACCCATAAAAATGTAAATACCGGAAACTCCTTAGAGCCGACTACCTTCAAGACAAGTGTTAAGAAGGTAAACGCTGTTCTGGGTATTACCGTTCCGGATGAGGATATTCTTCGCATCCTGACTGGCTTAAACTTCCAGCCGGAGATCAATGGTGATGAGCTGACCCTGCATTTCCCGGCATACCGTGAGGATATGGAGGATTACCCGGATGTAGCCGAGGAAGTAATCCGTATGTATGGCTATGACCATATCGTTTCCACCTTTATGCCGACTGCAAAGGTAACCATCGGCGGAAGCAACCTGCGTCAGAGAACCATTCTGAAGGTAAAGAGAACGCTGTGTAGTGTTGGCGCATTTGAGGGAATGCATTATTCCTTCTTCTCCCCGTCGGATCTGGATGAAATGGGATTTGCAGAGGACGCGCCAGAGCGCAGGGCGATCCGCATCATGAATCCGATCAACGAGGATCTGTCCCTGATGAGAACAACACTGGCACCGCAGATGATTCATGCGATGGGACGCAACCAGAAGAGAGGCATCTTCGAGGGACGTATCTTCGAGATTGGAAATGCATTTATTCCGAAGTCCCTGCCTCTGACGGAATATCCGGAAGAGCGAGAGACGCTGTGCATCGGTGTATTTGGTAGGGAAGAGTCTTTCTTTACCTTAAAGGGAATGGCAGAGGCAGTTGCCGATGTTTTAAATATTACTTTTAACTATGAAAAAACAGAGAAACCGTTCCTGCATCCGTATCAGACCGCAGCGATCTTCTGCGAGGGCGAGGAGATTGGTTACCTCGGTAAGGTAAAATATGAGATCATGAAGGAAGAGGCAATGCGCGAAGATGCGTATGTGTTGGAGATCAGCATGAAAGCGCTGGAGAAATGGTATGGAAAAGCCAAAGTATTTGAGCCGCTTCCAAAATTCCCGGAGGAAAAACGTGATCTGGCGCTGGTTATGGACAAAGACATCACCTGCGGACAGGTTGAGGGCTGTATCCGCGAGGCTTGTGCTTACGTCAAGGATGTTAGCCTGTTCGACGTATACGAGGGCAGACAGATCGCAGCCGATAAGAAATCGATGGCATTTACCGTTCTCTTCACTCCGAAGGAAGAGGCGTTCAAGGCAGATACCGTTGACGGATATGTCAAGAAAGTGCTGAAACAGCTGAATAAGACGTATGGAATTGAGCTGAGAAGCTGATTTTGAAGGAAAGAAAAGGCTGCTGTCCAGAGAGAGAAACTTTGGACGGCAGTCTTTTTGTGTAATAGGAAATTCCTTGGAATTCCCTATTACACAAAAAGGCACTAACGTGCCAATGATGCGCACTCGCGCGAAGCAGAAATATGTCGCAAGCGACCGCGCTCGGCGCGAGAATGTGCTAAGGCACATTCTTTTTTATGATGTTCAAAAGTCAAAAACATGGTGATCATTTTCCACCTATTTATTCGTCTTCCGGTTAATAAACTCCGTCCTCGTCTTCGAGTAGATAAATTTCTGACTCGCATACAGGCTGTAATAACCAGAAAAACTAAAGCTGACTGCAATCACCAGCACGAAAAACGGCATCGCCTCATAGCCAAAAAGCTCAAAGCCCAGCAGAAGCGTTGAGATCGGGCAGTTTGTGACTCCCACGAAGAGTCCCAGCATACCGCAGGCGGTCATAAGACCGACCGGCTGTCCAAAGAGAAATGCAAAGAAACTGCCAAACGCCGCGCCGATCGTCAGGGTCGGCACGATCTCGCCTCCCTTGAAGCCTGCCTCCAGCGTAACCGTCGTAAAGAGAATTTTTATCAGGAAATCCCATGGAAGTCCCTCGCCCTCGAAACATTTTTCAATCAGGGAGACGCCGCTTCCGTTGTAGCGGGTCGAACCGGTCAGAAGCGTCAAAACAATCACAATCGCCGCGCCGGATAAAATCCGCCAGACCGGCGAGGGAAGATATTTTTTGTAGAGATGTTCCGTTGTGTGAAGCGCGATGCAGAAAAGCTCCGACACCAGCGCGCAGCCAGCCGCCAGACCGACAGCCACGATCGCTGTTTCAATACTCCACGCCGGAACCGCACCAATCGCAAACTGCTCCGGCATCAGTCCCCAGAATCTCGCCAGCGCCGCCGCCGTAAAGGCAGAAAAGACACACGGAACCAGCGCTGCATAGTACATAACGCCGATGCTGATAACCTCCATTGAAAAGATCGCCGCCGCCATCGGTGTGCCAAACAAGGCGGCAAATACACCGCTCATGCCGCACATGACCGCAATCTTCTTATCTTTCTCATCAAATTTCAGCCATTTTCCGATCTGGGTTCCGATGCTTCCTCCCATCTGCAGCGCCGCGCCCTCGCGTCCGGCAGAACCGCCGCCCAAATGCGTCAGAAGCGTTCCTGCAAAGACTGCCGGGGCAGTCGCAAAACTGATCTCTGTGTTCGAATAGATCGATTCAATCACCATATTTGTGCCCCGGTTATTATCCTCTCCCAGCACATGGTAAACGCCCAGAACCAGAAGACCGCTGAGCGGCAGCAGAAAGACCATCCACGGGTGGCTCTGAAAGAATGCCGACACCCATAGGACGCATTTTCCAAATGCCGTGCCGATGCAGCCGCTCACAATTCCAATCACAATCGCGCCTTCCGCCCATTTTATAAAATAGGAAATATTTTTTAACACCGGCTCATATTTCTCCCGCTTCATTTCAATTCTCCCCTGTCTGCTCTATCTACACTGCTTTTCATTTCCACCTTAGACATCATAGATATTTTTGGATTTTACCAGCTTCGGACGGTAGCCTGCTTCCTTGAGCGCTTCCACTATCTTATTCTTGTGATCCGTACCAAACGCCTCAACGGTGATCCGCAGCTCCACTGCTGCGTTGCGGTTGATGCTGACAAACTGGTTATGCTCCAATTTGATGACATTGCCCTGTTCTTCTGCCATCAGGGTTGCGACTTTTGCAAGTTCGCCTGGCTTATCCGGCAGCAGTACCGATACGGTAAATACGCGGTCTCTCTGGATCAGACCATGCTGTACGATGGATGCCATTGTGATCACGTCCATGTTGCCGCCGCTCAGGATGGATACGACTTTTTTCTTCTTCACATTCAGGTGTTTCAGAGCAGCCACAGTCAGAAGACCGGAGTTCTCAACGATCATCTTGTGGTTTTCTACCATATCAAGGAATGCCACGATCAGCTCGGAGTCCTCGATGGTGATGATATCATCCACATTGATCTGGATGTACGGGAACAGCAGATCGCCCGGGCGTTTAACTGCAGTACCATCCGCGATTGTGTTGACGCTCGGAAGAGTCACTACTTTTCCTTCTTTCAGGGATTCCTGCATACAATTTGCGCCTGCCGGTTCTACACCGATCACTTTGATCTTCGGATTCAGCAGTTTTGCCAGCGTTGCAACACCGGTACAGAGTCCGCCGCCGCCAATCGGAACCAGAATATAATCAACGGTCGGAAGCTCTTTGATGATCTCCATCGCGATGGTTCCCTGACCGGTGGCTACGTCCAGATCGTTGAACGGATGGATAAAGGTATATCCGTGCTCCGCTGCCAGCTCATTTGCATATGCCAGCGCCTCATCGAATACATCGCCGTGAAGAACCACCTCTGCGCCATAGCTTCTGGTACGGTTTACCTTCATGAGCGGCGTGGTCGTCGGCATAACAACCGTTGCCTTGCAGCCAGCCAGTTTTGCCGCGTATGCAACGCCCTGTGCATGGTTTCCAGCCGATGCGGTGATCAGACCGCGCTGTTTCTCCTCATCGCTCAGGGTGCTGATCTTATAAAATGCACCTCTTACCTTGTAAGCACCTGTATACTGCATATTTTCCGGTTTTAAATATACTTTATTGCCGGTCAAATTCGAAAAATATTCACTGTAAACCAGTTTTGTCTCGGAAATAACCTTGCTGACAACCTCAGTTGCTTCTTCGAATTTCTCCAGCGTCAGTCCCTGCGGCTCAGCCTGTACTGCCTCTGCTGTCTCTTCCTTTATTGTCTCACTCATTGTCTTTCCTCCATTTATCCGTATTTCTCAGAATGCGCCCTGCTTTTGCCGGTTCTCTGACCAGGCAGTCTGCCGGGTGTGTCCTGTTTATCTGAATCTGCGGCTTAAGCAGATTTGTTCTCCGCCAAACCAGTTTCAGCCGTGGCATGCTCAGCTATTTTTAGCTTTATTCATTCTCTGTCAATGCTTCATTTCTCTTAAACAGTGCATTGACGAAATCATTCGCATCGAATTTCTGTAAATCGTCGATCTTTTCGCCGATTCCGACGTATTTAACCGGAATACCAAGCTCGGACTGGATCGCAACCGCGATACCGCCCTTTGCCGTGCCATCCAGCTTCGTCAGGATGATGCCGGTGATATCCGCCACCTCCATAAACTGTTTTGCCTGTGCAAGCGCGTTCTGACCGGTCGTTCCGTCAAGAACAACCAATGTCTCACGGTAGGCGTCTGGATATTCTTTGTCGATGATCCGGTTGATCTTCTTTAACTCTTCCATCAGGTTTTTCTTGTTGTGCAGACGACCTGCCGTGTCGCAGATCAGCACATCGGCATTTCTTGATTTTGCCGCCGCGATCGCATCGTAGATAACAGCTGCCGGATCAGAACCTTCCTGCTGGGCGATGAGCTCAACGCCCGCGCGTCCTGCCCACTCCGTCAGCTGCTCAATCGCTGCCGCACGGAATGTATCCGCCGCCGCCAGAATGACCTTCTTGCCCTGATCCTTTAACTGACCCGCCAGCTTGCCGACCGAGGTCGTCTTCCCGACGCCGTTGACGCCGATCACCAGCACAACCGACTTGCGGTTTTCAAATTCGTAGGCATTTTCGCCCAGATCCATCTGTTCCTTGATGCTGGCAATCAGAAGATCCTTGCACTCTGCCGGATCCTTGATGTGGTTTTCTTTTACCTTTTTCCGGAGATCCTCGACGATCGCCATCGTCGTCTGGATACCTAGATCGCCCATGATAAGCGTCTCTTCGATCTCCTCATAGAAATCATCATCGATCGCGGAAAAACCGCTGAATACGGAATCAATTCCGCTTACAATGGAATCTCTCGTTTTCGTCAGCCCTTCTACCAGGCGGCCGAAAAAACCCTTTTTCTTATCTCCCATGGCTGCGCCTCCTTTTCTATTTCTGAACTCTTTTTTGCAATTATAATTCTGCTTTTTCCTCTTCCCGCTCCATCTGCGCCTCGATCAGGCTGACCGATACCAGCGTGGACACACCTTTTTCCTGCATCGTGATACCGTACAGGCGGTCTGCCGACACCATCGTGCCTCTTCGGTGGGTGATGACGATAAACTGCGTGTAGCGCGTCAGCTTATGCAGGTACCCGGCAAACCGGTCTACGTTGGAATCGTCGAGTGCCGCCTCAATCTCATCAAGCAGGCAGAATGGCGACGGTTTTAAGTTCTGAATTGCAAAAAGCAGTGCGATCGCCGTCAATGCTTTCTCCCCACCGGAGAGCTGCATCATATTCTGCAGTTTTTTGCCCGGCGGCTGTGAAATAATCTGGATGCCTGCCTCCAGAATATCTTCTTCCTGCGACAGCTCCAGCGTACCCGTTCCGCCTCCAAATAATTCCTTAAATACTTTATCAAACTCGCGGCGGATCTCACCAAATTTTTCCCGGAACTGACGCCGCATTCCTTCATCGAGCTCCTCGATAATTTTTTCCAGCGCCGCCTGTGCCGCTACCAGATCTTCATGCTGGTTTTTCATAAATTCGTAGCGGCCGGATATCTCCTTGTAGTCCTCGATCGCGTTGACATTGACATTCCCAAGGGCGCGGATCTCCATCTTTTTCTCATTGATCGACCGCTTCATTTCTGGAATCGAAGTCAACTCTTCCTTCCGCAGCTCTTCCGCGCGCGAATACGTAAGCTCATACTCACTCCACATATAATCGACCTGCGACTCCAGGCGCTCATTCAGGCGTTCTCTCTGATTCTGGAGACGGAAGTTCTCGCGGTCTAAAAGCTGGAGACGTTCGTTCAGCTCTTCCTTTTTATCAAAGAAAGTTTTCTGCCGCCCCGCCTTTTCTTCCTTCTCACGCTGCTTGTTCTGGATTACCAGTTCCATCTGCGTCCGCTTGTCCCCGGACGCCTGTATCTCGGCTTCCAGCGCTGCAATCTCGCGCTCTCTGGCAGCGATCGTCTCGCTGCTGTCCGCGTGACCGCCGGAAAGTTTCTCTTTCTCTGCCCGGAGACGTTCCTGCTCCTGCAATACACGGCGCAGATTTTCCTCGATAAACGCGCCCTTCTGCTCCGCCTGGGAATGCCCAAGCTGTATCTCCGAAAGGGCTGCCGCCGCTTCCCCACGCTGCTTTTTCGCCGTCTCAAGACCTGTCTGCTGCTCTTCCACGTACTGGTTCTTCTCATTGCTTAGCGTTTCAAGCTTCGTCTCTTCGGTCTGCAGCTCCCGCAGCGCCCCACGCAGATCGCCTACCTGCAGTTCGAGTTCCTGATTTTCTGAAGACAGATCCTGCGAAGAATCTGCAATCTCCTGCCGTCTCGCCTCTAGCTGGCAGATCGTCAGTTCCAACGTATTCTGCTGGATCTGCATCTGCTGGCGCCTCTCCTGGACGGATGCCAGTGTTCTCTTCGCTTCCGTCAGCCTGCGCCCCGTCTCTGCCAGCTCCTTCTGTACCGCTTCCACCTGTTCCAATGCCTTTTTGCAGGCAGCTTCCAGTTCTTCGATCTCACGGCGGCGTCCCAGCAGATTGCTGCTGTTCTTGAATGCACCACCGGTCATCGAACCGCCAGGGCTTAAAAGCTCGCCATCCAGCGTCACGATCCGGAGAGAATAGCGGTATTTCTTTGCCAGCGCAATCGCATGATCGATCTGATCCACCACGACCACGCGTCCCAGCAAATAGGACACCAGCCCGCTGTATTTCTCATCCGCAGAGACCAGTTCGCTTGCCAGTCCAAGAACACCCATTTCTTTCAGCGCCCCCGGCTGTCCAAAACTCTGGCGGCGTTCCATGCTGGTCAGCGGCAGAAACGTTGCACGGCCATACCGATTCTCTTTCAGATGATCAATCAGGCGTTTCGCCGTCTCCTCGGAATCCGTCACAATGTTCTGGATGCTGCCGCCAAGTGCCGTCTCGATCGCCGTCTCATATTTCTTCGTCGTGCTGATCAAATCCGCCACAACGCCATGAATACCCGGAACGCAGTTCCTGACTTCCATCACGCGGCGGATACTGCCGCCGTAGCCCTCGTAGCGCTCCGCCAGATTCCGCATCGATTCCAGCCTCGTCCGGTTCGTGTGGTAATCCTGCTGAAGGCTCGAAAGTTTCTGGTTCAGGCGGCGTTCCTGTTCTTCCTCCGTGCGCGTCTGCTCCTGCAGCTCTTTTTCCTGCGCCGAAAACGCTTCCAGACATTCCCGCACCTTCCCTAATTTGGCTTCTTCTTCTTTTTTCTGCTCTTCCTGAACCGACTCATCGCTCTTGAATTTCAAAAGCTTCTGCGTCACTTCCGCCCGGCGCACATCCGCCTGCTCCAGCATCGTCTCATAGCGCTGACGGCGGACGGCAAGTTCCGCTTTCTGGTTCAGAGCGTCCATGATCTCGGCTTTTGCCGTCTCGATCAAGGTTTCCGTCCGGCTGACCGCCTCGTCCATCGAACGAACTGCTGCCTCCGCTTCCTGCTGTTTTGCCTCGATCGTCTGCACCGATGCATTTAGTGCCTGTTTTTCAGACTCATATTCCGCCTGTTCTTCCTCTTTCTGATGCATTTCGCCATCGATCGACGCCATCCGGCTGCGGATATGTTCTTCGTTCATCTGCTCCGTCCGGATCTGCTCTCTGAGAACTCCGATCCGTCCGGTCTTCTCCTGGCGTTCCAGGTCTTCCCGGCTGCACGCCTCACGATCCGCGGCAATCGTCGCATCCAGCGCATCCAGCTCGGTTCCGAGCAATTCGTACTCCGATTTCAGTGTCTCCGATTCCGCCCGCACACTCTCCTGATCGCCGGTCAGAATCATCTCCTTCTGCTCCACTTCCCGGATCTGGCGCTTCAATTCCTCCGATTCTGCCAAAAACAGGTTGGCGTCCAGGCAGCGCAGCTCTTCCCGCAGACGCAGATACTCCTTCGCCTCCTCCGACTGCCGTTCCAACGGTCCTACCTGTTTTTCCAGCTCGGACAAAATATCCGTCACGCGGATCAGGTTCTGTTTTTCATCTTCCAGCTTCTTCTGTGCGATCGCCTTGCGCCGCTTGAATTTCACGATTCCAGCCGCCTCATCAAACAGCTCGCGCCGTTCCTCCGGCCGCCCGCTTAAAATCTGATCAATCTGTCCCTGTCCGATGATGGAATATCCCTCTTTACCGATACCCGTATCATAAAAGAGCTCGTTGATATCTTTTAGACGGCAGCTCGTTCCATTAATCTTATATTCACTCTCACCAGAACGGTAAAGACGTCTTGAAACCGTGACTTCGTCGTACTCAATCGGAAGTTTGTGATCGGCATTATCCAGTGTGATCGCCACGTAGGCAAATCCCTGCGGTTTTCGAAGCTCCGTACCAGCAAAAATAACGTCCTGCATCGTGCCGCCGCGCAGCTGCCTGCTTCTCTGCTCACCGAGCACCCAGCGCACTGCATCGGCGACATTGCTCTTGCCGCTGCCGTTCGGTCCGACGATGCCCGTGATTCCGTTGTGGAACTCAAACAGAATTTTATTGGCAAATGACTTAAAACCCTGTATTTCAATACTCTTTAAATACATACCTACTCCTGCGGTTTTCTGATAGTGAGGATCCCACGGTACGCCGCACGCTGTTCCGCTGATTTTTTCGTCCGTCCGATGCCGCGCCCGATCTCCTGACCGTCCAGCATCGCAGACACTTCGAAGCTCTTATTGTGATCCGGTCCTTCTTCTTTCAGAAGAACGTATGTAAGTGTCCCGTCCGTATGTCCCTGCACAATCTCCTGCAAGATAGTCTTGCTATCATAAAAGAGCTTTTTGTGTTCCATATCGTTCAGAATAAATCGATGAATAAACTCTTTTGCATTAGCAAAACCACCGTCCAGATAAATCGCACCGATCAGTGCCTCCATCGCATCCGACACCACCGAATCGCGCCCCCGTCCACCGGTCGCATCCTCGCCTTTTCCAAGCAGCAAAAATCCACCCAGATCGATCTCCTGTGCGCAGAATGCAAGCGTCGGCTCGCAGACCAGACTCGCACGTGTCTTTGTCATATCGCCCTCCGGCATCTCCGGAAACGTGCGGAACAGGAAATCACTCGATACCACTTCCAGCACTGCGTCGCCTAAAAATTCAAGGCGCTCGTTGCATCCCAGTTTTCCAAGATGGTGCTCATTGGCATACGAACTATGTATCATCGCGTGTTCCAGAAGCTTCTTGTCCTGAAACGAATAGCCAATCCGTTTTTCCAATTCATTTAATGTATACTCCATATATTTCTCTCTTTCCAGCCTGTCCTGCTGCTGACTGATTCCGGCAATCATTGCTATTTGTGCCTGTGAGCCAGAGTCAAACATCCGTTCTTTTTGGAAAGGAGCTGTCGCGATCCTGCCCTTCGGCAGCCTGCCCAGCCCCTTTGCCTGACAGACTTCTCTATAACTTTTTAACAAACATTGAATTAGTTCAGTGCGTTCTTGATCTGCTCTACTGCATCGCCCACAGATACAATCTTTTCTGCCTCCTCAGTCGGGATTTCGATATCAAACTCCTCCTCGATTCCCATGATAATCTGAAAAATATCCAGCGAATCAGCGCCCAGATCATCCACAAACGTCGTATTTAACGTAATTTCATCTGCTTCAACATTCAGTACCTCCGCGATAATGTTCTGTAATTTTTCAAATTCCATAATTTTCTTCCTTTCTATGAACTTATTTTAAAATAAGTTCATAGAAAGGATTAAAAACATATCGTTTTTTCGCTACATTTTATAATTTCACGAAAGTTTCACAGGCTTTCCTTGATCTTTTCATTAATCGCCTGCTCTTTAAAGGTCACACACTGAAGAATCGAATTGCACACCTCGGTGCGCTTGGAATTTCCGTGCGTCTTGACAACCAGCCCTTTGAGTCCCAGAAGCGGTGCGCCGCCGTACTGGCTCGCATCGAATGCTTTGAGCGTCGTCTTCAACGCCGGTTTTACAAGCAATGCGCCGATCTTTGAGCGCAGGCTTGTCATCATGCCCTGTTTTACCATGGAAATCAGGGTTGCACCAACACCTTCATAGAGTTTCAGGATGACATTTCCGACAAATGCCTCGGAAACGATGACATCCGCGCCGCCGTGCGGAATCTCGCGTGCCTCGATACTGCCGATGAAATTGATGTCCTTACATTCTTTTAAGAGCGGGAATGTCTCTTTCACCAGCGCATTGCCCTTCTCTTCCTCCGCACCGATGTTGACGATCGCCACACGCGGATTCTTGATTCCAACCACGTGTTCCATGTAGATGGAGCCCATCTTTGCAAACTGTACCAGATGGGACGGTCTTGCATCGACATTAGCGCCGCAGTCGATCAGCAGGGACACGCCCTTTTCTGTCGGAATCAATGGAGCCAGTGGCGGACGTTCAACGCCCTTGATTCTGCCGACGATCACCTGTCCGCCGACCAGAATCGCGCCGGAGCTGCCCGCGGAACAGAATGCATCCGCCTCACCCCTGCGGACCATATTCATGCCGACCACGATGGACGAATCTTTCTTCGTGCGGATCGCATTGACCGGCGGTTCCTCCGTCTCGATGACCTCAGTCGCATTGACAACCTCGATCTGTTCTTTCTTATATGTATGCTTTTTTAATTCTTCTGATACGACTTCTTCCTTGCCGATCAGGAAAATCTGAATATCTTCCCTCGACTGGGCTGCCATCACGGCACCTGCCACGATCTCACCCGGTGCGTTGTCGCCCCCCATGGCATCTACTGCTATCTTAACCATTGCGTGTTCTCCTTCTATCATTTATAGCGATACACATACCAAACCTGTCTTCCGCCACTGCGGCATATGTGGTCCGAACGAATCGCTCTTTCATCGTCACGCTGCAGCTGTCCCGCTTTTTATTGTCCACAGCCACATTACATCAATCTTTACTATACTAGAGATCAATCTATAAATCAATAAGATTTGAACCAATTTTCCATTGCATGCATCTGATTGGCAGCATCCTTCCTGCCGATATCATACGTCTCCTGCAATTTTTCAACACTATGTTCGGTTCTGCCGATTGGAAGCGCCACACTCGGACGGATAACAAAAATTTTTCCCTCTTGTTCGAGGCGATCGATCCATTCCACCGTCTTATTATAGAAATAATAGCGGCTGCGAAGCGCCCTCACGAACGCCGGATATTTGTGATATGCCGCCTCCGGCAGCCAGAAATTGCCCGGTTTCTTGCGGTAGCCCGCTGGACGGGTCAGCACAACGACGCATTTTTTATAGCCCATCTTAGCGAACGCACGCAACGGAATGCTGTCCGTGCAGCCGCCGTCCAGAAGCTTCATTCCACCAACCTCGACCATATGGGACACATACGGAAGGGATGCCGTCGCACGGAAATATTCGACATCTTTGAACATATCTTTGATCTCCAGATACTCTGCTTTCCCTGTCTCCACATTGCTGCATGCCACATAAAACCGTGTATCTCCCCGGTCAAATGCCTCGTAATCATACGGATCCAGCCGTTCCGGTATATCATGGAAGCAGAACTGCTCGTCCACCAGATTTCCCGTCCGCAGCCAGTTTTTAAAGCTCATAAAACGCTTGTCATTGCAGTATTTTTTATAATAGCGGATGCTCCGCTCCTTCTGCCCCGACACAAACGAAGCCCCATGCACTGCCCCCGCCGAGACGCCGATCACGCCGTCAAATGAAATATCATGATCCAAAAACACATCCAGGACGCCCGCTGTGTAAATACCGCGCATCCCGCCGCCCTCCAGAACGAGACCGGTCTTTTTTTCTTCTTTTAACTCTGTCATATATCATCAAACTCCTATTAAATATTTTATATACTATAAAACAAGATCGAACAGATAGCAAATACGATTTTTCTATCTAATTCCATATTTTTTAGTATAACGTTACTGTTCACGCATACGTGCCCAGTAACGGAATTTGCCGTGGCTTCGCATTTAAATACGGCAAATTCCTGCTGCCACCACGTTTTCTTACGGCACTTTCGGTTCCAAAAGTGCCTACCCGCGTACAACACCCCGTCAGCACCTGATCCAGAAGCTGCGCCAGCGGATCCATCGCATTGACCGCCTCTTCATATGTATTCGTCTGTGCCCCGACCTCGATCAACGCCGAGCGCGGGCGTAGATGTAGATTGTAACGAAGCCCCTTTAAATAAATCGTCCGCGTAAACCCAGGATATATCTGATCGGCATTCCACTTCATCTGAAAACTGAACGCCAGATTTTCCTTCCGGCAGGGATTTGCCAGATACTCGATCGGTCCGTCCGGCGTCTCGCTGGTACCGTTGAAAAACATGATCTGTGCCGTTGGTTTCCCTTCTATCTGCGTGACTAGATGCGTCTGCTCGCTGACACCGTCCCGGTGCACATCTAAAATCACCTGAATCGACGGATACTTCTGCAAAAGGTTCGTGACACCCTCGCAGGCATATGTATAGGCACGGCTCCGGTCGAGATGCCCCGACTTCATATCATAGGCAGTTGTATCGTGCCAGACCTGATACCCTTTCGCCCGCAGCCGTTTTGCCAGCTCTTCCCCCAGAGACACCACCGCGCCCTTTCCGTCGCTTCCCGCATAATCTCTATAATTTTCCTGCGAATGGGTATGATAAATCAAGATCTGTGGTCCGTCCGCCTCGTCCTTCCTGATTGTCAGATCCATCGACAAAAATGTCTCTGCGTTCATCAGGCTCCGGTCAATCGACGCCGTCGGGTGGATTGTAAAAAAATGCTGGATCAGATAATCATAATCTTCCAGCTTTTTCCGCAAACGCGGGCTGTCCACCAGTGCGGCAGGATTTGCCCTCTCTGTCTTTTCTCCATTCTTTCCAGCACTATACAGCCTCTCTTCGTCTGTCTCTCCGCCGCCCTGTCTCCCACTTCCATGAACAAGCCCGTTCCATTTTCCAAGTAAAGTTCCATCCACCAGCCTACTCCCGGAAAACTGTGCCAGGAAATCCGTATACTCCTGCCGGACTTCCTGTTCTTCCAGATATTTATAATAGGACGGATCGGCTTCTCCCTGCGTCTGTTTCTTCCACCCGGCAAGTCTATGCCTTTTCCCCTCCTCCGAATCTGGTATATCCCGCAAATTAGTCCCCCAGACCGGATACCAGGACCTTACCACCGCATTCTGCACAGCTGTCCAGATGAATGCACGCATCTTCCAGCCGACTGTCAGCAAAAACAGAACCATCAGGAGCCCGGCTGCTCTCTGCCACCACCGCACCGCATTCATCTCCCTTCTTTCCTGTTCTATCCTATGCGGTTAGCAAAGTGTAGTTTCCTGTTTAGTTCTGTTTTTCAATCTGGCATTTTTTCAGTGTTATCTTTCTTCCTCCAGCCGTTCCACTGCCCGCCGGATCCCCTCGGCGATTGCAGCGCTCAGCTTGCAGATACGCTCGTCCATGTCCTGCGGGGTCACAAACATCGCTCCAAATTCAGGTTCCAGAAGTTCCCGGATCAGCTCATACTGGCTGTCCGAATCCAATTCCCGGATGTATTCACCGTACCGGCTGCCCTCTTTTGAGGCGGTTAGTGTCCGCACTAACGCATTGACCGTCCCGTGAACGATCGCCGCCGCGCCCACAACCGTCGGAACGCCGATCGCGATTACCGGCACGCCGAGATTTTCCCGCGTCATTCCCCGGCGGTGGTTGCCGACGCCGGAACCCGGATGAATTCCTGTATCCGTCAGCTGAATGGTGCTTGCCAGACGGTGGACGTTTCGCGCCGCCAGCGCGTCGACCGCGATCACCAGATCCGGGCGGCTCTCCCGCACGACGCCGCGGACAATTTCTGCCGTCTCCATCCCTGTCTGTGCCATCACCCCTGGATGGATACCGCTAAGAACCGGATGCACCGTCCGCCCCGCTTTCTCAGCCGTATAGAGGTATGTGCCATTTCTTCTGCCTGGCTCCGTCCGCAGATGGCGGTTCATTGAAAGCCCATCCACCACGCGCGGTCCCAGCGAATCCGGCGTCACCTGCCGGTTTCCCAGTCCCGCTACCAGAATCGAAAGTCCGGCCATGGTTGAAGCACAGTTTTTCCGGATCAGGGACGCCAGCTGCCGTCCTAACTCCCCGGCAGCCGCCTCACAGTATGCGTCCTCTGTCTCCGACAGACCCGGATCTTCCATCGTCAGGTAGGTTCCCATCGGCTTTCCCATTGATTCCGCACCTTTTTCGTTCAAAATCGAGACTTCCGTCATCCGGATCGAACTGCCATGACAGCGCCATTCCCGCAGCGCCACACCGCCGATTTCGCCCCCATTCCCCTCAAAACTTTCTCTCTCCTCTAACGCCAGATCCGTCCGATTTTCAAACATGGCTGCTCCTTTCTATTTATTTTCCTCAATTCTTATGTTTTCCAGAAATATATGTTTTATTCTTTCAAAAAATCCTAACGTAAAAAACTGCGCCACCCAGCCCAGATATTTGACATCGCCCGCAAGGATAGGCGCCGCCTGATATCCGGTCAGATACCGCAGTTTATATGTTTATTTTTCGAATTTTTCTAAAACTCTATTCTATTTCTCGCCGTCCGCACTCTCCACCGGCATCTCTTCCCCCGGATGTTCCACTTTCCAGATCTCCGTCTCCAGATAGTTCCAGATCTCTTCTCTGCCCTGTTTTGTCTCGGCGGAGAACGGAATCATCATCACTTCGGTGCCGACTCCCAGACCTGTTCTGAGAATCTTTAACTGTTTCTGGAGCTGGCTGCGCTTGATCTTGTCAGCCTTGGTCGCAATCAGGATCGGCTGAAAGCCCTGGGAAACGATCCAGTCGTACATGAGTTTGTCGTTTGAAGACGGCTCATGACGGATATCAATCAGCAGGAAGACGCAGCGAAGCATCTGCGATTTGTGCAGATAATTCTCAATCATCTTGCCCCACTTTGCCTTGACCTCGACGCTCGCGCGCGCGTAGCCGTACCCCGGCAGATCGACGTAGTAAAACGCGTCGTTGATATGGTAAAAATTGATCGTCTGGGTCTTGCCCGGCTGCGAGGATGTTCTCGCATAGGATCGACGGTTCATCAGCGCATTGATCAGGGACGATTTGCCGACGTTTGATTTGCCTGCAAACGCGAATTCCGGCTGTGTATTTGCCGGCAGCTTACTGGTGATACCGCAGACGGTTTCCAGATTTACATCTTTTATAATCATATTTTTTCTCCTACTAAACCGCTATTTCTCCGGTACAAATGCCTCTCGGATGACTTCGTTCATCTCCTTGATGTATACGATCTCCATTCCTTTCGTGATTTCCTTCGAAAGTTCCTCGACATCCGGCTGATTTTTCGCCGGTACCAGTACCTTTTCCACCTGCGCCATGCGGGCTGCGAGCAGTTTTTCTTTCAGACCGCCGATCATCAGCACATGACCGCGCAGCGTTACCTCGCCGGTCATCGCCACACGCGGCAGTACCTTCCGTCCTGTCACCGCCGACAGCATCGCCGTTGCCATCGTGATTCCGGCCGACGGACCATCCTTCGGCACCGCGCCCTCCGGAATATGCAGGTGAATATCGTGTTTCTCGAAATAGTTCTCCTTCACGCCGTAATCAGATGCAACCGAACGCACATAGGTCAGTGCAATCTGCGCCGACTCCTTCATGACATCGCCCATCTGACCCGTCATCTGCAGCACGCCTTTGCCCGGCATGACATTGACCTCGATCTGCAGTGTATCGCCGCCGACGCTCGTCCACGCCAGACCGCGCACGATACCGACCTGTGCCTCATTTCCGGCTGCATCGAAGAAGACTTTCTCGCGTCCCAGATAATGATCCAGATTCCGCTCTGTCACGCGGATCGACGGTTTCTTCTTCTCCAGCACCTCTCTGGCTGCCTTGCGGCAGATATCGCCAACCCGGCGCTCCAGATTCCTGACTCCAGCTTCCCTGGTGTAACTGTGAATCATTTTCTCCAGCGCCGAACCCGTGATATTTAACTGTTCCTTCGAAAGGCCATTCTTCTCCAGCTGTTTCGGAATCAGATAGTCTTTTGCAATGTGATATTTTTCATTTTCCGTGTAACTATTGACTTCAATCAGCTCCATACGGTCCAGCAACGGTCCAGGGATCGTCTGCGTTGTATTCGCCGTCGCGATAAATAATACCTCCGACAGGTCAATCGGGATCTCCACATAATGGTCGCGGAATTTCACATTCTGCTCGCTGTCCAGCACCTCTAAGAGCGCCGAGGATGTATCTCCCTTATAATCGCTGCTGACTTTGTCGATCTCATCCAGCAGCATCAGCGGATTGGCAACTCCTGCCTGCTTGAGCCCTTCCACGATGCGTCCCGGCATCGCGCCGACGTAGGTCTTTCTGTGACCGCGGATCTCCGCCTCGTCGCGCACGCCGCCCAGGCTAATGCGGACATATTTGCGTCCCATCGCCTTCGCAATCGAGCGAGCGATCGAAGTTTTACCGGTTCCAGGCGGTCCCACCAGGCAAAGAATCGGGCTGGTGCCCTTCTTCGTCAGGATGCGGACTGCCAGGTATTCCAGCACGCGCTCTTTGACCTTTTCCAGACCATAATGGTCAGCTTCCAGAATCTCTTCCGCATGCTTCAGGCTCGCGTTATCCTTCGTCATTTTGTTCCACGGCAGTTCCAGCACCGTTTCCAGATATGTCCGGATCACATTCGCATCCTGGCTGCCAGCCGGCATATTCTGGAAACGGTTGATCTCCTTGCGGATCCGCTCCTTTACTTCCACGCTGGCTTTGATCTTCTTCAACTGTTCCTTCATCTCATCCGCATCAGAAACCGGATTTTCCTCTCCCAGCTCCTCCCGGATCACACGCAGCTGCTCCCGCAGAATATAATCACGCTGATTTTTATCCAGCGCCGCCTTTACCTTCGTCTGAAACTCGCGTTTCACGCGGTAAACCTCTAATTCCGTCAGCAGAAGCTGCAGCTCTGTCTCATACATCTCCGTCAGCGTCCGGCATTCCAGTACCGACTGGCGCGCTTCATAGTTCCACGGGAACTGGGCTGATATCTGGTTCATTAATTCGGTCAGATCTGGCTGTGCGATCAACGGACTTAATACTTCACGTCCCGCTGCCACATTTAATTTTCCGTATTCTTCCAGCTTTTCTTTCAGAATCCGGAGCATCGCCTCTTTCTGAATCGTGTCCAGATCGTCCTCGACCGGATCCAGAATCTCCACGATCGCAGTGCAGCATGCCCCGCCCTTCTCCATCTCCAGAAGCTCGGCTCTCTCCTGCCCTTCCACCGTGACGCGCACCATGCCGCCCGGCATCTTGACAAGCTGTTTCACGTAGCCAATCGTTCCTACCTGAAAAATCCCATCAATATCCGGGATCACCTCATCCGGCTGCTTCTGCGTCGCCAGAAATACTCGCTGATCGCCCACCATCGCCTGCTCCACCGCCGCGATGGATTTATCCCGGATGATATCGAAATTTACCGTCATCTGCGGCAGCACGGTCAGTCCGCGCAGCGCGATCATCGGCATTGTCAGTTTCTTATCTTCCATAACACCTTTATCTTTCTTAATCAAATGTATCGTTATTTCCTGTGAAAAGAAAAACAGGGGTCTGCCTATGGCAGTTCGCCATCTCACAGACCCCATTAACAGCCGCCATTCTCAAGCTGCTGCATTTATTTTCCTTTACATTTACGCAATCTCGCCGGTTCTGTCTTTCTTAGAACGTCCTGTAAAAGACTTGCGGGGCACCGTATTGTCGCGATATACCAGCTCCGGCGCACTCTTTCCCTCGACTACGTCTTTGGTAATCGTGCAGATGCCGATCGTGGAATCGGACGGAATCTCATACATGGTATCCATCATCAGGGACTCCATGATAGAACGAAGTCCTCTGGCTCCCGTCTTTCTCTCGACTGCCATGTGGGCGATCGCCATCAGCGCATCATCCGTGAACTCCAGCTTTACGCCGTCCAGATCGAGAAGCGCCTGATACTGCTTGATCAGTGCATTCTTCGGCTCTCTTAAAATGCGGACCAGCGCCTCCTCATTGAGCGTCTGGAGCGATACCGTGATTGGCACACGACCGATAAACTCCGGAATCAGACCAAACTTCGTCAGATCCTGCGGCATTACCTGTTTCAGAAGCTCATCGATATCCTGATGCTTGCGATCCACAATATCGGAGTTAAATCCGATGGAACCGGCACCTAAACGGCTGTCGATGATCTTCTCCAGACCGTCAAATGCACCGCCGCAGATGAACAGGATGTTGGTCGTATCGATCTGAATCAGTTCCTGCTGCGGATGCTTTCTGCCGCCCTGCGGAGGAACACTGGCAATGGTTCCTTCCAGAATCTTTAAAAGCGCCTGCTGTACACCCTCGCCCGATACATCGCGGGTGATAGATACATTTTCAGACTTCTTCGTAATTTTATCAATCTCATCAATATAAATGATGCCGTACTCTGCCTTGCTGACGTCGTAATCAGCCGCCTGGATGATCTTCAAGAGAATGTTCTCTACATCCTCGCCGACATATCCAGCCTCGGTCAGAGTGGTCGCATCCGCGATGGCAAACGGTACATTTAAGATCTTCGCCAGCGTCTGCGCCAGGTATGTCTTACCGGAACCGGTCGGTCCGAGCATCAGGATGTTGCTCTTCTGAAGCTCTACATCCTGCGTGGACTTGGACATAACTCTCTTGTAATGGTTATAAACCGCTACGGAGAGCACCTTCTTGGCGTCGTCCTGTCCGATGACATACTCATCGAGAAATTCTTTGATTTCCTTCGGCTTCAGCAGGTTGATTCCGCTGAAATCCGGTCCTTTTTCCTGATCGGCAAATTCCTCTTCCAGAATCTCCGAGCAGAGTTCGATACAGTCATCGCAGATATATACATTATCTGTGCCAGCGATCAGTTTTCTAACCTGATCCTGTGTCTTGCCGCAAAATGAGCAGCGTATTTTGTCGTCTGTTCTGCCTGGCATACTTCCACCTTGTTCCTTTCTATTATTCCATCCAGAAATCTAATTAGTGGTTGGTAATGACACAATCAATCAGACCATACTCTTTCGCCTGCTCTGCTGTCATGTAATTATCACGCTCTGTATCACGCACGATCACGTCATACGGCTGGCCTGTATTGGCTGCCAGAATCTCGTTTAATTTCTTCTTGGTACGAAGAATATTCTCCGCTACGATCTGGATCTCGGTTGCCTGTCCTCTCGCGCCGCCGGATGGCTGGTGAATCATCACTTCTGCGTTCGGAAGTGCATATCTCTTTCCTTTGGTACCGCCGGAAAGCAGGAATGCGCCCATGCTGGCTGCCATACCCAGACAGATGGTAGATACATCACATTTGATATAATTCATCGTGTCATAGATCGCCATACCTGCGGTAACAGAACCGCCCGGGCTGTTGATATATAAGCTGATATCCTTATTCGGATCCTCTGCCTCCAGGAACAGAAGCTGTGCTACAACCAGGCTGGCTGTCACATCATTTACTTCCTCTCCCAGGAAAATGATACGATCCTTAAGCAGACGGGAGTAGATGTCATACGTACGCTCGCCGCGGCTGGTGGATTCAAGGACATAAGGTACTAAACTCATGATTCTTCCTCCTATAATTGAGAATGAATGTTTATGGCAAAAATTCTATGATGCCTTAGGACATCATAGAATTCTGCCGTATTTCAGTATTCGCTTTTATCGGTTTAATTAAGCAAGCTTTGCCTGCTCTACCAGTAAATCGATCGCTGCCTGAACTTTCAGGTCCTCACGGATCTGCTCTTTCTCGCGCTCACCCATCATTTCTTTCAGCTTAGCGCCTTCCAGTTTATAGGATGCTGCGATCTCGTTGATCTGCTCGTCAAGCTTCTCATCGGAAACTTCTACGTTCTCAACTTCAACTACTTTCTCAAGAACCAGTCTGGTCTTGATTCTCTTCTCTGCTTCCGGACGCATCTGCTCCATCAGCTTCTCCGGTGTCATGCCGGTATATTTCATGTAATCGTTGATGTTTAAGCCCTGGCTCTGCAGACGGCGAGCGTAGTTCTCTACCATCTCTCTTGCCTGAGTGTCAACCATCGGCTGCGGCAGTTCCATCTGAGCGTTCTCAACTACTTTTTCGATTACGTTGTTCTCGTTCTCTACTTTAGCGTCCTGCTCTTTCTTCTCCTGCAGTTTCTTGCGGATGTCTGCTTTGTACTCATCCAGAGTATCGAAATCAGATACTTCGCTTGCGAACTCATCGTTCAGCTCCGGAAGCTCGTTTCTCTTAACTTCTTTGATGGTTACAACGAACTTAGCCGGTTTGCCAGCCAGCTCATCTGCATGGTACTCAGCCGGGAAAGTAACGTTTACGTCACAGGTCTCGCCTTTTTTCTTGCCGATTAACTGATCCTCAAAGCCCTCGATGAAGGAATGGGAACCGATTACCAGCGGATAATCTGTACCAGCGCCGCCGTCAAATGTCTTGTCATCAATGTAGCCGGTGAAGTCGATGATCGTGTTGTCGCCGTCCTCGATTGTGCCGTCTTCTACGTCGATCAGTCTGCCGTTTTTCTTACGTGCTGCAGTCAGCTCGTTCTCTACATCCTCGTCTGTCACAACAGCTTCTGCCTTCTTAACTTCTACGCCTTTGTACTCGCCCAGAGTTACTTCCGGTTTCAGAGCTACGGTTGCCTCGTAGATGAATGCCTTACCTTTTTCGATCTGAGTCACTTTGATCTCCGGAGTGGAAACGATCTCTTCCTTGCTCTCCTCTGCTGCCTTCGGATAAGATGCGTCGATCACTTCGTTTGCTGCATCCTCATAGAAAATGCCAGCGCCATACATCTTCTCCAGCATAGCTAACGGTGCTTTACCTTTACGGAATCCCGGGATGCTGAATTTGTTTTTGTTCTTGTTGTACGCATTTTTGATTGCTGCATCAAACTCTTCAGCCGGAACTTCGATGGTCAGCTTTGCCATGTTCTTCTCTAATTTTTCTACCTGTAAACTCATTTTAAGGGGTCCTCCTTGCTTCTATATGTGAACCGCCATTCTACCGGGCGTTACACTTCAAGATAGCATTATAGCATATTTGCGTGCTAAATACTAGCGGAAAATATAATTTTGCGTTCACTTTTTGCGGGTTTATGAGTGGTTTTAGGTGGGTTTTATACCATTTTTGATGCATTTTCTGTATGTTTCTAAGTTGAAACTACACCTGGTCATACTGAATTGAATCTTTGACCTGTAATGCTACCGGGCGATCGACTAAGAGCGATGCCAGCTCAATTCCCAGATCCAGCGCATATCCAAGTCCACGCGCCGTTGTGATATTGCCGTCCGTCACAACGCCCGCACCCGTCAGCTTCGCACCGGTCAGGGCATCCTCAAAGCCCGGATAGCAGGTTGCCTTCTTGTCCTTCAAAAGCCCCAGCTGCCCCAGAATGCTCGGAGCCGCACAGATCGCTGCCAGGCGCTTTCCAGCAGCATCTGCCTGCACCAGTGCATCGCAGAGCGGTTTGCACGCCATCAGATTTTTCGTTCCCGGCATACCGCCCGGAAGAAACAGAAGATCCGCTTTCATCGGATCAATCTCATGCAGCAGGGTGTCTGCATGAATGCCAAATCCATGTGCGCCCTTCACCTCTTTTTTACCCGTAATCGAAACCAGTTTTACCTTCACACCCGCGCGTATCAGCACGTCCGCCGTCGCCAGACATTCCACTTCTTCCAGTCCATCTGCAAGAAATGCAAAAACTTTTGACATTTTTTATTCTCCCTTTATACATATAATGTGTAACCGATCTGAAACTTTATTTATTTTACCATTTTTCCCTTTTTCTGAAAAGAGATAAATGCTATGATAGTGTATACTAAAAAGTGCAAAATATTGTTAAAAAAGCACACAACCAGAAGGAGTATCTACATGGAGATCGAAAGAAAATTTCTCATTAAACAAATCCCTGAAGGGTGTACATCTTTTCCCTGCAGACAGATCGTACTGTCCGACTTAAATGCAGATCCTGTGGTCCGGGTCCGCAGGGACAATGATGACTACTATCTCACCTACAAAGGAAAAGGGCTGATGGCCCGGGAGGAATACAATCTCCCCCTCACCAGGGAGGCCTATCTTCATCTGCTGGCCAAGGCCGACGGAACGGTCAAGGAAGAAACGAAAAGCGAGGCGTGACACGCCTCGCTTTTTCTTCTCATTCTCACAGCTTTTCCGGAAGCGGCGTGTGCTCGCACACCGCGCGGGCCTTTTCGCGCAGACTCATCAGGTCCTCGAAGGCGTCGGGCCGCCGCGCGGGATCGCGCAGCAGCGCCGCGGGGTGGTACATCGCCATGAGCTCAAAGCCTCCCTTTTTCACCCATTGCCCATGCTCGCGCGTGATCTTGAAGTCCTCGCGGATCAGGCGCATCGCCGCGATGCGGCCGAGGCAGACGATCAG
>OIWN01000922.1_pt1 | contig 25468 bp, 20 predicted proteins | sample 1587591 | NCBI WGS metagenome assembly OIWN01 (sample SAMEA3888901, study PRJEB22519) | human gut metagenome | biome: human gut; feature: human-associated habitat; material: faeces | place: Denmark | collected 2010 | reverse complement strand
TCATCCAGGATGCGTTCGAACAGGCGGGCGCTCACGCTGTCGCCGTTGGTACGACAGATTTCCAGCAGCTTGTTGTAGGTCTCGATGGTGTCGTCTTCCACCTTCACGTTGAAGGGGAATACGTCCATAACCTTCTGCCCTTTCGTGATCTTGGAAGACAGCTCGCTGTTCGGCTCGCCGCCCAATTCCTTGATGCGCTCGGCAAACTGTTCGGCATGGCGCATTTCGTCGATGGCGATCAATTTGATCTTGCTGGCGAATTCGCCATAGTCCAGGTCATCCAGATTGTAGTGCTGGTTCATGTACTGATGCACGGCATACAGTTCCATGCTCCGAGCCTTGTTCAACACTTCAATAACCTTGGCCACGCGTTCTTTTTTGGCGGCTTCCTGTGTCATTCCTTGTATCCTCACTGAAGGGTGTTATGCTCCTGAACTGGTTTCAGTGTGCGGCAGGCAGATGTTGTCTTCAATGATTATAATGAATTAGCGTTGAAAACTCTCATGCGCTCCCGTAACCGGGCGGAACAATGCAAAAAGCCCGCCGGTTGTTCCGACGGGCTTTGGCGTTTGGGCTGCGGGAGGGTCAGCGGGGATTGTTCGCGTCGTAGTCTCTGAGCGCCATGCTGACGATCTTGGAAAGCCCGATGAGGGCGATGAGGTTGGGAAGGACCATAAGGCCGTTGAACATGTCGGCCAGCTCCCACACGAGGTCCACTTGCAGCACGGAACCAAGCACGATGAAGCCCATGACGATGAGGCGATACGGCGTCGTGCCCTTGGTGCCGAACAGGTACTTGATGTTCTGCTCGCCGAAGAAATACCAGCCGATGATGGTCGAGAAAGCGAAGAAGAACAGGCAGATTGCCACAAAGGTGATGCCAAAGGACCCGAGGCCGCTTTCAAAAGCCTTCTGGGTCAGGGCGATGCCGGTGGTGGAGCCGTCGATGGAGTTGGTCACGAAGATGACGAAGGCGGTCATATTCAGCACGATAAAGGTATCCACGAAAACGCCGACGATGGCGACAAAGCCCTGTTGGGCGGGATACTTCACCTTGGCGACGGCATGGGCGTGCGGGGTAGAGCCCATGCCCGCCTCGTTGGAGTAGAGGCCACGCTTGATGCCCTGCATGATGCAGGACGCGCCGATGCCCGCGAACATGGCCTTGGGATCAAAGGCCTGGGAGACGATCATGGAGAGCATATAGGGCACCTGGCCGATGTTCTTGACGGTGATGAAGAGGCCCAGGGCGATATAGATGGCCGCCATGACCGGGACGATGCCGGAGGTGATGGCGCTGATGCGGCGTACGCCGCCGAAGATGCACAGGCCGGTGAGCAGGGCCAGCGCCGCCCCCACCACCGCGGGCCAGACGCTCTCGGAATAGCCGGGCAGGTAGTACTGGAGGGCGGAGCCGGCGTTGTAGGCCTGGAGGGCGTTGAAGCCGTAGGCGAAGCAGGCGATGAGCAGCACCGCGAACACCACGCCGAAGAACCGGCTGCCCAGGGCCTTCTGGATGTAGTAGGCCGGGCCGCCCACCCAGTTGTCCCCGTGCTTCTCCTTGTAGCACTGGGCCAGGGTGCTCTCAATGAAGGCGGAGGCCGCGCCGATGAGGGCCAGCAGCCACATCCAGAACACCGCGCCGTAGCCGCCGATGACCGTGGCGGCGATGATGGCGTTGGCCACCCCGGCGATGTTGCCGGTGCCCACCCGGGAGGCGGTGGAGATCATCAGGGCCTGGAAGGAGGAGATGTCCTTGCCGTCCTTTTTCTTCTCCCCCAGCACCCGCAGGGCCTCGGGGAACAGCCGGAACTGCACCCCGCGGGTGCGCACGGTGAAGTAGAGCCCCGCAAAAATCAGCAGGGCGATGAGAATGTAGGTATACAGAAAGTTGCTGGTGTTGCTCAAGAGCGCTCCAAAATTGATCATGCGCAGATATTCCTCTCTTTTCATTTCTTTGCTTTTTACTATTCTGTGCCTAGGCCTTGTTTGAAAATAGTCAACACGCCCAATCACCGGGCCTTTTGCCCTCTGGACGGCCCAATTTTTCCTTGAAATCCGCCAGGATTCCTGCGAAAAAATTGCTTGCCAGCGGGCAAAATTCCTCGCCGCTGGTCATATTGCTATTTTTCAAACAAGGCCTAGCCCTGGCGCGGCGGGCGGAGATGTGGTAGAATACCCCCGAAAGAAGGGATTGCATATGACGCTTCTGGAGCGCCTGGGGGGCCGGGAGGCCATCACCCGGGGCATCGTACACACCTTCCGCATCCTCTCCCGCCGCCCCCGCCCCTCCCGGCACGAGGAGGCCGCCGGGGAGGAGCTGGACGCATACCTGCGGGGGCTGGGCCTCTCCCCCGTCCGGGACGGGGCGGGCAACCGGATGGCCGACGTGCCCCCCGCGCCGGGCCGGGGACGCGCCCCCCGCCTGATCCTCCAGGGCCACCTGGACATGGTGTGCGCCGTCCGGCCGGGCAGCGGCTGGAACCCCCTCACCGACCCGGTGACGGTGGTGGAGGAGGGGGGCTTCCTCCGCTCGGACGGCCGCTCCTCCCTGGGGGCGGACAACCACCTGGGCAACGCGGCGGCGCTGTGGCTCCTGTCCACCGGGGCGGTGAACCACGGGCCCCTGCGCCTGCTCTTCACCACCGCCGAGGAGGTGGGGCTGGAGGGGGCCAAGGAGGTGGCGCCCGACTGGCTGGCCGGGGCGGAATACCTGCTCAACACCGACGGCTTTCACCTGGGCCGGGCGGTGGTGGGCTCGGCCAGCGGAAGGCGGGAGACCTGGGCCGCCCCGCTGGACGCCGGGCCGGCCCCGGCGCTCCCCGCCTGGAGGCTCACCCTCTCCGGCGGCCGGGGCGGCCACTCCGGCGACGACATCAACCGGGGCCGGGCCAACCCGATCAAGCTGCTGGCCGCCTATCTGGCCGGGCTGCCCGGCGGGCGGATCGCCTCCCTCTCCGGGGGCCTCACCCACAACGCCATCCCCGCCCAGGCCGAGGCAGTGGTATTCTGCCCCGCGGAGCCCGACCTCTCCCCCCTGCGGGGCGCCCTGGCCGACTACCGGGCGGCCGATCCCGGCCTGACCGTGGCCTGCGCCCCGGCGGAGAGGCCGGAGCGGGCGTGGACGCCGGCCTTCCAGGCCCACGTCCTGGCCTTTTTGATGGGGCTGTACCACGGGGTGTACGCCATGGAGCCGGCCTTCCCCGGTACGGTGGGGGCCTCCGCCAACCTGGGCCGGGCCGGGACCGAGGGGGATGTTTATGAGGTGTGCGCCTTCCTGCGCTCCGCCCGGCCGGAGTGGGAGGCGGAGCTGGCTGGCCGGCACATGGCCCTGGGGGCGGCCCACGGGTTCTCCCTGTCCGTCACCGGCTACCCCGGCTGGCCCGGCGACCGGGCCAACCCCCTGGCGGCGGTGCTGGGCCGGGTGTGGCGGGAGCAGACCGGCCGGACGCTGGAGCTCTCCGCCGTCCACGTGGGGCTGGAGCCGTCGGTGTTCCGGGCCAAGGCCCCGGGGCTGGTCATGGCCTCCGCCGGGCCGGACATTCTGGACGCCCACTCGGTGGATGAGCGGGCACCCCTGGACGGGCTGCCCGATTACGCCCTGCTGCTGGCCGGGGCGATGGAGGCCCTTTAGACGGGCGGCCGTCCACGCAATACAACAGGGTACAAGCAAGAAAGTACGCGCCGCCCGCCGGAGTTCCGGCGGGCGGCGCACATGTTTACGCGTAAATATGATCCAGGATATCCACAATCTGCGCCACGCAGCTCTCCTCGCAGGCGCCCAGGATACGGGCGCCCCACTGCTTGACCTCGGGGGCGCAGTTGGCGGGGGCGAAGGGGATGGCGGAGACGGCCAGCATGGGGATGTCGTTCTGGTTGTCCCCCACGCAGTAGATGTGCTGGGCGTCGATGCCCAGGCGGCGGGCCAGGTACTGCACCATGCCGCCCTTGCTGCTTCCCTTCCGGGTCAGCTCCAGCAGCACCCGGTTGGAGAAGATCACCTCGTAATGCTCTCCCCACCGCTCCAGCAGGTAGCGCTGGGTGTGCAGGAGGGTTTCATAGTCCTGCTGGAGAATGACCTTGCTCCAGGGCAGGGGGATATCCGCAATGGGCACCTCCCGGGCGGTAATGCCTGCCCGCTCCAGGTGGCGTTGGGTGACGGCGTTGGGCTGGTAGACGTAGATGGCGTCGTGGTGGTAGGCCTCAAAGCCGATGGTGGGAATGGCCCGGGCCATTTGCTGGAGATCCTCCCGCACCCGGTCGGGCAGAAAGGTCTCGTAAATCATCTCCCCTGTCCGGAAGTCGTACAGGGCGGAGCCGTTGGACAGAATCACCGGCGCGTTGATGGGTATGTGGCTGGCGTGGGGGGCGAAGTTGGGGCGGGCGCGGCCGGTGGCCACAGTGAAGGTGCCCCCCTCCCGGGTAAAGTAGGTCAGGGCCTCCACATTTTCCCGGGTGATGCGCATGTCCTCCCCGTAGAGAGTGTCGTCAAAATCGCTGACCAGCAGCACGCCGTTGAATTTGCCCAACTGATTCACACCTTACCTTCTCAGATCGGCCCCCGTCATATACGTTTTCAGCGGTGCATAGAGAATGCCAAAAATCACCAGACACAGGACAAGGTCAATCACGACATAGCTGCCGTTGTAGATAAGGGAGTAGAGGGCGGGATTGTCGAATACTGTGCCGAAGATCTCCGTGGGGGCCAGAATTTTGTAAATGGTGATACCGCTGATATAGTGGACAACAAAGCGGGCGGCTCCGCCCAGCACGCTGCCCCAGAAGATGCCGTGGGGCTTGCCACGGCCCAGGCCGGCGATGCCCATAACACCGAAGGCCAGCACATAATCCAGCAGGATGGACTGCCAGCCCCAGCTTACCGCGCCCTGGATGAATACCTGGAGTACGCCGAAGGCAAAGCAGGCGATGAAGCCGCCTCCCATGCCCCAGCGCACGCAGAAGAACAGCAGGGGGAGCATCTCCAGCGAGATGGAGCCGCCCTGGGGCAGCTCAAATACCTTGAGAAGCCCCAGCACCAGGGCAAGGGCGATCATGAGTCCGCCTTCGCAAAGCATCCGCACCAGCAGATACATACGGCGGCGGCCAGGGGCTTTTGTGGTGACAGGTTCAGACATAGAGCTCATTCCTCCTAAAAAATGTACCGCAGCGCAAACCGGAAACAGCGCAATGCGGTACGGGAGAAACGACCTCTATCGTCGAATACTCTTCCTACGCCGGCATTACCCGGATCAGGTTTAAGGGACACGGGCGGCCATACGCCCTGATCTCAGCCGGACTTGCGTCCAGCACCCCTGCGATTCGATTTGTTCTACGGTTATTTTAGAGTTTATACCAAATGGCGCAGCTTTGTCAACACTTGGGTAAAATAGGCAGGCAGGGGGCACTCCACGGTGACCCGCTCCCCGGTGCGGGGGTGGACAAAGGAGAGCCTTCTGGCGTGAAGGCACTGGCCCGCCAGGCCGGGGACGGGCTTCTTGGCCCCGTATACCACGTCCCCCAGCAGGGGGTGGCCGATGGAGGCCAGATGCACCCGGATCTGGTGGGTGCGGCCGGTCTCCAGACGGCACTGAATATGGGTATAGCCGGGGAAGCGCTCCAACACCGTCCAGTGGGTCACCGCCGGACGGCCGTTTTTCCAATCCACGCACATCTTCTTCCGGTCGGTGGGGTGGCGGCCGATGGGCGCGTCCACAGTGCCGCCGTCCTCCCGCAGGCCGCCCACGCACACCGCCTCGTACTCCCGGTAAAGGGAGTGATCCTGGAGCTGGGTGGCCAGGGCCTGGTGGGCATAGTCGTTCTTGGCGGCAATGAGCAGCCCCGATGTGTCCCGGTCGATGCGGTGGACGATGCCGGGGCGGAGGGCTCCGTTGATTCCGGAGAGTGATTCACCACAGTGATATAACAGAGCGTTGACAAGTGTGCCGTCCGGATGGCCCGCCGCCGGGTGAACCACCAGGCCCACCGGCTTGTTGACCACAATCACGTCGGCGTCCTCATACGCCACGTCCAGGGGGATGGCCTGGGGGAGCACGTCCACCGGCTCCGGCTCCGGGAGGCGCACCTCCAGCACGTCGCCCTCGGCGGCCTTATAGTTCTTTTTCACCGGGCGGCCGCCGAGGGTGACCGCCCCCTCCTCCAGCAGGCGCTGGGCCGCCGAGCGGGTCAGCTCCGGCACCAGCCGGGCCAGGAGCTGGTCGGCCCGCTCCCCCGCCCGGTCAGCCCGCAACAGAATCGGCTCCATGGCCCTCCTCCTTGCCGTGGAAGAAGAGGTAGTACACGCAGAACGCGATGCCACCCACCACCACGCAGATGTCCGCCACGTTGAAGACGGCAAAGCGCATGAACAGGGTCTCAAACATGTCGGTGACGTAGCCCAGCAGGGCCCGGTCGATCAGGTTGCCCACCGCCCCGGCCAGCACCATGGACAGGGCGGCCATGGCGAAGGGGCGGGGAAAGACCTTTTTCACCAGAAGCACCACCAGCAGGACGGACACCACCAGGGACACAATGGTCAGAATCCAGGTGTGCTCCTCCAGCAGGGAGAAGGCCGCGCCGGTGTTCTGCACATAGGTGAGATGGAGAATATGGGGGAGAAAGGGGACGTCTCCCCCCAGGGGGATGTTGGCCCGCACCAGGAACTTGACCACCTGGTCCAGTACCACCAGGGCCACCACGAGAACGGCGTATAACATGGGCAAAGGGCTCCTTTTCTTCGGTTTTGTTCTATTTTATCACGGCCTGCCGCCGGGGGCAACCCGGAAGATCGGATGTAGATTCCAATTGAAGAAACAAGAAAAATCTGGTATACTGGGGCAAAAAGCCGAAAGGCGGTGAGTGCGTTGGATGAAAGGCGGACCCTTTCGTTAAATGTGTTCCTGAATACCCTTGAGGAGGGCTGTAAAAACGAGCGGCGCTACTGCTTCATCCTGGGCGCCGGGGCCTCCAAGACCTCTGGTATCCCCACCGGGGAGGAACTGGCCAAACAGTGGCACGGGGAGATTTTGGAGCAATGCTCCAAGGAGGAGATCAAGGAGCTGAAAAAGCGGCTGGGGGTGCGCTCGACCAAGCCGTCCAGCCGGGCCTATTTTGACCTCTATGCCATGCGCTTTTTTCCGGACTATCAGAACGGCTCCGCTTTTCTGGAGCGGACGCTGGAGCGCGCCCAGCCCAGCCTGGGCTACTATCCCCTGGCCGCCCTGCTGGCCAACACGCGCAACAACCTGGTGATCACCACCAATTTCGACAGCCTGGTGGAGGACGCCCTGTTTATCTACACGGATAAAAGGCCCATCGTCATCAGCCACGAGCTGCTGGCCCAGTACATCAACTTCAACACCAGCCGGCCCATCATCGCCAAGCTCCACCGGGGCCTGTTCTTTGACCCCCTCAACCGGGCCGAGCAGGTCAACGGCCTGTCGAAGCAGTGGAAGGATATCCTGCGGGAGGCCTTCAAGCGTTATACCCCCGTGGTGATCGGCTATGCCGGGGGCGACCACAGCCTGATGGACTTTCTGAAGGAGACCGAGTGCCTGAGCGGCCTCTACTGGTGCTACCGCCACGACGAGCCGCCGGAGGAGATTCAGAAGGTGGTGGAGCGCCACAGCGGATACTTTATCCCCATTGAGGGCTTTGACGAGATGATGTACCTGATGGGGCAGCGGTTCGGCTATACTGACCCCTGCGAGCATATCGAAAGCGCGGCCGAGCAGCGGGTGAGGGACTATCAGGAGCAGGTCAAGGCATTTCAGGAGAAGCTGCGGGCCGCGGAGACCCCCAGCGAGACCCAGAGCGCCATCCTCCGGGCCATGGACGCCAAACAGCGGGAGGAGCTTCAGCGGCTGGACCGCCGCATCGAGCTGGACGAGGAGGACGGGGAGGCCTACTGGGAGCGGGGAAAGCTCTACTATTTTGCCAACGACTATGCCCAGGCGCTGGAGGACTTCACGAAAGCCAAAGAGTTGGGAATGGAGGACAGCAGGCTCTACTGGTACCTGGGTGTCTGCAACCACCAGAGGGATCCGGAACAGGCCATACGGGACTACAGCCGGTCGCTGGAGCTGAAGGAGACTTCGGAGGTATACCGCAATCGGGGCCTGTGCTTTACCACTGTGAAGCTGTATGACAAAGCTGTCCTTGACTTCACCAGGGCAATCAAACTGCCACCGGGGGACAAGAGGCTTTACAGGGAGCGGGGCAGCGCTTACCAAGCTCTGGAGGAGTATAAAAAGGCCCAGGCCGATTATGAGAAGGCGCTGGAGCTGGAACCGGCCGATGCGGAGCTCTATACGACCTTGGGAGATGTGCAGGAAAGGCTTGGAGAGGTGCAGGAGGCCCTGCAGAGCTACCAAAAGGCCATCCAGATCGACCCTAATTATGCAAGAGCCTATAACAACCGGGGGGTTGTATACTTGTCCCAGATGGAGACAGAAAAGGCGCTGGCCGATCACCGAAAGGCGGTCAAACTCGCGGGAGATAGGGCGCTTTATCATGTGAACGTGGGAATTGTTCTCAACAGGCTGGAGCGATACAGCGAGGCGGTCACAAGCTGTAACAAGGCCATCAAGCTGGATCCAGGGTACGCCAAGGCATACGACATCCGTGCCGATGCCTATGAGGGCCTGGAACAGACAGAGAAGGCCGAGCGGGATCGGGAGACCTACCACAGACTGACGAAAAAAACGGAAGAAGAGGAGGACACGCCCTGCAGCCGCGGCGTAGGGGCGGGGCTTGTCCCCGCCCAGGGGGCCGATGCGGACAGAAGATAAATTGCCTTGAAGGGGCAAGCGGGGCCACCCTGGTGGGTGGCTATACGGGAAGGGAGAAAATACAGGCTTGTAGGGGCGGGTGCCCCCCCCCGCCCGCGGGCGGCCACAAGGGCCGCCCCTACAGAGTCTGCGCGGCGGCAAGCCGGCCGGCCCGCCGGTGCGGGACGGCAAAATACGGGCTCTGGGCATGAAAGAAACAGGACGCCGCAGTGCTGCGGCGTCCTGTCTGTTCCATCTGCGGGGTTATTCACCCACCACGGCGGCGCAGCGGTCGCACAGCTGGTTGTGGTGGCCGTCGGTGCCGATGTGCTCGCTGTGGTTCCAGCAGCGGGGGCACTTGGGGGACTCGTCCAGGGCGACGGCGATGGTGCAGGGGATGAGGCAGTCCTCGCTCTTCTCCCCCTCCACGGCCCCGGTGGTGACGGTGACCTTGGAGACGATGCACAGGGAGGCCAGATCCACCCCGGCCAGGAAGGCGGCGTCGGACTCGGACACGGAGAGGGTCACGTCGGTGTCCTGGGCCTTCTTGAACACGCCGGCGTTACGGGCGTTCTCCAGGGCCTTGTTCACCGCGTCGCGGAGGCTGACCAGCTTCGCCCAGCGCTCCCGGGCGGCCGCGTCCAGGGCGAAGGCGGCGTTGTCGCTGGGCATGTCGTTGAACAGGACGCTCTCGGCGTTTACGCCCTGGGCGTGGCGCATGGCGTGCCAGATCTCGTCGGAGGTGAAGGCCAGGATGGGGGCGATGAGCCGGGTCATGCCGTCCAGGATGTGGTACAGGGCGGTCTGGGCGGAGCGGCGCTCGGCCTCGGCGCCGCAGTAGAGCCGGTCCTTGATGATGTCCAGGTAGAAGTTGGACATGTCCACCACGCAGAAGTTGTAGACGGCGCGGTAGACGGCGTGGAACTCATAGCGGTCGTAGGCGGCGCGGGCGGTCTTGGCCAGCTCGTTGAAGGTGTGCAGGGCGTAGCGGTCCAGCTCCATCAGGTGCTCCGCCGGCACCAGATCCCGGTCGGGCTCGAAGTCGCACAGGTTGCCCAGCATGTAGCGGGCGGTGTTGCGGATTTTCAGATAGGCCTGGGAGAGCTGCTTCATGATGTCCTTGGAGATGCGCATGTCCTGGGTGTAGTCGGCGGAGGCCACCCACAGGCGGAGCATGTCCGCGCCGTAGTCCTTGATGACCTCGTCGGGGGAGACGGCGTTGCCCAGGGACTTGTGCATGGCCTTGCCCTCGCCGTCCACCGTCCAGCCGTGGGTGGCGATCTGCTTGTAGGGGGCCACGCCGTTCACGGCGATGGAGGTGAGCATGCTCGACTGGAACCAGCCGCGGTACTGGTCGCCGCCCTCCAGGTAGAGGTCGGCGGGGTACTTGAGGTAGGGGCGCTCGGCCGCCACGGCGGCCCAGGTGGAGCCGGAGTCGAACCACACGTCCATGATGTCGGTCTCTTTGGTGAAGTGGGCCTTGCCGCACTTGGGGCAGACGAAGCCCTGGGGCAGCAGGTCGGCGGCCTCCCGGTCAAACCAGACGTTGGAGCCGTGCTCCCGGAAGAGGGCGGCCACGTGGGCGATGGTCTCGGGGGTGACGATATCGGCCCCGCAGTCGTCACAGTAGAAGATGGGGATGGGCACGCCCCAGACGCGCTGGCGGCTGATGCACCAGTCGTTGCGCTCGGTGATCATGGAGGTCATGCGCTCCTTGCCCCACTCGGGCTTCCACTGGATGGAGTCGCAGGCCTTGACGGCGGCGTCCTTGATGGCGTCCACGGAGCAGAACCACTGCTCGGTGGCCCGGTAGATGATGGGGTGCTTGCACCGCCAGCAGTGGGGGTAGGAGTGGGTGATGTTCTCCTTGGCCACCAGGAAGCCCTCGGCCTCCAGATCGGCCACCACCATGTCGTTGCCCTTGGCGTAGAACTGGCCGTTGTAGCGCTCGTCGGTCATGACGCCCTTGGCGTTGACGGGCACGGGCACGCCGATGTGGGTCAGGCCGGCCTTGTCGTACTGCTGGCAGATCTGGAAGTCCTCCGCGCCGAAGCCGGGGGCGGTGTGGACGCAGCCGGAGCCGGCGTCCAGGGTGACGTGCTCGCCGTTGAGGATGACGCTCTCCCGGTCGAAGAGGGGGTGCTTGGCGCGCATCAGCTCGAACGCGCTGCCCTTGAGGGTGGCCAGCACGGTGCAGGCGGCGTAGTCGATGCCCGCGGCCTTGCACACGCTCTCGGCCAGATCCTTGGCCAGCACGTACACGTCGCCGCCCGGCACCTGGAGGAGCACGTAGTCGAACTCCGCGTTGAGGCAGATGGCGTAGTTGCCGGGGATCGTCCAGGGGGTGGTGGTCCAGATCACGAAGTAGGTGCGGGACAGGTCGGCATACTGGCCCAGCTTGCCCTTGTCGTCGGCCACGGGGAACTTGACGAAGATGGTGGTGCAGGGGTCGTCGGCGTACTCAATCTCGGCCTCGGCCAGGGCGGTCTGGTCAAAGGGGCACCAGTACACCGGCTTCATGCCCTTGTAGATGAGGCCCTTCTCCGCCATCTTGCCGAAGACCTCGATCTGCTTGGCCTCAAACTCGGGCAGCAGGGTGATATAGGGGTTCTCCCACTCCCCCAGCACGCCCAGGCGCTGGAACTGGCCGGTCATCTTCTCGATGTAGCTCTCGGCGTACTCCCGGCACTTGGTGCGGAACTGGGCGGTGGTCATCTCGTCCCGCTTTACCTTCTTGTCCTTCAGAACGGCGGACTCGATGGGCAGGCCGTGGGTGTCCCAGCCGGGTACATAGGGGGCGCACCAGCCGGTCATGTTGCGGTGCTTGACGATCATATCCTTGAGGATCTTGTTCAAGGCGGTGCCGATGTGGATGTTGCCGTTGGCGTAGGGAGGGCCGTCGTGGAGGACAAAGGTGGGCTTGCCCTCGTTGCGCTTCACCATCTTGTGGTAGAGGTCGTGGTCATACATCTCCTGGAGCATCTCCGGCTCCCGCTTGGGCAGGCCCGCCCGCATGGGGAAGTCGGTCTGGGGCAGGTGGACGGTCTGGTTGTAGTCCATGGGTCAGTTCTCCTTTATCTTTGATCTAAAAACAGGTTGGTGGAAAGGCGTGCGCCCTTGCCGAAATTGGCAAAAACAAAACGCGCCTTTGTCTCCTGTAAGAGACAAAGGCGCAAACCTCTGCGGTACCACTCTCATTGCCGCGGCGTGCCGCGGCCCCTCGAAGGCCGGTAACGGGGCCAGCCGTTCCCGCTTACTGCCCCAGGGGGGATTCGGCGGGACGCTCGGAGGTGATCTTCCCAGCCCTTCCCTGTCCGCCTTGCACCAAAACGGCGGCTCTCTGCGCAGGGGCGGGGACGGTACTCGTCCTCTTCTCGGCGTTTTGCGAAATAAAAGATACTCGGAGACACGAAACAACGTGTCTCCGAGTATCTTACCCGTTAAATGCCCTTCTGTCAAGGGGGTTTACTTGATTTCATAGTCCTTGCCGAACTGGAGGTGGTCAAAATCGATGCGGCGGGTGGGCTCGGTGGGCTCCTCAGCCTCCTCCGGACTGTGGGAGCGGCTCAGCTCCAGCAGCTCGGCATACAGGCCGCCGTCCTTCTCCTTGGCGCCGCCGCCGAGATCCACCGTGTCCTCCGCGTCCTCCTCCGGCGCCTCACCGGCCACCAGCTTCTCCACGCTCTGGGAGATGTCCTGGGCGGCAGAGGCAACCTGGTCCACCACAGGCTCCGCCGGGGCGGAGAGCTTGGACAGTCCGTTGAGGTAGTCCATCTCGTGCTGATAGAGCTCCTTGAGCTTGCCCACATAGGCGGCGGTGGCGTTCTGGGCGGCGGTGAGGCGCATCTGCTCGCTGCGGATGTCCTGCTGCAGCTCCGCAATGCGGGCCTTGGCCTCCGTCTCCGCGTTCTTCAGCAACTCGGCCTTCTTGGCCTCCGCCTGGGCCACCAGCTCGTCGGCCATCTTCTGGGCGGTAAGCAGGGCCTTGCGCATGGCCTCCTCGGTGGAGCGGTACTCCTCCACCTTGTCCACCAGTACCTTCATCTTGGCCTTGAGGGTGGCGTTTTCCTTATAGAGCGTGGTGTAGTCCGCCGTCAGTACGTCCAGAAATTCATCCACCATCGCCATGTTATAGCCGCCGAAGGACGCCTTGGCAAAGGCGTGCTCGGAAACTTCCTGTGGTGTCAGCATAACGTCATTCCCCCGATTTGTTCATGTCTTCCCCGCCTGATGCTCCGCATCGGGCGGGAACCCCCTCTTTGGCATCTGCCGGGCAATGTGGATTCGCCCGGCATCCGTGTTTTGGCGGTGCCAAAACGCTTGAAACGCCGGACTCCCGGCGGGACAACCCGGACATTTTCCTGTCCTGAAGAGCAGTTCAGAAATACAGCCCGTTGTTCTCCAGCTCGTCAATCAGATCGCCTAAAATATCCACGTTGTAGGGCGTAATAATATAAGTAGAGATGGCCACCTTTTTGATTTTGCCCTCATTGGCATAGGCCACACCGGAGAGGAAATCCAGCAGGCGGCGGGCGATATCCTTGTTGGTGGACTCCAGGTTGAGCACCACCGTGCGCTTCTCCCGCAGGTGGTCGGCGATCTCGCTGGCGTTCTCGAAGCGCTCGGGCTTGACCAGCACCACCTGAAGCTGGGTGGTGGTGTGGATATTGACCACCTTGTTGCTCCGGCGCTCGTTCTCCACGGGGAAGATGGGGCCGGTGCTGTCCTGGGCCTTGGGGGCCTTCCGCTCCAGGCGGTCGCCGCCGGTGCGGTCCATGCGCTCGCTGCGGGAGACGGGCTCGAAGTCGTCAAACTCCTCTTCTTCCTCTTCGTCCTCATAGGGGCGGGCCAGGCGCTTGAGTTCATCTAAAAATCCCATTTCGGTAACCTCCCGAATTTGTTCTATCCTTTGTGCATGGGAGGACGGGGCCCAAACAGGGCGGTACCCACCCGGACCAGGGTGGCCCCTTCCCGCACGGCGTCCTCAAAGTCGCCGCTCATACCCATGGAAAGACAGTCAAAGCTAGTCTTATTATCATCCATCTGACTTCTTATGTCAACATAAAGCTGACGCATTTTTGCAAAAAACGGGCGGTTTCCGTCCGGCCCGGCGGCCACGGGAGGGATTGCCATGAGCCCCCGCAGGCGCACATGGGGGCTGCCAACCGCCTGGGCGGCCAGGGCGGACAGCTCCTCCGGGGAAATGCCGCTCTTGGACGCCTCCCCGCCGATGTTGACCTCCAGCAGGATGTCCTGTACCAGCTCCAGCTTGGCGGCCTGGGCCTCGATGGCCTCCAGCAGGTGCTCGGAGCCCACCGACTCAATGAGCTCCACCCGGCCCACTACCTGCCGCACCTTGTTGGTCTGAAGGTGGCCGATGAAGTGGAGGGCCGCGCCGGCGTAGGCGTCGTCGTCCAGGTGGGCGGTCATCTCCTGTACCCGGTTTTCACCGCAGATGGTGACGCCGGCGGCAATGGCCTGCCGGATGGTGTCGGAGGTCTGCACCTTGGTGGCCGCCACCAGGGTGACCTCCGACGGCTCCCGACCCGCCTGCCGGGCGGCGGCGGCGATTTTCTCATTTACCAGCGCAATGCGCTCTGCAAGGGACATGTGTCATTACCTCCCTGTCTATGACTGCGTGATCACTTTTCCGTCAAAGAGCTCCACCGAGGAGAGGATTACCTCGTCGCCGGCCCGCAGGGCCTTTTTGCCGTCCGAGCCGTCTGCGGACTTCACCAGAGCGAAATCCTCCAGTTGGGCCAGGATGGTGACGGGCTTGAATTCTGCCTGCTGGCCCACCAGGACGTACACGCCGGTGACCAGCTCCTGCTTTTCCTCCTCCGTCTCCGGGTCGGTGACGGTCCGCTCCTCCACGCGCACGGACTGCGTGGGCACGCGGATGCCGGTCTGACTGTCAAAGACCAGCTCCACCGTCTGCTTTCGGAGCAGGGTGGTCTCAGACAGATAGCGGTCAGAGGACAGCACCACGGCCACCCGGCCGTTCTCCGGGGTCTCCCCTACCCGCTCCACCTTCATGTCCACCTCGCCCGACCAGTCCCGGGAGAAGCGGACGGTGACGGTGCGGCCCTCGATGAGCCGCCCGGCCTCCTCCTCGCCCATGGCGCAGACAAAGTACCAGGTGGCATCGGTGACCAGCTTGCCCACCGCGCCGGCGTCCGGCTGGGGCCGCTGGCGGTCGAGCTGGCTGAGCTGGCCGGGGGTGATGGTCTCCAGCAGAGCGGGGGTGAGCAGGCTCTCATAGCCGTCGGTCTGCCCGGAAAAGACCCCCGCCTGACCGGCGGTGAGGCGGCTGGTGTCCTGGGCGGCCTGGGCGCTCAGCGCCGCAATCTGGGCGTCCACCGCGTCAATGGAGGACTGGATGGCGGCGGCGGCATCGCCGTCCTCTTCCCCGCCGTTGAAGGTAAAGTCCCGCTTGTAGACCAGGCTCTTGAGCAGCAGGGTCTCGTCCTCCAGCCGGGTGAGATCCCCGGTGGACACCGAGGAGCGCAGGGCCACGATGGCGTCGATCACCTGCTGGCTGAGCTGGGAGGAGTCGCCGCCGCTCTGGGTCCGCTCCAGGGCGTATTGGAGCTGCTCCTTTTCCATGGTCAGGCTCTGTAGCTCCTCCTTCCGCGCCAGGCCGGAGTCATTCTGGTAGAGCAGGGCCACCGTCTCCCCGCGGGAGACCTTCTCCCCCTCCTCGGGCAGCAGATCCACAATCCCGCCGGGACTGGCGAGCACGCGCTCCTCCCGCACCAGAAAGCCGGTGGCCTCCAGACTGTCGTCCACAGTGTAGGCGTAGGACAGCACCAGGGTATAGGGATCGCGGAAGCTCCGCCAGGCGGACACGCCCAGATACACCAGGACGGCCGCCAGCAGCAGCAGCATGACAATTCGGTTGATCAGGGTTCCTTGCTTCATGGCAGCTCCTTAGTCTGCCGCCCCCTCCGCCTCCAAAGAGATGGCCCGCTCCGGCACAATGGTGGAGATGGCGTGCTTGTAAATGACCTGCTGCTTGTCCCCCGTCATAAGTACCACCACAAAGGCGTCGTAGCCCGTGATCTGTCCCCGGAGCTGATAGCCGTTCATCAGAAATACGGTCAGGCTGGCGTGGGACTTGCGGGCGCGGAGCAGAAACAGGTCTTGCAGGTTGTTGGTCTTTTGCATGTGGATGCACTCCTTCTATCTATAAGATGCATCCAATATATACCAATTATCGGGCGGATTTCGTCGAAACGGCGCGGGGCTGTGTCTCTTCGGCGTTTTCCCCCACGGCCTCCGCCAAACTTGGAAGCGAGTGCGCTGTACCCGCCTGGGCAAGGCCGCCACGGACTGCGGTGGGCCGGAATTGCCCTAGGTTTGACTGTGGCTTCCGCGTAGGGGCGGCCCTTGTGGCCGCCCGGCCGAGCGATAGGGCTGCGGGCGGTGCGCGGTCAAATCAGGCTCTGCCGAAGCGCTTTTCTAGCTGCTGGCGGGTCAGCTCAATGGCCACCGGCCGCCCGTGGGGGCAATATTTGACCGCGCCGGACATGACCGCCTGGGCCACCTTGAGCAGCTCGGCGGGGCTGTTCCTCTGGCCGCCCTTGATGGCCGCCTTGCAGGCCATGGTGTGGAGCAGGGCGTCCCGGGCCGCGCCGGGGTCGGCGGAGCCGCCGGTGAGCAGGCGGCCGGCCAGCTCGGAGAGCACGTCGGGGATCTCCCCGGCGGCCACGTCGCTGGGGGCGGCCCGGACGATCAGCGCCCCGCCGCCGAAGTCCTCCGCCTCAAAGCCGAAGCGCCCCAGCAGCGGGAGCTGGGCCAGCAGGGCGGCCCCCTCCTCCGCCGGAGGGGTGAACACCACCGGCTCCAGCAGGGCCTGCACCATGGGCTGGTAGCCCTCGGCCTTCATCCGGTCGAAGTTCAGCCGCTCGTGGGCGGCGTGCTTGTCGATGAAGAGCACCTTGTCTCCCTGCTCCACGATGATGTAGGTGTTGAGCACCTCCCCCGCCATGCGCCAGGGCTCCTCCTCCGAAGGGGGCGCTGAGGGCTCGCCGGCTGGTCGGGCGGCCATAAAGGCCGCCCCTACCGGCTGGTCGGGCGCGGCTTCAGCCGGGCGGATGTGGGCATCCGCCCCGACGGGCCGGACGGTGGAGATGGGTGCGCCGGAGGCAGGGGCGGATTCAGCCGGGCGGGCACGGTCGTCCGTTCGCGCGTGCGGCGCGGCGGAGGTTGGGGGGGCGGAGATGCCGCTCCCGGCGGGGACAGGTGCGGCTTCGGCCGGGCGGATATGGGTGTCCGCCCCGGCGGACTGGGGGATGGAGATGGGGGCGCCGGAGACGCCGTTCCCGGCAGGGGCTGCAGGGGCGGCCCCTGTGGTCCGGGGGGCGGTGAAGTCGTGGAGGGGCAGGGGCGCTGCGGGCCGTTCCGCCGTCCGGCGGAACTCCTCCAGGGTCATCTCCCGGTAGGCGGGGGCCGCCGGAGTGCGCTCCGCCGGGCAGAGGGGAGACTGCGCAGGCCGCCCCCCCTCCGCGGGGCGCGGGGGCTTCACCTGGAGGGACGGCCGGGTGCGGTCGGCCTCCAGAGTGGACTTGACGGCGTAGTACACCGCGTCAAAGACCTTCTTGTCGCTGCCGAACTTGACCTCCTGCTTGGTGGGGTGTACGTTGACATCCACCGCGTTGAGCCGGGTGGTCAGGTGGAGGACGCAGCCGGGAAATTTGCCCACCATCTTCTGGTTGGCGTAGGCCTCCTCCAGGGCGGCCGTCATGGTGCGGCTTTTCACATACCGGCCGTTGACGAAGAAGTGCTGGTAGCCCCGGGTGCCCCGGCAGCAGGTGGGCAGGGAGACAAAGCCGGACACCGACATGTCCTCCCCTGAACCCTTCACCGGCGTGAAGCCCAGGGCCATATCCCGGCCCAGCACGGCGTAGAGGGCCGACTGCACCTGCCCGTTGCCGGGGGTGAGCAGCTCCTGCTTGCCGTCCCGGAGGAACTTGACGCTCACCTCCGGGTGGGACAGGGCCACCCGCTGCACCATGGCGAAGCAGGCCGCCCCCTCGGCGGTGTCCTTTTTCAGGAACTTGAGCCGGGCGGGGGTGTTGTAGAACAGGTCGCGCACCACCATTGTGGTGCCCTGGGGGCAGCCGGCCTCCTCCCGGTGCACCACCGCGCCCCCCTCCAGGGAGAGGGCGGCCCCCAAATCCTCCTCCGCCGTGCGGGTGAGCAGCTCGATGCGGGAGACGGCGGAGATGGCCGCCAGGGCCTCCCCCCGGAAGCCCAGGGTGCCGATGGCCTCCAGATCGTACTCGGTGCGCAGTTTGCTGGTGGCGTGGCGGAGGAAGGCGGTCTCCGCCTCGGCGGCGGCGATGCCGCAGCCGTTGTCGGTAACCCGGATGAGGCTCATGCCGCCGTGCTGGATCTCCACGGTCAGGGCGTCCGCCCCGGCGTCGATAGCGTTCTCCATGAGCTCCTTGACCACCGACGCGGGCCGCTCCACCACCTCGCCGGCGGCGATCAGATCGGCCACGTGGGGATCTAATTGCAGAATGTGGGGCATAGAAGCACCTGCTTTCTAAAAGGGGGAAATGAGAGTAGGGGCGACCCTTGTGGCCGCCCGCGGGCGGCGGGAAAGGCCTCCCTTACGCGCCGAGAACGGCGGAGGCGAGGATCAGGGCGTTGAGCACCATGTGCAGGGCGATGGGGCTCCAGATGGAGCCGCCGTTGTCGTAGCACCAGGTCAGGGCCAGGGACATGGGCACATACTGGAGGAACAGCAGCAGGTAGCGGAAATCCACCGTGCCGTAGGAATAGACGAACTGCCAGACGCAGTAAAGGGCAAAAACCAGGGTGGAGAGCACATAGCCCAGCACCCGGCTGTACCGCCGGGTGGCGCCGAAGAGCAGGCCGCGGAACAGAGGCTCCTCCACCAGGGGCATGAGCACCACCAGGATCACCACTGTGGCCGCCGGGGAGAGGGCAAACTGCTGGGCGTAGCTCTCCGGGTTGGGATTCTGTACCGGCAGAGGAATGAGCATGACCAGCAGATGGAGCACCCCCGCCCCGACGAGCCCGGTGCCGAAGGCGAACAGGTTTTCCGGCAGCCAGTCCAGCAGCAGGTCAAACCCGTGCCGCAGGAACGTCCAGAAGACCAGAAAGACCAGGGTAGCGGCCAGGAGGTAGTAGACCACGTTGGCCTCGGCCACGGGCAGTTCCCCGTGGAAAGCCCGCTGCACCCACCCCATGGACAGGGGAAAGACCGTCAGGTACAGGGCAAAGAACACCCACCCCCGGCCCATCTCGGCGCGGGTGAGCTGCGGACGCCATGGACGGCGTTTGGTGTGCATGGTGGAGGTCCTCTCTTTCTCTCGGAAATTGGGGTGCGGCCCGGCGGAGCGGGCCGATACGGGCAGAAGGTGAATTGCCCCAGAGGGGCAAGAGAAACCGCCCTGGGGCGTCGGCCCCTCCGGGGCAGTCCAATCGGGTATCAGGACGTGCAGGGGCGGGGCTTGTCCGGTGTCCCGCCGCCGGGTTCGGGCGGGCGGCCACGAGGGCCGCCCCTACAGAGTGCGTGGGAGACCGGCGGCCCCTCTCGTCAAACGCCGACACGCAGGGGCGGGTGCCCACACCCGCCCGCCGGGGCGATGAGGACATCGGCCCCTACGAAAAGAAAGGGGCGGGCGGCCGCAGAGCCACCCTCTGTCACTTTATTTTTTTGAGGAGCCCAAAACGTATGAGCCTGACGAAAATCAAATCCGTGGACGCCCACAGTCCGGCCCAGAGGGCGGGTGTCCGGCCGGGTGAGACGCTGACCCACATCAACGGACGCCCCATTGTGGATGTGCTGGACTATAAATTTTTTGCTTACGACCCCCGGCTGGAGCTGACCCTGGTAGGGGAGGACGGCCGCAGCCGCACCTTGCGGGTACGCAAGGCGGAGGGGGAGGAGTTGGGCCTCAATTTTGAGACCTATCTGATGGACAAGGCCCGCTCCTGCGCGAACCGGTGTATCTTCTGCTTTGTGGATCAGATGCCCCCCGGTATGCGGGAGACCCTCTATTTCAAGGATGACGATGCCCGCCTGTCCTTCCTGATGGGGAACTATATCACCCTGACCAACCTGTCGGAGCGGGAGATTGCGCGCATCGCAGAGCTGCGCATCAGCCCCATCAACATCTCGGTTCATGCCACTGATCCGGCCCTGCGGGAGGCCATGCTCAAGCACCGGCGGGCGGGGGAGTGTCTGGCCATCATGGAGCGATTTGCTGCGGCGGGCATCACCATGAACTGCCAGATCGTGGCCTGCCCCGGCGTCAACGACGGCCCCGCCCTGGACCGCACCCTGCGGGAGCTGGGGGCACTCCACCCGGCGGTGGGCAGCGTGGCGGTAGTGCCGGTGGGGGTGACCCGATTCCGGGAGGGCCTGTGTCGGATCGACCCGTACACTCCGGCCCAGGCCGCGGCGGTGCTGGATCAGGTGGAGGCATTTGCCGCTTCTTTCCTGAAAAAGCACAGCACACACCTGGCTTGGTGTTCCGACGAGTTCTACCTGCTGGCCGGCCGTCCCCTGCCGGAAAAGGGATACTATGAGGACATGGCCCAGATGGAAAACGGCGTGGGGATGCTCCGCCTGCTCACCAGTCAGGCGGCTATGGCCCTGGAGAACATGGAGCTGGAGGAGGCCCCGCCCCCGTTTGCCATTGCCACCGGTGTGTCTGCCGCCCCCTTCTTGCAGAAAATCGTTGACATGTGCCGGGAAAAATGTGGTAATATAATAGGAAATGTCTATCCGGTGGTCAACCGCTTTTTCGGGGAGACCATCACGGTCTCTGGTCTGATTACCGGACGGGATCTGATAGAGCAGCTCAAGGGGAAGGGCGAGCGGCTGCTCATCCCGGACAGCATGCTCCGGGCGGGGGAACGGATCTTCCTGGACGACGTCACTGTGGAGCAGGTGGAGGAGGCCCTGGGGGTGCCGGTGACGGCCCTTACGGCTGACAGCGGCTTTGATCTGGTGGACGCCATTCTGGGGTTGCCGGTGGAGACGCCCGCCTATGCCCTGCCGCCGGAGGACGACTATTATCGCTACAACCCGTGACAGAGAGAGTGAGGGTGCTATTATGAAGCCTTTGATTGCAATCGTGGGCCGGCCCAACGTGGGCAAGTCCATGCTGTTTAATAAATTGGTGGGCCAGCGGTTGTCCATCGTGGAGGATACCCCCGGCGTCACCCGCGACCGGCTGTACGCCGAGGCGGAGTGGAGAAACCGGAAGTTCGACCTGGTGGACACCGGCGGCATCGAGCCCTCCGCCGACAGCCAGATTCTGGCCTTTATGCGCCAGCAGGCGGAGATCGCCATCCAGCACGCCACGGTGATCCTCTTTGTCTGCGACATCAAGACCGGCCTCACCGCCTCCGACCAAGAGGTGGCCAACATGCTGCTGCGCTCTCGGAAGCCGGTGGTGCTGGCGGTCAACAAGATGGACCAGGTGGGGATCACCAACCCAGACATTTATGAGTTCTATAACCTGGGACTGGGGGATCCCATCGCAGTCTCCGCCGTCCACGGCCATGGCACCGGGGATCTGCTGGATGCCTGTATGGAGTATTTCCCCCCTGAGGACGGGGAGGAAGAGGAGGACGATGTCATCAAGGTGGCGATCATCGGCAAGCCCAACGTGGGCAAGTCCTCCCTGGTAAACCGCATCCTGGGGGAGCAGCGGGTGATTGTCAGCGACATGGCAGGCACCACCCGGGACGCGGTGGACAGCTATTTTGAGAACCAGAAGGGCAAGTACCTGTTCATCGACACCGCCGGTATGCGCAAGAAGTCCAAGGTGGACGACCGCATCGAGAAGTTTTCCGTCCTGCGGGCCACCATGGCCATTGAGCGGGCCGACGTGTGCCTGATCCTGGTGGACGCCAACGAGGGAGTCACCGAGCAGGATACCAAGGTGGCCGGTCTGGCCCACGAGGCGGGCAAGGCATGTATCATCGTGGTCAACAAATGGGACGCCATTGAGAAGGATGACAAGACTATGGACCACATGCGCCAGGACATCCGCAGGGACCTGTCCTATATGACCTACGCCCCCATTGTCTTCATTTCCGCCCTCACCGGACAGCGGGTGGACCGTCTCTTTGACCTCATCAACTATGTCAATGACCAGGCATCCCTGCGCATTACCACCGGCATGCTCAACACCGTGCTGGCTGACGCCACTGCCCGCGTGCAGCCCCCCACCGACAAGGGACGCCGTCTGAAGATCTACTATATGACCCAGATCGGTATCAAGCCCCCCCACTTCGTCTGCTTCTGCAACGACGCCAAGCTGTTCCACTTCTCCTACCAGCGCTATCTGGAGAACCAGATCCGCTCCACCTTTGGCTTGGAGGGCACGCCAGTCCGGCTGACCATTCGGCAGAAAAGCGACAAGGAGGGATAGTCATGGCAGATCCTACAACAGTTCCCACGGGAATACAGCCTAACCTTCCCGCCGCACTGAGTGAGCTGGGGGCGGCCCTGTTGCTTCCGGCCCTGCTGGTCGCAGTGATCGCCTACTTCTGCGGCTGCTTCAACGGGGCGGTCATCGTCTCCAAGTATATCCTGCGGGACGATGTGCGTACCCATGGCAGCGGCAATGCCGGGCTGACCAACTTCTACCGCACCTTCGGCGGGCCGCTGACCTTTGTGGTTATCCTGACCGATGTGCTCAAAGCAGTCGTGGCTGTATGGGCTGGCATCCTGGCGGCAAAGTATTTGGTGGCGGATGAGCTTCTGGTAGTGGCGCTTGGTAAGTACTGGGCGGGAGCTTTCTGCCTTCTGGGGCACATGTTCCCCTGTATGTTCCACTTTAAGGGGGGCAAGGGGATCCTCTCCGGAGGCACCATCGCTATCATGATTGATTGGCGGGTGGCGCTGGTGGTGTGGGGGGGATTCCTGATCTTGGCCGCGCTCACCAAATGGGTCTCCCTGGGCTCCATCTGGGCCGGGGCATCCTTCCCCTTTGCCACTTGGTTTGTGTACCATGACGTGGTGCTGCTGGCGCTGGCCATTCTGCTGGGCGGCCTGATCGTCTGGAAGCACCGGGGCAACCTGAAGCGTATTCTGAACGGAACGGAATCCAAGTTCAGCCTGCACCATAAAAAAGATGAGGGGGCGCCGAAAGCATGAAGATCGCAGTGATGGGCAGCGGCGGTTGGGGGACAGCCCTGGCCCTGGTTCTGCTGGAGAACGGACATGAGGTCACCCTGTGGTCCTATAGGGAGGAGGAGTCCACTATCCTGCGGGAGAAGCGGGAAAACCCCATGCTGAAGGGGGTGCCCCTGCCGGATGGACTGGCGTTGACCTCTGACCGGGAGTGCGTGAAGAACTGTAAGGTGGTTGTGCTTGCTACGCCGTCCTTTGCGGTGCGTACCACCGCCCGTGCTGTGGCGTCCCTGTTGGAGCCCTCTGCGGTGCTGGTGTCGGTGTCCAAGGGCATTGAGAAAGATACCTCTCTGACCCTGACCGACGCCATTGCTCAGGAAGTGGGGGAGGGGCATCCCATCGTGGCCCTTTCCGGCCCTTCCCACGCCGAGGAGGTGGGCCGTGGCGTCCCCACTGTGGTGGTGTCCGCCTCTCGAGACAAGGCGGCGGCGGAGCTGGTGCAGGATCTCTTTATGAATGAGCGGTTCCGTGTTTACGCCTCCGACGACGTAGTGGGTGTGGAATTGGGCGCTGCGTTAAAAAACGTCATCGCCCTCTGTGCCGGGATCTGTGACGGCATGGGCTTCGGCGACAATACCAAGGCCGCCCTGATGACCCGCGGCCTGACGGAGATCGCCCGCTTGGGCGTGGCCCTGGGCGGCCGCAGAGAAACCTTTGCGGGACTGTCCGGCGTGGGTGACCTGATCGTCACCTGTACCTCCATGCACTCCAGAAACCGCCGTTGCGGCATTCTGATCGGCCAAGGCACCCCTGCCGCTGAGGCGGTAAAGGAGATTGGCGCTGTGGTAGAGGGCTACTATGCGGCCGCCACCGCCCGCGCCCTGGCTCAGAAGGCGGGGGTTGAGATGCCCATCACAGAGGCGGCCTATCAGGTATTATACGGCGGACGGGATACCAGGGCCGTGATTAAGGAGTTGATGACCCGCGCCCGGAAGCACGAGCTGGAGGATAGCTGGGTCTAAAAAGGTTTTCGAAAAAAATCGAGAAAAATTGAAAAAAACACTTGCATCTTTTCGCAGGATGTGGTAATATAATCAAGCCGTCCGATGAGGGCGGCGACTTCCGGGTGTGGCGAAGTTTGGTATCGCGCTTGAATGGGGTTCAAGAGGCCGCTGGTTCGAATCCAGTCACTCGGACCAAACAATGATAATCCGAACTACATTATCCAAGTGGGTAATGTGTTCGGATTTATCATTTCTATTGAATATGTGCTTTGATGGACAAGGGCGGGACTATCACCCCGCCCTTGTTTTTTTAGATCTTTTCTGATATTTTGTGTCTGTCAGACAAATCAAAGATTTGCAATTGAAAATTATGCTTATTGTTTCACTGCAAGGCAATAATTCGTATTGTCAAAAGCACTCATTTGATTTTTAGGATTGGCCTCATTATAGAGCGCAAAGTATTGCTCTGTTATTCCCTGGGGCTCCAAGTGCTCATATATCAAAAATTCATGTGCTGAAAGCAATTGTTCGATATCAGAGTAGGAATAACATGCCAACATTTTTTCGCTTGCAACACCCGCCAGCATGAATTGCTTTTTTGTTCGTTCTCCGGCTTTTTCAGTATAGCTGTTTTCATCTGGATAATCAAATATAATGGAACTGCCTTTCGCCACAATACCACTTATAGAAGAAATTACCGATTCGAAGGATTCCTTTGAGAGATAATAGGCGACACCAAGAATGGAACAGTAACTTATTTTATCACTATTAAACGAGTTGTGATTTTGCATTTCTTTCTTCCATGTTCCTTTTGTGAAGTCTGCTTCAATGTAGTGAACATTGTCGGGAATTACAATTCCGGCACTTTTCAGCCGCTCTTGTTTATCTCTTGCGGTAGCCGGATGGTCTACCTCAAAAATTTGCAATGCCTTTGCCCATAATGGTTGCCGATACGCAAAAGTGTCATATCCGGCTCCCCAAATTAAATACTGTTCTGTTCCCGTGCGAACAGCCCACTCAAGAGATTTTTCGGCAAAAGCCGCCCTGCCAAGTGGCGAGGGAGATAGTTGATTATCAACAACCCATCTTAATGCCTGTTCTGGTTCTCCAACAAATGATGGATTGAAAAATCCTATTCCATCCGACATATTCTTTGCTATTTGATTAAATTCTTCATCAGTCAGTAAATCTCTTGCCAAGCTGTCATTAAAAATTGTAACCTCATTGTTTAGCGCATGATACGCCCTTGAGAATGCGCTTATCAGTGCGGTTAAGCTTTTTTGCTCCATTAAAAACACCTCCTGTATACTTAATACATCCTTGATACAAAAAGCTCAAGACTTGAAATTTCCCTGATTTTGCGGTAATATAAAAGCACAAAATGGATAATTTTATGAAATATTTTGTGAGAACTGGCAAAACCCTGTGAAACAGCGCATTACACCGCATTTCCTGACAACAAGCCCCTCAAATTACTACGAATTTACTACTAAGGAATGAACTTTGATGCGACGAAACACAGAGAAATGCGGACATACGGTTTAGCGCCGCTCTTTGAATTGCTCTCTAAATCA
>OIWN01000899.1_pt1 | contig 25905 bp, 27 predicted proteins | sample 1587591 | NCBI WGS metagenome assembly OIWN01 (sample SAMEA3888901, study PRJEB22519) | human gut metagenome | biome: human gut; feature: human-associated habitat; material: faeces | place: Denmark | collected 2010 | reverse complement strand
CATCAGATGAATTGAAAAATCCCTCTGTATTCGTAGAGTCATTTAGAGTGTTGCCAGCTGAAACACAGATAACGAGTACACGAGATGCTGAATCGGTACATGGAATGTACGAAACTATTGATCAAATTGAAGCTGTTGTAGCTGAACGTAAAGATATAAAATTATATAAAGTTATATTAACTTATATTATATAAATCGAGAAAGGATGGTGGAAGTGGATGGATATTTTGGGGCAGCTGCGGCAGAACCGGTGGATCATCTGGGCAGAAGAGGAGGAACCAGCGGAGGAATATCCTCAGGTGCAGCTGGTCAGCATTTGTTATCGTTCGGACGACTGTGAGGTGCGCGGTTATGTGGGTGTACCTAGAGAGGAAAAGGGCCCCCTGCCGGCAGTGATCTTTAACCGCGGCGGCAACCGCGAGTTCTCCCTGCTGCGCCCGCAGGTTGTCTGCAAATATGCGAATCAGGGATTTGTTGTTTTGGGCAGCCAGTATCGCGGAAACGGTGGCGGCACCGGGCAGGAGGAATTTGGCGGCGCGGATGTCAACGACGTTATCCGCCTGATCGACATCGCCCTGGAGCTGCCGGAAACGCTCAAGGGCGGCGTCTATATGGCGGGGCATTCCCGCGGCGGCATGATGACCTACCGCTGCTGTGCGCTGGATGACCGTATCGTGGCGGCTTCGATTGGCGCTGGCGTTGCAGACTGCGTCGACATGTACAACCGGCGGGAGGACAGCATGAAGCAGGCGTTTTTGGAGCTGGTAGGCGGTACACCGGAGCAGCTCCCGGAGGAGTACCGCAAACGCTCGGCGGTCTGCTGGGCGGACAAGATTAAACCGCCGGTCCTGATCTGTCAGGGCGACGACGACTGGCGTGTCGATATTTCTCAGGCACGCAGGATGGGTGAAGAGCTGCAAAAGTACGGCAAGGAGTACAAGCTGGAAATCTTTGGGAGGGCAGATCACTCGCTCAAAGGAACAAGTTATTTTCCAGATGTGATCGCATGGTTTCGGGCTCACCCGATTCCGGCGGAGGAATAATAAATTTAAGGAGGATGCAAGATGAAAAAGAAGATCGCAGCGTTGCTGCTGGCGCTTGTTTTGGCGGTATCAGCAACGGGATGCCAGGGTGCGCCGATACCGGAAAGCAGCACCCCCAGCACGAACACGACAACACAGGCGGATGAGACAGATCAATCAAGCGCCGCCAGCACGGTTGAGCGGACCTCGGAGGATGGGGAACTGGATGAGGATCAATATCTGAATGTTTTGCTCGCCGATGAGCCGACCGTGCTTGACGTAGTAAGGTTTAGTATGATTCAGGACAGAAACGTATTCTATAATGTTCTGGAACCGCTGACCCGCATTGAGAATGGCATCGTTACCCCGGCTGGTGCGGAGAGTTGGGACGTCTCGGATGATGGCCTGGTTTACACCTTCCACCTGAGGGAGAATTACTGGAGCGACGGCCAGCCGGTTACTGCCGAAGATTACGCCGGCGCTCTGATCCGTCAGGCCACTCCGGCCAACACCTTTGCTTTCTCCAGCGACTATTCTGCGATTGTGAATTTCTCGCAGGCAGTAGCGGGAGAAGTTGATCCGTCTGAAATTGGCGTGAAGGCGATTGATGACAGCACGCTGGAGATTACCCTTTCTCAGCCGTCCCCATCGCTGCTCTCCACCGTCGATTTCTTCCCACAGCGGCAGGATTATGTTGACGAGTACGGCGACACGCTGGGCGCCAATGCAGAGAGCGTCATCAGCTGCGGCCCATTCACCCTGACCGAGTGGGTCCACAACAGCAAGCTTTCCTTTGTGAAAAACGATTCCTATTGGAATGCGGACAATGTCAAACTGCAGCATTTCGACTATCTGATTATGAACGACACCACCGCCCAGCTTTCTTCGCTGGAAAACGGCTCGCTGGATTACCTGAACGTCTCGGATGCCGACTACATCGACAAATTCCGCGAGGGAGGGGAACTGGTGGAGGAACCTTACTCCGCAGCCCGTACCGTCACGCTTGTGTTTAACTGTCAGGACGAAATTTTCCAGAACCAGAAGATCCGTCAGGCTTTTTCTTTGTCGATTGACAGGGAATCCTATTCGGAAATTCTCCAGAACGGACTGACTACTCCGGCTTACGGCCTCATTCCAGAGGAGAGTTCGGTAGGACAGCTTCACTACCGTGACTATGCTCCCGAACCGCTGCTTGCCCTGCAGGAAGCCAATCCCGATCCAAAGGCACTGTTGATTGAAGGCATGCAGGAGCTGGGACTCGGCGATGATCCGTCTGCGCTGACCGTCACGCTGAGCATGGGCGGCACCAACGCAAAGACAAAGTCGATCGGTGAATTTTATCAGCAGATGTGGCAGAGCGCCTTAGGCGTTGTCATTGAGCTGGAATTCAATGATTCCGCGACCCATATGTCAAATATGAACACCGGCAATTTCCAGATGGGTTTGACCAGCTGGGGTGCCAACGTAGAGCCGCTCTTCCAGCTTTCCAGATGGTCGTCCGAAAGCGGCGGCCAGTCCAAGTGGGTCAACGAGGAGTATCAGCAGCTGGTCAATGAAGCCTCCTCCACAGTCGATGACCAGGCAAGGCTGGAGCTTTACGCGCAGGCGGAAAACCTGCTGATCACCGAAGCGGCTATTGCCCCGATCTGCTATAACGGCTCGCTGCTCTTCTCTTACCCCTATGTTCACGGCTTGGACAACAACCCATTTGATACTGTAGGTATGCAGAAGCTGTACACAATCGGAAGAAATCAGTAGGAGAAAAGGGCCTGCGGAATCTTTTCCGCGGGCCTTCCTTTTCAGAGAATAGGTATTATAGAAGAACAGTGAGGTGGAAAAATGGCTCGATATATCTTAAAGCGCGTCCTGTACATGGTGCTGGTCATGCTGATTGTTACGACGCTCACCTTCTTCCTGGTGCACAGCATTCCGGGCGACCCGTTCAGCGCCATGATTCAGGATCTGCCGGAGGAGACAAGGGTGCTGTACATGGAAAAGTACGGCTTTGACCAGCCGCTGATTGTGCAGTATGTCCGCTTTATGAAGCAGCTTTTCTCGGGAGATTTGGGTTCCTCTCTGCGTTACCCGGGCAGAACGGTTGCAGAAATTGCGGCTTCCTTTGCGCCGGTTTCCGCGCAGGTGGGCGGCATCGCGCTAGCAATCGGTTTTGTGGTGGGCACCATTCTGGGAATCATCGCGGCGCTCAACCGCAACCGCTTTTCGGACAGGACGATCATGGTGCTGGCACTGCTGGGCACCACGATCCCGACCTTTGTCACCGCGTCCTTTTTGCAGTATGTGTTCAGCGTTGTCTGGCCGATCTTCCCAACCACCGGCTGGGGCACAGCCAAGCACATGGTGCTGCCGGTCATCTGCCTGTGCGTCGGTCCCATCGCGACCTATGCGCGCTACATGCGTTCCAGTGTGCTGGACACCACCAGCCAGGACTACATCCTGACCGCGGAGGCAAAGGGTGCAAAGACACCGCGCATCGTGCTGCTGCACATCTTCCGCAACTCGTTTTTGCCCTGCCTGACCGTGCTGTGCACCAGCGTGGCCTCGATCTTCTCCGGCTCGTTCATCGTGGAGAGCATCTTCGCCCTGCCGGGCCTGGGCACCTACTTCATCAGCGCGATCAACGACCGCGACTATTCGATGATTTTGGGACTCAACATCATCTTCACCGGAATTTATATCCTGTCGGTGCTGATGACCGACATCCTGCTGGGCATCCTGGACCCGAGGATTCGCCTGGCAGAGAAAAAGTAAGGAGGGAGCCAGATGGAAAAAGAATTGACCTACACCCCAAAACCGGAAGATTTTGTGATTGAAGGCTGCGACGACGCTGCTGCAGAGCAGATGCCGGCGGTGTCTCTGACCTATTGGCAACTTTCCTTTAAGCGTTTTATGGAGAATAAGGTGGCTCTGGCAGCGACGGTAGTTTTGCTGCTTATCGTTCTCATGACAATTATTGGTCCGCACTTGGTGCCATATGATATGGAAGCGGTCAATCTGGAGCACCGCAACATTCGTCCATGTTTAGCGTATTGGTTTGGTACCGACCAGCTGGGACGCGATCTGTTTTCCCGCGTCTGGGAGGGCGGACGGGTTTCGATCATCATCGGCCTTTTTGGTTCGCTGATCGTTTCGGTCATCGGCTGCATCTACGGCGGCATCGCGGCCTACTTTGGCGGCTGGGTGGACAATATCCTGATGCGCATTGTGGAAATCTTGAGCAGCGTGCCAAACATGCTGGTCATCATCCTGCTGTCGGTCATCCTGGACAGCAGCAGCGTGCCGACCCTGCTGTTTGCCATGTGCGTGACCGGCTGGTGCCCCATTGCCCGCCTGGTGCGCTCCCAGATGCTGCAGATCAGCAGCTCAGAGTATGTCATGGCGGCAAAGGTGATGGGCGTCAAACCCTTGACCAGCGTTGTCACTCACTTCATTCCGAACACTTTAAGCGTCATCATCGTCAACATCACCTTCCGCATCCCGGGATTTATTTTCAGCGAAGCCTTTTTGAGCTATGTTGGCCTGGGCGTACAGCCACCGGCTACCAGCTGGGGCGCGCTGTGCTCGGCGGCATCGCTCAACTTCCTGTTCTACCCGTACCAGCTGGTGGCGCCGGCAGGTCTGATCGCGTTGACCATGCTGTGCTTTACGCTGATCGGAGACGGACTCAGGGACGCGCTTGACCCCAAACTTCGGAGGTAAAAAAGATGGAGCATATTTTGGAAGTCAAAAATCTAAACGTTTCCTTCAAAAGTTATCTGGGAACGGTCAGGGCGGTGCAGGGTGTCGATTTTGTGCTGGACCAGAAGGAAACGCTGGCGATGGTCGGCGAATCCGGCTGCGGAAAGACGGTGACGGCCAAGTCGATCCTGCGCCTGTTTGGCCGCACCACCGGCACCATCGCGGACGGGTCGCAGATTCTGTTTGAGGGCAAGGATATTTTAAAGATGGATAAAAATGAACTCAGCGATCTGCGCGGGGCCGGGATCAGCATGATCTTTCAGGACTCGATGACCTCGCTCAATCCGACCATGCGGGTCGGCAAACAGATTGCAGAATGTATCCGCCTGCACAATCGTGTCTCCCGCCAGGAAGCCATGCAGCGTGCCTGCGAGCTACTGCGGCTGGTGGAGATCCCCAACCCCGAGGAAAGATTAAAAAATTATCCGCACCAGATGTCCGGCGGCATGCGGCAGAGGGTGATGATCGCGATGGCGCTTTCCTGCAACCCCAAGATTCTGATTGCCGACGAGCCGACCACCGCGCTGGACGTCACCATCCAGGCGCAGCTGCTGGACCTGCTCAAAGGTTTGCGGGAAAAGTTCGGCATGTCGATCATCCTGGTCACCCACGATCTGGGTGTCGTGGCGGACTTTGCCGACCGCATCCAGGTCATGTATGCCGGCCGGGTGGTGGAGCGGGGGACCAAGGAGGAGATTTTCCGCAGCCCCAAGCATCCCTACACCTGGGCGCTGCTCGACTCGATCCCCAGCCGCAGCTTGCCCAGAAAGAGCCGGCTGTACTCGCTCAAGGGCACGCCGCCAAACCTCAGCCTGCCGATAGAGGGCTGCCCATTTGCGGCCAGATGCCGTTACTGCATGCCGGTCTGCAGAAAGTGCGCGCCGCAGCCAACCGATTTTTCGCCGACGCACCAGGCGTTCTGCTGGCTCAACCATCCCATGGCGCCGCAGCATGTTCGTGAAGGAGGGAGCAGATAGTGGAAAAGCAAGTACTGTTTGAGGTAAAGGATCTGTGCAAATATTTCCCCGCTTCCCACAAACGTTCGGTGAAGGCGGTGGACCGGGTTACGCTGAACATCTATAAAGGTGAAACCCTGAGCCTGGTCGGAGAGTCCGGCTGTGGCAAGACCACACTGGGCCGCACCATCCTCGGTGTTTACCCCAAAACCTCCGGAGAGATTTTGTATCAGGGACAGGACCGGGAAAAGGCGAGCGCCCAGCAAAAGAAGCAGTTTCAGAAGGACAACCAGATGATTTTCCAGGACCCCTACTCCTGCCTGGACCCCAGAATGTCGATCGGCAGCATCATTGAGGAGGGGATGAAGGTTCACTTTTCGATGAGCTCCTCCCAGCGGCAGAAGCGATGCCAGGAGCTGCTGGAGCGGGTTGGCCTGCCGCGCGAGATGGTTTCCCGCTTTCCGCACGAGCTGTCCGGCGGGCAGCGCCAGAGGATCGGCATTGCGCGGGCGCTTGCCACCGAGCCGGAATTCATCGTCTGCGACGAGCCGATCGCGGCGCTGGACAGTTCGATTCAGGCGCAGGTCATCAATCTGCTGATGGACCTGCAGAAGGAGCTGGGATTGACCTACCTGTTCATCTCCCACGACCTGTCAATGGTGCGGCACATCTCCGACCGCATCTGCATCATGTATCTGGGCTCGGTGGTGGAGCTGGCCGACGCGCAGCAGATTGATGAAAATCCGGTCCACCCCTACACCAGGGCGCTCTTTTCCGCGGTGCCGCAGATCGACGACGCTGGCTGGTCTTCCAGGAGGATTAAACTGGAGGGGGAAATCCCCAATCCGATCAACGCCCCCAAGGGCTGCAAGTTCTGCACCCGCTGCATGTGGGCAAAACAAATCTGTCAGGAGCAGCCCCCGCAATTGGAAGAGATAGAGCCGGGACATTTTGTGGCCTGCCATTTTTGTCAGGAGATGCTTTTAAGAAAGGAATGATGGAAGGATGAAAGGCACCTTTATCAAGGAGATCACCTATCCGGAGTGCTGTGAACAGATCAATGAAAACACGGTTATCGTTCTGCCAATCGGCGGCGGCAGCAAGGAGCACGGCAGCCATCTGCCGATGGGCACCGACTACTACGTGACCGACTACCTTGCCGCCGAGCTGACCCGCCGCTGCGAGGTCGTCACCCTGCCGACCCTGCCCTTTGCTTACTTTCCGGCCTTTGTCGGTTGGAAGGGTTCGGTACACATCGAGGCGGAAAACTTTATGCACTATGTGGAGGATATCCTGTACAGTTTTGTGCGGTTTGGTGTCAAAAAGTTTATCATTATCGATGGCGGCATCTCCACCCATATTCCGCTGCAGATTTTGTCCAGCACGATGCGCAACAAGTATGGCGCAACGCTGGCGGTTACAAATTTCCATGGAGTGAGCGGCCCTGCCGCCCAGAAGGTCTGCCAGCAGAAATCGGGCGGGCACGGCGACGAGGAAGAAACCTCCACCATGCTGGCAATCCGTCCGGACCTTGTAAAAATGGAGCTGGCAGCGGAGGAATATAACGCCCCGAAGGTTGAAAATCAGATCCAGGATGGGCTGGCGGTTGCGCATATCGCCACGGCGATGGATACCCCGCACGGCGTCAACGGAAACAGCAAGCTGGCCACCCGCGAAAAAGGAGAATATATCTTGGAGAACATGGTGGAGCGGCTGGTTCTGTTCACCGAAGGCTTTATCCGGTGGGACCCGGAAGCGTAAAGAAGGGGGGAAGAAGGAATGGAAAAGAAGGATTTGCTGGAATCGGTCTTTCATCTCAAACAGTACGATTTTGTTAGAGGCGAGGGTACCTGGCTGTTTGACCGGGAGGGTAACCGATACTTGGACCTCAATGAGATGTGCGTCTTTCTGGGACAGGGCAACCAGCACTTCATCGACAGAGTGACGCAGGCGCTCAACGGCGTTACCAACGGCAGGTCGAATCTGGTTCGCTACAAGGAGCAGCTGACCGATTACCTGATGGAAAGCACCGGCCATATCTTCAAGGCGGTGCACTATACTGCCTCCGGCTCGGAGACGACCGAGTGGGCGGTGCGCCTGGCCCAGAAGATCACCGGAAGGACTGAGGTGGTTTCTTTCTGGAACAGCATCCACGGCCGCACCTTGCTGAGCGCCTCAATGTCCGGACTGCCCAAGCGCAAGGAACATTACGGACCGATTGCCCCCGGCATTGTGTTTAACCCCTATCCCAACTGCCAGCACTGTCCGTTTGAAAAGAAGCAGGAAAGCTGCGGCTATTTCTGCCTGGATTTTTTGCAGCAGAAAATTCGCTATGAATCGGCGCAGGACATCGCGGCGGTGATTATCGAGCCGTATCAGGGGGCGGACATCGCTTATCCGCCGCAGGGGTATCTCAAACGCCTGCGCCAGTGGACGCAGGAAAACGGCATCCTGCTCATCTTTGACGAGATCCAGACCGGCCTTGGCAGGAGCGGCAGCCTTTACTGCTACCAGAAGGAAGGGGTGGAGCCGGATATGCTGCTGCTGGGAAAAGGACTCGGCAACGGCCTGCACATCAGCGCGCTGCTCACCAAACAGATTCCTCAGGAAGAGTATCTGCACGCGGTCACCGGCGGTGCGGGGGACGACTGCATCGCCTGCGCGGCGGCCTGTGCGGTGATGGAGGAGGTCACCCAGCCGCAGACGCTGCAGCGGGTGCGCGACTGTTCGCAGCTTTTGCAGCAGGAATTGGAGGAGCTGCAGCGGCAGGGAAAGGTAAGTTATGTTCGGGTTTACGGAAGCTCGGTGGCGATTGAGTTTGCCTCCCCTCAGGTTGGCCGGCAGGTTCGCCAGAAGATGCAGGAAAAGCGCTTTTTGTTTGGCGGCAGCGACAGCAGCATTGTCCTCAAACCGCCGCTGTGCCTGACTGTGGAACAGGCAAAATTGTTTACCGACGCGCTGAAGGAGAGTCTCTGATCCTATTTTTTAGGCAAGATAGACATTTTATGGTTGTATTATTGACTTTTGTGTGAATCTTGTCTTATAATATTTTATACATTATTTTCCAGCAGAGGAAAAGCCGCCCGGAAGGGAAGCAGCGCCGGCCGGAAATCGGACGCCAGGTAAAGGTTGTGAACAGCAAGATGATCGATAAAAATTCCAGCATACCGATGTATCAGCAGATTGTGGATACATTGCGCTCTGAAATATTGCGCGGGAAATATCACGCCAGCGGCAATTTGGGAACCCATAAGGAGTTGGCAGAGCGGTTTGGCGTCAGCATGATCACCATCCGCAAAGCGATGCAGCTGCTCGCGGAGGAAGGACTTGTGGACATCAAACAGGGCAAAGGAACCTTTGTGCGGGACAGCGTTCCGCAGGATTCTCTGCGCAGCCTGACCGGCATCCAGAATGTCCTGAGTTCACAGAACATCCCGGCCCGGCAGCAGGTCAAGACCTTCGAGGTGATTCCTGTGCCAAAACGTTTTGATGAAAGCATTCGAGAAGCGATGGGGGACCGCTGCCTGCATATCGAAAGGGTCCATACGGTGGAGGAAAAGCCGGTCGCCTACGCGGACATCTATCTGCCGATTGCTTTTGGCGAGCAGATTACCCGCTCGGACGTGGAGAACGCCAACATCTACCAGATTTATAAAAATAAATTGAAGGTGGAGTTGGGCAAGGGCCGCCAGAAGATTCTGGCGGCTGCGGCGGGCAAGCGCAGTGCCGAAAAGCTGCAGGTTTCTCCCAAGAGCCCAGTGCTGGAGGTGCAGCGCTGCGCCTATTCCAAGGACGGCAGATTGATCGAGTACATGGAAATGTTCTATGAGCCTCATCACTACACCTTTGAGGTCGAGCTGTACCTGAGCGCAGAATAAAGCAAAAAAAGAAAAACTTCTGTCCCTGCAGGACAGAAGTTTTTTTTCTCTTAATCAAGAAGGCTGGTGAAGCCCACCGCTTTTCCAAGGATGCGCACCTGGGAAAGCTCCTCGCCGGTGTAGACAAACGGCTCGTACTGCGGGTTGTCCGGGGAGAGGACCAGCTTGTCCGGATACTTGTACACCCGCTTGAGGGTTGCCGAATTTTCGATGCAGACCGCGGCGATTGAGCCGTTGTCCACGTCCGGCTGCTGCCGGATATAGACGATGTCGCCGTCGTGGATGTGTGCGCCGGTCATGCTGTCGCCGTGGCAGCGCAGGGCAAAATCCGCCTTGATATGGACCGGCACCTCCAGGATGGCTTCCACATTCTCTTCCGCCAGAATAGGGCTGCCACAGGCGATGTCGCCCAGCAGGGGAATCTGATAGGTTTTGGGGAGCGGAATGAGGTTGTCGATTGTAGCGGGATCGGGGAGCTGCATCTGGTCGGTTTCTCCCAGCAGCCAGGCAGGATTGACCCGCAGCGCCTTGGCGATGGCTTCGATGACGGGAAGCTTAATCTTTTCAATTTTTCCCTTTTCGTAGCGCTGGATGGTTGAGACGGCAACGCCGACCTCCTTGGCAACGTCGCCCAGATTCATCCGCAGTTCCTCTCGTCTGATCTGGATGCGCTTGCCGGTCTGAATGTTTTTTTCCACGGCTTCCCCTCCTTTTCTTTTATTATAGCACTTTCTTTTGCGGGACGCAACCACTTTTCAAAAAAATTGCGCAGTGCTATTGACTTGCGGTTTGCATAGTGCTAAAATAGAAACGGAAAGGAAAAAAGAAAGGGCGTCCGCAGGGGATGCGCGGAGATAGAGGCTTGTTTTATCCGATAAAACAACCAAAATCGACAGCAGAGGCGGCGCTTTTTTCAGGGAAAATGTTTGCACAGTGCAATTGTAAAAGGGGAGGAACAGGTATGGCGGCAGTTTTATCGTTAGCTTTTGTGTTGTTTGGCGGGATGATCTTTTTTGCGGTCTGCGGAATGCTGATCGAGCGTTGGTGTGAGGAGGAGCATACCGATTCCCGCCCCGACGCCAGCCACCATCAGAGTCTGAAGCGGGGAGCGAAGAAAAAAGCCTGCTGATGGGGCTTGCCCGAAGCAAAGAGAATGTGTTATGATGAAAAGGTCATAGAGGGGGGAGGACAATGGAGGAGCTGCAAGGAATTCTGGAACGCTTTGCCGGCTCTGGCTGGGAATTGATCGCGCTGCCGTCCCGCCGCTGGCTGGATGGGCAGGAGAATCGTGAAGAGCTTGTGCGGGCACAGCGGATTTGTGGAACCTGCGGGTGCGATTTGGATTCGCTATATCCGAAAGCGCTGCGTTTGCTGGAAATCGTTTGACATTTTTGTGATAGCTGGCTATAATAGAAAAGGGTAGGGGAAAGGGCTGAGATCATGCTGCTTTCCCCTGCTTTTTTGTTTGTTTTAGAAAGGAGAGGTCTGTTGTGAGAATCTTTAAGACCAAAGAGTACCGCATCGCTTCGGTTTCCGGCAAGCTGCTGACCGCTGCCGAGGACGGCACAGTCACGGTGGAGGAACAGGACAGCCGGAAGGCACAGCGGTGGAAATTTATTCCCACCGACGGCGCTTACCGCATCCGCAACCTGCAGTACCAGAAGGTGCTGGACATCATTGCGGGCGGCACCGTCAACGGTGCCTGGGTTCATCTGTGGGATGAGGTGGAGGCTGCAAGCCAGCTGTGGACCGCGGAAATCGAAGGGGATCGGATGCGGCTGCGCTCGGTTTCCAGCGACAAATATCTGGACGTCACCCTGCAGGACAACGCCCATGTGCAGATCTGGGAAAAGGCGGGTGAGAACCAGCTTTGGACTTTGGAGGTAGTGGAAAAGGAAAAGTCCAAAGGGTCTACCGCGCTCAAAAAGAAGGAGCCATCGGCTATAAAGCACAAGGAACCTTCCGCCATCAAAAAGCCGGATCCGACCGCCATCAAGCATAAGGAACCGTCGGCTATAAAGCACAAGGAGCCCTCGTCGATCAAGCAGAGAGAATCTGCACCGATTGCCAAAAAACCAGCTTCCCCAAAAAGAAAAAAGAAAACAGACGAACAATAACAAAACAGCTCCGTCCGGCATCACAGGATACCAAAGACGGAGCTGTTTTCTGCTTATTTGCTGATGGGTTCAAAGAGCGGGCAGGACGGCTGATCCGGGGCGATGCGTGTGCCCTCCCCAACTCGATAGTTGCGGCTGAAAAAGGAGCCTTTCCGACGGCAAAAGTAAAGCGGAGGCCGGCGGTAGACACTCTGCCGGTCGTCCTTCCAACAGTGGCGGCAGTCGATGCAGCGCGCTTTCATTGCTATACCTGGAAGAAGGCGCGCAGGTTTTCCAGCACAGCGGGCAGGTCATGCTCGGCAATCAGGATGGAGATGTCCACCTCGGAGGTGGTGATCAGCCGGATGTCGCCGGTCTGCTCACTGACCAGGCGGAAAGCCTGGGCAGCCACGCCTGGGAGGGTGCGCATCTCCTCGCCGTAGAGCTGAATCTTGCAGCAGCCGCTGGAGACGCTGGGACGCACGTTTGGATACTGCACGCGGAAACGCTGCACAATCGACAGAGTGCGAACCAGGTCCTTGGAATCGATGGTGAAGGAGACATCGGCGGTCTCGCCGGTGGGCGCAGATTGGGAGATCATGTCGATGTTGATGCCCTGTTCGGAAAATTCGGTCATGATGCGGGAGGCAACCGACAGATCGCGGGAAATATTTTTAAAGTTGACCAGAGAAATGTCCTCGGTCACAGTGATTTTGCTGACGCCGTTCATACAATTTTTCCCCCTGCAGGCGATGATTTCGGAAAAGTTCCGATGAAACTATCTTAAACCAAATCGCCCATATTGTAAAGACCCGGCTGCTGTTTTGCCAGAAAAATGGCGGCATTGATGGCGCCGGTGGCGAAGATTTCCTTGCTCATGGCGGTGTGGGTCAGCGAGAGGATTTCGTCGTGACCGGCAAACAGGATTTCGTGCTCGCCGACGATGGTTCCGCCGCGAACCGAATGGATGCCGATCTCCTCTTTGGAGCGGGCTGCACGGCGGCTGTGGCGGTCATAGACGTACTGCGGCGGCTGAGCCAGTTCCTCCGAGATGGCGTCGGCCAGCATTAGAGCGGTGCCGCTGGGGGCGTCCAGCTTGCGGTTGTGGTGCTTTTCGATGATCTCGATGTCAAAATCGCTGCCCAGAACCTTTGCTGCTTTTTTTGCCAGCTCGCAGAGCAGCGAAACGCCCAGCGACATATTGGCCGAGAAAAAGACGGGGATTTTGTCAGCGGCTTCCTTGAGTTTGTCCACCTGCTCCGGCGAGAGGCCGGTGGTGCAGACAACGGCTGGGATTTTGTGGGAGACAGCGTAGTCCAGCAGCGGCTCCAGCAGGGAGGGATGGGAGAAGTCGATGATGACATCGCAGCAAACGTCGCAGTCACTGGTTTTTTCGAAGATAGGGTAATCGACGGCGGCGGACTGCCGGTCAATGCCGGCGGCAATGCGGCAGTCAACGCGCTCGCTGACCGAGCGGGAGATGACCTGTCCCATCTTTCCGCCAGCGCCGGAAAGAAGAATCTGAATCATAATTTTCAACATCCTTTTTGATAAAGTGATCCGGTGGGAGTTTTGGCCCCACGTCAAAAGAGAATTTCTGTTTTAAAAGAGGAGGCGCTCCGCCCTGCACACTAAAATGAGAGGCGGAGCGCCTGTATTTGAAAGGTATGGGGTGAGCCGCTCCACAAAAGGAGAGCCGCTTTGTCGCGGGGAAAGAAAATTTAAGCGATCAGCCCCGCCTGCTGCAGGTACTGTGCCAGCTGCTCCCTGGCCTGTGGCTGCACGGTGGTGAGTGGCAGACGGCATTCGCCGCAGTGCCAGCCCAGCAGGTTCATCGCTTCCTTGACCGGGATGGGGTTGACGTCCGAGAACAGGGCGTTGATCAGCGGCAGCAGCTGCAGCTGGAGCTGGCGGCTCTCAGCGACCTTGCCGTCAAAGAAAAGCTGGCAGATTTCGTGGGTCTGACGCGGCGCCACGTTGGAGAGAACCGAGATGACGCCCTTGCCGCCCAGTGAGAGCAGCGGGACAATCTGGTCATCGTTGCCGGAATAGAGGTCAAGCTCGTCGCCGCACAGCTGCATGGTCTGCGCGATCTGTGAGATGTTGCCGCAGGCCTCTTTGATTGCCACGATGTTCGGGTGTTTGGCAAGCTCCCGGTAGGTGGCAGGGGCGATGTTGACGCCGGTGCGGGAGGGAACATTGTACAGGATGACTGGCAGGTCGGTGGCGTCCGCGATGGTGTTGAAGTGGCGGATCAGGCCGGCCTGGGAGGTTTTGTTGTAGTAGGGGGTGACGTGCAGCAGCGCGTCGGCGCCCGCCTTTTTGGCCTCCTGGGACATCCAGACGGCATAGGAGGTGTGGTTGCTGCCCGCGCCCGCGATGACCGGTACCCGGCCGGCGGTGCGCTCCACGGCGTAGGCGATGCAGTCCACATGTTCCTGGTCGGTCATGGTGGAGCTTTCACCGGTGGTGCCGCAGATGACGATAGCGTCGGTACCGTTTTCGATCTGGTGGTCGATCAGGCGGCCCAGCTCCTCAAAGTTGATCGATTCGTCCGGATTCATCGGGGTCACAATCGCCACACCGGCTCCGGTAAAGATAGTTTTTTTCATAGGCAAAAATCCCTTCGTTAATCAAGATACCCTTTGCTTGCCAGCGTCTCCGCCATCAGCACGGCGCCGCCTGCAGCGCCTCGAACGGTGTTGTGAGACAGGCAGACAAATTTGTAGTCGTACTGGCTGTCCTCGCGCAGACGGCCGATCGAAACGCCCATTCCTTTTTCCAGGTCGCGGTCGAGTTTGGTCTGCGGGCGGTTTTCCTCCTCAAAGTAGGTCAAAAACTGTGCGGGGGCGGAGGGCAGCTGGTGCTGCTGCGGGTAGCCGGCATAGGACTGCCAGGCATTCTTGATTTCCTCAATGGTCGGTTTTTTCTCAAAGGATACAAAAACAGCGGCAAGATGGCCGTCGGTCACCGGCACGCGGATGCACTGGGTGGTGATGGAGGGCGCAGTGGCCGGCACAATCTCGGTGTCGGTCAGTGTGCCCCAGATTTTCAGCGGCTCGCGTTCGCTCTTTTCCTCCTCGCCGCCGATGAACGGGATGACGTTGTCCACCATCTCCGGCCAGGTCTCAAAGTTTTTGCCCGCGCCGGAAATGGCCTGATAGGTGCAGGCAAGCACCTTGGTGATGCCGAAGGAGCGCAGCGGATGCAGCGCAGGAACATAGCTCTGCAGCGAGCAGTTGGATTTGACGGCAATGAAGCCGCGTTTGGTACCCAGGCGCTTTCTCTGCGCGGCGATGATTTCGGCGTGGTCGTCGTTGATTTCCGGAATCATCATCGGCACGTCGGGGGTGAAGCGGTGCGCGGAGTTGTTGGACATAATTGGGCATTCCAGCTTGGCGTACCGCTCCTCCAGTGCGCGGATTTCCTCCTTTTTCATGTCCACTGCGCAGAAAGCAAAGTCCACACTGCGAGCAATCTCCTCAGCGTCCGCCACAGCGTCCTTGACGACGATGGAGCGCACTTGCTCCGGGATAGGGGTGCTCATCATCCAGCGGCTGCCCACCGCCTGCTCGTAGGTCTTGCCCGCAGAGTGGGAAGATGCGGCAAGGGTGGTTACCTGAAACCAGGGATGGTTTTGCAGCAGGGTGACAAATCGCTGACCGACCATGCCGGTCGCGCCGATGACGGCTACATGATACTGTTTCATTTGCGATACATCCTTTCAGAATTTGAGGATAAAACACTGTATGCTTCGGAACGGGAAAAGATGCTTTTCCCAAAAAGGAAACCCAGCGCCTGGGGATAAAAAAAGCCGGTTTTGAAAAAACCGGCGAATTTGTTGATAGGGGCATTTTCCCTTTGTCCTGCGGAAACCAAGGGTGAAAGGAAAAATCTGATAGCGCTTCATCGCCGCAAAAGCGATGACAGTTGTGCCCTTGTTCAGGACACACCCAGGGCGGCACATGCCGGCTGTACCCCCTTCGGCACCGTTCCCTTTGGCACAGGAATCAAGCGGCTCTGGCAGCCTATCCTGCGCTACTGATGAAAGGTGCGCCTCTATCGTGAAAATGTATGAAGTTGTAAGTGTTTGGATATATCTTAGCATCGAGCGGGGCTGCTGTCAAGGCGCTTTTGTACTTTTTGGGCTTAAAATCGTGAAAAAAGGAGAATTTCTAACCAAAGCGGGTGGGAAAAGGCAAATAACGGTTGACACCACCGGCGCAAAACCGTACAATAAATGCTGACACAAAAGATATGGGGAATGAGAACCTGCTCATCTCTCCGGCGTTTTTGCAGGAAAAAACGCATCAATTCTACACCTGTTCTGTGGAGGAATGAACGTGAAAAAATCAGAATTTTGGTTTGATCTGCCCCAGGAGCAGATCGCGCAGACGCCGATGGAGCCGCGGGACCACTCGCGGCTGCTGGTGATGGACCGCCAGAGCGGCGCGTGCAGCCACCATCACTTTTATGACATCATCGACTATCTGAATCCAGGCGACCTGCTGGTGGTCAACGACTCCCGCGTTATCCCGGCGCGCCTGTACGGCATCAAGCCCGACACCGGCGGGCACATCGAGGTGTTGCTGCTGGAACAGAAGGAGAAGGACGTCTGGGAAGCGCTGGTCAAACCCGGTAAAAAGGCAAAGCCGGGGGTCAAGCTCACCTTTGGCGACGGGCTGATGACCGGCGAGGTGCTGGAGACGGTGGAGGGCGGCAACCGCCTGATCCGCTTTTCCTACGAGGGGGAAAGCATCTACCCGGTGCTCGAGCAGATCGGCAACATGCCGCTGCCGCCCTACATCACCGCGAAGCTTGAGGACAACGAGCGCTACCAGACCGTCTATTCCCACGAGCTGGGCTCGGCGGCGGCACCGACCGCGGGACTGCACTTCACCAACGAACTGCTGGACAAGATCCGCGCAAAGGGGGTCAACATCGCGACGGTAACGCTGCACGTTGGCCTTGGCACCTTCCGACCGGTCAAGGAGGACGAGATCACCGAGCACAAGATGCACTCCGAACACTACTATCTGCCGCAGGAAACAGCGGACCTGATCAACCAGACCAAGGCAAACGGCAAGCGGGTCATCGCGGTGGGCACCACCAGCTGCCGCACCCTCGAGACGCTGGGCACCAAACAGGGCCTGCCGCTGCACGAGGAGGAGGGCTACACCGACATCTTTATCTATCCGGGCTACCAGTTTAAGGTGTTGGACGGACTGATCACCAACTTCCATCTGCCGGAGAGCACCCTGATTATGCTGGTCAGCGCCTTCGCCGGCTACGAGCACACCATGGCCGCCTACGACCTGGCAGTCAGGGAGAAGTATCGGTTCTTCTCGTTTGGCGACGCGATGCTGATTGCCGACGGTGTGGATGAGCAGAAAGGTGGAAAGTAAATGTATACATTGCTAAAACAGGAGGGCCGCGCCCGACGCGGTCAGTTTCAGACGGTGCACGGCACGGTGCAGACGCCGGCCTTTATGAATGTCGGCACCTCGGCGGCCATCAAGGGCGGCATTTCGTCCTATGACCTGAAGGATTTAAAGTGCCAGGTCGAGCTGTGCAACACCTACCACCTGCACCTGCGCCCGGGCGACGAGAAGATCAAGGCACTGGGCGGCTTGCACAAATTCATGGGCTGGGACGGTCCGATTCTCACCGACTCGGGCGGCTTCCAGGTCTTTTCGCTGGCGCAGCTGCGCACCATCAGCGAGCTGGGCGTGCGCTTCCAGTCGCACATTGATGGCAGAAGAATCTTCATGGGCCCGGAGGAGAGCATGCGCATCCAGTCCAACCTCGGTTCGACCATCGCGATGGCCTTTGACGAGTGCATCGCCAACCCTTCCACCCGGGAATATACCCGCAAGTCGATTGACCGCACCGTGCGCTGGCTCAGGCGCTGCCGGGCGGAGATGACCCGGCTGAATTCGCTGCCGGACACCGTCAACCCGCACCAGATGCTGTTCGGCATCAACCAGGGCTCCACCTTCGACGATCTGCGCATCGAGCACATGAAGCAGATTGCAGAGGTCGACTGCGACGGCTACGCCATCGGCGGCCTGGCGGTGGGTGAGCCGGCGCCGGTGATGTACCACATCATCGAGCAGGTTGAACCCTATATGCCCAAGGACAAGCCGCGCTACCTGATGGGGGTCGGTACACCGGTCAACATCATCGAGGCGGTTTACCGCGGCGTTGACCTGTTCGACTGCGTCATGCCCAGCCGAAATGCCCGCCACGGACACCTGTTCACCTGGGAGGGCATCATCAACATCAACAACGCAAAGTATGAGCTGGACGCTTCCCCAATCGACGCGCAGTGCGACTGCCCGGTCTGCCGCCGCCACAGCCGCGCCTATATCCGCCACCTGCTCAAGGCCGGCGAGATGCTTGGAATGCGTTTGGCGGTCATGCACAACCTCTACTTTTACAATACCCTCATGGAGAAGATTCGTGCGGCGCTGGACGAGGGCCGCTATGAGCAGTTCCGGGCGCAGATGATCCCGCTGCTGGGCAGAAGAATTTAGCAAAGAGGCCTTTTCTGCACGGGCTTTTTCCCCTTTAAACGCAAATTGCCAAAAAATACTTGCAAAAGCAGGGTCCAAAAGGTATAATATTGCTTGTATACAAAATTGCAGGAAGAAAAAGGGACAGCAATTTTGGTCAAATTTACGGAGGTGCTAAAACCCATGACAAACCTTTACCTGACAGCAACGACAACCGATTCTGTGTCGATGCTCGCCACCTTTATCCCGCTGATTCTGATGATCGTCATCTTCTATTTCCTGCTGATTCGTCCGCAGAAGAAGAGAGACAAAGAAGTTCAGAAGATGCGCGAGAACATTGAGATCGCAGACGAGATCGTCACCATCGGCGGCATCATCGGCAGAGTCGTCAGCATTAAAGACGACACCGTTGTTATCGAGACAGCGAGCGACCACAGCAAGATCCGCATGGCGCGCTGGTCCATCCAGCAGAACATCACCGCCACCGAGAGAGCTGCCCAGGAGCAGCAGGCGAAGAAGGAAGAGAAATAAAGTTTTCTCAGCAGCTGGGAAAATTTGCCTTCCAGAATGAATAAGAAAAGCTCACCCCGAATATCCTGTTCCATAGAAAACAGCGTTGGACAGCAGGACACGGGGTGATTTTTTTATGCATCAAAACAAGAAGAAAGCTTCTCCGCCAAAGAATTGGCGAGGGAAAGGGAATGTCCGGGAGGCAGATAAGGCGCGACCGGTTTTTAACGCGAGGATGAAAGCGGTGGGATGGGGGTGCCTGATCGCGGTGGCGGTGGGCGGAATTTTACTTTGCCTGCTTTCCATCCTGATGGCGGGCGGCAAGGTTCCGATCTGGGCAATCAAGGGGATTGGCCTGGTGGTGGGCTGCGTGATGGCGGCGGTTGCTGCGTTTAGCTGCGCCCGCTTTTCCCGCCAGGACGGATTCTTTCTGGGGCTATTGTGTGCGGCGATTTTGTACGCGGTATGTCTGTTATGTGCACTGTCTATTGGGGAAAGGCCGGACCTGTGGGGGCTGATTAAGCTGCTTTCAATGCTGCTGTGCGGCTGTATTTTTGGCAGCGTGGGGGTCAATGTGCGCAGAACAAGATAGAAAAAAGGCCGAACCCACAAGATTTGGGTTCGGCCTTTGTTGAAAAGCAGCATTATCACTCTGCGCTTTGCTGCGAAGCCTCGTCGGTGGTGCTTTCCTCAGTTGCCGTTTCCTCGGTGGTTGGTTCCTCAGAGGAGGTGTCTGCCTGCTCATCGGCAGTCTCCTCGGTGGTACCGGCAGTATCGGTTGTGGTTTCGGTCGAGGAAGCGGTGTCGTCCGGCTGGGTGGCTTGCTCGGTGCCGGTCGAGGTGGTGGCTCCGGTGGCGTTGAGAACCTCCAGCGCCTTTTTCAGCTGTGGATCGGTGGTCTCGTCGAGGGTATCGAAGGCCTGCTGCTGTTCCTCAGTAAGGGTGACCTCATAGTCGGGGGTGAGGCCCACACCGTCATAGTTGCCGCTTGTCGGTGGATTGTATTGCGCGACGGTGATGCGGATGGCGGAGCCGTCCTTGAGCGAGTGGGTGACCTGCATGACGCCTTTGCCGTAGGTGGTGGTACCGACCGACTGGGCGACGCCGTAATCGCGCAGGGCCTGGGTAAAGAGCTCAGCCGCGCTGGCGGTGTTTTCATTGGTCAGGACGACCATCGGCAGTTCCACACAGCTGGCATCGGAGGTGCCAAGCACCTCGGTGGAGCCGTCGCGGTAGGTGGCAGTGGCGATGGTGCCCTCCGGCAGCAGCATATCCAGCATCTTGATAGCCGGGTCAACCAGGCCGCCGGTGTTGTTGCGCACGTCAAAGATGAGCGCTTGGGCGTTCTGGTTGCCGACCAGATCCTCGACTGCCTGTTTAAACTGGTCGTAGGTATTTTCGTTGAAATCAGTGATCCTGATGTAACCGGCGTTGTTGATCATGCGGGAATAGACGGTCGGGGTGACGACGACACGGCGGGTAATTTCGGCAATCTCCTGGTCGGTGTTGTCGCGGCGCACGGTGAGGCTGAGCTTGGTGCCGGCCTGACCGCCGATCTCAGCGATGGCGCTGTCGTAAGTATCGTTGGTGACGTCGATATCGTTGACCTTGACGATCAGGTCCCCGGCCTGGATGCCCGCTTCCCGCGCAGGGGAGTCGGGGTAAACCTCGGTGACCTCAATAAAGCCGCTCTCGTTTTTGGTGGCGCGGATGCCGATGCCGACCAGCTGGCCTGCGTTTTCCTGCTGCAGGGCGGAATAATCGGAAGCGGAATAGTAGGCGGCGTAGCGGTCGGACAGGCCGGCGATATAGCCTGTCGAGATGTAGTCGTTGAGGTTGGTTTCATCGATGGTGCCGTAGAAATTTTGGCGGACGTAGCTGTCGATTTCCGAGAGCTTGTCGTACATCGCCTGCTTTTCCGAGATGTTGGTGATGGTGGTGGAAAACATCTGCCGCGAGAAGATCATGGTGACCGAGAAGGTCACTGCGGTGATGATGAGCATGAGGGCAAGCGCCGCTCCAAGAGAAATTTTCTTATTCATAGAAAGACTCCTACTCCTGAAAAATAAATGTGGTCATAAACAATTACATGATAACCTATTTATTTTACCACAGAATTTATGAATTTGAAACACTTTATGAAAGATTTTCTGCGTGGGAGGGCTTTGTGAACAGGGTCGTTAACAAAAAAGCCAAAAAGGAAGGTCGGTTCGGGCTTGATTGAGGGCAGCAAAGGGGATATAATAAGGGCAGAGCTTATTTTTTAAAATCAAAAGGAGGATGGAGATGAAACGGTTTCAGGATTGGAAATTTTTGGCAGCGATGGTAATGACGGCAAGCGTTGTGGCAATGACAGCAGTGGTCTGTGCAAAGTCGGTCTCGGTTTTGTTTAAGCTGGACAAGGCGCTGACCCTCTACCTGCGCGAAAATAAAACCGCAAAAAGACCGGCTGCGGTAAAACCGGTGGAGGAAGATGAGGATCTGTTTGGCATTTAAGCTGGTTTGGGCTGGAATATTTGGCGGGCGAAAAGCCTGGTTTAAGCAGAATAGATAAAAAAAAGAAAATATTTCAGCGAGGTTTGACGGATCAGCACTAGACATTTTGCAGGGAATTGAGTATACTTATCTTTAAAGAAAACATCCACAGATATTGAATCCTGAAAGCAATCCTTTAAGACGGTCCTGTGAGGCTGGCAAGGTGGTTTGATGGGGTACCATATTCCAAGGCGTTTTCTGCTTTGGGGTGCCGGAAAAGTTTTCCGGGAAATTCTGGTGACGATCAGCTGTCTGCAGCCAAAAGGGCGCAGGCAGCTTTTTTTGTATGTCTTTTGTGAAAAGGACAGCGGGGAAAATAAAACCAAAACCTGATTTTACTGGCGGACGGGAGGAAAGAAGATGCTGGTCGAGAAAACCCAGATTATGGATCAAAAGGCCATGTCCAGGGCGATCACGAGAATTTCGTTTGAGATCATCGAGCGCAACAAGGGCGCGGGCAACCTCTATATCATCGGCATCATGACCCGTGGGGCGGAGCTTGCTCAGCGGGTCGCCAAAAAGATTTCGGAGCTGGAAAGAAGCTCGGTGCAGGTGGGCTATCTGGATGTGACCGCCTACCGGGACGACAAGCGCAGCGGAACGTCCGGGGAGGACAAGACCGACCTGCCGTTTCCCATCGAGGGCAAGCAGATTATCCTGGTGGACGACGTCATCTATACCGGGCGCACCGTCCGCGCAGCGATGGACGCTATCCTGCAGCGGGGGCGGGCCCGCAGCATCCAGCTGGCAGCTTTGATCGACCGCGGACACCGCGAGCTGCCGATCCGGGCGGACTATGTCGGCAAAAACCTGCCCACCTCCCGCGACGAGTTTGTCAAGGTAATGGTGGCCGAGCGGGACGGCGAGGACCAGGTGGTCATCTGTGTGGAAAAGCAGGACGAGTAATGTTCTATCATACATCAATCAGAAAACGAAAGGAAGGGATTTGATTGGACAAGCTGCTGATTACAAACGCGAGGATTTTGGACCCATCCTGCCAGCCGCCGCTTGATTTTGTGGGCGACATTTTGGTGGAAGGGGAGCGCATCGTGAAGGTGGGCGCGGAACTTTCCCGGATGGAGATTGCAAGGGACGCAAAGGTGATCGACGCTGTCGGCCTGTGCGCCGCGCCGGGATTCATCGACATCCACGTCCATCTGCGTGACCCGGGATTTACCCACAAGGAGGATATCCTCACCGGCTGCCAAGCGGCCGCGGCGGGCGGCGTGACCAGCGTCTGCTGCATGCCGAACACCAAGCCTGTCACCGACAGCGAGGAAGTCCTTTCCTATATTTTGAATAAAGCCAAGGATGCCGACGCCAGAGTGTACCCAATTGCCTCAATCACAAAGGGAATGCATGGCGAGGAACTCAACGACTTTGCCATGCTGCACGCCTGCGGCGCGGCGGCGGTCAGCGACGACGGCCGCCCGGTAGAAAATGCCGGCATGATGCTCGAAGCGTTAAAGAAGGCTTATCGCGCGGGTGTGCCGGTGGTCAGCCACTGTGAGGATCTGAGCATCATCGACGGCGGCATCATCAACAAGGGCAAGGTTTCCGAGGAGCTGGGCGTCCGCGGCATGGACCGTGCCAGCGAGGACAGCATCACCGTGCGGGAGATTGTGCTGGCGGAAAGCTCCGACACCGCCATCCACATCGCGCACGTCAGCACCAAAGGGTCGGTTCAGCTGATCCGTGAGGCCAAGGCCAGAGGGGTCAAGGTCACCTGCGAGACAGCGCCGCACTACATGATGATGACCGACGAGCTGCTGCGCAGCCGCGACGCCAACTTCCGCATGAACCCGCCGCTGCGCGAGGAGGAGGACTGCGAGGCGATCATCGAGGGCATCTTTGACGGCACCATCGACGCCATCGTCACCGACCACGCGCCGCATGCCCCGGAGGAGAAGGAAGATTTCCTGCGGGCGCCAAACGGTATCGTCGGTTTGGAGACCAGCTTTGCGGCGGCCTGCACCGTGCTGGTGCATCAGCAGGGCATGGGCCTGATGGAGCTTGTCAGGCTGATGACCACCAACCCCGCCAACATCATGCGCCTGCCGGGCGGAACCCTGCGGGAGGGTGCGTTGGCGGATATCGTGCTGTTTGACCCGAACCTGACCTGGACGGTCGAGGCGGACCAGCTGCACAGCAAGAGCAAAAACACACCGTTTGATAAGATGAAATTGACCGGACGGGTGGTTCGCACCATCCTTGGCGGCAAGGTTGTCTATGAACTGTAATATACAATACAGCAGAATGGGGAGGAACCAGAGATGAAAAGACTGATTGAAAGAATCGCGCAGCTGCAGAACCCAAGCGTTGTCGGCCTGGACTCGCTGCTCGACTACATTCCGCAGCACATCAAGGAGGAAAAGTTCGCACAGTACGGCGACACCTTCGATGCGGCAGCGCAGGCAATCCTGGCATACAACAAGGAGATCATCGACGCCATCTGCGACATCGTCCCGGCGGTCAAGCCGCAGGCAGCTTACTATGAGATGTACAGCTGGCAGGGCATGTGGGCGCTGTGCGAGACGGTAAAATACGCGCAGGAAAAGGGAATGATCGTCATCATGGACGGCAAGCGCAACGACATCGGCTCCACCATGCAGGCCTACGCCAAGGCGCATCTGGGCGTCAGCGAGGTCAACGGCAAGGAGCTTTCCGCCTTTGGTTCGGACATGCTGACCGTCAACGGCTACCTCGGTTCGGACGGCATCGAGCCGCTGCTGCCGATCTGCGACGAGAAGGATAAGGGCATCTTCGTTTTGGTCAAGACCTCCAATCCTTCCTCCGGCGAGCTGCAGGATCAGAAGATCGGCGACAAGAGCATCTATGAGACAATGGGTGCGATGTGCGAGCAGTGGGGCGAAAAGACCCAGAACAGCTACGGCTATTCCAGAGTGGGTGCGGTTGTCGGCGCAACCTATCCGCAGCAGCTGAGCGAAATGCGCCAGAAGATGCCGCACACCTTCTTCCTGGTGCCGGGCTACGGCGCGCAGGGCGGCGGCGCAAACGATGTCGCCGGTGCGTTTGACAAAAACGGCCTGGGCGCGATCGTCAACTCCTCCCGCGCGATTCTGACCGCGTGGAAGAAGGCCGGCACCGACGGCAAGGACTTTGCCCAGCAGGCAAGAAAGGCGGCCCTGACCATGAAGGAGGACATCATGGGCGTGGTCGGCAAGATCACACTGTAAGTCATTGTTAAATAAAAGATAAAAATAGAGAGATCAACACAAGGAAAACGGAGGTTAAGCGTATGGACATTTTTAACAACGCGCAAAAGGCATGGCTCCTGCTGGAGGACGGCACCATCTATGAAGGATACGGGCTGGGCTGCAGCGAGGACGCGATTGGGGAGCTGGTCTTTAATACCGGTGTAGTTGGTTTTCAGGAGATCCTGACCGATCCGGCCAACGCAAACAACATCATTGTCGAGACCTTCCCGCTGGTGGGCAACTACGGCGTGACCAGCGAGAACGATCTGCACGACAGCATCACAGCAAGGGGTTGGGTCGTACGCGAATGGTGCGCGCAGCCTTCCAATTTCCGCAGCGAGGGCAGAATCGACGAGTTCCTTGAGCGCAAAAAGATCAGCGCCATCTTCGATCTGGACACCCGCGCCATCACCAGAAAGCTGCGCGACGAGGGCGTGCAGCGCGGCCTGATTACCAGAAAGAATCCTGCCGGCCACGAGCAGGAGCTGATGGAGCAGATCAAGTCCTGGAAAGCACCGGCTTCCGCATGGGTCAACTATGACGAAAAGATCAACTACGACAAGCTGGATGCAAAATACAGCATCACCATGCTCAACTACGGCATCCGCAACGACGTCGTCAAGGCGCTGATGGAGCGCGGCTGCCGCATCACCATCGTTCCGGCCTCCTGCACTGCACAGCAGGTGCTGGACACCAATCCTGACGCCATCGTCCTGTGCGGCGGCGCGGGCCTTGAGGCCTTCGAGCAGAACCCGGCCTGGAAGGAAACGGTAGCGGAGCTGATCAAGTCGGACAAGCCGGTCATGGGCATCGACCTTGGCCATCAGGTGATGGCGCTGGCGATGGGCGGCTCGGTCGAGAAGATGCACTGCGGCCACCGCGGCGCAAACTGCCCGGTCACTGAGACCGCGAGCGGCAGAACCTTCATCACCTCCCAGAATCACGGCTATATTGTCAAGGAGATCCCTTCCTGCGCGACCGTCAGCCATCTGAACATCAATGACAAGAGCTGCGAGGGTCTGGAATATCCGCAGATGAAGGCGATGTCGGTGCAGTTTATTCCGGAAGCGGAGATCGGACAGAAAAACTTCGACGGTATCTACGAAAGATTCCTCGGACTGATTGGATAAAACACCCGCAACATAAAAGCGCAAGAAAGGTTGATCAAATATGCCGTTAAGACAGGATATTAAAAAGGTACTGGTAATCGGCTCCGGCCCGATCATCATCGGACAGGCAGCGGAGTTTGACTATGCGGGCACACAGGCCTGCCGCGCCCTGAAAGAGGAGGGCCTGGAGGTTGTACTGGTAAACTCCAACCCTGCCACCATCATGACCGATAAGGCGATGGCCGACCACGTCTACATCGAGCCGCTGAATCTGGATGTCGTCAAGAGAATCATCGAAATCGAAAAACCG
>OIWN01000874.1_pt1 | contig 26249 bp, 22 predicted proteins | sample 1587591 | NCBI WGS metagenome assembly OIWN01 (sample SAMEA3888901, study PRJEB22519) | human gut metagenome | biome: human gut; feature: human-associated habitat; material: faeces | place: Denmark | collected 2010 | reverse complement strand
ATTAGAACCTGAATCTAACGCGTCTGCCAATTCCGCCATATCCGCATATTCTGTTTTGTTCGCTGCCGTTCGGCTCGGAACGATGTTTATTATACCACAGGTGCAAAGAAAGTCAAGCGTTTTCTGCAAAAATAGTACGACAAATTTTTTTGCGAAAATTGTTGCATTCCGTATAGGCCGAATGGGGCGAAAAATCCGGCAGAGTATGATACAATAAATATTACCCCTGCGGGGCAGCGGCCCGGCGGGACTATTTACGGAAGAGGGAAACTGCGAATGTTCAACATCATTATCTTTCTCATCGGTGCAGGCATCATGTTCTACATGGCATGGCGGAGCTGGTCGAGACGCCGCAAGCTCATGACCAGGGGCGAAAAGGTCGAGGCCGCTGTGGCAGGCACCGTCCGGAGCCGGGACGGCGAAGCCTACCTGCTGGAATTCTCCACTGCTGGCGGCACCCACCGTCTCCATTACCCCAAGTCTGCCAAGGGCAGAGAGCTTACACAGGGGGCTGTCGTCACCCTTTATTATAATCCCGACGACCCCGCCGAGATGTACGTCGAGGGGGACAAGTCCGTCCTGGGTGCCGAGGTGCTGTACGTCGTGCTGGGCATCGTGCTGCTGGTGCTGATGGCCGGCATCGTCCGCTGAGAGGGGGAGAAGAAAATGAAACTCGAGCATTTTGGCATGGCAGAACCCGGTGACTGCCGGGTGGTCTTTTCCGCCGCAGCAGAAGAGCTGGAAGCGGCGGTGCAGGCCGAAAAGGCGGCCCCGGACGCCCCGCAGGACGAGGATGACCTGCTGACGGCGGCGGTCAATCGGGCGATTCTGGAGGGTTTCTCGCCTCTGTTCGCCCAGCTGATGAAAGAAAACGATTTACAGCCCGTCACCGACCCGGATTTTGAACTTCTGGCGGTCAACCGGGCCGAGGGCTTCCGGGCGGGGGTGCAGTTCTTCTGCCTGCCGCCGCTGGAACTGGGAGAGTACACCGGCTTTACCCAGCCCATCCAGCCCCGGCCTATCCGGGAGCTGACCATCGAGCTTGAAATAAACCGCCGCCACGGTGACGAAGACCGCGCCGCCGACGCCGAGGGCAAGCGCGCCCTCCGTGCCAAGGTGACACAGGACATCTACGCCCAGCGCTGCCAGCAGGCCCGCGCCGTGGCCGAACAGGCCCTCATCGCCCAGCTGGGTACACACGTCACCGGCCCGCTGCCCAAGCAGCTGGTGGCCGGCAATTACTTTGCCGAGCAGCGCCAGTTCAATCTGCGGATGCAGGCCAACGGCGTCAATTTCGACCAGTACTTAAAGGTGCAGGGCCAGACGGTGGAAGAATTCCGAGCCTGGCTCCACGCCGAGGCCGAGCGCAAGCTGCGCAGCCGGATGGGTCTGCTGCTGGTGGCGCAGAAAGAAGAGCTCTGGCCGACGGAAGCCGAGGTGGATGACGAGCTTGCCCACTGGGACGCAAAGCGGGACGGGGAGCACACCTTCGCTTCCAACGACCGCCGCCGCGCCGCCCAGCGCATCGCATCCAGCCGCGCCGCTGCCTTTATTCTGGCCCACTCCACCCTCACACCGCCGCCTGCTGAGGCAACGGTGCTGAAAGCCGAAAACAGGTAAAAAAAGAAACTATTGCCGACCCGCAAAAAATAAAACAGAACAAACAAAAATGGGGCTGTTGCAAAATAGCCCCAACGAAAAAAATGAGATAGACTTCCCCGAAAGGGGCTGCCTATCTCATTTTTTGTTGTAAGCTGAAACTGCAATGAACCAACTACAACAGAAACGGTGATCTTCTGAGCGCCGCATAGGAAATAAGGAAGTTTGCAAGCCAACCTGCCGGGACTGCAAGCCAAACAAAAGCAATGCCAAAACGCGGTGCACAAATCAAAGCAACAGACAAGCGGATCGCAAGGTTTACCATATTTGCAATAAGAAACGGCCGCATGATTCCAAGTCCGCGAAGAACGCCATCAGTTGCCATCTTGATGCCCATGAAGATGAAAAAGTAACCAAGCCATCTCATATAATCACCGGACACCTGATAGGCCAACGCGGTTCCGTCTTTTCCCAGGAACAACGAGGAGATCTGTGTGTGCAGTGTTTCAATGACCACGAAAGCAAGAACTGCAAAGCATAGATCCAACACCAGCGCAGCATGATAACCTTTTTTGATGCGCTCAATTTTCTTTGCGCCAAGATTCTGGGATACAAACGGCGAAACTGCATTGCCGATGGATACGAAGATCAGCGAAAAAACATTTTCTACCCGCATTGTTGCCGCATACCCGGCAAGTGCCTGTGTGCCGAAGGGATTTACCACTGCCTGCACGATCATCATACCGATAGACACTGTGGACTGCTGCAAAACCGATGGTACCGCAATGCGAAGCATGGAATACAGCTCCTGCCGGTCGAACCTGCGAAAGGAGCTCTTGTATTGCCGCATCCGAGACAGAAAGATCAAAAACGAAAACACGGCAGAAATTCCTTGTGCGATCAAGGTCGCAAGGGCTGCACCAAACACCCCCAGACCAAGACCGGCCACCATCCAGAGATCCATAAAAATATTCAGGATAGATGAGAATATCAGCAGTCCCAACGGAATTTTGGATTCACCGATGGAAGTGAACATGGTGGAAAGAATGTTGTACATGAATAGAAACGGGAAACCCACAAAGTAGACACGCAGATACAATACTGCTTCTTCCAATATATCGGCAGGGGTCTGTAATCCGCTCATCATGAAATGGGAAAAGCAAAAGCCAAAGACACCAAGGACAACGCTTAAGCTCAAAAAGCTGATCAGGGACGTTGACACAATGGTTTTCATTCTACCATAATTTTTTGCACCAAAACAGCGGCTTACAAGCACACCTGCGCCCACACCAGCACCAAGCGCCACACAAATAAAAACATTGGTCAGTGCAGCACAAGCACCAACAGCCGCAAGTGCCGAGGAGCCAACAAATTGACCAACTATTATGGAATCGGCCATATTGTATACTTGTTGAAAAAAGCTGCCAAGGATCATCGGCATCGCAAAAACAGTCAGCGCTTTAAGGGGCGGATCTGTAATCAAATATTCATCTTTCGACACGATTATATTCCTTCCAAAAATCGTTTATCGCAAATTTTGTCGCAAGTCAAGAAATCAGTGCAGCATTCAAACGGCAGCTTTGCGATATGCAATTCACCGCTGGTGCATTGAAAAGTTGAATTGCTATAAGTTGAAGCGTTAAGTCTCCACGCCCTCGAACTGGCTGTTGTAGAGCTTGGCGTAGAAGCCGCCCTGCGCCAGCAGGGTATCGTGGTCGCCCTGCTCCACGATGCGGCCGTCCTTCATCACGAGGATGACGTCGGCCTCCCGGATGGTGGAAAGGCGGTGTGCCACGATGAAGCTGGTGCGGCCCTGCATCATCCGGGCAAAGGCTGCCTGGATACGCACCTCGGTGCGGGTGTCGATGGAGGAGGTGGCCTCGTCCAGAATCAGCATCGGGGGCAGACAGAGCATCACGCGGGCGATGCAGAGCAGTTGCTTCTGGCCCTGGCTGATGTTGCCGCCGTCCTCGGCGATGACGGTATCGTAGCCCTCGGGCAGGCGGCGGATGAAGCTGTCGGCATGGGCTGCCTTGGCCGCTGCCACCACCTCTTCGAGGGAGGCGTCCGGCTTGCCGTAGGCGATGTTCTCCCGCACGGTGCCCGCACGCAGCCAGGTATCCTGCAACACCATGCCGTAGCTGCCGCGCAGGGAGGCGCGGGTCACGTCCCGGATGTCGGTGCCGGAGACTTTGATGGAGCCGCCGTTGACATCATAGAACCGCATGAGCAGGTTGATGAGGGTGGTCTTGCCGCAGCCGGTGGGGCCGACGATGGCGATGCGCTGGCCGGGCTTGACGTCCAGAGACAGGCCCTCGATGAGCGGGCGGTCGGGCAGATAGCGGAAGGAGACGTCCTCGATCTGGACGTGGCCGTCCGGCACGAGCTTTGCGGCGTTCTCCGCTTCGGGGGTCTGGTCTTCAGCGTCCAGCAGCTCGAACACGCGGGCTGCGCAGGCCAGAGCGTTCTGCAGCTCGGTCACGACGCCGGAAATTTCGTTGAAGGGCTTGGTGTACTGGTTGGCGTAGTTCAGGAAGATGCTCAGCTGGCCGATGGTGATGCCTCCGGCTACGGCATAGATCGCGCCCACGAGGCCGACGCCTGCGTAGACGATGTTGTTGACGAAGCGGGTAGCGGGGTTGGTCATGCTGGAGAAGAAGATGGCCTTCAGGCTCACGTTCTGCAGTCGGCCATTCACCTCGTCAAAAGCCACGAGGCTCTGGGCCTCGTGGCCGAAGGCCTGCACGACCTTCTGACCCTCTATCATCTCGTTGACAAGGGCAGTCTGCTCGCCGCGCACGGTGCTCTGGCTCTGGAAATACTTGTAGCTGCGCTTTGCGAGAAAGCTGGCCACCACAAGGCTCAGGGGGGTGATGCAGACCACCACCAGCGTGATGGGGACATTCTGCTGCAGCATGAAGAGCAGGGTGCCGAGGATGGTCAGCACACCCGAGAACAGCTGGGTGAAGCCCATCAGCAGGCCGTCCGCGAAGGTATCCACGTCGGCCACCATCCGGCTCACGATGTCGCCGGAAGGATGGCTGTCGAGGTAAGAGAGGGGAAGGGTCTGGATCTTCCGCATGGCGGCGTTGCGCAGGTCACGGCTGACTGCGAAGGTGATGCGGTTGTTGCAGACGCTCAGCAGCCACTGCGCAAAGGCGGCGACAACCGCCACCACGATGATCTCGTAGATGATGCGCAGCACGCCCGCGAAGTCCACGGCACCTTTGCCCAGCATCATGTCGATGGCGCTGCCGCAGAGGATGGGGATATACAGCTGAGCTGCCACGCTCACAGCGGCCACGATGAGGCTGCACACCACGAAGAAGCCGTAGGGCTTGATTTTCTGCAGCACCCGGGTCATGGTGGCCTTCTGCTGTTCAGGGGTCAGCTTGCTTTTTGCTTTTGCACTCATTTCTGCGCATCCCCTTTCTTGAACTGGCTCTCATAAATTTCCTTGTAGACCGGGCAGCTTTCCAGCAGCTCGGCGTGACGGCCAAGGCCCACCATGCGGCCATCGTCCAGCACGATGATCTGGTCGGCGTGCTGCAGGCTGGCGGCGCGCTGGCTGACGATGAAGACGGTCAGATCGCCCGGAAGAGCGGCCAGAGCCTTGCGCAGGGCTGCGTCGGTGGCGTAGTCCAGTGCGCTGGCGCTGTCGTCGAGGATGAGGATGTCCGGCTTGCCTACGAGGGCGCGGGCGATGGTCAGACGCTGTTTCTGACCGCCGGAGAGGTTGCGTCCGCCCTGCTCCACCGGCTCGTCGAGGCCGAGGGGCTTGGCTTTCACGAACTCCGCAGCCTGTGCCGTTTCCAGTGCAGCCCAGAGGTCGGCGTCAGAGGCATTCTGGCTGCCCCAGAGCAGGTTGGAGCGGATGGTGCCGCCGAAGAGCTGGGCCTTCTGCATGACCACGGCTACCTTGCCGCGCAGGTCGGCGCGGGGGTACTGCCGGACCGGTCGGCCCATGATCTCCACACTGCCCTCAGTGGCGTCGTAGAAGCGGGGGATGAGGCTGATGAGGCTGGATTTGCCGCTGCCGGTGCCGCCGATGACGCCGATGGTCTGGCCGCGCTTGGCGGTGAAATTGATGTCAGAGAGGCTGGGTGCGCCTGCGCCCTTGTAGGTCAGGCTCACATGGTCGAAGCAGACGGCGTCGCCGGCCTTTTCCGCCGGAACATTGCCGGTGAGCTGGGCCGGGAACTCCATGCCGGGCTTTGTGTCCAGAACCGCCTGCACACGGCCTGCACAGGCCAGAGCCTTGCTCACCTGAACGATGAGGTTGGCCAGCTTGACCAGCTCGACCAGGATCTGGTTCATGTAGTTGACCAGCGCGATGACATCGCCGGAGGCCATGCCGCCGATGTTGATCTCGATGCTGCCTACATACAGCAGCGCCACGATGGCAAGGTTGATGATAACGTAGGTCAGCGGGTTCATCAGGGCGGAGATGTGGCCCACGTGGAGCTGCATTTGGGTCAGCAGCTCATTGGCGTCCTCGAAGCGGTCCACCTCGCTCTTCTCCTTGTCGAAGGCGCGGACGACGCGCACGCCGGTCAGGTTCTCGCGGGTAAGGCCAAGGACCCGGTCAAGGCGGGTCTGCACCGACTTATACAGAGGCCGGGTGATGACCATGACGCCGAAGACCACGACACTCAGCAGCGGGATAGCCACCACGAAGATGAGGGCGGCGCGGAAGTTGACCGTAAAGGCCATGATCATAGCGCCGAGCACCACGAAGGGGCTGCGCAGGAACAGACGGAGGAAGAGGTTCAATCCGCTCTGCACCTGATTGACGTCGCTGGTCATCCGGGTGATGAGGGTGCTGGTGCCCATGGTGTCCATCTCGGAAAAGCTCAGCGTCTGGATGTGCTCAAACAGCGCATGACGCAGACCGGTGGAATAACCCACGGCGGCTTTGGCCGAGAAGTATTGGGCCGTCAGGCTGCACGTGAGGCCGACGATGGCCAGAAGCAGCAGGATGCCGCACCGCACGAGGATGTAGTGGAAATCGTGGGCCGCGATACCCACGTTGACGATGTCGGCCATCACAAGCGGCACGAACAGGTCAAACGTAGCTTCCAGCATCTTGAAAAGCGGTGCAAGCACGCTCTCGCGCTTGTAATCGCTGAGATAGCGAAGCATTTTGTTCAAGGCTCGATACTCCCTTTCTTTAATTTCTTTCATACATTTAGTCGAGACGCTCCTTATTATAACGCACTCCCAGCAGGAATGCTATGTTTTTGCCGAAGAAAACTGGCTCTGAAAGCAGATTTCGGCTCCGGAGATTGAGAAAACCGGAAAATCCTGCTATACTGGAAAGGAATCTCAACGGAAAGAATGGTGGATGCAATGGCAAAAGATGGTGCGGCGCGGCTGCGGCTGCGCCCGGTGGGCGCGGCAGACCGCAAAAAGCTGCCGGAATACGGGCCGCTGGGGACGGGCTGTCCGGCGATAGAGCGGGCTGTGGCAGCGCTCTATAAGGGCCAGAACGAGGAGAGTTTCTGGGCGCTGATGAACGCCATCAACTATGCCCTCGAGCTGGACACCAGGGTCCTGGTGCCGCTGGAAGCTGCGTCCGACCAGCCGGACGGGGCCGCCCCGTGGGCGGAGCATCCTGTCCCGGCAGAGAAAGCGAAAGACCTGCAGCCCTGGACCCTGCGCACCCAGAAGGGCCGGTGCTACCTGCCGGTGTTCACCTCAGTGAAGATGGCAGAGGCCGATAAAGGCACGGCCAGCCGCCCCATGGCGGAACGGCTTCTGGCTTCCGCCATGCAGATGGCGCTGGACTCGGACAGCATCGACGGCGTGGTCATCGACCCGTGGACCAGCTCTGCCACGCTGGACTGCTCGCTTTTGAACGGTCTGCTCCACGCCAGCCACGACACCGATGAGCCGGGCGAAGCGGAGCTGCGGGCCGGAAACCATGCCATGGCCGAGGAACGCTGGGACGACGCGATGCATTATTATCAGCTCTCTGCCGAAGAGGGCTGCGCCGAGGGTCTTGCCATGATGGGCGAGATGCTCTACGAGGGCCGGGGCTGCCGCAAGAGCCCTGCACAGGCCCGCAAGTTCTGGAAAAAAGCTGCCGACGCCGGCGATGTGGCCGCATGGGTGGCGCTGGGCGACGATGCCATGGTGCAGGGAAAAGGGGCCGGTGCGGCTCTGCGGGCCTACCGCAAGGCCCAGAAGCTCTGCGCCTCCACCCCCGACATCGCCTATATGCCGCAGGTCTGCCTGCGGGTGGCCCAGTATGAGACCCAGTATATCTCCCGCAAAAAGGCGCTGGCTCAGCTGGCTGAGGCGAAGCAGGGCTTCCTCGTCCGCAAAAAAGAGGGGGACGAGACGGCCCAGAGCTGGCTGGACGAGACGGAGGCCGTCATCCGCCAGCTGCTCGAGAGAGAATGAGCGGAAACACAAAATCTTTACAAATGCTCTAAGAAATCGTCATACGGAACCGATATGATATTGAAGGAAAAATATGCGCGTCGCAAAAGCAGAGAGGACGACCAGAATGAGCAAAGTGATCGGTATTGACCTTGGCACCACGAACAGCTGCGTGGCAGTGGTGGAGGGCGGCAAGCCCGTCGTCATCACCAACGCAGAGGGAGAGCGCACCACCCCCAGCGTGGTGGCGTTCACCAAAGACGGCGAGCGTCTGGTGGGCGGCGCGGCAAAGCGCCAGCTTGCCACTAACTCCGGCCGGACGGTGTCCAGCATCAAGCGGCATATGGGCAGCGACTACCGCGTCCACATCGACGGCAAAGACCTGACTCCGCAGGAGATCAGCGCCATGATACTGACCAAGATACGCCGCGACGCCGAGAGCTACCTGGGTGAGCCGGTGACGGAGGCCGTCATCACCGTCCCCGCTTACTTCGACGACAGCCAGCGCAAGGCTACCCAGGATGCGGGCCGCATCGCAGGTCTGAACGTCCTGCGCATCATCAATGAGCCTACCGCCGCCGCCGTGGCCTACGGCCTTGACAACGAAGCGCCCCAGAAGATCCTGGTCTACGACCTCGGCGGCGGCACCTTCGACGTCTCCATCATCGAGATCGAAGACGGCACCTTTACGGTGCTGGCCACCGGCGGCGATACCCGCCTCGGCGGCGACGACTTCGACCAGCGCATCGTGGAATACGCCGTGGCAGAGTTCAAGAAATCGGACCGCATCGACCTCTCCCGCGACCCCGCCGCCATGGGACGCCTGAAAGAAGAGGCCGAAAAGGCCAAGAAAGAGCTGTCCAGCGCCCTCTCGGCCCAGCTCAATCTGCCCTTCATCGCGGTGGGCAAGGACGGCCCCCACCACCTGGATCTGACCATCTCCCGCCCCCAGTTCGAGATGATGACCGGCGACCTGCTGGCACGGACGGTGGCCCCGGTGCAGAACGCACTGCGGGATGCCGGCATCTCGGCCTCGCAGCTGGGCAAAGTCCTTCTCGTCGGCGGCAGCACCCGGATGCCTGCCGTCGAGCGTCAGGTGAAGGAGCTGCTGGGCTGTGAGCCGAGCCACAGCCTCAACCCCGACGAATGCGTGGCGATGGGTGCCGCTGTGCAGGGCGGTCTGCTGCAGGGCGGCGGCAAGCTGGCTGGCGCTTCCGGTGCGGCGGCGCAGGGCCTTGTGCTGATGGACGTCACCCCGCTGACCCTCTCCATCGAGACACTGGGCGGCGTGGCGACCCCCCTCATCACCCGCAACAGCATGATACCCACCCGCAAGAGCCAGATATTCACCACGGCCCGCCCCATGCAGACCAGTGTGGAGATCAACGTCCTGCAGGGTGAGCGGCATTTCGCCCGCGACAATAAGAGCCTCGGCAAGTTCAAGCTGAACGGCATCCGGGCCAGCTTCTCGTCCAAGCCCCAAATCGAAGTCACCTTTGATATCGACGTCAACGGCGTCGTGAAGGTCTCGGCCAAAGACCTCGGCACCGGCCGGGAGCAGAACATCACCATCACCGGCAGCACGAACCTCTCGGAGAATGAGATCCAGCGCGCCATGGCCGACGCGGCCGCCTACGAGGCCGAGGACAGCCGCCGCAAAGAGCGGCTTGACCTCCACAATCAGGCCGAGGTGCTGGCCTACAAGGTGGACGAGGCCCTCTCCAAGTGCAAGAAGGAGCTGGACAAGGAGGAGAAGAACCGCATCAAGGCCGATGTGGCCAACCTCCGCCGCTGCCTGCGGAAGGATAAGCCCGAGAAGATGAACGAGACGGAGGAAGCGAACCTCCGTCAGGCCAAGAGCCAGCTCGAAGCATCCGCAAACCACCTGATGGTGCTCTATGCATCGGAGCAGAGCGAGAACGGCTCGGATAATACCCTATAAAGAAACGCCGGAAGACCCGCTGCAAGCGCAGCGGGCCTTTTTGTGTGAGGACAAACCAAATCCGCCCCGGGCGATGCGGAACGCCCGGGGCGGAAGCGGAAATGGATGGTTCTATTCTTTATAAAAAGCTCACTCTGTGACCTTATGAAGCTCTGTCACGCCGCTGTGCGGAGTTTCTTCATAAGAACCATAGAAGGGCACCGCTTTGACTTCAAAGGAGGCTCTTGCAGTCGTTTCACCGGGGAGGTATACCTCGATATACTTGAGCGCCTCAGGGTCGGTCTCCTCGGGCTTGTGCGCTAGCCAGTGATCCTTGGTGTAGAACACCGCCGCCGTGCCAAAATCAAACTTCAGCAGCTCGACATAATACTCCTGCTTGTTTTTGGTGCCGGTGGCCGCACGCACCTCCTTCAGGGTCCCATCCTCCTTCTCACGGTTGCAGAAGATCGTAGCGGCCAGCACTTTTCCACGCTGCCGAAGGTGCCGCCCTCTTTGTAGGTCTTATTTTTATAATTCACCGTGTAAAGGCCCGGTTGGATCACGTTGCCGTCTGCGTCTGTTCCCATATTCGGATTGTCGGATACAGCTCTTACATCCATAGTGATCGCCTCGTGGGTGCCTGCAAAGCAGCGGGCCTTATTTGCCTGCCCGGCATAGATTTTTGTGCCATCCTTTTCGTTGGTGCATTCCAGCTCACGAGCCAGATAGATGTTTCCGGTATACTGAACAAGCCGATAGCTTGCACTGGTATCGAAGGAGATGGTCTCCCCCTCACTGATCACGCTCCCGCTGCGTCCCCCTCCGCTGCATCCAGTCAACAGCGTCAGAGACAGTGCTGCAGCCAGAACACCGGCGGCAATTTTTTTGGCCCACATCATATTGCTTCCTCCTGTATCGTCATTCGGCTCCCGCACCCTGCGGGAACTCTAAATAGATTATACCCCCCCCCCATATATTTTTGGCAATAGAATTTCACAAATCGACATATTTTTTGGCAGGTGTCACAGCTTGCCGTCTGAGTTTTTTGGCACTTTGACGAAAAAAAAAAAAAAAAAGGACGCCGTCCCGGCTGGGGCGGCGTCCTTTGCGATGCAGCTATGATACAGGCAAAAGCAGGGGGGGGGGGGGGGGGGACATCAGCGGCCGATGAGCAGGTCGCGGCGGCCGCGGAAGCCCACGGTGAGGTGAGCGCTGCTGCCGAGGTGGCGCAGAGTGACCCGGGTGCCGGGCTTCTGGCCCTGGCACAGCAGAGTCAGGTTCAGGGTGGTGGAAGTCTTGCCGGTCTTGAGCACCAGAGTGCTTACGCCCTGATTCATCAGGGTCTGCATGTCGAGGATGGTGGTGCGGAAGGTGGCGTTGTCATCGGGGGCGTCCAGCGTCAGCACGCGGCCTTCCTGACGGGCGGTGTAGAGCACCTGCTTGCCCAGCAGGCCCTTGACGGTGTAGCGGGCTTCGCTCTTCTCCACCGGCGTGTCAGAGGGCAGGGGGGGCTCGTCGGAGATCATCATCACGTTGCCCTGAATGGGGTTCTCCACCGGGGAAGCGTAGCCGCCGTAGTTGGGGTCTACCTCCCCCACCGGAACGTCAGAGTGGAGAGCGATGTCGCCCTGAACCATGACCTCGGACGACTGAGGGGGCAGATAACCGGCAACGGTCACGTCCTCGGCGTCGGCAGCAAAGGCACCCACGCTCATGGCGGCGGTCATGGTCAGCAGCGCGGCAGCAGCGGCAGCGCGGCGGGCAGTGTTCTTGTTCAGCAGTCTCATAGTAGTATCCTCCTGTAGGGGGATAACCTCTCAGTCTCGCTATCGCTCGACAGCTCCCCTAGCGAGGGGAGCCTCTGGCGAAGAGGTGAAGCTTTACGGAATGCCAAGGCCTCTCCTCGCTAGGAGAGGTGGCATTGCGAAGCAATGACGGAGAGGTTTATCCCAAATGCTTTTATCAGCGGTACGGCGTATCAGAAAACCGCCGTATCTGTAATGAATACGGATACGGCGGCTGGATTATTGCAGAGATCCTGTTTTAATTTTCACTGGAATCTTTTTCCTCAAGGATAGCCATGAACTCGTCGCCGGTGATGGTCTCCTTTTCATAAAGGTACTTCGCCAGCTCGTCGAGCTTTGCACGGTTGTCGGTGAGGATCTTGATGGCCTTTTCGTGCTGGGTCTTTACCAGCTCCACGACCCGCTGGTCGATCTCCCGCTGGGTCTGGGCCGAGCAGGCCAGAGAGGTGTCGCCGCCCAGATACTGGTTGTTCACCGTCTCCAGGGCCACCATGTCGAACTCTTTGCTCATGCCGTAACGGGTGAGCATGGCGCGGGCAAGCTTGGTGGCCTGCTCGATGTCGTTGGACGCGCCGGTGGTGATGGAGCCGAACACCACTTCCTCGGCGGCACGTCCGCCGGTGAGGGTGGCGATCTTATTTTCCAGCTCTTCCTTGGTCATCAGGTAGTGGTTGCCCTCTTCGACCTGCATGGTGTAGCCCAGTGCGCCCGAGGTGCGGGGGATGATGGTGATCTTCTGCACGGGTGCGGAGTGATTCTGAAGCGCCGCCACCAGTGCGTGGCCGATCTCATGGTAGGCTACGATGCACTTTTCCTTGTCGGTGAGGATGGAGTTCTTCTTCTGGTAGCCGGCAATGACCACCTCGATGCTCTCCTCAAGGTCTGCTTCTGTGACCGACTTGCGGCCGGCGCGCACGGCCCGCAGGGCGGCTTCGTTGACGATGTTGGCCAGCTCTGCGCCGGAGGCACCGGAGGCCATCCGGGCCACGGTGTTGAAGTCGATGCTGGGGGCAAGAGCGACTTTCCTGGCGTGGACCTTCAGGATCTCTTCGCGGCCCTTGAGGTCGGGCAGTTCCACAGGAACACGGCGGTCAAAGCGGCCGGGACGGGTCAGAGCCGGGTCAAGGGAATCCGGACGGTTGGTGGCCGCGAGGATGATGACGCCGCTGTTGCCCTCAAAGCCGTCCATCTCGGTGAGCAGCTGGTTCAGGGTCTGCTCACGCTCGTCGTTGCCGCCCAGCTGGCCGCTGTTGCGCTTCTGGCCAATGGCGTCTATCTCGTCGATGAACACGATGCAGGGGGCTTTTTCCTTGGCCTGCTTGAACAAATCACGGACTTTGGACGCGCCCATGCCCACGAACATCTCCACGAACTCCGAGCCGGAGATGGAGAAGAACGGCACGTTGGATTCGCCCGCCACGGCCTTTGCCAGCATGGTCTTGCCGGTACCCGGAGGGCCGACGAGCAGGATGCCCTTGGGCATCGAGGCACCGATCTCTTCGTATTTCTTGGGGTCGTGCAGATAATCTACGATCTCCTGTAAGTTCTCTTTGGCCTCATCTTCGCCGGCCACATCCGCAAAGCGGATGCCGTGGGTGGACTGGACGTAGACCTTGGCGTTGGACTTGCCCACGCCGCCGAACATCATCGAGTTCGCGCCGCCGGCCTTTTCTATGAGCTTTTTGTTCATGAAATTGCCCAGCCAGACGAAGAGGACGATGGGCAGCACAAAACTCAGCAGAAAGCTCAGCAACGGCGAAGCCTGCTCGACGATCTCGCTGGAAAACTCGGCCCCCGCGTCGTAGAGGCGCTGGGTCAGGTCGGGGTCGTTCATCAGGCCGGTCTTGTAAATTTGCTTTTCGTCTTTATCGGTAAAGATGATCTGGTTCGATTCCACATCCACCCGGCCGATGTCTTTGTCCTCGGTCATGGACATGAAGGTGCCGTAGTCCACTTCTTTTACCTGCCGTTCGCTCATCCACGGCACGAGCACGAAGTTGAGCAGCATCAGCACCAGTAATACAATGGCGTAGTAAATAGCCAATGGCTTTTTGGGGGTCTTGACTTCTTTCATGGGGGTCCCTCCTTACGTTGCAAACAGCATACCACGACGCCATTTCAGAAACCAGCGTTTCGAGGCGAACTTTGCAAAAACTTCGCAGATTCTTAACAAAGCAAAGAATTCACCCGCAAATTTTGAAAATTTGTGCTGCTATTTATGTGAAATCGTTTCATTTTCATTGTGAGCAAAACTGCTTGACAGGGGCGGCGGGTTTTGCTAAAATGAAACCACTTTGAACAAAGCGCAAATGCGTTGACGGGGAAAAAACGATTTTCTTCTGCGTACAGAGAGCCGCCGGATGGTGCAAGGCGGTGCAGAGGGTCTCGGTTACTGGCCCCTGAGCGGCAGGACTGAAGCAGACAGTAGGTCCTGACGGAAGCCCACCGTTATAAGGGCAGCGATTCGCCTCAAAAAGCCGATCGTGCAGAGCGGCTGTGCTTATGGCACAGCAAAGAGAGTGGTACCACGGGTGCCCTGTAACAGAAATTACAGGCTCTCGTCTCTCAGGGGATTTCGTCCTTTGAGAGACGGGAGCCTTTTCGTTTACAAAAAGTGTAAAATGGAGGACAAGAATTATGATGGACGCTACCAAGTACGCACCGGGATATTACCCGGTCCCCACCGGTTATGACAGCTGGGTCAAGAAAGACCACATCGAAAAAGCTCCCACCTGGTGCAGCGTGGACCTGCGCGACGGCAATCAGGCCCTTATCGTCCCCATGAGCCTCGAGGAAAAGCTGGAATTCTTCCAGATGCTGGTCAAAATTGGCTTCAAGGAGATCGAAGTCGGCTTCCCGGCCGCCAGCGAGACGGAGTACGAGTTCCTCCGCACCCTCATCGAGAAGAACATGATCCCCGACGATGTCACCGTGCAGGTGCTGACCCAGTGCCGCGACCATATCATCCGCCGCACCTTCGAGGCTGTCAAGGGCGCACCTCGTGCGGTCGTCCACTTCTATAACTCCACCTCCGTCGCCCAGCGCGAGCAGGTGTTCCACAAGTCTAAGGAGGAGATCAAGCAGATCGCCGTGGACGGCGCAAAGCTGGTCAAGCAGCTGAGCGAGGAGTATGAGGGCAACTTCCTCTTCGAGTACAGCCCCGAGAGCTTCACCGGCACCGAGGTGGACTACGCCGTTGAGGTCTGCAACGCGGTCCTGGACATCATGCAGCCCACCCCCGACCGCCCCATGATCATCAACCTGCCGGTCACGGTCGAGATGAGCATGCCCCACGTTTACGCAAACCAGATCGAGTATTGCGACAAGCACCTCAAGTACCGCGACAGCGTCATCATCTCCACCCACCCGCATAATGACCGCGGCACCGGCGTCGCCTGTGCAGAGCTGGCTGTTCTGGCCGGCGCTCAGCGGGTGGAGTGCTGCCTCTTCGGCAACGGCGAGCGCACCGGCAACGTGGACGCTGTGACCCTCGCCATGAATATGTACAGCCACGGCGTAGACCCGAAGCTGGACTTCTCCGATATGCCTGCCATCTGCGCCACCTATGAGCGGGTCACCCGGATGCACATCTACGAGCGCACCCCCTACGCCGGCCAGCTGGTGTTCGCCGCCTTCTCGGGCAGCCATCAGGACGCCATTGCAAAGGGCATGGCCTACCGCAAGGAGAAGGGCGACCACCGCTGGACCTGCCCCTATATCCCGGTGGACCCCCACGACATCGGCCGCACCTACGACGCCGACGTCATCCGCATCAACAGCCAGAGCGGCAAGGGCGGCATCGGCTTCGTGCTGGAGCAGAACTACGGCTACAACCTGCCCGCCAAGATGCGCGAGGCGCTGGGCTATAAGGTCAAGAGCGTGTCCGACCACAGCCACAAGGAGCTGAGCGCAGGCGAAGTGCTCCACATCTTCGAAGATACCTTCCTCAACAAGTCCAAGCCACTGTCTGTCGTCGAGGCCCACTTTGCACAGGTCAACGGCATCACCGCCACCGTCACGCTGGATCTGAACGGTCAGCGCAAGGTGGTCACATCGGTGGGTAATGGCCGTCTGGATGCTGTGGCAAACGCTATCCAGAGCGCCACCGGCATGGACTTCCACCTGGAAACTTACTCCGAGCACAGTCTGGACGAAGGCTCCACCTCCCGCGCCGCTTCCTACGTCGGCCTCGAGTGGGGCGACGGCATCGTCACCTGGGGTGCAGGCACCGATACCGATATTATCGTGGCCGGTATCCATGCACTGGTCAGCGCGATCAACAATAAATAAAAAGAGTAAATAAGGGGCAGCTCTGCACAACCTCTCCGTCATTGCTTCGCAATGCCACCTCCCCTATCGAGGGGAGGCCTTGGCATTCCCCGCAAAGTAAACGGTTTCGCCAGAGGCTCCCCTACCAAGGGAGCTGACGCCGCAGGCGGCTGAGAGGTTGGACAGAGGAGAGACTGACCATAGAGAACAAGCTACGATAAAAAGGAGAGTACCATCATGGGAATGACCCAGACGCAGAAAATTCTGGCCGCACACGCAGGCCTCGCCGAGGTCAAGGCAGGCCAGCTCATCAACGCCAAGCTCGACATCGTGCTGGGCAATGACATCACTACCCCTGTCGCCATCAACGAGTTCGAAAAGGCGGGCTTCAACGGCGTGTTCGACAAAGAGCACATCGCCATCGTCCTCGACCACTTCGTTCCCAACAAGGACATCAAGAGCGCGACCCAGTCCAAGCAGTGCCGCGAGTTCGCCAACAAGTACGACATCCTCAATTTCTACGATGTGGGCCAGATGGGCATTGAGCACGCTCTGCTGCCCGAAAAAGGTATTGTGACAGCCGGTGACTGCGTCATCGGCGCCGACAGCCACACCTGTACTTACGGCGCACTGGGCGCATTCTCCACCGGCGTTGGCTCCACCGATATGGCCGCCGGCATGGCTACCGGCATGGCATGGTTCAAGGTGCCTGCCGCCATCAAGTTCGTGCTGAACGGCAAGCTGCCGCCGAAAGTTTCCGGCAAAGACCTCATCCTCCACATCATCGGTATGATCGGCGTGGACGGCGCACTGTATAAGTCGATGGAATTCACCGGCCCGGGCGTCGCTTCCCTCTCCATGGACGACCGCCTGAGCATCTGCAACATGGCCATCGAGGCCGGTGCCAAGAACGGTATCTTCCCCGTGGACGACGTGACCAAGGCTTATCTCAAGGGCCGCAGCCAGCGCGAGCCGGTGTTCTATGAGGCCGACCCGGACGCCGAGTACGAGAAGACCATTGAAATCGACCTCTCTGCCCTCGAGCCGACCGTCAGCTACCCCCACCTGCCCGAGAACACCCACCCCGCCAGCGAGGGCAAGGACATCAAGATCGACCAGGTGGTCATCGGCAGCTGCACCAATGGCCGCCTCGAGGATATGGAAGCCGCTTACAACATCCTGAAGGGCAAACACATCGCAAAGGGCGTGCGCGGCATCATCATCCCCGCCACCATGGCCGTGTACAAGGAGTGCATCCTCCGCGGCTGGACGACGGCCTTCATCGACGCGGGCTGCATCGTCTCCACCCCCACCTGCGGCCCCTGCCTCGGCGGCTACATGGGCATCCTCGCCGAGGGTGAGCGCTGCGTCTCCACGACCAACCGCAACTTCGTGGGCCGCATGGGCCACGTCAAGAGCGAGGTGTATCTGGCTTCGCCCGCTACCGCTGCCGCCAGCGCACTGACCGGCTACATCACTGACCCCCGCACGGTCTGAGAAAAGGAGAGTCACCCATGAACAACGCAAACGGTTCTGTTTTCAAATACCCGGATAACGTGGATACCGACGTCATCATCCCGGCCCGCCACCTGAACACGCAGGATGCCAAGGAGCTTGCCGCCCACTGCATGGAGGACATTGACAAGGACTTCATCCACAACGTCAAGGACGGCGACATCATGGTGGGCGGCTGGAACTTCGGCTGCGGCTCCTCCCGTGAGCACGCACCGCTGTGCATCAAGACCGCCGGCATCTCGGTCGTGATCGCCAAGAGCTTTGCCCGCATCTTCTACCGCAACAGCATCAACATCGGTCTGCCCATCATGGAGTGCCCGGAGGCCGTGGATGCCATCAATGCGGGCGACACCGTGAGCGTGGACTTTGACACCGGTGTCATTACCGATGAGACCAACGGCAAGGTGTTCCATGCCGAGCCCTTCCCGCCGTTCATTCAGGAGATCATCTCCGCCGGTGGACTGATGAAGTCCATCAAGGCGAAGCAGCAGTAACCCTCTCAGGCGCTTCGCGCCAGCTCTCCCAAAGGGCGAGCTTTTTGGCATCTTCCCGAATGTATTTTCTTCTAGGATAAACAACAAGCAATACCTTACCCGCCTGAAAAGCTCCCCCTTCGGGGGAGCTGGCAATGCCATAGGCATTGGCTGAGAGGGTTCAAACCGATAGAAGGAGTTTCCCAATGGAAAAAAACATTGCTGTCATCTGGGGCGACTGCTCCAGCCCGGAGATCGTCAAGCAGACCATCCGCGTGCTTGACAAGGTGGCCGAAAAGTACGGCCACACCTTCCACTACACCGACGCTGCCATGGGCGGCGAAGCCATTGACAAGTACGGTGACCCGCTGCCCCAGCACGAGCTGGACAAGTGCCTTGCCGCGGACAGCGTCCTGCTGGGTGCCGTGGGCGGCCCCAAGTGGGAGGGCCTGCCCGGTGAGCAGCGCCCGGAGAAGGGCCTGCTGCGTCTGCGTGCAGGCATGGGCCTGTACTCCAACAACCGCCCGGCCAAGATCTGGCCGCAGCTGGCTCCTGCCAGTCCCCTGAAGCCCGAGATCGTGGCACAAGGCATCGACTTCATCATCGTGCGTGAGCTGATCGGCGGCGTATACTTCGGCAGTCACGAGACCCACACCCTCGCCAGCGGCGAGAAGCAGGCCATCGACTCCATGCCCTACTCGGAGCACGAGATCGAGCGCATCGGCCGCATCGGCTTCGAGACCGCACGCAAGCGCCGCAAGAAGCTGTGCTGTGTGGACAAGGCAAACGTTTTGGACACCAGCCGTCTGTGGAGAAGTGTGATGCACCGCCTGCAGGCCGAATACCCGGATGTGGAATACAGCGAGATGTTCGTGGACAACTGCGCCATGCAGATCGTCAAGAACCCCGCCCAGTTCGACGTGATCGTTACCGAGAACATGTTCGGCGACATCCTGTCGGACGAGGCTTCCATGATCACCGGCTCCATCGGCATGATCCCGTCCTCCTCTCTGGGTGACGGCACCCGCGGCCTGTACGAGCCCATCCACGGCTCGGCCCCCGATATTGCGGGCAAAGACATCGTGAACCCCACCGCCTGCATCCTGTCTGCCGCCATGATGCTGCGCTATTCCTTCGGCCTGACCGAGGAAGCCGACGCCATTGAGACCGCCGTGAACAAGGTGCTGGACAAGGGCCTGCGCACCGCCGACAACATGAGCGAGGGCTGCACCTGCCTTGGCTGCACCGCCATGGGCGATGCCATTCTGGCCGAGATCTGAAAAAGACGAACCCTCTCAGTCACCTTCGGTGACAGCTCCCCCGAAGGGGGAGCTTTATCGGTGCTTTCCGTCAGATGCAAAAAGCTCTCCCTTTCGGGAGAGCTGGCAAAGCCATCAGGCTTTGACTGAGAGGGTTTCATACAACACAAAAGGAGCGGCTCCGCGCGGAGCCGCTCCTTTTATGTTATGTGTGCAATCAAATTTACTTGGTGCCGTAGATGCGGTCGCCTGCGTCGCCCAGACCGGGAACGATATAGCCGTTCTCGTTCAGGTGGTCGTCCTGTGCGCCGAGGTAGATATCCACATCGGGGTGTGCCTCGTGCAGGGCCTTGATGCCTTCGGGAGCGGCGATCAGGCCGATGAACTTGATGCGCTTTGCGCCATGCTTCTTGATCTGGGTGATGGCATCAATGGCGCTGCCGCCGGTGGCCAGCATCGGGTCCAGAACCAGAACATCACGCTCTGCAATGTCCTGCGGCAGCTTGCAGAAGTACTCCACGGGCTGCAGGGTCTCCTCGTCGCGGTACAGGCCGATGAAGCCCACCTTTGCGGCGGGCAGCAGGGTCAGCATACCGTCCAGCATACCCATGCCTGCGCGCAGGATGGGCACCAGAGCCAGCTTGCGGCCAGCCAGCACCTTGGTCTTTGCCATGGTGATGGGTGTTTCGATCTCCACCTCTTCCAGCGGCAGGTCACGGGTAGCTTCGTAGCACAGCAGGGTCGCGATCTCGCCAACGAGGTCACGGAACTCCTTGGTGCCGGTCTGCTTGTTGCGCAGAATGCTCAGCTTGTGCTGCAGCAGCGGATGCTCAACGATCATCGGGGTCATAAAAACACGCTCCTTATTTTAAATAGATAACTCTATCGGGTCCAAGATTACGATTTAAAACAGCTCCGCATACGCTTCGCCATTGTCAGTGGAAATTTTATTTTTATATTTTGAGCATTCAAAAAATCTGCGGATTTTTTGAATGCTCTTTTTCACAGGAAGGGTCGTAACGAAAAGATTCATCTTCCCTTATGGCCTTTTCGTGAAAATGCGTTTGGAGCGGCCCTGCGGTTGCGCAGCAATGAAAGCCCCAGTGGGTCTTTCAAGCAGGCGAGCGATCTGCGATAGCAGATGGAAGGGCTTTGCCCTGACAAGCGTCGGGGCCGCGACAAACGCGAAATCCAAAAAATATTTTTCCTTAGAATCAGCGGTTCTCCAGTGCGGTCAGCTTGTCGATGCGGCGCTGATGGCGGCCGCCCTCAAACTCCGTATTCAGGAAGAGATCCACCAGCTGGCAGGCAAGGCCGGGGCCGACCACGCGGCCGCCCATGCACAGAGCATTGGCGTCGTTATGGCGGCGGGTATACTCGCAGCTGAAGCTGTCAGAGCAGCAGCAGGCACGAATGCCCTTGATCTTGTTTGCTGCCATGCTGATGCCCACTCCGGTGCCGCAGAACAGCAGTGCCTTGCTGCACTCGCCGCTCACAACTGCATCGCAGGCGGGCACGGCCATATCGGGGTAATCCACGCTGTCGGTGCTATGGGTGCCAAAATCGATGTATTCCAGCCCCAGCTCCTTCAGATGCGCCTTGACAGCTTCTTTCAATTCAAATCCGCCGTGGTCAGCGGCCAGTGCAATGGGTTTTGCCATGGAAATGTTCCTTTCTCTCAGTCACGCAGGGTTTTATGCCTGCTCCTTGTTTTGGGCGGCATTGGCTGCAGCTTCTGCTGCAAGGCGCTCTGCGCGCTCCCGCTCGGCCTGACTCAGGCGGTGGTAGTCCGGCAGCAGAGCCTCCGGCAGCACAGCCTTTCCGGCTTCGGCCATCTGCTTTGCCACAAGGGCCACCGCAGCAGCACGCCCGCCGCGCAGGGCCGCAGGTGCCTGCAGCACGCCCGGCACACTGCCGTATTTATTATAGCACAGAGATGCGCCATCACCAACAAAAAACAGGGGCTTTTTGCAATTTTCTACAAAATCGGCCAGATCTGCCACCGCCCGGGCATCGTCTTCCAGCAGGCGGCTGTGGGTGGCAAGGTCGAACGCGGCACTGTATACCTGCGCACGGCGGGCATCCAGTGCGCACAGCACGGTGCCCTCGCCCGTGTGGGCTGCGGCCAGTGCTTCCAGCGTGGAGACCGGTGCGCACAGCGTTTCCCGCGGGAAGGCCAGACCCTTGACCGCCGCCAGACCGATGCGCAGCCCGGTAAAACTGCCGGGGCCTGCGTTGACACCGTACAAGTCAATATCTGCACAGGTCATGCCGCACATCTTCAGGCAGGTGTCGATCATGGGCATCAGCGTTTCGCTGTGGGTCATGCCTGCGTCCAGATACACCTCGTACAGCAGGCGGTCATCCTGCAAAAGAGCCACACCAGCCGTTTTGCCCGCTGTATCCACAGCTAAGATGTTCATAGCGTTACCCCCTCAATGGTGATCCTGCGGGTATTTTCGTCCACGCGCTGGATATCCACCCGGATGGGGTTTTCCAGTGCCAGCAGGTCTGCAAAGTTCTCGCTCCACTCTGCTGCCACAATGGCCCCCTGATCCAAATAATCGTAAAAGCCTGCAGCACACAGGTCGTTCTCAGTGGAAATACGGTACAGGTCAAAGTGCGCCAGCGGCTTTGGGCCGCGGTAGTAGTTCACAATGGCAAAGGTTGGGCTGGACACCGGGTCGGTGCAGCCAAGGCCCTCGGAAAGGCCCTCGGTAAAGGCGGTCTTGCCCGCGCCCAGCCCGCCGGTGAACGCAACCAGCGAACCCGGTGCCAGCACTGCGGCCATACGGGCACCCAGCGCCACCGTCTCGGCGCGGGAGTGGGTGATATATTCTGACATGAAGCTTACCTCATTTTATAAAGCAAAAGGGACGGCAGAATGCTCTGCCGTCCTTTAGTATAATATACTTTGTGCAAAAGTGCAATGCCGTGTGTTGCTTACGCCGCCGCATCCACATCCGCTGCCGTGTAGGGGTTGGGCAGTGCAGCGCTTCGGTCTCCGCTGAGCATCGCATAGGATGCCGCCGCATGGGACCGTCTGCCGCCCTGCTCGTTGTACCAGATGATATCATCGGTGCCGTAGATGCTCTTGGCATAGTCCACGGCCTGTTCCAGCGTTTCGCCCTCGATCATCCGGTTTACAGCGGCCCACAGCATACTGCGGGAATACACCGAGTAGACATTGTTCACATAGCCCATCACCGCCTTGGCACCGCCTGCCAGCAGGCCGTCTGCCATAGAGGTGTCCACATGGCCGTTCTTGCCGTAGAACTCGCAGGTCTCGCTGAGCACGATGCCATTGCCGCGGTAGGCACTGCGGAAGAAATCGCCGTTGACGGCATACATACCGTTCACCTTGACCACGCGGTGGGCCAGCAGGTCAAAGCCATAGCGCAGATCGCTCCAGAAATCCGATCTCTCGGTCAGCAGGATCAGCGGTTCCGTGGTGGTCTTTTTGAACAGCCAGCCGTATTCATAGGTGTAGTACGCGCCGTGGGTGCTCAGGATGCACAGGTCGTAACGGCCCATCCTGCGCAGGTCGGATACGGTAACAGTGGTATCCAGATCCGTCTGCAGGCCCACCGAATCCCAATAGGTCTGCATGTAGGCATAATACGGGTAGCGGGTGCTGTTGATCGTGTTGTCAAACGCATAATAGATCGCCGCCGTGCCCACCCGCTTGTTCTCTGCCAGCTCCTGCAGCTGGCTCTCGTCCAGCTCCGGCAGGGCTGCGTTGTTCTCCTCCTCCGGGTCGGTAAGCAAGATGCCGCCCAGCGCGCCGCAGCTGTAGGTAAAGCTGATCATGCCGTTTTCGGCATCGGTGTAGACAGACCCCTGCTTCACAAGGCCCTGTGCGGTCAGCGCATCCAGCTGCTGCAAAGCAGCATCTGTGCGCTCGTCCTCGGTCATCTGTGCATAGTCGCTGCCTCCGGTCAGTGCGGTCACAGCAGCATCTGCCTGCTGCATCTCGCGCACATCTGTGGCCGAAAGGCTCTGCTGCACAGCCGCCTGTTCTTCCGGCTGCTGTGCAAAAGCCGCTGTGGGCAGCGCTGTGAGCGCGAAAGCCAGAGCGCACAGTGCACACCCAAAACGGCGGAGCATATCGTGTTCCATTCCCATTTCCTCCGGGCATATCTGCCGCCCAATGCGGCACGCCGCCCTTTTCCAGCAGGCATCTTCCTGCCATTTTCTTTGCGCGGCAGGCGCTCTGCAAAGGAGCTTTCTGCTGCACCTTCATTGTAGATGGTGCGGTCTGCTTTGTCAAGCATTCGTGCGGATTTTGCAAAGCTGTCACACCCGGTGGATTGCAAACGGTGTGCAGGCTGTGTATAATAGGATAAACTGGGTTGGTATTGCCCGCTGCAGCGGCAAAACCCGGTGTGCATCTGGGAACGAAAGGTGGTGCTTTCTTGGAAAGCATTCGACAATATTTTAAACGAACGGATAAGATCTATCTGCTGCTGTGCATCTTCAGCAGCACCATGGCGGTGGTGGCTCTTGCCTCCTGGGCCGCAAAGCAGGGCAACGGTTTTGCCACGGACGAGATCACTGGTGCCATTACCGGCATCGGCGATTACCGCCGCGCGCTGGTGCAGGCCGGTGCGGCGGTGCTTGGCATCGTGATCGCGCTGCTGCTCTCCTGCATCGACTACCGCAGCCTTGTCAAGGTGTGGCCGGTGCATGTAGCCTTGACATGGGGTCTGGTGCTGCCCACGCTGTTCATCCGCAATGTGGCCATCGGCCCGCTGACCATCGGCTTCAACGCCGGTGACACCGACAACTACTCCTGGTACAAGCTGGGCGGCTTTACCTTCCAGCCCACGGAGCTGGCAAAGATCAGCTTTATCCTTACCTTTGCCATGCACCTGAACAATGTGCGCAGCCGCATCAACGAGCCAAAGGAGCTGGTAAAGCTTCTGCTGCATCTGGCCGTGCCCATCCTTATCATCCACATTCAGGGCGACGACGGCACCGCCATCATCTACGCCATCATCGGCTGCTGCATGATGTTTGCAGCGGGCCTGAGCTGGAAGTATATCATCGGTGCCATTTCGGCAGCAGCTGTGGCCGTGGCGGCGGCGTTTGCCTTTTTCAGCGATAAGATCGGCAAGGGCTACCAGTGGTACCGCATTCTGGCCGTTATCGACCCGGAGAATTCCACCGGCTGGGCACCCAACGAAGCCACCTGGAAAAACATCATCTACCAGCAGCAGCGCGGCGAGATCGCCATCGGCTCCGGCGGCATCTTCGGCAACGGCCTGTTCAGCGGCCGGTACTACAGCGTGCCCAATGCCCACAACGACTTTATTCTCAGCTGGATGGGCAATGTCATTGGCTTTGTGGGCCTGTGCATCGTGCTGGGGGCACTGCTGGCACTGGTGATCAAGACCTTTGCCACCGGTGCGCGCAGCGAGGACCTGCTGGGCAGCTATATCTGCGCCGGCATCGGCGGTGCTCTGATGGCTCAGATCGCCGTGAATGTAGGCATGAACCTGCGGGTGCTGCCGGTCATCGGCGTTACCCTGCCCTTCTATTCTGCGGGCGGCAGCTCGGTGCTGATGCTGTATATCTGCGTCGGATTAGTCCTTTCCGTATATATGCACAATACAAAGAGCCTGTTCGGGTAAGGCTCTGGCGCACCGGTCTGTCTGTTCATCGTTTTCCACCTCTGTGATCCGGTTTTTTTCTGATATACCAGACAAAAAATGGTTCAACTCTCTTGCAATCCGCCTGTACACATGGTAAAATTGTACAGAAGTTTGCAGTTTTATTGTGCAATAGGTGCAATAACTGTGTGGGAGAGTTTGGGGCTCTCCTGTTTTCATGTTATAGGATCAATGGAGTGAATCTAAGTATGACAACTGTAACCACTGCGCCAGAAGCGGAATACTGGCTGCAGACCGGTTGGATGGAGGAGCCCGGCGCAGAGCTTGGCATCCGCAAGCCGATTACGATCGATCGTAAGACGAATCTTCACGAGCACCGCGCCTACTGGTGTGTGCGCCGCGCACAGGATATCTTCTTTTCTCTGCTGGCGCTGGTGGTGCTTTCGCCGCTGCTGCTCCTTACCTGCATTGCAGTCTGGATCGACAGCCCGGGTGCAAGCCCGGTGTTCAGCCAGCTGCGGGTGGGCCGCAACGGCAAGCTGTTCCGGCTGTACAAGTTCCGTTCCATGTGCCCGAACGCTGAGAGCAAGCTCAACGATCTGCTGCAGGACAACGAGATGGACGGCCCGGTGTTCTAGATGAAGGACGATCCCCGCATCACCCGGGTGGGCCATTTCATCCGCAAGACCAGCATCGACGAGCTGCCTCAGCTGGTGAACATCCTCATGGGCGATATGAGCATTGTGGGTCCGCGCCCGGCGCTGCCCCGTGAGGTGGCCCAGTACACGCCCTATGAATGGCAGCGGCTGTACGTGACACCGGGCCTGAGCTGCTACTGGCAGATCGCCCCGCACCGCAACCAGCTGAGCTTTGAGGAGTGGATGGCGCTGGATGTGAAGTATGTCAAGGAACGCAGCTTCCTGGTGGACTGGAAGATCATCTTTGCAACCTTCCGTGCGGTGCTGTTCGGCCACGGAGAATAAATTTTTGCCTGAGAAGTGACGAAGCCTGTCTGCTTTGTCGCTTTCTTTTTTATCTATAGGCCTGCAGGAAAAAAACAGAGGAACGACGCGGGGTCGTCCCTCTGTTTTTGCTTAAATCATCAAATTACTTCAGCACGGCGCCCAGATTTGCACTGGTGACCATGCGTGCATAGCGGCTGAGCCAGCCGGTCTTGATGTTGGGTTCGGGTGCAACATACTTTGCCTTGCGCTGGGCCAGAACTTCGTCGCTGACCTCCAGCGTGATGGAGGCATTGGGGATATCAATGTTGATGGTATCTCCCTCCTCGATCAGGCCGATGGGGCCGCCGGAAGCAGCCTCCGGGCTGACATGGCCAATGGCTGCGCCGCGGCTTGCGCCGGAGAAGCGGCCATCGGTGATGAGGGCCACGGTCTTGTCCAGCTTCATGC
>OIWN01000865.1_pt1 | contig 26394 bp, 31 predicted proteins | sample 1587591 | NCBI WGS metagenome assembly OIWN01 (sample SAMEA3888901, study PRJEB22519) | human gut metagenome | biome: human gut; feature: human-associated habitat; material: faeces | place: Denmark | collected 2010 | reverse complement strand
TGTCATTTGCTCCAATTTTCTAATAAGTTCTTTCGTATTCATTCTTATCGGTAATTCAATACAAGCTATCGCTATTTCATACTACTATGTGACCCAAAATACGGAATGAAATAGAAATGCTTTACTTATCAGGCTATCCATGGAAAACGTACCCATGGTGAATTGGGCTTTGTGAGCATATCTTCGGCAAGTCCACCCATATTGCAATCTCCATTCCACATGGTGCGTCCCAACATATAGCTGTTGGCAAACTCTTTCCATGAACTGAACCCTGCGGATTTTGCCATGGCATAGGCATGGTCAATACACTGCTGACATTCTTCCTGTGTCAAAAAACCTCTCTGTAAAGCAGCTCTTGCTACAAAGTTAAGTCTTCCTGCATCCCATGCCACAACTCCAAGGCGTGCAATATCATTCGAGGATGCAATGATTCCATTGTTGACTAAAATCTCGTATTGTGATTTTAGGTTGGAGAGTTGTTCTTGCGCCTTTTCAATCAACCCTTTTGCCCGTTCCATACCATCGGGAAGATTTGCAAAATTAGGGTCATTCGCAATTTCATCCCGAATTATCTGCATTGCTTCATCATTATTTGAAGCGTTGTAGGCAGCAAAGACAAGTGGAAGGATATTTTGGGATGGGGCATTACTCAGATAATTCACTGTGTTTACGGCATCATCCCGGTCTTCAATTCCCCACCATTCTGACAGAATGATGGTAAGGCGAGATTCGTCAACATCCAGTTCCATATCATCTACATATCCTCCCTGTTGGTAGGCATATAATGCGCCGACGGCAATCTTTCGCACCTCATCAGCGTTGAGTGATGGGTTTTCTTTTACTCGGATTCCTTGTCGCACATGGCGGACAAGTTTAATGACTTTTCGAACTTTGCTTATAATCAAGCAGGTAAAGAATACGACAAATACAACAGGAACGATGAATGTCATAATTCTCAGGTACACGGGCAACTGTGTAGGGTCCATTCCGAACAGACGGGCAAAATAATTGAAAAATTCCATATCTTAAGTATTTAAAACTATTGGTTGTAAAATCAATCAAGACATTGTTTTGAGGATGCTTTAATGGCTCTCTTTGATATTCTTTGATGCCCACATCCCGATATCCTGCTTGCTCAATGCTGCAGCCATCAGGTCAGGGAATTTGTCAGGCGTACAGGCAAACGTGGGAACACCCAGACCGGCAAGATACTCGGCATTGCGCTTGTCGTAGCAGGGCGCCCCGTCATCGTTCAGCGCCGGAAGCACGATCAACTGCACACCGCTGGCCACGATGGAGGCGAAACGCTTGCGCATCTCTTTCTCGTCACCGCCTTCATAAAGGTCGGTCACCAGTACCAGCACGGTATCCTGCGGCCGTGTGATCACACCCTGACAGTAAGTCAGGGCTCTGGCTATGTCGGTTCCTCCGCCGAGCTGGACACCGAACAGCAGGTCAACCGGGTCCTGCAGGTCATCGGTAAGGTCAACGACCGACGTGTCGAACACCACCATACGCGTGCTCACGGACGGCAGGGAGGCCAGTACCGAACTGAAGATGCCGGAATAGACGACAGAGGTTCCCATCGAACCGCTCTGGTCGAGACAGAGAATGATGTCCTTCAGAGCCTTGCATTTTCTGCCGTAGCCTATCCTGACTTCCGGAATGACGGTCTTGTACTGGGGTTGGTAGTTCTTCAGGTTCTTTAGGATGGTCGTCTTCCAGTCTATCTCGTTGTAACGGGGATTGCGCCTTCTCGCCGAACGGTTCAAAGCACCGGTGACAGCTTGTTGTGTAGGGGAGGAGAGTTTTCGCAGCAGGTCATCCACGACCTTGCGTACAACCTGACGGGCCATGTCCTTGTTCTTTTCGGGAATGGCCCTGCCGAGTGACATCAGTGTAGCCACCAGATGCACGTCAGGGACAACCGTTGCCAGCATCTCCTTCTCGGTAAGCAGCGAGTCGATATGCAGACGCTTGATGGCATCCCTTTGGATGACCTGCACGACGGTTTGTGGGAAAAACTCCCGGATATCACCCAGCCAGCGGCTTACCTTCGGGGCCGACGATCCGAGTCCGCCTCGGCGGTCACTGTCATAGACGGCTTCCAGCGAACTGTCAAGGCGCTGTTCCTCCACCGTCAGCGTTACGCCCGTCCCGTCAGCGGCGTTTCCGCCGAGAGCCATGCGCCATCTTTTCAAATATTCTGTTTCCATGTTCTGTTCCTTTTTTTTATCCGATTCCCAGAAGTCTGCCGAGCAGGGGTATCACCTTGGATGCGTCCCTGTCATTGCAGGGATGTTCGCCTGAGGCGATTTTGGTATCGGTTCCATTCAATTCGAATCCTTTGGCCTTCTCGCCGAGCTTGCGTCGCTCGGCCGTAGTGAAATTGCTGAATGTACGTCTGATCACCGGCAGCAGTTCTATGAAATTCGCGTCGCTCAGGCTGCAGAGCCAGCCGTTCACGAGCTGCCACAGGTTGTCGTCCAGCAGCAGTACCGAACCTGATGCACGCAAGAATCCCTCAAACCAGTATGCGATGTCGGAAGGTGCGTTGCCCACCGATGAATAGAAGCTCAAGGTGTCATGCATCTCTTCATGCGATATCCTGCCCTTGTCGTAGAGTATGCGTATCGCGTACCCGGAGAGTAGCGGATGCGCTCCCGATGAATGGCGAATCTGCTGTACGAACCCATACCACATGCCGTTCAGCTCTTCGTCATCAAGCGTGGAGACGGCGTAATCGGTAGCCGACAGGTGTTCAAGAAGTTCTCCGGCTGCCTCCTCGTCGATGTTGATGCAGACGAGCAGACCTCCTGCAAGGATACGTGCCACCATGGCCCGGAGCATGTTGCCCACCTTGCTGAAATCCAGATTGCGGACATCGCCGTAACGAACGATGTTCACCAGGTCGGGAACTGCTTCCATCATCTCCATAATGTCTGTGGATGCCGCCGACAGACGGTCAAGACGGATGGTCATCGCCTCCACAAGCTCCGGAAGGTTGGCGGGAATGACCCGGTCAAGAAGTCCCGTTAGTTCGGGAATTCTGGTGATTCCGGTCATGCGGTCGGAGACGTACTTCTGCACGGCTTCCTCCACCGTATTGCCCCAGACCGCCCGTTCTATGATGCAGACAATCTGTTCCGGCCTGTGGTATAGGCTCCATTTCTCCTTGAATGTACCCTTGCCGCTTGCGCTTTCAGGTTTGACCCAGTCTATGTCAAGCAGGACCAGGCGGTGGAAGAACAGACTGCGTTCCAAATCAGTTTCCTTGCGCAGGTCAAGTGTCATCTCCTTTATTTCTGCCGTGAAGGGGACGCGCAGTCGTTTCTGCAGCCGCTCCACGTCAATCAGGAGAGGGACTTTGGGTACCGCTTCCGGCACTTTGCCCAGCCGGTTGCCCACGATGAGCGATTCTCGGATGAGTTGCAGCAGCATGTCGTCCCCGAAGCCCATAACAGTGGTTACCGCCTCGTTGTATTCTTCCAGCGTCGGGGCGGGCAATCCACGTAACGCGGCTGTCGTCTGCGCCAGACGAACGGTCTCAATGACGTGGGCCACCGAAATGTCCATGTCCTTCTTCCTCAGAAGGGCCGCTATACGGCTGACCCACCAGGTGCCGTCATCTTCCGGATGATGCCACAGGTAATGGTACCATCCCGGAGCGTCTATACCAGCCCCGTAACCGCTGCGGAACGTAAGCCTGTCATACGTCCACGGGATCCATGTGCATTCCGCCTTTACCTTCGGGAGCCCTTTCAGCAGTTCGTTGTCGTCCTTCACCTTCGGCATATTCTCCAGTGCCGGGACATGCCATGCCCCGCAGATGACGGCGATGCGTTCGAAAGGTTCCTTCTGTGCCGCCCGTATCATGCGGCGCATCCACGCTTCACGGACAAGGTCCCTGCGGGAGGTGTGTTCCGGGAGGGCTTCTCGGAGTGCGGTCACAGCTTCTTTGACGGCCTCGAAGATGCCGTTGCCGTCCCTGCGCTGTTCTATGTTCATGTTCCACCACGATTCACCGTCGGGATAGCCGGCAGCTTGCGCTAGCAAGTCAAACGGGTCACCCGGGTGTTTAACGGCTTCATCATCTGCTTCTACAGGTTCGCTGCCATCCTTCCTTTCCGCTTCAAAGGCAAGGGAGTGGGCAAGCGGGAGATCGAAGAAACGTAAAGCAACATTCTCCCGGAGCGCATAGCGCAAAGCCTGCCATTCCGGCGAGAAGTCGGCAAACGGATAGAATACGGCATTCTGCGGCGCATCGGGCTGATAGCCGAGCAGGGCTACCGGCGGTTCCATCTGTCCGTCGGCAATAAACGGCATGAGGGCTTCCGCTTCCATCGGTCCCTCAAGCAGGATAAGGTCGGGACGGATACGTTCCAGCTCCTCCACGATGTTCCGACAGGAGCCAGGTCCGTGATGACGTATTCCTAATAGATGAATGTCTTTCATATTATTCGATACCTAAATACATCAATCAAATCATGTCTCTCGAAGCTCTATAGATGTCTTTCCAGCCGTCGCGGTTTTTGACCACTGTTTCCATGTATTCCTGCCAAACCACTTTGTCCTGTACCGGGTCTTTCACCACGGCACCGAGGATACCAGAAACGAGGTCTTCGGCATGTATCTGTCCGTCGCCGAAATAGCCGGCCATAGCAAGGCCGTTGTTCACCACGGATATAGCTTCTGCTGTACTCAGTGTGCCGCTCGGACTCTTGAGCTTCGTCTTGCCGTCACCGGTGGCTCCCTGACGCAGTTCACGGAAAATGGTGACAACACGGCGGATTTCATCAAGGGCCGGTTTCTCTGCCGGCAGCTGCATCACTTTCTCGAAACTCTCCACGCGGCGGCGTACAATGTCAACTTCTTCTTCAAGCGTGTCGGGCAATGGGAGGATGACCGTGTTGAAACGGCGTTTCAGTGCGCTCGAAAGGTCGTTCACGCCCTTGTCCCTGTTGTTGGCCGTGGCTATGATGTTGAATCCGCGGATGGCCTGTACCTCTTTGTTCAGTTCGGGAATGGGCAGGGTCTTTTCGGAAAGGATGGTGATGAGCGTATCCTGCACGTCCGATCCGATGCGTGTAAGTTCCTCAATACGTCCTGTTTTGCCTTCCTGCATAGCCTTCATTATCGGAGTCTGCACCAAGGCTCCTTCACTCGGCCCCTCGGCGAGAAGACGGGCATAGTTCCAGCCGTAGCGGATGGCTTCTTCTCCCGTTCCGGCGGTTCCCTGTACTATCAGCGTTGAATCGCCGGATATGGCTGCCGCCATGTGCTCACTGACCCAGCTCTTGGCCGTACCGGGAAGGCCGTACAGAAGCAGCGCCCGGTCGGTGACAAGGGTGGCCACAGCAATCTCCATCAGTCGGCGGTTGCCTATATATTTCGGTGAAACTTCGAAACCGTTCTTCAGTGTTCCACCCATGAGGTAGGTGACTACGGATTGGGGTGACATCTCCCAGTTTTCAGGAATCGGGTTGGTCTCGTTCTTTTTCAGTTCATGCAGTTCCTCTGCAAACTGTTGCTCGGCATGTTGTCTCAGTAAAGTGCTCATATATGTATCAGTTTTTATTCGTTGAACAAAGTGTTTATTTCAGATTTCAGATCCATGAATTCAAGCATTTTTGAGCAGAATTCGTTCATGGACGGCGATGCCTGTGCAGAAGCATTGGCTTTGGCTTCAACCAGACTTCTGAGTTCGGCTGGTATGTGCAGGGCCAGCTGTTCTGCCAGATAGGCGGCATAATACAGGTATTCCTCTTTCAATATCTGGGTCAGGACGTTGCGTGAGAACTTGGGTCCCCACACTTCATCAATGTTTCCGTACCATGAATCGGGGATATAACCGAAATTCCGGACCGAGTCCGGCCAGCTTATTTCTTCCCGTTGTGAAGGAGTAAGTAGTGCCACGAGTTCCGGCTTGCGCAAATAGGAAGGATCTTCTTTCAGGGTGTGGAAAGCCCAGAGCCCGTCCGAGAAGTTGAGTATCGGGTCTTCCAACTCCAGGAACTTCCTGAAAGGAGGATGCTTGGCGAATTTTCTCGCTGCCTCTTCCTTACCGCATCCATATACCTCGCACCAGAAGCTCAACGGCACCCGTTCGGCGAGTTGCCTCAGAATGAATTCGGAATCGCCCTCTTTCTTGTTGGAGCTTACCTCGGACAGCCCCATGGCCTTCATCTCCGGAGTGTATCCGATCTCGTCGTATGACCATCCGGTAAGCATGTTGTGCCTGATATGTCCGCGCAGAAGTTCGCAGCAGCGCGTCACCATGGCTGAATCGGGAATCATGCACAGAAGTTGCCGTGCCGTTTCCTTGACCATGGAGCTACGGTCCGACTCCAGCACTTCCTGTATGAAAGGTTCGTCGGTCTTGCTGATGTTTGTCCGGAGACATTCAAGCAGTTCGTTGCGCTGGTTAGCCGGTTCGCTTTTCCAGTCTTTCCGCAGCAGTTCAAGGGCTGCGACAGGATCCTGCTGCCTGAATCTGGCAAGCATCTCCTTACGCTCGCCGTGGGTGGCCGTATCCCAGGAATCGGTCTTTTCGCATTCCTCTCCGGCAAGGCCCATTTGCTTGGTCAGCCATAAGCCTCTATTCCCGACGAGATTTTTCAGCAGCCTTCGTTCTTCAAACCGCAACGGGTTGTTGCGGTCATAGGCACGCCGGATAAGCGGCTGGAGGTATTCGGGTGAAATGATTTTTCCCGATCCCTGTGCCAGACGGTAGGCGTAGGCCAGCATATAGCGTGTACCGTGGAGTCTGGAAAAGAGTTGGCTCCGGTCCTTGTCGAAATACGGCAGTTCCTCTTCCGGGGCTCTTTCCACGGGGACAATGCCTTCCGCTCTGGCCGGTTCCCATCCGGCACGCCTGTAGGCGAAGGCGGATGCGGCTGTCATATACAGGAACGCTTCCGTGTCTTCGGCTTTTTCGCGGATCCCGTCAACCAGTGTCTGAAGGGATTCGGGAAAGGCTCCGGGAGCGCATTCACGGTTGGCTGTTCCAAGCAGTGCAGCCTGTATGATAGGTTCAGTTACGTTCATCTCTCCAAGTATGATATTTTTTGTTGCACCAAATGGATTTCAGTTCCCATATATCCCCGTTTACAAGGATCAGCGCTGCGAACAGATTGCCGCCGGTAATGGCGAGGATGTCGATGTAGGTTTCCTCGGGCATCGCCACACAGACGGCATTGCCTGCGTTGTCCAGCATCGTGTAGTTTTTCCCGTTACGGGCAACCCTCACGGCATCCACAAGCAGGGGGACATCCTCGGAAAACGGATTCGTCAGCATGGCCGTGCGGTACACTGCGGTAGCCTGCTTCAGATCAGGGCTGCACGCCGGCACAAAGTTTTCTTCCGCGAGTACGGACTCCCGGAACAATGCACGTCGGCATGTACCCGTACCGTTGTAAAAGCATAGCGCCCCTTTATAGACACTGCCCGGAATCCAGCTCTCGGTGGAAAAGGTACCGGCAACGGCAAAACTCAGGTATCTGGCGAAAAGCCCGCTTTCCTTTCCGTAAAACCAGTAGATATCGGTATTGACATTGTTGACTTTACGGGACTGCTTGTGAAGCACGAGCCAACTGTCTGCTACCGGTTCTCCGGCAAGAACGTTTTCCTTGGACTGCGGATATCCAATCTGCGTGCGTATCTCGTCCTTCCATTCTTCGGCAAGGCCGTCCATGTTCCTGTAGCTTTGCATGAGCAGGTATAGCCTACCCATGCTTTCCGTCAGGTCGGATTTCCAGCTTTCTGAGTCGAAGTCTATAGCCTCCATGGCTCTCAGTCTTCCCGCAAGTCCCGGTGCCTGGGCATCCACCATCCTTCGGGCCATGTTGTCAAATAGGGTATAGGCACGTTCCGGAACATTCAGGAATCCGTTGCGTACCAGGTCCTTCATCCATACCTCAAGGTCGGATATGCCTCCCAGTACCTTCTGGTGCCGCTTTTCCTGCCTTTTGGCCTGAGCCGCTTCATCCACCGGGGTTTCGCTTTTGGCTTTCTGCTCCTTCTTTTCGGCCTTCTCCGTTCTTTTGGCCAGCCAAGCCGTCACCCATTCCGGCTCTTCCGCCTGCGTGAACTGGTCAGGCTGGCGGGCGTACAATAGCAGCAGGCCAAGCCCATGCTTGCACGGGAATTTGCGGCTCGGGCAGGAACACTTGAACGCAATGTCATTCAAGTCTATCACCGTCTGGTAGGGATTCTTTCCGCTTCCCTGGCAATGACCCCAGACGGCACGTCCGCTGCATTCCCTCAGTACCCATTTGCTCAAGGTCGCAAGTCCTTTGCCGGCCTTTACAGACGAGTCGTCGGGAGCGAGCTGCAATATCTGTTCTTCTGTCAAGTTCAATGGCATAATAATAAGGTTTTAATAGCACTGAAGTATCAGCCATATTTGATCAAAATTTCGTTGGCTCAAGTCTTCTTTTTTGATATAAAAATAAATGTGTCCGCTATCACCGAACATTAGTTCAAAACCTTCATGTTCAACCGTATCTAACTGGAATAATAGTGACCAACGTTCAATGGATGTATCTTTGGACTGCTGCAATATATCTTTGGGAATTTTATTGTATGCTATACCATCTCCTATGTAATATCCTTGTGAAACCAGATCACACTCTTCATACATACTGTCTTGGATTACATCAGCCCATCCCAATAATTGTGAGCCATTCATTTCTTCATAAGGATCTTTTCCTGTAAGTTCATTCAATGCAGAAATTAAGGTCTCTTCTTTTTCTTCAGGAAATATACCATACAAATCAATCAAAGATGGGTATGAAAATTGATGCGATGTCTGTATTTTTATCGAAGGAAATTTGAAGTCTTGCTCCATATCTACAGGAAATTCTTCTGCGTGAAGATTTGATGTATCTTTAAACCAAAAAACACGTGCACAGCCCTTATCTTTTGGATCAAATCCCCAAGGTTGAGTGTCTGTTTCATAAAAGAAGGATAATAATCCATAATCAGGTAGTAGATGATCTATGTCATGTACAGAGAGTTCTTTACAATTAAACTGAGCAAGAAAACTTAATGGCCTTTTCTTGACTACTCCTTTGAAATCTTTGCCCTCAAAGTAAGGCCATTCGAAATCATTTGGAACATCGGGTTTACCACCAAAACGGGTTTCTCCTACTTTAGAGAGAGTATTTCCTGTGATTTCTAAACTAATGCAGTTTCTACACAAATTCTCTATTTGATTTTTTATGCTCATAGTCTTACAACCAGAATTAAAAATAAGCAGCGATTACTGCCGAACTCTATGAGATTGTGGCGGCAATCGCTACTGAATTCGTTATTGGTTTAACGGAAAAAGAAATACCAGATGATAGCGGCTGCAATCAATACGTAAGTAAGAATTTGCATGATTGACTGATACTTTTTGACCACAGGATTTGTTTCTTCTTCTTCTTCTTCGTCTCCGGATGCTTGTTCCCATATCGTTTCAACCGTACTGGGAAGTTTCAAATATTTGTTAGCCATGGTGACGAATTTATATTCATCAGGTTCTTTCTCCAAGCCGATAAAGGCATAGGAGCAGTCCAACTCTTTCTTTATGTCACTGCTGAAATGTGCACAACCGGTATAGAGAACGATGCCGTCAAACATGTCACTTACATTCATGACTCCACTTCTATCTTCATCCTTCATCGTACTTTTACCGCGTCCATCGGTAATGTGTTTGCCGGTTCCTTCCTCCAGAAAATAGTAGTCAAATCCAGCAGACTGTACAGAGTCATAACGAATATCACCTATTTCTACTTGACTCATTACTTCCTTTATCTGAGTAAGAAGTTGCTCATCAATATCTTTTCCATCCAGTGAAAAAGCAAAGGTGCGATACAGACTGTCATCATAACGGGTATCTCTTACTGGATATAATTTTACTACTCGGGGATTCTTCAATTCCTGAAATGTCTTAGCCCATTTCTTGATTTTTCCCGCATCATAACCTGCTTGTACTTCACCGCTCTGTAGAGCTTCGGTAATCATTTTTATTTCGTTCATACTGTTTCGCTTTATTAGATTAGACTTCTTCCTGTTTGCTGTATGCAGAAAATTCGCAGCCGAACTGTTTAACCAGCATGTTGTCCATCTCGTCAGCCTTTTCTGCAAGGTTTACCATATTTTTCCGAATAACGTCTTCGTAGTCATCCGTTATGTCTGATAGATGAATGCGATACATCAGGTAAATTTGTCTACCGTCAATTCCCATCTTATAGGGAGTAAAATCATTGGACAGCATGTAGTCAAGCACCTTTTCCACTTCCTTTTTGGGAAGTAAGTTTACGGGGGATACCATAAACAGATAGGCCCTGTTATAGACAAAGATACGAATCTCCGAACTGCCCTTGTGGAAGCACCACGCTTCATAACCGTCACGAGCAAGCACCGGATTGATGCCCATTTGCTCTATGGCACTTTCACAAAATTCCGTCAGGGGTGATACATGCTGTTCTTCAAAGATACCTTCGGGCAATTTTTCCCCACAGGAGGGACAATAGTCATCCGGGGTAGAAATGAGCTCGTCACAACTGTCACATTGTACGCTGAACGTTTCCCGGTCTAACGAATCGACACATTCCAATACCTTACGCAGGTTTTCTACCCGGATGCCAAAACCCATATTGTCGGCCTCTGATATTTTGGCAGCCGTAATACCTACTATTTCATCTTTTTCGTTCAAGATGGGACCTCCGGAATTGCCCGGATTGACTGCAGCATCTGTCTGTATGTAATACTGTCCGTTCATCAACTGCTTGGGGGAGGACACAGTTCCTTCTGTCACAGTGAACGGCATTCCATAAGGATAACCGGCTACACGGATTTTTCCTCCGATGCTCAGCGTGTCGTTCCCGGACAGACAGATGTCTGGAAGTGCTGAAAAGTCGTGGGAAACGGATAACAAAGCGATGTCCAGAGGTATATTGACCAACACAACTTTAGCTAAGTATGGGTTGCGGTTGCTGTCATGAATGGCCACTGAATGAAAACCCTCCACTACATGATAGTTGGTTACAAACAGATTGCATGATTTCAGATAAAAACAGCTACCTGAACCTCCAGCATGTGTCACTTTAAAAACCGATTTATAGATATTTTGTTCCATAATGCTTCGTTTTAGAGATTATTGAAAAAGACCACTCATCACTTTCTGCTGCAACTCACCGGCAAGACGGGTATATTCCGCCATATCACCGCGCGTCATGGCTTCTACCATCTTCTGCTGTAATTCAGCTATGTCATTTCCGCTCATTTTTTCCGCCATTTTTTGCTGCATGGCCTGGGCGGCGCTGGCAGCCTGTTCCATCATTTGACCGGCTATCGGATTGTCTGCACAGGAATAGAATGCACTACCGGAAAGGTCTCCTTCCATAATGTTGTCCATGACCTCATAGAGTGTGTGAGCAGCCTGTTCTACAGATTGTCCTCCGGATACTTTCAGAGCATGGGTCAGCAGCAAGTTTATTTCTTCGGGTATGTCGTTATAGTAATAGGTTTCATAAATGATGTATAGCATCCGTACAGCAGCACGTTCAAAGTCACCGGATTGTACTGCAGCAGTTGCTTCCTCATATACGTTTTCAAAAATTTCTTGAATGGTCTGAAGGGATGCGCTTCGGCGGTTGGAAACCAGTTTGTCGGCGAAATACAAATCTTCAGCCAGCGCTTCTTTGGAAGTAGCAAGCAGTTTCTTGAGATAGTCCATTCCTTTGGAAACAAGTTCTTCCACCGGCCGCTCGGCATCCATATCGTCAATGGCCTTTTCGAGGTTGTTGCAGAACTGTCCTTGTGGATTGGCAAGATAGGCTATCTGGTAGAAGGTGGTGTCAAGCACATTCCATGAATAGCCATAGTGCCGTGCAGCGTTGTATTCGTTTAAGGCATCCAGTGTAGCCTTGCCTAAACTTTGGATTCTTTCATACACCTGGTCAACGGTTGCTGCCGGATAAGGTGTCACTTGAGGCTCGTAACAGCGAGTAGCTCCAAATTGAGTACAGAACTCATCGTCATAGCGGTCACCCACATGGCAGATATTCTGGAGCACTCCATATATTTTATGGGGATGACTTTGTTGGAGCGGTGTCTCATAACGCATTTTCAAGCGGTCTCCTTCTTTGACGAAGCCTGCCAGCAGCAGTTTGTTGATATTCAGATCTGCTATCTGGCGGAGCATGGCGACGCGCCCTTTTTCCGGCAGATTCAGAAAGTCGGCCTCTATACACATGATTTCGTCAAGGATATGGATGTGCACCACGATGGAACCATGAGGAACATGAAATTCTGTTCCGTCCTCGTTTCCGAACTTGGTCCGGAATCCTTCATTCAAATAGTCCAACAGGCAATGAAATGCCTCCAGATATTTTCCTTCATTGTATAGATCTACGCTTTGTTCGTAAGTCTCTCTGCGGACAGGTTGCCGTTTGGCTTCCTCCACGGATGGCATAAAGCTAAATGTATTCTTCATAATCTACAAGGATTAAAACTTAAAAAAGAGGGTTATAATCTCAATTCATTTACGATTGTGCGACACAGGCTTACATCTGCATACAGCTGTTTCAGCAATTTTGCGTCCTGAAGGGATTTTCTTCCCGGACGCAGAAATCCGTCAGGGGTGGATGCTGCATAGAAAAGGCGGTTGCCTGAGAAGGATAGCAACAAGTCGCGGTCTGACAAGCGTCGCAGTGCGGTGATGCGCTGCATCATGAGCGGTGTCAAAATCCGGCGGGCTTCCACTTCATCTTCGGCATATACGGCAAAATAGTGCTCAAATTCCGGGTCTTCCAACTGCATGAACTTTGCCTTGTTTTGCTGATTGAATTTTTGTATATGGTGGGCAAGATAACCTATTTTATTCTCCAAATGGTCAGGAACCAATACTACACCGCTTCGGAACGACAAATCTGTCTCGCAATACCCGAACATCCCCCTGAAACTGTGCATACTGCTGTCAACACGCATTCCGAACAAAGGGCGAAGCAACAACCGATATAATGTGAAAATATAATTCAGAACCGGAAGCCGATACAAACTAGAGTCCCCTGCCGTAGTAATGCCGATGTCTGCCATCATCATCCGGTAGTTGCCGCAGGGCAACTCCACGGTACCGTAACAGGTTGTGCTGTTGGTTTCCTCGGAGGTGAATGAAGCGTTGAAGAAACGGCTTTCCGATACCAGTTTCCGGTTTATCTTGCCACTTGGATGATATAAAGAATCCGGAAACATCCTATGCAGAATACCTGCCATTACTTTTGTTTCCTGATTTCCCAAATTCATGAGGGCATGTACAAACAGATAGTGCAAGGGGAAAAAGACTGCAAAACCAATCATAATGTATTGGGTGATGTTTGCGTTTTCTTCTGCAGTTCCCCTGCCTAAAATGGCTGTACCGAATATGCAAAATACAAACCAGCATAAAGCCATGGAATAGACAATGCAAGTGAGCATGCGGACCAGAATGCGGAGTTTCCGGATATGCCGCAATTGCTTCCGATATTCAAGGTGTAGTTTTTCAGGATTCATAGATTGAAAGGGAATAGAAGTTAACGTTTAAATAAGTCTTCAACCTTCGGCTGCTCCATTTCTATCTCGGGAATTTCTATCAGGTCCTGCATTTCATGTCCACGTAATGATGCAATCACAGAAGACGGAAACATCTCGATGCTGTTATTGTATTCTGTCACCGCTGCATTATAGGTGCGACGAATAGCCTGCAGCTGATTTTCCATGTCTTCTATCTGTAAATGAAGATGAATGAATTGTGCATTGGCTTTCAATTCCGGATAATTTTCAACCGCTATATTCAACTCTTTCAGCAGGGATGACAGATGATCTCCCTGCTGAATCTGCTCTGTTTCAGAAAAAGATGAAGATGATTGTGAACGGAGTTGGGCTATACGGGTTAGGATTTCATGTTCATGTCCCATATAGGATTTGACTGCGGCTACAAGGTTTGGTATCAAATCATTGCGCTGTTTGAGTACCACACAAATGCCACTTCGGCATTGTTTCACCCGATTGCGTTTCGCAATCAGGCTGTTTGAGGTAAAAACACCCCAAAGGAAAAGAAGGAGGACAACGGCCATTATCACCGCAAATGTAATCGGTATTGCCATAGGTCTTGCTTTTAATAGTTATCACAAAATTGATAAATCATGTATGGGATATTCACGGAGTGTCGTCAGTACAGTTCGGAAGCTTTTGTCCTTGCTGCAAAACCCCGGTCATACTTTGATTCCCGGTCGAAATATACAAATTAATCTCCTTACCCCCCCCCATTAATAAATGTTAAATATCTATTAGCGAACGATTTTTTATTATCCCGCAGTGTAATTCTATTAGATACACTTATTATTTGCCTAAATAAGGGATACTCTGATTAAGCCCCTCCTTCACCATGCCATGTGCAGGTTTGGGTATTATCTTGGTGGTTATGCTGTATCCATTGCCCCGATTTCTCACCGTCGGTGTATTGTCCCTCAATGGTTATATAGGGTTTGTCCTCCCATGTTGATTCTACACGATACGAACCGTTGAGTTTTCCATTACGGTAGTGGCGTGTAGTCTTGCTGCGTATTGCGCGGCCGCCCTCGAAGATTTCCCATTCCTCGCCATCTTTTTCCCCGTCGATATAATGAGATTCAAAAATCTGCTCACCCGTCTTGTTGGCAAAGCGACGTTCCCGTCCGTTCTCCACACTCTGTTTGTACTCCTTTTCAATCTCTATTTTTCCGTTACGGAAATAGGTCTTTACAGTTCCGTCTATCTTGCCTTGCAGCATGGGTGTTTCCTTTCGGGGAGTAACGCCGTCTTGGTAGTATTCCGTGAATGTTCCGTTACGCTTGCCCTTCACATATATGCCCGACTCACGCAATACCCCGTCACGGTAGCGGCGATAATCGCCGTTTATCATGCCGTCGGAAAGTTTTACGTGTTCTTCGTCAAGCCCTCGTATAATGCGATATTTTCCCTGCAACGGCCGTTTACTGTCCTTTTTATAATATACCGTGCGCCGTGCGTCATCCGTTAGGGTCTGCAAATCATTCCATTCTACTGTTCGTTGTGCGGCAACCGTGCCGCAAAGCAACAAAAAAATGTATAGTGTCAATATTCTATTCATTGTATTTTTACTTTTCGAGGTTGATAATGGTATGCAGATAGCAACCTGTTAAAGTTGCTTATCTGCATATTATTCGCATGAATCCGTATCTTAGTTCAACATTTCATGGTCAATGTTTTCAAGTCTGCTGATGAAACATTGTAATGATCTTACACTCCGGACATATTTCTATGAACAGTGTTCCTTCTGCACAGTCTATTATTGTATCCCAATGAATTTGGGCAAGGTATTTCATTTTCTTTCCACATTCGGGACAGTCCCTGTATTCCCAATCTTGCACCCAGCTCGCAAAGCCGCCAATTGTATTTACATCGTCATTGAAAGCTCCATAGAACAAGGGTCTTTCTTTTTCAGAAACCACATATTTGTTTTCTGCCATTTGGTCTATGCAGTCGCTATGTTCAAAATAATTTTCATCAATGCCTTCATAATCCATAATCTCATTTTTCCCATCAAGGGTAAACCTGTTTGACACACCTTCTGATAACGTGATGCAATTAGGACAACAGCTTGCAGTGATGATTCCATCAAGTCCCAAAAATGCCAATCTCTCATCTCTTCCATCAATTACTAAAATATCCACAAGCTCACAACCGCAGTGAGGGCATTTTTCGCCTCTTTTTTTGGCGATGAATGTTCCTTTTTCATTCTTTGCCTCTCCGGGTTCAAACGAAAAACATTTGTTGTAATTTAATATGATGTGCTCGTTTTTACTGTCAAAAGTCCATCCGGCTTCTTCGGCATAAATGTCGGAATCGACGTATAAATCCTTTCTCCAAGGTTTCGGATGTTGTTTCAATTCATACAAGATGTCTTGCGACTTTTTATCTCCAATCATTGCCAAACAGCCTAAAAGTCGACTGCCCGTATCAGCAGATTTTGTCGCCATGAGCTTTTCTATCAACTTGTCCCTAACTTCTTCGTCCGCCTTGTAATACAAGGCGCTTGGATAATATATTTCTTTTTCACAAGCTGCTCTTGATATTTCGTTGCAGTCAACACCTCTTGTCATAAGGTCTCTGAAAATATCACATTCATCGGTCTTATAAAACTCATCTTCCTCTGAGCCTTTTAGTTTTTCTATAACCTCTTCCTTCTTTCGTTCTATTTCTTGTTCGCTCCAACCGTTTATTTCTTCTCTGTGATGTCTTGCTCTGCATTTCCAGCACAGCCCCTCAAAGCCTAAGGGGATTCCGCATTCCTTGCACGCGTGTTTCAATCCTGTCAAGCCACTTCTTTCTGTTGTTGCCATAATCTTTATTTTATTAATTGTTTTACTATTGCGAATAATGTTCGGCAGCTAATCGCCATTTTGGGGCGATTGAGGTGCGTGTTATCAGTACATTAAGTTTAGAATTTACTTTTCTAATGGTATATTGCCAAAATGAACTTAATATCAGCAAATTGTCACTTTTTATAAAATCTTTCAGCCTCCTTCTCAAGGTAGCCTAAATCTTCTATTATTGGATTATCATAATCACTAAAAATATCTAAGTAAGCTTTTACTATACCTCTTATTGGGTTTTGTTTTATGTTATTGTTATTTGCTGATGATTTTAGTTGTTCTAATCTTAAGATTATCGTATTTAACTTTGGCTCATAAATTTGTCTAACTCTTAAATTAACTATAGTATTATTGAGTGTATTCTCAAAATTTGTCATAATGATATATATTTATAAATTCATACCTGTACTGATAATGTTCGGCGGATAATCGACCATTTAGGGAGATTCTTCCGCTTGTTATGTGCCTTACTTACTATTCCTCATATTTCTCAGCATTTTCAAGCCCTCGTATAAAATCCTCAAAATTTTCTGCTAATGTAGTTATTTTGAAATCTGATTCTTGATCGATATGCACAACTTTTGGTTCTCCGAATGGACCACATTCTCGATAATCCAAGAAAATCATATCATGCCCAGCACTCGGACAGTCACAAATAGCCACACCTTTTTCCGGATATCCCCATTCATCAATCATAAACTGACTGCCAATTTCTCCACATAGTGAATAGTCCTTTTCCCTACCTATACCGTAAATGCCAGTTATAGCAATATGGTCTTCAGCCCAATTTGTGGGTGAATCAGTAGGGAAGCATGTATTGAAAGGGATGCCTCCATTATGCTGCTTCATCAGCCATATATAGGAAGCTGGCAACTTGTATCCTAATTCTTTCTCTACATCAGCTATCAATTCATCAGTTGGGGCATCACTGATATACTCCTTGCGGGCATAGTAATTATCATCCCAAAAGTTTGTAAAATCAAAACCTTCAAATTCTTGTTTCATATTCTCATTTTCTTTTTTTGTGGCACATAATGTTTGCTGGCTAACCGACCTTTCAGGGGAGGTTAAGCCGCTTGTTATCGTCCATATTCTTTTTTGCTTTTCTAAACAACTCCATTAGTTTATCTGCAAACTCTTCATCTTCAAAATGCTTAAAATCTTGCCAACATACGATAGCTGTAGGAGCTTTTTTCTGAATATTATTCACACAATTCAAAGCCCAGCTTTGATTGTCAGCGTTATACCACGATTTTTTAATTTCATCTGAAACATATTTAGTTATTTCATGCAAATCTTTATCTATCAGCAAATGCTTATCATCAGTAGGAGGAACAATATTCTGTAGTTCACATTCACTGAAATCTAAAAACTGCATTGTTGCCATTGAAAAATCGATGTCCTTGACTTGCACTTTGGAGACATCAATATCATCCCGTTTTATGACATGCAAGATTTTAGCAATAACCTCTGTCGCTTTGGCTGCGGTTTGATTTCGTGTTATATCCTCAATAGACATTTTTCTAATCATCAAATCATCTATCAAACCACTAAAGCGTACATTTTCCATATAAAGACAAAAAAGCATACACCCTTTAATTTTACAGTGATCAAAGACAGCATTTGTTATATAGGAGCCACTAAACGCCTTGCCTAATTTGCATTTGACAAATTTACAATTATTCTGTCCACCGCCCCATGCTCCAATATATGTGTCTGATAAATCTACTCTGGAAAAAGTACAGTCATCAAAAAAGCACCCCCAGAACCTTGTATTCTTGCAGACTGTTTTATTGAATATGCAATTGCTGAAATTGACATATTCAAATACAACCTCAGATAAATCAGACATACTGAAATCATACTGCACAAAGTCCATATTCTCAAACTTTGTGTCTTCGGATATTTTTATGCCTTTATATTCAGTATTCATTCTTTTGTTCTATTTTGACGATAATGTCTGGTGGCTAACCGACCTTTTCGGGGAGGTTGAGCCGCTTGTTATCCACCTTGCATTATTCTACTATAAATTCTTCTCTTTCACGATTTGGGAACAATTCTTCATTCTCAACAACCCATACTTCTTCTAACGGACACTCTTTATATCCCCATTTATACCAGTTATCAATTAGCCAATTGGTATTGACAGCGCAAGTTTCATAAGTTGCCTCTGGAGGAAATATCACATTAGTCAAACCTGCCTTATACCCAGATACAACCCATAATTGGTAACGGTATTCACCAATGACTTCCGCCACCATAAAATCAACAACGGTTTCATACGGCCATTGACCTTTGCATCTTAAAATTGTTCCTCTACTTAAATGATATTTGTATTCAACTAATTTTATCATTTTGCATTTCTTATAATTGTTGGTGGATAATGTTTGGTGGCTAACCGACCTTTTTAGGGGAGGCTAAGCCGCTTGTTATATGCCATTTCCAAATTATTAAAGATATTAAAACCTATATATGATTCTTTGTTGGGGTATCTCGACCTATAATAGCAATTCCAATAACTAATCATTTGATTTTTAGTTCGATTAAAGAATTTTTCATTTTCTCCGATAAAACGAAGGTATCTATCCATATTACACTCCAAATGCTTCTTCACATCGTATAAAATATTATCTACATATTCTCCTAATAGCTTAAAGCAAAATGGTATAGTCCAATATTCTGTGCAGGAGATTAGGTTTTGTAGATGGTGTTGCCTTACAAAACCATTATTATGTCTTGTGAAAATACAGTCAAGAATATTTCTTTGTATTGCTGTCATATTGGACGGTGTCTGTTCTCTCATATATACCCGTTCTGGAATTGCTATATTCAAACCTCCAAGATTGACGATATAGTATCGGCTGCTTATATCATCATTTTTCATCACAAGCATATCCAATACTCTCCGTACATCTTTTGCGAGATCCGGAGGAAATGAATTTAATATTTTATCCTTTTCATACATGGCATATAATGTTCGGTGGCTAACCGACCTTTTCAGGGGAGGTTAAGCCGCTTGTTATTCGCTAATTTTCTCTTGATAAGACAAAAAACTAACATTAAAAGTTTCACATACAAAATATAAATTAGATTTGCGGATTTGATTAATATCGTAATTTGCCTCCACACAGTCTAAATTGAACCAATATAGACCATCTATTATTTGTATATCCATATTAAAGATGACTTGTAAATCTTCATTTCGATTTTGTCTTATAGTAAATTCAGATATATTTTCTGCAATGATTTCAAGGTTAAACCACCCTTCTGAATTTTCTACGGATAATTCCAAAATGATTTTGTACTCCGCCAAATTAATTCTAATTCGACGAATCAAACCATCTCCTGCGTTATGTAGATTGTTTTTCAAATAGTCTATAAAATCATTGTTATTCATTTTTTTTTTTAGAGCGAATAATGTTTGGCGGATAACCGACCTTTCAGGGGAGGTTGAGCCGCTTGTTAATCGTTTTCATTCTTCTTTCCATATTTCTTTGCCCCAGTTAATCCATCGCCAAATTTTAGTTGTCAGGAAACTCCCAAGAGTATATGTGATACGAAAATCGTTATTGGTATTTACTATATCCCATTCTCCTGCCACATTTGTTTGTAAAATATTAAAGCCTAATTTCTCTATATGATTAATAGTTGCAAAATACAAATATTTGTCATTTATCAACCTGAATTGTTCTATTGGCAACAACTCAAATTGGCGTGGATATATGATTTGTAGAGAGTTTAACTTGCAATATAAATCGCTTATACCTTGGGGGATATTATTGGCAAAAGGTATATTTTTATATTCAAATTTTGAATTGATTTTGATTATAGCACTTATTTGGTCAGTACTTATCATTTTTTCAATTCTATGTATGAAGTCATCTACATAAATCATATATTTAATTATTTCAAGCGATTAATGGGATGCAGATAGCAACTTGTTACGGTTGCTTATCTGCGTGTTAGTTGCCTTATTCCATTAAATTCCCGTCAGGCAAAATAATATCTCCGTCATCGTTGCTCACATCGTAGAAGCCAACACTATGTTTCTGTGCCAAGGCTTTTACCTTTTCGTATGCTTCTTCTGCTACCGACCACGCAAATGCTGCATAAATGACATTATGTCCTATGCTGTATTCGGTCAAGTGCGCTTCTGCATCATCGTCTTCCACCTCTGCATCGGGAGAATCCATATTGGGAAATGTTTTAATCATTTCTTCATACCAATTTCGCAAAGCCGGTGATGTAACGGCTGGATCATCGTAACCGTGTTCTTCTGACCATTCTGTTTCTTTGTCATACCATACAAGGAACTCCTTACGCTTTTGCGGAGCTTTTGTCCGCTCAAAAACCATTAAATCGTAACTCATAATTTATTTTTCTTATGTTTCTATTATTTTGTTATATTGGCAACTAATGATTTAGCAGGGAACGGTTTTTTCGTTACCCTGCGTTGTTAGCTGTATTCTTTATTTTCTTTCGAAACAATAAATATGCACCAGATAAACATATTATAAATGGTATTGCAACAATCCTGAAACTTAATGTTTCTGTACCACACCATAAAATAAGCAACAGGGGTACAAGAAAAAATGACAAAAAGCTATATATATTATTATATCTGATTACTGGGAAGTAGTTCAGAAACAATGTAATTGTCCCTGCTGAAAACATTATTACTCCAATTATGGCCCAAGTTAATAATATCCCTTCATAAGCAAGGTTTATATTATCATATGATGAGTTTGTATTTTGAAACGATAACCATACAGCACAAAAGGTACATAACAAACTGAAGCATAATATACCCAACCATGTTTTCAGCAACAATTTGATTATATTGTTTTTCTGTTTCATATTCTTTACTCTTTTTACAGCTAATGGAATGCAGCTTGCCGCCGTTTAGGAGGCATAGGTGCATGTTATCAATCTCTTTAATCACAATCTACATAGAGAATGTATTTTTTACAATTTAGGCAGCGGAATAAATAACCTTGGCATGAACTGCCATTTACAATGCATTCCTTATGTTCTGAATAACCTTCTGCTTCAGTAGCGAACTCAACGGAATTTTCTAATCCCATTTCTATAATTTCTTTCCAACCGACATAAGCGATAAATTCGCAGAAATCTCCACAATGGTCAGGCCAATGTTCCTGTTGAAATCCATTGTAGGAAGGTGTTCGGTAACATAATTCCTTTTTGTATTCTTCTAATATAGTAGGGGAAAGAATTGCATAATCCACAAATTCACCACTGAACTTTTTAGCAGCTTTACCTGATGCTATACATTGAGGACATAGCACATCTACATCTTCTTCGCTGTAGAACGGACCGGAATAAATCAGGTTCGTCCCTTTACCGCAACAATCACATCTCTCTGGCATATCAGTTCTCTCAAATAATCCGGCTTCCAGTGGCTTAGAACAATACTTGAAAATTGGCATTTTGACCGAGCTACAGACTTTAGCTTTACGTGGACGTTTTATAGCAGAGCGATCACCTTCTTGTTCTATCCTGTCTTTAAGGTGATATAACTTTTTTGCATCCTTTGCGTTACTGGGATTAGCAACTTCTGATAAATATTTATAGGCTTTTGTATAATAGCCAAATAACTAAATATATCACTCAAAATACGATAATTCTCTTCCGTTTTTTCGGCAGCCTCTAATTCGTCTGCCAAATTAAACAATTCTGCAATCTGTCTTCTTTCAGGCAAATACATTGCATCTATGTAGCGTTGTTTAAATACTGATATTTTCATATTCTATTTGATTGATAATGGGTTGCAGCTAACCGACCTTTCGGGGAGGTTTAGCCGCTTGTTAGCCACTTCAATTAACAACATTGGGATAATAGCCAGACCCTATCAAAGCGTTTGGCTTTTAAGTCCTCTTTTGTGATGTAGAAATAGATGTGTCCACAGTCACCAAACATCAGACAGAAGTCGCCACATTCTACTGTGTCAAGTTGCAGGAGCAACCTCCATTTGTCGTAGGCAGTTTCTTCTGCTTCTTTGCGAATGTCTTTTGGCACATTCCTCCACCCGGCGCCCAAATAATAGCCTCGTGCTACAAGATCACATTCAACGAACATACTGTTTTGAATCACATCGGGCCAACCAAGAAATTGAGATCCATTATTCACATCATAAATTGATTTCCCAGTCGCTTTTTCAAATACATTTTCCCAGTCATCCAATCCTCCTTCTGACGGAAATATGCTACTAAAGTCATCTTCCGAAGGATAAGATACTTCCTCGCTCATCTTTATTTTTACCATTGGAAATTTGAAATCATCTTCCATATCTTCCGGAAACTCTGCTGGAGACAAGACCGATGTGTCCTCAAACCAGAAAACACGGGCGCATCCTTTATCCTTTGGGTCAAAGCCCCAGCACTGGCTTTCCGTTTCATAAAAGAAAGACAATATACCGTGTTCAGGGAGTAAATGTTCAGTATCGTACTTCGACAAATCCTCGCAATTGAACTGCGCCAAGAATGTCAGCGGACGATTGGCTACTATATCATGTAACCCTTTGCCCTCAAAATATGGCCAAACGAAGTTTGATGGCACATCTGGCTTCCCTCCGAAGCGAGTGCCGCATAATTTGTACTTTTCTTTTCTTGCAATTTTGAGTGCAATACTATTTTGTTGCAATTGTTGTATTTTATCTTTCATATTCATTTATTTTTTAGTGGCTAATGTTTGGCAGCGTTCCGCTTTAATCGGTAGTGCTGTTTGTTATCGGTTTATTCATCATTTATACCCGTAGATTACAAACGTATGTTCATCTTCCTTCTCAAATGGTATATGATACTTATGAAGAATTTCTACCAAAATATTTGATTTATCTATGATTTCGGGATTTATTAATCTTCCTTTGTGAATTTTATCCAAAGGCTGTATTGCCATCCATTCAATATTAAAGAATGGTGGTGGGGCGTATTCCCAATTTTCATATATAAGTTCCCAATCTCCATAAATCGGAAGCGTCGGTGCTTCAAATACGGGAGAATGTTCAATCTCATCAGTCAAAAGTTGAACACCATATATGGGTTCAAATTTCGGAATAGACAGAATAGCGGTTTGTAATTTTAGCCACTTTGAATCATTCATTATAGAAGATAGCCCTCTCCGTCTAACTATCATTTCTACTTCATCTTTCAAATCTGTATAGTTAGAATTGATAAATTCCTTATACTGACTGTAAATTGTATTTATATCATATATCTCCATACCTTTAATTCTTGGATTTACCGATAATGTTTGGCAGCTAATCGCCATTTGTGGCGATTGAGGTGCGTGTTAGATACATAATTCATAATCAAAAGGAAGATTATCAATTAAGTTTTCATTTATTTTTGATAGTTCATTTTTCAATTTGGCTTTATCTTCATTTGTGTACCTATTTGATTTTTCATATTGTCTAAAAAGGAAAGCTAATTGTAGCCATTGTAAAAAATCAATTTCCATACATTTGAAGTTTTCTTCACACATACACTCTTTATCATGATCGTAGAAGAAAACTTTTCCTTGAGTATCAAACAACCATAAATCTCCTTGTCCGTCAGCACCAAATATCCACCACTCGCTAATTTCGTTATCACTTGTTCCTTGTACCCAATAACTAATATCTGAAAACTCTTTATTCTCTTGATATGCTTCTTGCATACCATAAAGAATATAATCTGCAGTGATTTCTGTTGTTATAATACTGGTTACAATATCTTTGTATAATTCTTGAAAAACAAATGATACAGATTTAGGAATACCATACTTATTCTTTGAACGAGGTAAAGATGTTCTTATCTGTTCGATTGTTTTTATTTCAAATAAACTATCTTTTTCCATATTCACATTGTATCTAATGGTTTGGTGAGAGACAACGTTAAGTTGTTTTCTCGACCTTGTTATAAACTTATCTTATTCCTTTCAACTCCTCTTTCATTTTCTCTTTTAGGTAGAAGAACAACAAAACATGCCAACACAAGTCAAAGGAGAATACGGCTTCTTCCTTTCTCCCTAATGCCTGATAGAACTTACATACATTTCGATATGCCATAAAAACAAATATAAGATAGATAGGCGCCAGCATACAAAGACTTAATACCAAGACACAGACAGCTATCAGTGAATTTCTACAATAAGCTTTGTATTGTATCAATGCTTCTTCGTAATCGGAATTTTCCCAATAACCGAATGTTTTCAAATCCTCAACGCTCCAGCCTCTTTCTTTCAATAAATTAATAGCATAATCACGAATTTCATCATCATAGCCGTAACGCTTATAATTTTTCACAACATCTATTAGCTTATCATTGTCAAATCTCTTTAGAATATCAGAATCTTCCATAAAAATTTGTTCTATTGTTTATAATGCGTTTCAGCTAACAGCATTTAGGCTGTTAAGGTGATTGTTACCAATGTTTTGTTTGGGAAAATAATATAAGCTATCAACTTTGTTTTCCTCAAAATACAGTTCTATATTTCCAGTTCTTATAGAACCTTTCTTTGTTATATTATTCTTTAATTTGCCTTTCACATCATCTATATATTGTCCAAAAATGAATATATCGTCAACAAATTCAATATTGATATTCTGCTTTTCTCTCTTCTTGTTGAATTCTTCAACCATAATATATTGACATATATTATTTTCTTTATCAAAAGAGAACTCTATTTTATATCCCGATGAGAAAGCCGCCATAAGATAATGTTGCTTAGTTTCACACAAATCATCAGATATTTTTTTGACAACTTCAATACTTGTCAATTCTTCAGCTATATCTTTTCCAGAAAGTAAGTCCGATGTCTTGATCCTATACATAGCTTATTTTATTTTCGTTATTCTAAATTGGTAATGTTTGGAGGCTAACCGACCTTTCAGGGGAGGTTAAGCCATATGTTAGCTGATGTTTTACTTATATTATAATTATTCCTTTAATATTTTTGCCAGTATATTAAATATACGTTTGGAGAAAGGACAATGATTAATGTCTCCCGGCAATCTCAGTGCATAGAAATAATAATCTCCCATAAACCATACATACTGATAGAAGTTATGCTTCACATCCATTGTATCTGGAACAATAAATGACGAGTCTAATGACTCAGCCCCTGTATATAAATATATACAACCCTCTCCATTCAACCGAGTATTATAACCTAATTTCAAATGTGTATCATACATCCTTTGACTTTTATAATAGAAAAAATCAGAATACTCTTTTATAAATGGTTTATCATCGCCCTTTTTATATTGGTAACCTTCTGCAATTAGAGCTTTATTAAATTGCTCTATTACTTCTTTATTGCTTTTATGTGAATACAGCAAATAATCAATTCCAGTAAAGTAATCTTCCATATATTCTGTTTTAGAGCATTATTCATTTTCAGCAGCTAATGGGTTGCAGCTTGCCGCCGTCAGGCGGAACAGGTGCATGTTATAAGCTAAATTTCGTATTCAATCTTGTAATCTTCATATACATTGAATACCGTTTCACAATCAGATAAAATACTTTCAAGTAAAGGTTTGACTTCACTATTCCAATCCAACTTACCCAAACCTGCACCTATTTTCGGGAGCGACACAGTTTTGATACCTCTGCTTTCACACACTTTTTTCAAGCGTTTCAAACCTTTATTCAGATAGGTAAATTCCGCATGATACATATCGGGTTGTGTAGCGATGTAAATTATACCCGGAGAGAAACCTTTGATTTCTCCGATGAACACATCGCCAGCTTGAAACTTAGTGTTTCGTGTGTACTTCTTAAAGAGTTTTTGGATTTCAGGGAATTTACTTGACAACTTAAAGGCAAGTCCAGTTCCTAATCCTTCCTGTGAGCCAATAGCTACACCTTGTGCTATGTACTCATCTTTACTCTGCAATATATCTCCCGAAATGTATTTTATCATACTACTATGATTTTTGCAAGTTATTTAAGATAAAATAGGTTTATATTTCTCG
>OIWN01000863.1_pt1 | contig 26422 bp, 28 predicted proteins | sample 1587591 | NCBI WGS metagenome assembly OIWN01 (sample SAMEA3888901, study PRJEB22519) | human gut metagenome | biome: human gut; feature: human-associated habitat; material: faeces | place: Denmark | collected 2010 | reverse complement strand
GAGCACGACCTTGCCAAGGTCGGGGCCGCGGGTTCGAGTCCCGTCTCGCGCTCTTTTTATTTCCCCAGTAAATTTGCTATATGTTGAATTTACTGGGTTTTTTATTATCTTTTTTATACTTATCGATTGTAAATATCCTTACAAAGTAACTTTATTTAAATATAAAATTCCATTAAATTACATAGAAATAACCGACAGACAAATTCTGCCGGCTTCTCTTATACATTTTTAATGGAATTAATCACCATCTTCCGGTTTCCAAAAAATGTAATATATATTCTTTATTATTATCAACAGTATTATAACAATATGTGCAAAAATCCCTGCGTCTATCGCACACAATAATTTTAAAACACTACTGCTTAAACATGTTATAAAATACTTTTCCATTACCGCCATGATTAAAAAACATATTTCAACAATAACAGCATATGTGATACCCGTCATTATTATTTGAAATAATTTGTATGGTTTTCCATTTTCATCAATGAAATACTTTGAATCCCTTGCTTTCAACTCATTAACATTGTCACTCCCACTGGTCATTAATATAGATAAATATCCCATTGTAAAACTAACAAACAATGTCATAATTGTTATATAGTCTCCCAAAATGTCAGCAGTGAAATCATTTACACTCACCTTGAACTGTATAAATGGTATCATTCCAACAATCAAAGAAATACACACTACTGTAATCGGAATCACCCACATAAAATAAATTTCTTTTGAATTATTCATTCTATAAACCTCCACAATATTAAAACTCTAACCTTTAATTTTTTTATAGGATCTACCAATTCTCGTAATTCAATTTTCTTACGATTCTTATTTGCTTTCATTTAATCTCCTAATAATTTCTAATCTTATCCAACATCTGAACTTTCAATTCATCTATTCTTGGTTCTTGTGTTAACGTATCGGTAACAACCACATACTCTTTCTCTTTCATTTTTTCTGTGTCAAAGGACAGTGGATTCCCATCTGCTTCATTTATATCAACTCGAATCTTTTTAATATTTGCTCCTTCTTTTTCATAGTCTTTAAAAAATTTTTTTACTGTATTTTTTCCAATTCCTCCTTTTGTTGAAGGTTTATACACAATATCAAATTCGTTTGAGATATCCTCATTTTCACAAGCATAATCTTTAAATTCTGAATCCCCCGTGGCATCAGAATCTATCACTAATTTTACTGCTCTTATCTTCTGAGCCTTTTCTAATGCTTTCAAAAAATCTCTGGATACAATATTGGTATGACTTACCTTATACTTTATATTATCATTATGCGCATTATGAATTGCTACAATCTCAATATTTATATATTCAAAAATTCTAGTCAACGATACTCCATTTGAATTTGCCTGAATAAGGCAAACAGCACTTTTTGATTTTGCATCCGCATCAAATTTTATAAGTATGCATGTTGTTTCTTCATCTCCATCCTTTTTTCCCTTCTTCTTTGTTTTTCTCTCTTCTAGTGTATCAGTATCTACAACTTTTCTGATTTTACCATACTCTGCTGATTTAAAAACCAGAAATAACATATGTTGATTTTGCATATACTCAAAATCATTAATATAAATTATCTTCTTTTTGTTCCCTAATTCATATTTTCTATCATTAGGTTTCCTAATCATCAATGCTTTTACACACTCTACAAAGTCTTTCTCAAAATATTCTACATCTTTTTTCCCTTTTTCCCTAATCCTTTTTTCAAATAAATTATATGCATACAGTGTCACATTCATTTTTTTCTCTCCTAACATTTTTCTTTAATTATATTACTACTATTAAGTCCTTCAATATAATTTGACGTAAAATGTCGGAATTTGTTAATCCTATCCTAATAATGATATATAGATTTTCCTTTTTCAAATATTACAAATCTACTTTGTATTTGTTTACATTATACAGAACATATGTTCTTTTGCAATATATAAAATAACCAAACTTTTTTTCTAATTTTCTTAATCATGTATTCTTTATACTAGAACAAAACCAGTAATATCAATCTACTGGCTTATTGTTATTTCTCACATATATTATATATCTTTCCATATACATTAAATAATTTTTCTCTCATAACTATCTCATTTTCACATAAAATGAAGTAATACCCTCTTTGGAGTTTTCGCCAATGAAACACCATTCCACCAATAAAAGTATTTTTATTATTTTTCTTCTGATTCCCCTCGCGGCAGGCGCTCTTTCTGCACTGTTTACTGGAAACATGTCCGGCTCCTACGCCTCATTTACAAAACCTTCTTTCGCACCTCCCGGTATTTTATTTCCGATTATATGGACGATTTTATATCTGTTTATGGGAGTTTCTTCCTATATTGTTGCGCAGTCTGACCATCCGGGTAAGCTTTTGGCACTCCGCACATATTTTATCCAGCTATTTTTTAACTTTATGTGGAGCATCCTTTTCTTTGGTTTGTCAAACTATCTGCTCGCATTTTTCTGGCTGTTGCTTCTGATCCTGCTAATTATCATTATGATTGTACGTTTTCACAAAATAAAGCCAATCGCTGCCTATCTGCAGATTCCTTATCTGTTCTGGTGTATTTTCGCAGCAATACTGAATTTTGCAGTCTACCTGCTAAATTAAGCATTTTTTCTGCTTTTCACAGTTAACGCACTTTAAAAAATATGTTATACTACTTGATGAAAAATGACAGGAAAGCGAGAATTACCATGAATAAAAAAGATATTCTAGAAATCAAGCGGCGTTTTAAAAAAGAAGCCTGTACCTTTACGAGAATGTGCGGCTGCTACGTGGACGCTGACCGTAATAAAATCACCAAAATCGGAGAAACTTTTCTGAATCTGGAGGACGAAGAATTTTACAAATATTTAGAGATTGCAAAAAAAGTATTGTCCGGCACGATCGGAAACAATCTTTTAGAGCTGGAATTTCCACTTGCAGAGGAAGCTGCCGGCGGCAGACAGCAGTTTCTGATGGGACTGCGCGAAAGCAAACTGAAAAATGATGATCTGATGGACACTTTTTACGATATGATCATTGACAGTTACGATTACGTTGGGAATTATCTGATCCTGATTTTCCACGATGCCTACGATGTCATGACCAAAACTTCAGACAATGACAAATTAGACGAGTCAGAAGAAGTTTACGAATACCTGCTGTGCGCGATCTGCCCGGTCAACCTGACCAAACCGGGACTTGGCTACCGCGAGGACGAAAACCGCATCGGACCTCGTATCCGTGACTGGGTTGTCGGCGCACCGGACACCGGTTTTGTATTCCCTGCATTTACTGACCGAAGCACAGACATCCACTCTGTTATGTTTTATACAAGGGATACCAAGACACCACATGCGGAATTCATGGAATCCTGTCTTGGCTGCGGTGCCAAGTTTACCGCAACAGAAAAGAAACTCACCTTCCAGAACATCGTTAAAGATGTGATCGGGGAAGATGATGAGGAAAGCGACGCTATGTTTCTTGACATTCAGGGAAATCTCAGTGGCTTAATTGAAGTTCCTGCCGAGGATGAGGAAGAAAAAGAGCAGGCACCGCTCACCCTGACCGATATCGCTTCTGTCCTCTCCGACAGCGGACTTTCCGAGGAACAGACCGCCGTAATTGAGAAAACTTACGAGGACACTTTCGGTGAAGATTTACCATCCGCCGAACATTTAGTTGATCCAAAGTTAGTCGAGGCAAATGCGAAACGCAAAGAAAAACTAGAACTGGTAGAACAGGTGGAAAGTCTGAAACATCAGCTGGAAGAAACCCGTTCCATCCCAGTCGATGATTCGGATGATGATGTCCCGGCAGTCAAAACTTATGATGTCATTCTCCGTGTAAAACCGGAAAAAGTCGGACAGATCCATTCTGATACCATCAACGGCCAGAAATGCCTCATTATTCCAATGGATGAAAATGAGCATGCTGCTGTAAACGGAGTGAATACTACTATATAGCCGACAATACGATGTTCCTGCGGGAAAATATCTGCTGTCCATCAAGGGCTATGTCCGAAAGGCAAGAAGGTGGAACTGAAAAGAATTAAAACAATCGGGATTTAGAGGAGATGCATTTATGCCTAAAATAATTTGGTGCGGTAATAAATCTTGGGATACAGATTTCCCAGAAAACACGTTGCCAAACAATGCAAAACGAATAGAAAGACCGGATAATATTTTTAAAAGCAGTCTGTTATATGGTATTTTACCACTTATTTTTAGTTATGCGATAATATGCATTAAATGGTTTATGATTGGCGAAAAAGCAATGAATCCGATATATGTTCCATTCGGAATAATATTGGGGCTGCTATTGCTGCCTGTTCACGAAGTTTTACATGGAGTTTGTTATAAAAAAGGTCAAAAAGTTTACATAGGAATCTGTTTAAAAAAGTTTGCTGCTTTTGCAGTATGTCACGAACCAATCAGCAAACGTCGTTTTGTAATAATGAGTTTAATGCCTATGCTTTTAGGTATAATACCTTTGGCTATATTTCTTTTATCTCCACCCAATGCATTTCTTTCGGGAATATGTATTCCAATGGGGATTATTGGTATGCTTTCTCCAATGCCGGATTACATGGATGTCCACATTATTTGCAAACAAGTACCTAAAGGTGCTTTCGTTCATACTCAAAATGATGGGTTTTACTGGTACAAATAATTTTTTATAGAAAAGTAACTCTTATTTGATCATAAAGATTTACGTTCTGCTGCTCATGACCTGAACTGACGGATTTTAAGATTGAATTTTTACAAATGGTAAATTCAAAATATTGCAGTATCATAACTAAAATGCAATGAATGTAAAATGGGCGAATATTGTTTTCGTTTTGCGTTATGGAGATGAAACTCTCCATTTGTGGAAGCTTCTGCTGAACACAAATGATCAGAGAGGTTCATCGCAATGTTTAACGCAACGAAACACAATATTCGTCCATTTCACATTCATGCCTTCATAAGCATGCCAGACTGCAATATTTTGTACATAACCTAAATTACTACGCCTCAAGCTTTCTGCAAATGAAATCTTCCATCTGACTCTTAGGAAGCCCCAGTATCAGTGACAATTCGCCATAAAGCTCATTTTCTGCTGCCTTTAAATAACGTTCATCCAAAGATGTTATTTTTTTGCCCTGAGCAATCCGCTCTTTTTTTCGGAAATATAATGTCTTGATAATACTGATCCATGCCCTGAAATCACAGGTCTTTAACGCCTCTTTATATTGCAGTTCCCGCTGTTTTTCATTGGCTACCCACAGTTCTTCGATCTGCGGCATCTCCTCGATCAGCTGCTCTGCCTCCTGTCTGGTAATGACTTTTCTCATTGCCACCTTGGCATTATCAGTCGGGGCATATATTTTGCCGTTTCTGTCCTCTAACGGTGCCAAAACATAATACAGCCTGTCCTTATTACTGCCAGGAATATCAATATGTGTGATCTCTTCTACCTGACATACACCTTTACATCCATAAACAATATATTCTCCTACTTCAAACATTTTTTTCTGATTCTCCTTTCTATTCGATTTTAACACGAAAACTCTGCAACTGTCAGTATATTTCTTTTTCATTTTCATAATTTTGTGAAAACTGCAAAAAAGCTTTCCCGCATTTTTTTGTATATTTTGCATAAGAAATGCTGTCCAAAAATCGATCGTAAAACTCTGGATTTACGCTTTTTTCTGAATAGGAAAAAAGCCGCACATAAAAAATGATGTACGGCTTTTCCCGAACCGGCGGACTGGGTGATCCACCGATTCCATATATTAAATTAGGGAAAGGAATTATAAATGTTTCTCTGCCAAAAATCAGCAAAGAAATTTATAGCAAAATAATTTGTTTATCTCTGAACACGTCCGGAAGCATCTCCACCAGCTAATTTCTGAACTTCAGAAACGCTGACCTGGTTAAAGTCACCTTCGATAGAGTGTTTCAGACAGCTTGCAGCAACTGCAAACTCAATCGTATCCTGTGGAGCGTAATCATTTAAGCAAGCGTAAATTAATCCGCCGCCGAAGGAATCTCCACCACCTACACGGTCAACGATATGCATTAAATATTCTTTAGAGAAGTAGCTCTCTCCGTTTTCGTATAACATTGCAGCCCATTTATTATCGTTTGCAGAGATAGATGTTCTCAATGTGATAGCTACTTTCTTGAATCCGAAACGATCTGTTAATTTCTGAGCAACCTCTTTGTATCCGGCTTTGTTTAACTCACCTGCTGTTACTTCTGTACCTTCAGATTTGATTCCGAATACATCGTTTGCATCTTCCTCATTGGAAATGCAGACATCTACATATTTGCAAAGCTCACCCATAACCTGTCCGGCTTTCTCTTTGGACCATAATTTATTACGGTAATTTAAGTCACAGCTTACTGTGATTCCTTTTGCTTTTGCTGCTTTACAAGCTTCTAAGCAGATCTCTGCCACATTGTCACCAAGTGCCGGTGTGATACCTGTGAAATGGAACCAGTCAGCTCCCTCGAAAATCTCATCCCAGTTGAAATCTGCTGTTGTTGCTGTTGCGATTGCAGATCCTGCACGGTCATAAATAACTTTGGATGGTCTCTGGCTTGCGCCCTTCTCTAAGAAGTAGATACCTACTCTGTCACCACCGCGGACGATCTTGGAAGTATCAACTCCGAACTGTCTTAAAGAGTTCACACCTGCCTGTCCGATCTCATGAGCCGGTAATTTTGTTACAAAGCTTGCATCCATACCATAGTTTGCTAAAGAGATAGCTACGTTAGCCTCTCCACCACCATAGGTAGCTCCATAGGATGCAGCCTGTACAAAACGATAATATCCTTCTGGTGCAAGACGAAGCATAATCTCACCAAATGTAACGACTTTCTTTGCCATTTTTAAATCCTCCATATTTTAAATCCGTATGTTCCATATAGTGAAACAGTGTTTCACAATTTGTAACCTCATTATAACATCATTCTCACAAATGTCAAATATGTTTTTTCAATCTTTTCAAAAATATTTTTAAATAAGTACTTTTCATTTCCTGTCCCATGCGCTATAATTTATTTAAAAGTGGTTCATATTACAGAACTTTGTTTCGCAATACAAAACTTACAATTTTACATCTACCAGTAAAATTGTAACCGATCATTACAAACTGACAGAACCGAACTACATATTTTTTCCAAAAACAGGAGGAAAACGACTATGGATCGTAAATATGATGTCATCACATTAGGGGAAATTTTATTAAGGCTTTCTACACCAATCAATGGACGCCTTGCGCAGGGCGATACATTAATGAAACATCTCGGCGGTGCAGAGTTAAATATCGCATCTGAGATTGGGCAGCTTGGTTTAAACACTGCCATCATCTCAAAAATACCAACGAATCTGTTAGCAGCCTTTATCAAGAATCAGCTGAATGCCTCCAGAGTCAGTGAAAACTATCTGATTGAAGATCATTCTGACGACAGCCGCATCGGCATTTACTACTATGAATATGGTTCGTATCCAAGAAAACCCCGTGTTGTCTATGACAGAAAACACTCTTCCATTAATAATATAGAAATCTCAGATGTGCCACAGACACTTTTTTATAATACCCGTCTGTTCCACACAAGCGGCATTACACTTGGTCTTGGTGGAAAGGCACAGGATTTTGCGATCCACTGTATCAAAGAATTTAAAAAGCAGGGAACCCTGATCTCCTTCGACGTGAACTATCGTTCAAACCTCTGGACTGGAGAGGAAGCAAGAAAATGCATTGAAACCATTCTTCCTTATGTAGACATTTTCTTCTGCTCCGAAGACACTGCAAGACTTACCTTTGGAAAAACAGGTACGATCAACGAGATCCAGAAATCTTTCTGTGAGGAATACCCGATTTCCGTTGTCGCTTCCACAGAGCGGACTGTCATCACTCCGAAGAAGCACAATTTTACTTCCATCATCTATTCTGCAAAAAATGATACTTATTACAGGGAAAATCCATACAATAATATTGACGTTGTGGATCGTATCGGAAGCGGCGATGCCTATGTATCCGGTGCACTGTATGGTTATTTAAAACATGGGGACTGCCAGAAAGCTTTGGAATACGGCAATGCCATGGCTGCCATCAAACACAGTGTCATCGGCGATATGGTCTTCACGGACTTAGAGGAGATCGACAGCATTATCAAACAGCATAAGAATACTTCAGGCTATCAGTCTGAAATGAACCGTTAAAAAGAAGAGGCAGACCACACATTTACTGTGCTGATCTGCCTCTTTTTTGCGTAAATTCATACAAGTTCCATACACTCTGCCTCGAAAAATTCTGCCTCTTTCTCATCATGCGTGACAAAAAGAACCGTTTTTCCGGCAGTCTGCATTTTTATGACTGTGGCAACTTTCTCCTTCGTCTCTGCGTCAAGTCCCTGCAAAGGCTCATCCATGATCAAAATATCATACTCTGCCAGAAGTGCCCTTGCGATCGCCACACGGCGTTTCATGCCGCCGCTGTACTCACTTACCGGCTTTCCGGCAATATCGTCAAGTTCCATCTTTTTTAAAAAGCCTGTGATCTCTTCTTTTGTTTTTCCGGTTGTGATATGAATGTTAGTCACCGCATCCAGATTTTCAAACAGGCGGTTTTCCTGAAATATAGCGCTGATCTTTTGATGCTCCATACCGGAAACCGTTCCTTCATCCGCCTTCTCCAGCCCCATCAGAATCGATAGCAGCGTGGATTTTCCGATACCCGATTTTCCCATAATACAGGTCATTTTTTTCTCCCGGAACGTACAGGAAAAATGATCTAACACCTGATTACGATCATATGTTTTACATAAATTTTTTACTATGATATCCATTTTTTCTCTTTTACCAATTCCATTTTTGTTTTCTACTGCCTTTTTTTACTTTGCTCATATGCGTAAACCGCAAATTATTTTACACTCAACCGATGCGCCAGCAATGACAACAGCCACTGAAAAATTTTCTCAAAAAGCACACTCACTGCAATAATGACAAATGTCCAGGCGAACAGGTCAGGTGTCTCCAGATAAATCTTTGCATTGTAAAGTTTTTCTCCAATGGAACCCTTTGGAATGCCAATGATCTCTGCTGCGATCCCCGCCTTAAAGCACATGCCGATTGCAATTGCACAGGCAGAACGAAAATACGCAAAAAGTCCCCCAAAATAAAGGTAATACATTTTGTTCCAGAATGTCATCCGAAAGATTTTTGCCATCTCAAAAAGTTTCCGGTCCAGATGTTCAAATCCCTCCAGAAGATTTGTATAAATGATCGGAAATGCCATGATGAGAGAAATCAGTACTGACAGGTTCCCTGACGGCATCCAGATGAGTACCAGCACAATAAAAGATGCGACCGGAGTAGCCTTTAATACAGCCACCGGAAGTGCAATGATATCGCGTATTAATTTCACATGATGTGCCAATGCAGAAAGCAAAATGCCGCCTGCCGCTGCGCAGAAGAAACCAAGTGCGATGCGCTCCAGCGAAAACCAGATTGACTCCCAGAAGGAAAAGGTTCTCACCAACGAAAGCAGGCACCGCCCCACTGAAAGGGGCGATGCCAGTAATATCTGCTTGTCTAATGCCATGCTTGCAAACTGCCAGAGTAACAGCCAGAATGCAATGGTCCAGAGTTTTATTTTATTTTTCTTCCTAGTCTGCGTTGTAGTAGAAATCATCATTTGGTAATGCTCCACCGACTGCTGCCGGATTCTGTTCAAATAAAATTCCAAGATAGCTGCTTAATTTTGCTTTCATATCATTTCCGGCAATAAATGTAATGTTACATTCCGGGATTGCCTTCTCTGCAACCTGTGCTGCAACAATATCGTAGTTTCCGACTAGGACTGCCGCTTCTGCCACATTGTCATTTACATAGTTTACAGAAGCCTCATACTGCTGCAAAAATGTCTCAACTGCGTCCGGATGCGCTTCAATAAAATCATTTCTTGCGATCACAACTCCGGTAATTAAGGCTGCCTTTGTATCTCCATCGCCGGAAGCCTTCTCCCACTCTTCGGTAAGGTCAAGTGCCACACGGATATTTTCATTCTGTGTCATTGCCACAGTCACAAATGGCTGTGGAAGCATTGCCACTGCATCCTCATTTGCTGCGAGTGCTGCCACACATTCAGAATGCTCGGATTTGTATTCGATTGTGACATCTTTTTCCGGGTCAATGCCATTTGCGGTCAGCATATAGTTTAATGCATATTCCGGTGTTGCACCCTTTCCGCTGGCATAGATGGTTTTTCCTTTTAAATCAGCAACACTCTGTACACTGTCGCCATTTTCCACAATATATAATACACCTAACGTATTGACTGCCAAAACGCTGACATCCACACCCTCTTTGTTGTATAAAACAGATGCAAGGTTTGCCGGAACTGCTGCAATGTCCACATTTCCCTGCACGATCTGCGGTGTGATCTCATCCGGTGATGCTGCAATGGTAAAATTGTAATGATTTGCTCCGGTATCTCCGTTGTCGGAATCATCCATCAGCTTCACCATTCCCATAGCTGTCGGTCCTTTTAAGGCGGCTACATTCACATCTGTCAATTCGCCTGCTGCTTCAGTTTCTGTACTTGCTGCTTCCTCTGTTGATTCTGTGACTGCTTCGCTGGTCTCGGTCTGCGGAGTGGCTGTATTCTCTTCCGCTTTGTTTCCGCCGCATGCTGCCAGCATCACACAGGACATCATAAGAGCCAGTGCTGATACAAGTTTTTTCTTCATAATATAAATTCTCCTTCTGGTCTTAAGAATATCTCAGGTCAGTTTCTTCTTCCCTGTCAGACCGAATTTAGTATAAACGAATTTATATAGAATCTCAAGTATGTTTTTTAGTACATGTTAATTATTTAACAACCTTTTTCATATAATGCTGGCACATTCTTATTCTTCCACGGATTCTGTGACTCCGAGAAAGATCGGCATCTGTGTTTCTGTATCAATGATGGCATAGACAAATGGGCGGTCCAGATGCACCGTTTTTATTTCAGGTTCATATAAGGACATCGTTTCCACCATTCCGACAACCGTTGAGGCACCCGCTTTTGTTCCCTGCTCATCAACTTCGATGTAGGTTTTGTGCAGTACCATGTTGATATAGATATTTCCATTATCACTGGTTCCAATTCCGCAAAAATCTGCCTGTTCCTCATCAAATGCATCTGTCATTCCCATGTTCTGTAAAGTATCTTTTAATTCTATTGAATATTCGGACTTGAATTTTGGGATTGCTGCATCCACATCATAATCCGTGCTGACATTTTCTACAAGACCGATTAGTTTTTCTGCTGACAAATGACTGATATAATCCTCTATGCTTATCCCTTCTTTTGGAAGCAATGCCATAAAACTGTATCCATCTTCATATGGTCTGATAAAACCGGTCGTACTGTCATCTTCCAGATAATATGCTTCTGTGGAATACATCATATCCACCGTCTGCTGTGTTCCATTTTCAGAAGTAAATGTGCCTGACTCTACATCCTCTTTTTCATATGGAGACTGCCACTTTGCATCAAAAGCAATGGCATTGATCAGATACATTACCGAATTGTCTTCGATTTTGTCTAATATCTGTGGGATCATTTTTTCTGTTTTTTGCGAAACCCATGTATTGATATCTTTTAATGTATGTTCATCAAAAGGTGCCTGATATATTTCCGCATCAAATAATTTACTGTTTTCTGACAGGAAATCATCCTCCACATGTAAGGTGTCTGCATCTTTCAGCCAGATTGAATTTGCAATGTTTAGATGCGTATTCTCTGTATCGGCCAGTTTTTTCATATACGAAGAAAGTTCTCTGCCCTGCTGCCCTACCGGTGTTCCATCCGACAGAACCTGTTCCATCTGTGACAGCGTATCACCTTTTGCACCATTTTCTGTCATGGTAAGCGCTGCTAATACTGACAATGGAGATATCATCTCATTTTTTCCATCCTCATATGTCTGCTGCAGCAGATTCAGGGCAAACTGACAGTATCGGTATCGGTAACCGAAGGATGTTTCTGTGCTGCCATCTTCCGCTTTCTTTTCTGTCGTATCAGCCTCTGCCTGCTGATCCTCATTTCCTGTATGATTGGCATTTTGTTCACTGTCCTCCGACTGTTGCGGCGTCAACCGCTTCGTCGTATCAGATAATCCACTGCCACACCCGAATAATCCTAACGTCATACATCCGATCAAAATTGTAACCAGTTTTCGTTTCATATGCTTTTTCCTCCTTTTTTCGATGGTTATGTAAATATGTTCTTCTACTGCTGTTATCTTTCTATAAGGAAAGACGCTGATTTTTACAGTTGGTTACAAAAAACTAAAAATATTTGTTGCTTCTCACTCCCGAATCACTTTCTTCAGCAACAAAACAGCAACTGTTTTACTACTGGCTAAACAGTAACGATTACTCTCAAAATTTTCAAAACTCATTCATAAACTTCTTGCTTCTTATATACGCTCTATGTTACAATAATTCAAAGCATATTTTACAAAATCTTCATGACATTGTCATCTATATTCTAAGAACGACAGATTAGCCCCAAATAGTCTGCGTACTTCATTCGTATCTATGCTTTCGTTACCCATTAACCAACTAAAAAGCAGGAGACGAGATGAACTTAGAATCACAAATAGTTATATTCTCCTGCAATCAGAGAACAGTTAAAAAACTGTCCTGCCAATTTCAGGAGGAAAAAATTTATGGCAAAATGCAAAAGAAACCGTAACAGAGCAAAAAGAAACTTTACATTCAAAACACCAGCGGCAAATCGTAATTATAAAGACACCGTTTTTCGGATGTTGTTTTCTGACCGGAAAAATCTGCTCTCTCTTTACAATGCAGTCAATCAGAGTAATTATAAAAACCCGGAAGATTTGGAGATTGTGACACTCGAAAATGCTATTTATATGGGAATAAAAAACGATCTGGCATTTATCATGGATACGAATCTGTATCTGTATGAACATCAGTCGACCTACAACCCTAATATGCCACTTCGAGATTTATTTTATATTTGCAGTGAATACCAGAAACTCGTGGATAAAAAATCACTGTTTTCTTCCACCTTACAGAAAATTCCTGCCCCAAATTTTATCGAATTCTACAATGGTTCAACGGTAATTTCTGACTGTACAGAACTTCGGCTTTCCTCGGCATTTGAATGTCTGACAGGGGAACCAAAACTTGAGTTAATCGTTACGGTTTTAAATGTCAATGAAGGACACAATGCAGATTTAATGCAGCATTGCAGTATGTTAAAAGAATATGCACAGTATGTTGCCAGAGTGCGCCACTATGCGTCAGACATGCCTTTAAATCAGGCTGTAAAACGTGCTGTGGACGAATGCATCCGGGAAGGGATTCTGGCGGAATTTCTTACCCAGAACCGAAATGAGGTCATCAGTATGAGTATTTTTGAGTATGATAAAGAATTAGAAGAAAAAAAATTACGAAAAGCAGAGTTTGAGGCAGGACGCGAAGCCGGACATGAAGCCGGATTTGCAGAGGGTGAAAATCACGCTGCTCTTGAAATTGCCAGTCGAATGCTGCAATCTGACAAATTTTCCTTAGACGAAATCGCCAATTTCTCTGGTTTGTCTATCGCTGAAGTAAAGAAACTGTGCACCGATAAACAATAAATTTGAACGCTTTCCCTGCCCCAAAACCTTATTTAATCCAACGGCACTGCATACAGATAGGAAATCTCCTCTTCATCCCGCAGCTGCAATAATTTTTCCTTCTGGCAGACGATTGAAAATCCATAAATACGCAGTCCATCCTGCTTTACACTCTCGATCATCATATCGTAAGGAATTTCCTGATACTCATTTAAAATCTTCACAATCTCCGGATGATCGCGCAGATAGCTCAAAAGACTGATAAAATGCGTCTCCATTTTCTCTGTATCCTCTGATATATGCCAGCTGTCTGTATCCGCACGATTATCAAGCTGGCAGAGATATGGATAAGTCTCCCTGTCCCAGTCGATGCAGCTTCCACTTGGATTAATCAGCATCCCAACCGGTACAGAGTCACACATATAGCCATCTTCATCGGATGTATAGACTGCACACCACAGCTGTGCGTCCATCTCCCTGTTTTTCGCCCAGTTATAAAAATCTGCATAACCAGTCAGTTTTTCCAGGGACGCATATGCAATGTAATACGCATTATCATCCAGTTTCTCAATAGACGCATATGCTTCCTCCTCACTTCCTGCCGGTCCCCAGAATTGTCTGGTATCTTCGTCGAAAAAATGCATTCTAGAGTATTCTTCCACCTCTTTTGGCACCATAAATGTATTTCCATAAGGCATTTTGAACTCATCTGTATTATAAAGCGTCAGCTTCCCACGCTTTAGCCTGCCGTTGACGGTTGTAAATTTCCCATCATATGAAATTCCCTGCGGAATAGAAATATTGTATGTTCCATAACCCTCTGCCACCGCATTGACTGTGTTCCTGTAACTGCCCGGCCAGAACAGTTCGGAATATACAGAAAGGTCAAGGCTCATCCGTGTTGTAGTAATATTATCACTGCCTTCGCCTATTCCCACCACTTCATTTGGATTATAGTAAAAAGCAGATACAACCTGTGGCAGGACAAAGATCACACAGAGCACAATGGCAAGCACGCCTGCCCCGACGATCGCACCCATTTTCAAAAAAGTTCGCCGGATCGTTTTCTGTATCATTTTTACAAAACGCTGTTCCTCTTCGGATTCTGCATCATTGCCCTGCACAAAAACCTCTTCTTTCTCCTGCCCTTGAAGTACTTCGAGTCCCGGAATCTCCTCTTTTTCATAGAGGTACTCACTGATAGCTTCCTGCTTCTCAATGGCATGTTCCACTTCATCTGTCTGTGCCTTGTCTAATTTTCCTTCCTGATATAATTTTAACAATTCACGATAAGTCATAGTTATGATCCTCCATGTAAGTCCGCAGTTCACGCTTTGCCCGATATGACAGTACCCGTACATTTTCCGGTGTCATTTTTAAGATCGCCGCAATCTCTTTCTGTGACAGTCCGCCAAAATACTGCATCAGCAGAATCTCCCGTTTCCGTTCTTCCAGTTCATTCATTGCCTGATAAAGAAGCCTGTTTTTCTCCTCTTTCAAAATGCCTTCCAGAACCTCCTGCGATGCGGTATTCTGTATCTGTTGCACTTCACCAAGCGGTACTTTCTCTTTTTCCCTGCGGTAATAATTGAAAAAAAGATTGCGTGCCACCAGATACAGCCATGCACGCATGTTTGTGTGGTCATCCGGCAGCGAAAGCAGTGCTTTTAAAAAAGTTTCCTGCAAAAGATCCTCCGCAAGACTGCTGTTTTTGCACAAAGAGTAGAGGTAAAGATATATTTCTTTGCGATATTTCTGATATATCTGCTTTAATATATCTTTTTCCATGACTCCTCCTCTCCCGTATAAAAACGACCGTCCCCATTCCTGTGACTCAGCCTGCGCTTTTGGAACCTCATCTATATAACAATCCTTTTTGAAAAATGTTACACGGAAATTTTATTTTTTTACTTCCAGTCGTTTTTCCCCTTTGAGGTCAACACAGTTCACGCAATACCATGAGGAGTTCCTCCTCGGTCAGATTCTTCGTCTGGATGGTAAACGTCACACCTTCCTTTGTAAAAATCGCGAGATAACATTCATCCTCCGCTGCAAGACGTGCGATCGTCACTTCCCTATTATTGATCTCAGAAGTTTTTAAATCATCATCCTCAAATTCCGTGATGATCCCGGATTCCATCGTGCGGACACCGATCTCAAGGCTTCTGTTTCCATCCTCACTCTCATACAGAAATGTATTATTATCATCCACTACCTGATGATCTTTATTATAATAAATACTTCTTTCAGCCGTGGTCTGATTTTTCTCTTTTTCCCCGTCCAATGGCTGTATACTGCTTTGTACATAGGCTGTATCTGTATCATGCTCCTCTGCATATGCCACAAGATTTTCCGGCAGATTTTTGGGAAAAACTGTCACTCCATAATACTGCTCCAACTCCTCTGCACTCATACGCTCTTCCTGTCCATTCCCCACATCGATCGCAATCGTTGTCAGTTCACTGACCTCGTTGATCGTAATCTGCTCATTTGGAGCTGATGCACCTTCGTTCATCCCTTCTGCGACAGCACTTTCTGTCTCTGCGCCTGTATCCTTGTTCTGCATCCACAGATCAAATGATACCACTGCTCCAGCCAGCAGAATACACACACACGCCGCCATTGCAGTAAAATGCCTGAGATTTCTCTTTTTCTGTGCTGCTTTGTTCCACTGCTCCGCCTCTTTTACATAAGCCGGATCGATTTTTCCGATCGCATCTATCCAGTCCGTATTTTTCATAATGCATAGCCCTCCTTTTTCAGATAGTCCAGCAATTTACCCCTGACACGAAAAAGTGTTGTCTTCACCTTTGCCTCACTGCATGCACAGCGCTCTGCAATCTCTGTAATATTATCAAAATACCAGTATCTCCGCACAAACATCACGCGGTGCTCCTTCGGGAGATTTTTGAGGAAATGATTGATACACGCCACTAATTCCTGTTCCTCTATGTAGTGCGATGGCTCTTTTTTGTCCACCTGATCTGTCAGTTCATCAAAAATAAACTCCACTTCCCCTTTTCCTCTTTTTGCCGTATGCAGTTTCCGGTATCGATCCAGACTTAAATTTCTTGTGATCGCACCTAAAAACGCAGATAAGATTGCCGGTCTCTCGTCCGGCATAGCATTCCATGCTCTCATCCAGGTGTCATTGACACATTCTTCACAATCTTCTTTATTCAAAAGAATATTTTTCGCAATCCTGCCACAATAACTGCCATATTTCTCTGCCGTGTGTCCGATTGCGCCCTGATCTCTATTCCAATATAATTCAATAATCTTTTCATCTTCCATTGCACGTATCCTCATGTTCTCCCACTGCTTTTACACTGGTCTATTCTATTCTCTCATATTTCCCTTCACCAGGAAAGACGCAAATAGATGGGATTGGTTACAGGATTTTTTGAAATTCAAAACCTCAAACTATCCCCATGATTCAAAATCGGTGCACTGTACAAAAACAACACATCCTGATATTCCGTGTCCCCTAAAAGCTCCAGCGCATGCGAAGCTGAGACATACCGGAGGTCAACCAGCGTTACTTCCTCATAATACTCCGCTAAAAGCGGTGCGATACTGCTGCCAAAAGAATCGCGGAACAGCAACAGCTTCTTTCCATTATGGCACTCCGGATTCTGAATGGTCAGAAGCGCTCTTGCACCCCACAGGTAAAAATCATAATCATCCATCCCACCGATTTTTTCCGGTGCATAGACACTTACGTACTGTTTTCTTTCATAATCATAGACCTGCATCCGCTCTACGGACGGATCTGTCCGGTAAATCATCTTATCCGGTGTTGTTTTCAATGCAGAGGCTGCCCCGTAAGCTCCGACAAAATCCTCTGTGGCAATCTGCCAGCCGTCAGATATTGTATTGGTCTGCTGTCCCATAGACTGCACAAGCGTATCTACTACATCCGTAATCTTTTCCTGTTTCCAGTGCAGATCCGTGCGGTAATAATCTTCCAGATGCAGTTTATCATATAAATTAATTTTCTGTACCGAAGGAATCTCCGCCTGTATCATCTCATCCAGCCTTGCATAATCCAGTATTGGATACTGTTTATCTGCCAGATAATAATTTTTGTCCGGGATGACTGCGACATAACAATCTGCGTTCTGAAATTGTTCTGTGCAGAGCTTCTCTATGGAATCTGCCACTCTGCCCACATTCTTTTCATTTAATTCTGCCTCCAGATGATAAATGCCATCCTCAACTTTAAAATAACCATTGGTATCCACTTTTCCCAAAAGTGCCGTCTCCGTCTCCGCTTTCACTGTGCGCAATCCGTCCCGCACTGGAAACTGCTCGGAAAAATACGTTTCCAACTGCTCCATATACGTTCCATCCCAAAAAGCAGCCACTGTAAATACCGGTTTCTTCGCAAGTTTCCGTCTCTCCGTCTTAGAAACCGCCTGATCCGGCAGCAGAAACGCCGCCACCGGAACACAGACAAGCGCGAGCAGAAAAATGACTGCTGCTATTTTTTTCTTCCAATCCATGCTTCTGCCCTCCTCATTAACGATCCGGTGTCAGATAAATGTGATTTGCCACTCATTCTCCCTAAAACCGGAAATATAAAAACGGGTGTACCGAACTTCCCAGCAAAAATGCCGTAGCAAGCACCAGCCCTGTCAGTATATAACAGCTCTGTAACAGCCATCCTGACTTTTTCCACATGTTTGCATTTTTTAATCTCTGAACCCACATTGCAGGAAACGGTGTCGCACCGGCGCATGCGATGAGCAAAAGTATCAGACAGCTCTTTATCTCATAAGCAGCCATCGGTGTCATTGCATTTCCGTAACATCCGGATAATCCTAAAAACTGTTCTTTTATCTCACGGACACCCTCCACACGGAAAATGACAAAACTAAAAAGGACGACTAAAAGAACATAACCATGTTCTATGATATTTCTGACACAGGTCAGAAACATATTTTCCCTATTACCACCATTACTGTCATTATTTGCGGATATGTCTGCTATTTTAAAAGATCTTTCTTTCCATTTTCTTCCAATTAATTTCTCTGCACTTAAGAATGCGCCAAAATACAATCCCCAAAGCGCAAAATTCCATCCTGCACCGTGCCACAGACCACTGAGCAGCCAGACAACGAACATATTAAAACACCATCGCAGAACGCTCACCCGGTTGCCGCCCAGCGGGATATAAAGGTAATCGCGGAACCATCCTCCCAGCGTCATGTGCCATCTGCGCCAGAACTCCGAGATACTTTTTGAGATAAAAGGATACCTGAAATTCTCCGGGAACGTAAAACCTAATATTTTTCCGAGTCCGATCGCCATATCGCTGTAACCGGAGAAATCATAGTAAAGCTGTAACATAAACGCAAGGGCAAGCACCCAGTAACCCAGTGTGCCGATCCCTGCACCTTCCGCACGGATTCCTGTTGTCACGACTGCTTCCGTTTTTGCTGCTGTTTCAGATATATTTTGCAGCGTCTGGACAAACGTTGCAAGGGAATCTGCGATCAAAACCTTTTTACAGAGGCCACAGACGAACCTTGCCGCACCTTCCCCGGTTTTTTCCCATGTGATCTCCCGGTGTTTTAATTCCGCCTGCACGGATTGAAAGCGGACGATCGGTCCGGCGATCAACTGTGGAAACATCGTCACATATGCCGCAAAATCAACAAAATTGTGTTCTGCCGCAACCTCTCCCCGGTAAACATCCACATAATAACTGATGATCTGAAACGTGTAAAAACTGATGCCGACCGGAAGTGCGATCTGCACCATCGGGACATGGGTACCGAGAATCCTATTTACACTGTCTGCCAGAAAATCCATATATTTAAAAAATACCAGCAATCCCAATGTCATTGCCGTAAAAATCCCGACCACAAGCCTGTCATGTCTACCCTTGTATTTTCCCGATCTGTCTGCAGGATCAGCAGCACAGACACACTTCTTCTGCCTCTGATATTCGATACATCTTCCACCCATATAGCCGACTGCAACAGAAAAAAGGAGCAGCACACTGTATTTTGGCTCCCCCCACAAATAAAAAACGAAGCTTGCCAGAAACAGTATCAGATTTTTCACTTTTGCCGGTGTCAGATAATAGATCACTAATACCGCCGGTAAAAAATAGTATAAAAACGTAATACTTGAAAAAAGCAAGCTTCGCACCACCTTCTGTATTTATTTTTTTAACGCTAAAAACGCTTCTTTTGCTGCATCTGCAACATCTTTGTCTGCCATGATGAATAAAATCACGTCGCCAACGTTTTCCACAACAACGCTCTCTGCTTCAACACATATCCACTTTGCCGGATCGGCATTTTCCTCTAAAAGCTTCTTGGCAGCTTCGATATCCTGATCTTCACTTACCCGGAGCAATACACACTGATAAGCAATCGAGGACATCATCGGTGCAGAGTACACGGAATCCGTATAATCAATCTCTGTCGTTCCTAAAATATATTCTTCTTCTGCTTCGGTAATCTCCACGTTTTCAAAATCATCTGTGTAGCTGAAGTAATCGTCATCTGTTTTTGCTGTTTTATAAATCTCATCCAGAATGTCTGCACAGCTTCCGTCCAGATTTGCCGATGTATCCAGCTCTCCCTCTGTTGCCTCTGCAGTGATATTTCCATCATCTGCAACCGGATCTCCGGTTTTATTTCCACACGCAGCAATGGAAAGTGTCATTGCCGCCAGCAGAATCCATGCTATTTTTCTTTTCATATTCCCTCTCATTCCGGCGTGCGCAGACGCCCAAAAATTCATTTTCACAATCCATTGTGATGTGAGCAACATTATACTATAGATTGTTCCCTTTTCCTAATGAATTTTTTCTTAATATCCGAGGAAATTTCTGGATACTTTATGATTTTGCAGTCAGAACCGATACAAACTGAAATCTCTGATCCATCCAGTTTCCGATCATTCCGATCACTTTTCCCATGGTAAATGCTGCCAGCACTGTCCCAATGCCAAGTCCATCTAAATGTCCCAAAAAGCAGACGGTAAGAACTGCTGTCACACACAGGCAGATCACATCATAACCGATTTTGACTCTGGAATAACGCACGCCTGTAATCTGTGATAATTCTCTCGGAAACAAGTCCGTCGGAATGATCGGCAGTCCACAGCGGTTAGAAAACGCAATACCAATGCACAGCAGCAGATAACTGATGACAAAATACAATACGCAAAATCCAAGAGATTTTGGCAGAATATCAATCCACGCTTCATGCAAATCCAAAAGCTCGCTGAATGCAAATCCGACCACAAAGCTGAACAGATATGCCGGAACAAATTTTTTGCGCATGATCATCAGACTTAAGATCAGTGCTGCCTGAAAAATATACGTCCATGTACCCAGTGAAATGACCGGCGCCACCTCTGAAAATGCAAATGGCACACTGGAGATTGCGGAAATTCCCGCACCGGAATATAACATTAATACCACACCAAAACTGTTGATCATCACCGTGATAAAAAGCGCCAGTTCTCCACGGAAAACCGTTCGTTTTTTCCCATTTTCCCCTTCCACTGGTGCTTCGCTTACAAATTGCTGTTCTGTCTCTTCTTTTGTATTCCCACTCATTTTCTATGAATCCCTTTCCATGACTTTCTGGTGCCTCTTACATGCCATCATATATCTATGTCTTTTACCACCACGAATCAATTTACTCCTATTTATTATAAATAACAAGTAAATTTTATTTTGGAATCCATAGTTTTTGTCTATAGGAAAATCGTAAAGCGCATGCCATCTTCCACAGGCTCAAATACATAGCGGAATCCCTCTTTTTTCAGCAGTTCCCGCACCACATAGAGTCCCAGTCCGTTGCCCCCGGAAGCTGCCCGCGTATCGTCCACACGGTAAAACGGTTCATAAATATAAGCCAACTGCTCCTCTGTCAACGGTGTACAGCTGTTTTCGATCCAGATTTTGTCTGTGTCTGCGGCAATTGTGATCTGCCCGCCCTGCTCTGTGTACTGTACCGCATTGCCGATCAGGTTCGACCACACTTTCTGAAATGCATTCCGGCTCATAAACAGCATGCAGTCTTCCGGGATACTGTCTGACACCTCTAACTTTTTGTCAGCGATCTGCATCGTATATTCCTGCAGCACTGCTCCAATTTCCCCGTCTGCATAAAGCTTCTGTTTTTCCTCTTCCTGCAGATCCTGCACTTTGGAAGTATCTAAAATATCCCTGACCATTCCACTCAGCTCATCCACTTTGGCAACTGCTTCCGCAAGATATTTGTCACGATCCTTGTACTTTCCTATATTATACTGCATATTTTCCAGCAGGATCCGAAGTCCGGAAAGCGGTGTTTTCAGTTCATGGGAAGCGGAACGCAGAAAAACAGTCTTCGACTTTTCCACTGCGAGCATATGCTCTTTTTCTTCATCCAGACTCCGGATCGTTGCAAGCAGCTGCTCATAAACCTGATTGATCTGCTCCGCCAGAAGTCCGACCTCATCTTCGTCCTGCACATGAAATGCCGCTTCCGGTTTTAAATTTTTCATATCGTTCGTGACATTCAGCATGTGAAAAATAGGTCTTGTAATGCGTCTCGAATATAAATAAGAAAAAACAATGGAAAAGAGAATGGCTGCTCCGAACGTAAACGGCAATAAAAATGTGATCATATCCACCGCCTCTTTCACCGGCATGGCACTTGCCATCACTTCCACCTGGATTTCAATCCCGTCGTCTGCTTCCATTGTTTTATTTTTCACAATAATCGATTCCGCATTTTCCAGATTGCTCACATCAAAAACCATATCGGCATCGGTATACAGTGATATCTGGAAATCCATTCCCATATAAGTAACTTCACTGCCGGCACGCTCTACCGTAACATTGACATTATTTTGTTTTGCAAAATCAGAAAAAATCTGCCCTGCTTCCGCTGCAGTATTCCTTTTTATCTCCTGCTGCAATGTGTCCATTTTCTTTTCCAGCTGATCCTGCATCCGGCTTAAGTACACCTTCGGATAGAAAAAATAAATCATCAGATGCATGGATGTTGTGATAAAAAGCAGCATAAAAAACGTATATAAAAATGTTTTAGGAAATAATTTCATTTTCTTCATATTCAATCCCCTACTCTGCGCACACCGCTGAATACAGCCTTCTTTTGCAGGCTGTTCACTTATTGATAGTTTATGGCAGCTCCAGCTTATAGCCGACGCCCTTTACCGTGATAATACAGTCGAGCTGCAGTTTTTTCCGCAGATTTTTCACATAGACATCCACAACACGGTCAAAAGGGCTTTCCTCCTCACCCCAGATCCGGTCTAAAATCTGGTCCCGGCTCACAACCTGTCCCGCATTCTCCAACAAGACTGCTAAAAGTTTGATTTCTTTCGGTGTGACTGCCGCATCTTTTCCAAGATACGTTGCCCGATACCCGGAAAAATCCACCACAGCATCTTTGTATTTCCATGTATTTTCCGTCTTATAACGTGCCCGCAAAAGTGCTTCGATCCGCTTCAAAAGTAATATCAGTGAAAACGGCTTACATATGTAGTCATCAGCAAGGTTGTCAAACGTCTGCACCTGCGTTTCCTCGTCCGTGACCGCCGTCAGCATAATCACCGGAAGTTCACTGAATGTCCGCAGTTCTTTTAACACTTCGATTCCATTTTTCTTCGGCAGCATAATGTCTAACAGCGCCAGATGTATCTCTTTGCTTTTTAAAATTTCAAGTGCCTTCTCCCCATCTTCTGCACAAAAGACCTCATATTCATTTTCTTTTAAAAACTCTGCCACGCCCTCGCGGATCGCTGTATCATCCTCTACAATTAAAATATTCATTTTATACTTTCCTTTTCCTTAATTTAGTACTTCCCTGTTAAAATGTGCTATTTTCCTATAACAATAACACTACTTTCAGTTTATTATGACCTCTAAAGATTATCAACAAAAAAAATTTTCTGATTTCATATTAATTTCACATTGGAACGTTATGATATGTCTATCAAATCAATCAGACAATAGTCTGAACAACAAAAAAACAAAGGAGATTTTCTTATTATGAAAAACAAAACATTATCTATCGCAACACTTTTACTTACAGGCGCACTTCTTTTTGCAGGATGCGGACAGACCGGAAACACCACCGGCAATACTTCTTCCACAACAGCCGGACAGGAAACGGCCACAACTGAACAGACAGACAGCACTGCACAGACTGCTTCCGACAGCACTGCTTCCACAAATGATATTTTCACGAACATGGATACTACGGATATAGATGGTAATAAAATGGATTCCTCTATTTTTGCCAAAAACAAAGTAACACTTGTAAATGTATGGAATGTCGGATGTACCCCATGTGTCAATGAAATTCCTGATCTTGATAAGATCAATAGTGAATACAAGGACAAGGGTGCTGCTGTTTACGGACTTTACGGTGATCTTGGCATGGGTATCTCAGATGACGAAATGGCTCAGATCAAAGATATTATGAGTAACGCAAATGCATCTTACACACAGCTTCGTATGGATGGAACGCTTGCCACAAATGAATCCCTTTTAAATATTATGGCATACCCTACCACTTATGTAGTCGGATCAGATGGAACCATCCTTGACACGATCGAAGGTTCTAAGGACTATGAAGGCTGGAAAGCTCTCATTGACTCTTACTTAGCAGAATAGTCACATATAGATCAGGTTTCCGGCAGTTTCCCGGACTGCCGGAACTCACGAAACGAGGCGAAACTTATATGAATATCAAAAAACGCTCTGTCACAGGCATCTTACTTTTAGCTATCGGGGTTTTATTTATTTTAAATGGAATCCATCGAAATGAGCATACCACTGTACAGAATAAGTCAAATATCATCTGTCTGGAATGCATTGGCATCGGATAATAGAAAATACATTACACGAATTTACAAGGAAAGGTTTTTCATCATGAACTGGATAAAAAAACAGCGAAAACATTTACGCTTATGGGTACAGGTTCTTTTCACCGCCCTGACAAATGGATATGTCATCGGTTTTACCGAGGGAAAAATTTACCGCGGCACAAGCAAAAAGCTCTGTGTTCCCGGCTTAAACTGCTACTCCTGCCCGGGTGCTATCGGTTCCTGTCCGATTGGATCCCTTCAGGCTGTGCTCGGCAGTAAAAATTATAAATTTTCCTTTTATGTCATTGGATTTTTAATGATCTTCGGCTCTCTCATGGGACGTTTTGTCTGCGGCTGGCTCTGCCCTTTTGGTCTTGTGCAGGATCTGCTGCATAAGATCCATTTTGTCAAAAAGATCAAAAAAGTCCCATTTGACCGCTATCTGCGCTATTTAAAATATGTCATCCTTGTTGTGTTCGTCATTGCCATGCCTTTGCTTCTTGTCGGGGAAAGCGGCTATGGAAGTCCATGGTTCTGCAAGCTGATCTGTCCGTCCGGCACACTGCTCGGCGGTATTCCGCTTGTTGCAAAAAATCCGGGACTTCAGCGTGCCATCGGCTTTTTATTTGGGTGGAAGGTCAGCATCCTTGTCATTCTTCTTATTTTATCTACAATGATATACCGCCCATTCTGCAAGTATTTATGTCCACTTGGTGCGATTTATGGTATTTTCAACCGGTTTTCACTCTACCATTACGAGATTGATGCTGCCAAATGTACGAAATGCGGACTTTGCGCAAAGAAATGTGATATGGGTGTCAAGGTTTATGAAAATCCAAACAGTGCGGAATGTATCCGCTGTGGAAAATGCAAAGATGTCTGTCCAACCGGCGCTATCCATTCAGGAATACGTCCCAAAACCGGAGTTTAATTAGCGTAGTGTCGCAGATTTTGTGGTGCTTTTATAGGTTGTGAAGGGCAGATATAAGCGTCCTCTCACAAGTCAGAATTTTATATGTTAATGAAAAAGAAAAACGGTATAAACGAAATATTATGTTTCTGTTCGCTGGACATTCCGATAAGCCTCTAAAGAGTCTTATCTCCATAGCTCACAAAGAAAATAATATTTGTTTATACCGTTTTTCTTTCATTTACGCTGTGAATGACTTGTGTGAGAACGCTTATATTTGCCTGATCAACGTTATGAAGCGAACCACAAAATCTGCAATTTACATTATGGAACTCCCGGTTATAGGATGAGTGCCTATATTGGGTTCTGCCGCTTGTAATCCGGAATGACGGGGGCGCAACTGGGATATTGCATGCTGCACAGCCAGAGACGAAAAGTCAAGGACTTTTTCATCTAATTCAAATTGTTAAGTATCAATCGGTGTTACCGTTTTCTTCAATGTTTGATGGTAATATTCATAAGCCATTTTAGTAAAATGTTCACATTCTGTTTTATAGAACTGTGTATCGGCAGTGTTAAGGCGTTCCTCATCTTCATCTGTCAGATACTCTGGTATATCCCAATATTCTGTTAATCTGGTATCATCTTTAAATTTTTCCAGAACATCATAATATGTGTCTGCCAGTAATTCATAAAGACTGGTATCATCGATGCGCTTTAGCCCACGCATGGCATAGCAAAAACATTGGAAACCCCAGTTGCAAAAAAACTGGATAAATCCTCCGTTATTTATGTCCACAAATAGCTTCCATAAGGCAGCAATTTCTTGTTCATCTTCGTCCAGTTTGTTCCAATCTCCATTTGAATTTACTAACTTTGAATTAAATTCGATAGAATAATTATGCCATAATTTTCCGTAATCATCCATACTGCTATTCTCCTTTCATACTGCCGATTTGTTTGTTCCATAAAATTCATTTTAGTCGCTTTCAAACTTGCTGGCGGCGAACAGCATTTTATGCTGTTTGCGGACGGCAAGTCC
>OIWN01000858.1_pt1 | contig 26546 bp, 23 predicted proteins | sample 1587591 | NCBI WGS metagenome assembly OIWN01 (sample SAMEA3888901, study PRJEB22519) | human gut metagenome | biome: human gut; feature: human-associated habitat; material: faeces | place: Denmark | collected 2010 | reverse complement strand
AGAACGATTGCAACTATGCTATTGTCCGATGTAGACCTCAAGTCCTACACGGATACAGCATACCATAACGAAGAGTTAAAGTCACTAACAAGATACCGATTCGATAAGGTTCGTGAAAGAGCCAAGCTGAAGCAGTCAGTGTCCAGACTGGTCACGATTCTGTTTCCAGAACTGGAGAAGCTCGTTCCCTCTCTCCATATTGCTTCGGTTTATGCGCTCCTCAGTGAATATCCCGGTGCAAAACAGATTTCAGAAATTCATCTCACCAAGCTGACAAACCTTCTTGCGACAGCATCCAAGGGTCGTTATGGCAAAGATAAGGCTATCCAGATTCGAGATGCTGCCAGAACTTCCATTGGTTCCGTTATGCCTGCTAAATTTCTGGAACTGAAGCATACCATTAAACTCATTCGGGAACTCACCTCCGAGATTGATGAAATTGAAGTTTCTATTCAGAAAATCATGGATGAACTAAATCCACCGATTCTTTCTATTCCCGGTGTCGGTATCCAGTCAGCAGCCATGATTCTTGCTGAAATCGGTGATTTTTCCAACTTTGAATCTCCTGACAAAATCCTTGCTTACGCTGGCTGCTCTCCATCTACATACCAGTCCGGAAAACTTACAAACTGTTACGCTCACATGGAGAAGCGTGGTTCTCGTTATTTGCGATATGCCCTCTACAACGCAACCAAGTACGTCTGCCACTGGAATCCCGTCTTTGCTGAATATCTTGCCAAGAAACGTGCTGAAGGAAAGCACTACAATGTTGCCTTATCCCATGCCACGAAGAAACTTGTGCGGCTAATCTATGCCTTGCAGAAATCTGGCAAAGCATATCTTGTAGCTGCCTGATTCTCTCCAGAGCCTGAGCCAAATCCAAGAACAACTTAGCTGGCGCAGCGAACCCTTGACAAACCGAAGCATTCAAATGCTATTCTGTTTCTGCGAGGGTTGGCCGGGCTTGCTTTGCTATTCTCTCCGTCGCCCTCGCTGCATTGATTATGGCATTTGAATGCTGTTTGTCAGGGGCAGCGGTCGGCAGACGGATTTTTTCATTTTGGGGCTTGACTTTTAATAGTTAGTCTCCAAAATTTTTGCAAAAATAAAAGACCCGGAACTGGGTCTTTTGGTTCAGTCTGCAATCAGCGCGCTTCTTCCTGCTTCTTCTGTTTTGCCTGTTGCTTTTTTAGTTGCCACTGGTCGAGCAGCTTGATGATGATGCTTTCCATCTGCCGGGGCGTGTAATTGCGTGGAAAGTATTTCCGCAGGGTTTCGTTTTTGATGGTCACGGTGTCCAGTTCGCTTTTCTTTTCCTCATTCATAATGTTGTAGACTGCATCATAGTCAAACTCACCCTGCTGCGCCAGCTTTTTTATCCGAATGGCTTGTGAAAGAGATGGTGCGTTCTGGGAAGCATCCATTGCTTCTAAAAAATCCTGTTGCTGTTTTTCGTCCAGATAGGACAGTTCTACCGCAGGGTTAAAAGAGATTTTTTTCTCGTCCACCATGTCGAGCAATTCAGGGACAAGGTTCGTCAGGCGCACAAAACGCTGGACTTGATTGCGACTTTCGCCTGAATCTTTTGCTACTTTTTCATCGGCTCTCAACTTCGTCCCAACTTGGGACGAAGTTAAATCTGACCTAGCACCTTGATTTTTTATTGCATCCAGCTTCATCTTGTACGCAAATGCCCGCTCGCTGGGCAGGATGTGTTCTCTCTGCAAATTGGAATCGACCATCAATATCGTGGCGGCATCATCCTCCATATTTCGCACAATGACAGGCACGGTGTCCAGATTTGCAAGCTCTGCGGCGTGTTTCCGACGATGCCCGGAGATGATCTCATAGCCGCCCTCTGGTCTGGGGCGGGCAATCAGCGGCGCAAGCACACCGAACTGCGAAATGCTTTCCACCGTCCGGGTCATGGAATCATCGTCCAGAACTTTGAACGGGTGGTTTTTGAACGGGAAAAGTTCGCTGACGGGAATCTGTTGTACCTGCTCCCGCTGTTCTTCCTGCCGGGATTCTTCGGTCGAAAAAATATCATCGAGACCTTTCAGTGCTACGTTTAAGCCGCTTTTCGGCATCCACCAACACCTCCTTCGCAAGAGATTGATAGGCTTCTGCCACCTTGCTCTTGGGGTCATACTGGAAAATGCTCTTGCCGGCGGCACTGGTTTCAGCAGCACGAACAGACCGGAGAATGGTCTGGTCGAACACCTTGATTTTACTACCGTATGCCTGACGAATCAAAGTGTCGATCTGCTTTCCATAGTTGGTGCGGCTGTCCGTCATGGTGAGCAGGATGCCCTCGATTTTCAGCTTTGGGTTGATCTGCCGATGCACCTTGTTGATGGTCTGCAAAAGCTGTTCCAGACCTTTCGCGGAAAGGTACTGTGCCTGTACGGGTATCAGAGCAGTGTCTGCCGCCGCCAGCGCGTTAATGGTCAGCATCCCAAGGGAGGGAGTGCAGTCCAACAGAATATAGTCATAGTCCTGCTTTGCACTGTCCAAGACTTGCTTCAGCATTTTTTCCCGGCTCATGGTATTGACAAGGGCAACTTCCAGCCCTGCCAGCTCAATGTTGGCCGGGATGAGGTCTACACCCTCTGCATGGTGCAGCACACCTTCACCGGGCGGAATGCACTGGTCGTTCATGGCTTTCTGCATCAGGGTAGAAAGAGTAACGGGCAGTTCGTCCGGCTTCTGCCAGCCCATACTAATGGTGAGTGAACCCTGCGGGTCAGCGTCTACAAGTAGGACCTTCTTACCCTCGGCGGCAAGACCGACACCCAAGTTTTCACAGGTTGTTGTTTTGCCAGTGCCTCCCTTTTGGTTGACAATGGCAATCGTGGTTGCTTTTTTGGAAATTTTTATCACCCCCGTTTCGCTAAATCGTGGTTGGTCTGATTCTGATAGTAAAGCTGCATGGTGGTCGTTGCGTTGTACAGAGAAGCGAGCAGGTATTGCTTCATGTTCCTGATTGGGCTGCTGTTCTCTGCAAGGCACTTCAACACAAATTTGATGTGGTCAGCGTTCAGCTTCATAAACCGACTGCGTACCACCTCGGCGGGCTTATCGTCCCCAGCAATGTGCAGCAGCTTACGGTTGGTAGCGCAGGTGTCCACCAGCAAGTCTACGATCTGGTAGATAATGTCCTCGTCATCCGGGCAGAGCCGGAGCAAAAGGTCTATCTCCAAAGACTGAGAAAAATATTCTTCCAGTTGGGTGCGTTTGCTCATCCCATCCGATTCTTCGGAATAGAAGAGATTAGTCTCACTCATTTCAGTATCATTCTCTTTAGTCTTATTACATCGTGATTTTGAAGGGTCTTGACTTGCGTTTTTGAAGCCTCCAGAATCGTGAAAATCACGATTTTGGAATATTGATTTTGACGATTCTGCCGAAAAGTTTTTCACATACACCAAACTTGGCTTTCCCTGCCCTCGGCGTTTTCGTTCAATCAAACCAAACTTTTCGAGTTCCCGGAGCAGCTTGGTCGCTTTGTTGTCTGCGCAACACAACGCCCTCTTGACATCCTCTATCGTGAAGATAATGAACACCCGGTTCTGCTCGTCCAGCCAGCCGTTTTTCACAGACAGGCTCATGCGGTCCAGCAGGATGCCGTACAGGGTTTTTGCATCGGTGGACAGACTCTGGAACCGTGGCTCCTGAAAAAGAGCCTTGGGAATGCGGTAGAACGAAAACAGTTCTCCGGCTTGTCCGTAAAAGTAGTCAAGGGTCATGTGGCTTTTTCAACGTTTTGCTCCAGCTTGTGTTCAAAAAATCAACCGCCTTTCGTTTTGTGCCTAAGCAGAGGAGCGTTTTGCCCTGCATCCCTCCTGAACATCCCTCCAATTTCCATTTTGGCGGTCCAAACCGAAAAAACAGAGTAGAGGAAAAACGCATCGAAAAATCGTGGATATTTCAAATTATTATTCGTTGAGGCGTGAATTTTACCTTTGCACAGTGGGAACCAGATATCACTAGATATCACTGGATGACACCAGATGGAAGATGCGGATAAAAACTCAAAATCCCTTGTGCTAATAACACGTGTGGGTTCGACCCCCACCACCGGCATAGTGAAAGCAGTCTGAGATGAAAATTTCAGGCTGCTTCTCTTTTTGATTTTTCCCTTGTCCATCAGGAACGCCGGGAACTGAAATGCTGCAAAACTCAGCGGCGGAGCCGGCTGTTTTAACTACTGTTTAAGACTTTGTGGTTTTCTGTTCATAAACTTCTGGTATCCTGTACATAACGAAACGAGAAAGAGGGAGCTTTATGAACGCCGAACTCACTTTCCTGCAATTCCTGCAATCCCTGCACAGCCCCATGCTGGATGGAAGCATGTGTTTTATTACCCGTCTGGGAGACTCCGGTATTCTCTGGGTGACGCTGACAGCGGTGCTGCTGGTGTTCCGTAAAACGCGGCGGGTCGGATGTGTGCTGGCAGCGGCGCTCCTCATCGACGCTGTCCTCTGCAATCTTCTTCTCAAGCCGCTGGTGGCCCGCGTCCGTCCATGCGGCATCCTTACGGAGGTACAACTGCTTATCCCGTACCCGGACGATTTCTCCTTCCCTTCGGGCCATACAGCGGCGTCCTTCACCTCGGTGACAGCCCTCTGGCTGGCCGGGAAAAAGCAGTGGGCGATGGCGGCTCTGCCGGTAGGCATTCTCATCGCATTCTCGCGGATGTACCTCTGTGTCCATTACCCGACGGATATTCTGGGTGGTGCCATTTTGGGAGCCGCCTGCGGATGGGCGGGAGCATGGCTCGTAAAGGAAGCAGAGCGCCGAATGGCCATCCTGCGGAACTGAAAAAAGAAGAAGAGACCGCCGTACAGCAGCTTGCTGTACGGCGGTCTCTTTTGTTATGGGGACCCGCTTACCTGCGGGAACATCCCGGTTTTCCGCAAAAAGCCCAAAAGACATGCAGGCGACTCAATGCATCCCCAAAATCGGCTTCAGTAAAAAGAAAAGCACCATACTTCCTACGAAGTACAGTGCTTTTTTGGTGGAGAATAGCGGGATCGAACCGCTGACCTCTTGCATGCCATGCAAGCGCTCTCCCGAACCACCTTGAAACGCACCCCCAGAAAAGCGTGTGCGAATGGGTGTGATTTAGCGTTAATACGCAAAATTCGGTTGAAAAGTGATTTTCTGTCCAACAATCAGCATAGTAGCATGAGAACAATTTAGGTACAGAATTCATTTGGCCGTATTCTACAGTCGGATTTACCTGCTGTCAAGATGTTTCATGTCATTCATGCCGCTAAAGCGAGTCAATATCCTTCTATTTCAAATTACATAGCGCAATTCGACCCCAAAAATCGAAGTTGCGCTTTTTTCATTCCTCAATAATTTTTTCACCGGAGGTTTATACAATGTTTTTATCTCATTGTTGCTTTCAGCCCTTGACACAACCGTATGACCCTTGACTACTTTTACGGACAGGCCGGAGAACTATTTTCGTTCTTCCGCATTCCAAAGGCTCTTTTTCAGGAGCAGCGGTTTCAAGATCTGTCAACCGATGCAAAAACTCCGTACGGCATCCTGCTTGACCGTATGAGCCTTTCTGTTAAAAATGAATGGTTTGACAAAAAGGTCGAAGGTCGGTGACACCGTGGGCAGCAGTTCTTCCACCACCGAGACCATGTGCGTCATCAACGACCTGAGCTACCTCGAAATGACCCTGGACGTAGACGAGCTGGACATCCTCGACATCGCGGTGGGCCAGAAAGCAGAGATCACCGCCGACGCCATCGACGACTGCACCTTTGAGGGCGTCGTCACCAGCATCTCCTCCGCCGGCACCACCACCGGCGGTACCACCACCTATCCTGTCACCATCCGCATCGACGACACCGGCAGCCTCATGCCCGGCATGAATGCCACTGCCGCCCTTGACATTCCCCCTTGCCGGCGTTATGTTATTGTTAAGGCGACAGCCGGTTTCGCCATCTTTCGCCTCATATTAAAATCGCTCTTGTTTTATAGCTGTCTGGACTTTACACAAAATTTGGGAAAGACCCATTTTTGTCTAACTTTTGGGGTTCATTTCAGTATCCGGAGTCTCTTTTTTGGCATTTTCTTCAATGTTTTTGCAATTGGAATCTATAGTTTCGATAGCTGTTTTCTTTCAACGGCATGGATAAGCTAGACCTTATTGCTTTGCAGAAACAGCGCATCACCCGAAATTTTAATTATTTTCGCTCTGATTCTGATACACTATCGTTAAGACATCGATTTCGGAGGTCCACATGGATACAAGTATTTTCCGTTATGTGCTCGAGGTAGAAAAATACAGAAACATCACCCAGGCGGCGAAGCGACTGTTTATCTCGCAACCGGCACTGACCAAACAGCTGAATAAGCTTGAAAAAGAGTTGGGCTTTTCGCCTTTTGACCGCACGCACAGCCCGATCAGCGTTACATCACAGGGCGAAATTTTTCTCGATTTTGCTCGGCGCTATGTGCAGCTCGAAAGCGAGATGATGGATAGTCTTCGACAGTTTAATCAGATTCCAGCAGAGCCTGTACTGATTGCCACAACGCATCGTGGTGGCGCCTACGCTGCTGTTCAGGCAGCACCTTTCATGATGACACATCCAGAGATACATCTCAGTTACCTGAATCGCAACTCTCAGCAGTGCGAAGAAGAGCTGGAAAGCGAATCCATCGACTTAGCCATCTATACTGAACCTGTACACTCCGAAAACATCGAGTATATGCCAGTACAGGAGGATCCGCTCGTATTTGTCATTCCACAGGAATCACCGATTCTGGAGGATCTAGATATCTCCGATAATTCACTCGAGCATCCGGTTGAAATCGACATCAGCCGTTTCCGTAATCCGTCGCTCCGATATATTCTGGCGACGCCAGGTCAGGGGCTGTATGATGCCGAAAAATCTTTTTTCAGAAAATATCACATCACACCGATTCATCCGCAGCGCATTGATTATGTTGACACACGATATCTCGTTGCCTGCAGCGGCTGTGGCATTGCCCTGTTGCCGCACACGACGATTCGTAATTCATCTACTGGTCAAAACCCGGTCTATGGCACGATAAAAGGCGATACTCTGTATCGTTATGTCATCGTCGCCCGAAAGAAGGGCCGCAACTTATCCCCTTCTGCAGAAATCGTCTGGCGCTACATGATCAGCGCATCTGCTAAAAATCGATAACATTTTGGAATCAGGTTCATAACAGAAAAAGGAGAAGCACTCGTCATTCAATTTGCAGTACAGAGCGAGTGCTTCTTTTTCTGTTTTATGGCGCTATGTCCATTCCAAATGGTTATCGTCCCATAGAAGAATCACCATTGTCACAATCTTGCACAATTACTCCCGTTTTTGTACAATACATTTATCAAATTTGCCGGCAAATAAAAGTGCTTTAAAAATTCTGTATCACTTTTTGGGAGGATTTACTGTGAATAAGTTAAAGGAAACGAAGATCCTTGGGTTCCCTCTGTGGATGTACCTTATATTCAGTATACTGATGATGGTGATGGCAGCCAATGACTGGATGCTGACCAACATGGTCGGCGCACTCGCCTTCGCGATGATCATCGGCACACTGCTCGGCTGGGTCGGTGACCATATCCCGGTCTGGAAGACCTGGTTCGGCGGCGGCATGCTCTTCTCCTGCCTCGTAGCCGGCGCGATGAACACCTTCCACCTGATCGGTGAAGGCTCGATGGAAGCCCTGAATACCTTCAACGGCTCCACCGGTTTCCTCGATCTCTACATTCTCGTCCTGATCACCGGCTCTGTGCTCTCGGTTGATCGTAAGATGCTCATCAAATCCTTCGCCGGATTCGTTCCGACGATTCTTGCAGGTATTGCAGGTGCACTCGGCCTCGCTGGTCTCGTAGGTGCCATCACTGGAGTCGGCGCAATCGAGGCGATCGCCACCTATGCAATTCCAGTCATGGGCGGTGGCAATGGTGCCGGTATCACACCGATGAGCAAGATGTGGGCTGCTGCAACCGGCGGTGATGCCTCCTCCTGGTATGCATCTGCCTTTGCAATCATTAGCATTGGCAATCTCTGCGCCGTCTTCATGTCTGCACTGCTGAACAAGCTCGGCCAGATCAAGCCATCCATGACGGGTAATGGTCGTCTCATGGTCAGTGAAGAAAATGTCAGCACGAAGTCCAGTGACGTGAAGCCGACCGCAGCCGACTACGCAACCGGTCTCGCACTCGGTGTCGTATGCTTCAATGTAGCTAACCTCTACGCAAAGCACATCTCCATCATCAACCATGCAAACCTCGGCTTCAGTATTCATACCTTCGCTTTCATGGTCATCCTGATGGCGATTCTGAATATGACGAATATCCTGCCGGAAAACGTGAAGGCCGGCGCAAGGGGCATGCAGCAATTCTTCGTAAAGTATATGTCCTTCCCACTGATGATTACCGTTGGTATCGGTACGAACCTCACAGACTACGCGAAGGTCTTCACAAACCCAGCGTATATCGTCATCATCATGGCGACTGTCATCGGTGCGATGATCGGAACCTTCATCGTCGGTAAGCTGTTCCACTTCTATCCTGTAGAAGGAATGCTGACTGCCGGACTCTGTATGGCAAACGGCGGTGGTGCCGGCGACGTACAGTGTCTCGGCGCTGCACACCGCATGGAGCTGATGTCCTATGCTCAGATTTCTTCCAGAATCGGTGGTGCCATCATGCTCGTCATCGCAAGCTTCGTCTTCGGTAAATTCCTGTAATCCTGGAGGTACAGTATGGCAAATCAGAATCCTTTGGCTACGAATCTCACGCTTGAGCAGCAGAAAAATCTGTTCGGCAATGCTTACTTAAATATGCTCTGGCACTGTCCGACCGACCCGCGTTTCCACTACTGGGTGCATCTCCCAGACTACTACTACGACGAAGAGGAGCATGAGTACTCTCTCCTCGTCATCATCCATGGAACCGGCTGTGCAATCGAAGAGTACATCAAGCAGGCGAAGGAACTCGCCGACAAATATCATATGGCTGTGCTTGCACCTATGTTCCCGGGTGGACTCATTCAGCGCGATGACTTCAACAGCTATAAGCTCCTCTCCTGCCACGGCATCCGCTATGATCTGATTCTCCTCGATATGATCGAGGATATGGCGAAGCGCTATCCAGGCGTTCACACAGATCAGTTTTTCATGTTCGGACACTCTGGTGGCGGGCAGTTCGTAAACCGCTTCCTGCTCGCTCACCCTGATCGTCTGAAGGCCTGCTCCATCGGTGCACCTGGCCGTCCGACCTTCCTGAATCCAGACGAGGACTACTTCTGGGGTATCCGTGATTTCAAGGATTACTTCGGTTATGATGTCGACCTCGAAGCCGTAAAGAAGGTACCCGTCCTCATCAGTGTCGGCGAGCTCGACAACAAGTTTATCGGCGACTCCCCGTATGGCGATAACCGCGTAGCCCGTATGAAGAGCCTGCAGAAAAATTTCCAGGAGCACGGCGTCCATACGGAGCTGACGATCCTTCCGGGCTTCGCCCATGAGGCTGGTGAAAAGGAACGAGTGCAGGCCGCGCAGAAATTCTTTATCCAGTATTTATAACTCAAACTACAGTTTTTTGAATTTCCTTTCTTTGTACCCTCTTTTTAAAAGAGGGTACATTGCGTATTTCTTGCTTTTCCTTCATACCTGCGTACTTTTAGCAGATTATGAAAGCAAGCAGAATTTCTATTCTACGGAATCAACTATTCTGCACTGGAAGCTGCCGTCCGGCGAATCCAACAGGATGTTGATTTCCTGATGAAGTATCTCCCCAAGGTGCCTGATGATGCCTATGTGAAAGTGGAGACCACGAAGATTCTCAAACAGCTTCGATCTCACTCCTTACATTGAGGGGGAGTGATGCGTCCACCTGCAAAACAGTCGGACATCGAACAAGCATTTTCAAAAGCAACGAAACAGCAAGAATTGGGGGTTGCCGTCCATGTGCCTGCAAAATCAGGCATTTGGATGATTTTCAGTGCGACCTCCAAGAAAGCAAAAAGAAAAGCACCGTACTTCAAACGAAGTACAGTGCTTTTTTGGTGGAGAATAGCGGGATCGAACCGCTGACCTCTTGCATGCCATGCAAGCGCTCTCCCAGCTGAGCTAATCCCCCATAGCTGGTGTGCCGTCCCTGACGACGTGTGTTATTATACCAGCCAAATGGAGAGTTGTCAATAACTTTTTTTATTTTTTGTGAGCGACGCTGCGGCTGGTGCTGCGTTTGTAGTAGAACAAGTACTGCTGTACGATGCCAGCCTGCTGATCATAGGAAGGAAAAGGGTCGCGGCCGCCGAATTCCTCATCAATGAGTCGCTGTATCCAGACATCAATGGGAGCCATCGCGGTACGGCCATAGCCAAAGAGGCAGACGCAGTTTGCTACCTTTTTGCCGACGCCGTCCAGCTCGAGGAGGCGGGAAAAGAGCGCGTCGTCAGGCAGCGCCGCCAGAGCACCGAGGTCGAGTGTGCCGCTGGAAGCCTGAGCGGCAGCGTTCTGGATGTAACGGGTGCGGTAGCCCAGACCACAGCCCATCAGCTGCGCCTCAGAGAGGCCGCAGAGCTGCTGCGGGGTAGGGAAGAGGAAAACTTCATCGCCTTCGGCACTGAGCGGTTCGCCGCAGCACCGGGCAAGGTGTTCCACGGCGGTGCGGATGGCCGGAATGCTCTTGCGCTGGGAGATGAGAAAGGTGATGAGCATTTCCCATGGGTCCTGATGCAGGATTCGGATGCCCTGCCCGAAATCGAGCGATTTGTCCAGATAGCTGCTCTGTCCCGCCAAGCTGCACCGCAGCGCGGCATAGTTCCGGCCCAAATCAAAGTAGTCGGCCCAGTACTCCCGATCTGAGCCATACCATGCGGCGTCGTATTGACCATCGCCCAGCGGAGTCAGATAAAGAAGTGCGCTGCCGGAAAGAAAGCGGTAGCGCCCGTCGGACAGCTTCTGTGGCCGGAAGCACTGGCCGCTTTCGATGATCTTGTCGAGGTCAAAGTCGTCCTGGATGGCGACGAGCTGATGGGTGAGGGAAACTGTATGCATGGAAAACTCCTTTTTGGAAAAATTGTGGCGATGCCCGATTCGCGGTGGAAACTGATTTCTATCCGTACCCTCCGCGGGGAGGGCGACCTAAGAAGAAAGAGCAGGTCTAACCTATGGAGCATATTTCTATCCACGCCCTCCGCGAGGAGGGCGACGGAGCGCCCCATCCGGCAGGCGCTCGAACTCAGCATTTCTATCCACGCCCTCCGCGAGGAGGGCGACGATCGAGGAACAGCTCCTTCGGGAAGTCGAAGGTATTTCTATCCACGCCCTCCGCGAGGAGGGCGACGTACGCTCGACGGCGTAGAGCTGACGGGTATGTGATTTCTATCCACGCCCTCCGCGAGGAGGGCGACCGCCCCGGCAGAATCCGGCATGGGCCTGCGGGCTGTATTTCTATCCACGCCCTCCGCGAGGAGGGCGACACGAGGTGTAAATCATGGCAGCAACACGCAGCGATTTCTATCCACGCCCTCCGCGAGGAGGGCGACCTGGGCCTTTTCGATGGCCTTTTTCCACGCCGGGAATTTCTATCCACGCCCTCCGCGAGGAGGGCGACCGGTGCAGCGGGCAGGCAGCAGGGCCAGCGGCGGATTTCTATCCACGCCCTCCGCGAGGAGGGCGACGGCTGAACGGCAAGACGCAGATCCTCCCGCTGAAATTTCTATCCACGCCCTCCGCGAGGAGGGCGACGTTGCTTTCTTTCCTGTGGCCCATCACTGTCACAATTTCTATCCACGCCCTCCGCGAGGAGGGCGACACCCGGACTTTGCCCAGATGCTCAAGCTGGGCGTATTTCTATCCACGCCCTCCGCGAGGAGGGCGACCAGAAAGGCGAGCCAATTACAATTCCGCTGAATGATTTCTATCCACGCCCTCCGCGAGGAGGGCGACTTCGGAGCTTCCGCAGCTTGCGCTTGTTGGGGCCATTTCTATCCACGCCCTCCGCGAGAAGGGCGACGTGCGGCTGTCTGTGCCAAGGATCTGTGAGGTTGATTTCTATCCACGCCCTCCGCGAGGAGGGCGACACATCAAAAAGGCGCAGGAGCCGGACAACGTGCAATTTCTATCCACGCCCTCCGCGAGGAGGGCGACTGATTTTCTGCTTCAACTCGGCATCTGCCTGCTGATTTCTATCCACGCCCTCCGCGAGGAGGGCGACTTTGTGGTGTTCAACGCGCTTTGAAAAACCGTGTTATTTCTATCCACGCCCTCCGCGAGGAGGGCGACCGGAGATCAACGCGCAGCAGTCGGGCGGTGCAAAATTTCTATCCACGCCCTCCGCGAGGAGGGCGACACCTCAAGAAAAAAGGGGTGATAATCCGTACTTTATTTCTATCCACGCCCTCCGCGAGGAGGGCGACTTCCCCCTGCTGTCCGCTTATTTGAGCGGGTGGTGGATTTCTATCCACGCCCTCCGCGAGGAGGGCGACCGAGGGCGGCGAGTACAGCCGTACAGGCGAGTGGATTTCTATCCACGCCCTGGCAGCCCGCTGTGCAGCGCTGGAAAAGCAAATTTCTATCCACGCCCTCCGCGAGGAGGGCGACCAGAGACTGCGGTGTGGTAGTTGCCCTGAGTGTGATTTCTATCCACGCCCTCCGCGAGGAGGGCGACGGCAGCAGCAGCAAGGGCAACGGCAAGGCCTGCAAATTTCTATCCACGCCCTCCGCGAGGAGGGCGACAGGGCTTGACGAGCCCTCTTTTTTTTTTTTTTTTATAAAATAATTTCTATCCACGCCCTCCGCGAGGAGGGCGACGGGAGGCCGTGCTCTACGACCTCTATTCCGAGGTATTTCTATCCACGCCCTCCGCGAGGAGGGCGACTCGCCCGATGGGCTTGCGCCTACAATCTGGCGAAATTTCTATCCACGCCCTCCGCGAGGAGGGCGACCTAGCCGACTATCTGGGGCTGCCTACCAAGGTTATTTCTATCCACGCCCTCCGCGAGGAGGGCGACCAGACGTCTATGCACTCATCCAGAGCCGTCTGGATATTTCTATCCACGCCCTCCGCGAGGAGGGCGACGCGGCCCGGCATTTCCCCCTGCTGCACACCAAAATTTCTATCCACGCCCTCCGCGAGGAGGGCGACGCAATTTGACAACTATTCGCAGTAGACTTTTTTCAATTTCTATCCACGCCCTCCGCGAGGAGGGCGACAGCAAAAACAGAGACAAAATCTCTATTTTCTTATAAATTATACAACATTCTGCACGAATTTAGAAGAGCCTTGATTTACAACGGGTCAAAGAACTATCCAAATCATGCAAAATGACACAAAAATCCGGTGCGAAGGTGCCGGAAAAATGCTGAGAACTCACCCTTCGCACCGGGGCGCAAAACTCAGAACAACAGCAGGCCGTCCTGCTCGAAGGGCGGATGAACGCCAATATGCTCCACCTTGCTCTTATAGTTGTTGCCCAGCTGGTAGAAGCGCAGGCTGTCCAGCGCGGGGTCGATGAGGGCCGTCAGCTCCGCCTTGAGAACGGCATACTGCGCGGCATCCAGCAGACACTCGAACACGGAGTTCTGCACCCGCTGGCCGTGGTCCACACAGCGCTTGGCGACTTTGCGCAGACGTTTGTGCCCGGCAGGAGTTTCGGTATTGACGTCGTAGGTGATAAGGACCAGCATACGCATCCCTCACTTCCAGAAAAATGGCGGGTAAAGCTCCATATCGCCCCGCAGGGTGCGGGCCAGAAGCAGAGCCTGCACATAAGGCACGAGGCCCCACGGAAGCTTTTCGTTCAGGAACGGGTGGGTGATGGTCTCCTGCTTGCGGGTCTGCCACCCGCCCAGAAAGGCGCGGCGGCCCTCATCGGTGAGAAGGACAGCTCCGTTCTCCTGCTTCTGGAAATGCTTCGGCGTCATGATTTTCTGGTTGATGCAGGAGAGCACAAAACGGTCGGCGTAAACAGTGCGCAGCTCTTCCATGAGGTCGAGGGCGAGGCTCCTGCGCCCGGGCCGGGCGCGGTGGAGAAAGCCGACGTAGGGGTCGAGGCCCACACTCTGAAGAGCCGCCGTGCAGTCGGAGGCCAGAAGCGAATAAGCGAAGGAGAGCAGGGCATTGGTGCTGTCCAGCGGCGGGCGGCGGCTCCGGCCTGAGAAAGAAAAATCATCGTGCTGCTGCAGGATGAGCGAATCAAAGCAGTCGAAATACCGCTGTGCCGCCTCGCCCTCCAGACCGCGAAGCTGGTCGAGGTCGTCGCACTGCTCGATGAGGGGCAGCGCTGCCGCCAGCTGAGCGCTGGTGCGCTTGAGCTGTTCCACCGGCACCCGCTGGGGGTGGTCGCGGGTGGCCCGTTCCAGCACCCAGCGGGCGTTATAGACTTTGCCCAGGATGAAATTGCGCGCATAGAGACAGCTCTCTGCCTCGCTGTCTGCGATGCGGTACTGGGTCTGCCGCAGCAGGACGTTGCCCCGCTCTTCGCCTACAGCCCGGGCCAGAAAGCGGCCCTGCGGGCTGAAAAAGCTCAAATCGACCCCGAGGCGGGCGCATTTGCCCATCAGGGCAGGGCTTGCGCCGGGATAGCTGAAGCAGACGATGCCTTCCAGCGTGTGGAGCGGGACCCGGCCAATTTCAGCCTTGTTGCAGAGCAGGACGATGTTCTCCCCCTCGAGGGAAAGGTAGGCGTCCTTGTTGAGGACGTAGAGCGTGTTCAAAAACTTTCTCATGGCGCGGCCTCCTGCATCTCGTCCAGATGGGCGCGGAGATAGGCTTTTGGGTCGGCACGCTGATACAGCACGGGGAGGCAGAGCTCTTTGAGGGAGCAGGCGCTGCAGTGGGTGCCGGGCTTCGATTTGGGGGTATAGCCCCGGGCAAAATAGGCGTGCATCTCGTCGGCCATCTTCTGGGTGGCCTGGCGGAGTTCTTCGGTCAGCGGCACGACCTCCCGCCGCCGCGTTTCCTCGTAGAAGAGCGCACCCTCCGGGATGCTGCACACCAGCATCTCTTCCAGCGCCATGGCCTGTGCGCAGAGCTGCAGCCGGTCAGCGTCGCTGGCCTTGGCGCGGCCATGCTTGTACTCGACAGGCATGGGCTTCCAGAGTCCTTCCGCGTTTTGCAGGGGGATGCCCTCCGGGTCGGCCCGGAACTCGACGACATCGCAGTTTCCGCTCAGGCCCAGCCGACGGCTGACCACCTGCATCCCTCGGGTGATGAGTAGGCCGCCGCGCCGTTCGGTCTGGTTTGCGTCATGGCAGCGGGCGTGGTCGAGCTGGCCTTCGACGGTGCGGCGGTTCTCCGCCCACTGCTGTTCCAGATGGATGAGCGCCCACTGGCGGCGGCAGAAGCAGAAGTGCTGGATGCCCGACAGGGGCAGCCAGTCGTCCGGGCCGGCCATCAGGACAGCCTCTCGCAGGTGACTCCTTCCGGCAGAGTGTCTGCCACCGTGACGGTGTAGTCGCGGTAGCTGCGGGCGGCGTCCACATCGGGCTTGCGCTGGACGGTGACGGAGTCGAAGAGCTTATAGGCCGGGGCATTGCCCAGCTCAGAATCGTGCTTGAACACGATGAGCTCCCGCACGGCCATCTTGCCCCGGGCGGCGCTGTGGTCGTTCTCGAACATATTCAGGATGGCAGTCCACAGAAGTTTCAAATCATCCTCGGAGAAGCCGGTGGTCTTCCGGGCGAGGTTGGCCGAGACATAGCCCTCGGCGCGGTAGAGGGCGTAAGGCACGATGTGCTTGCGGCCCATCTCGGTACCCTTCTTCTCGGCATCGGCCTCGGTGGTGATGGCCACGCGGGTGATGGTGACTTCCTGCGGGACGATGGGGTCCACCGACCGGGCAAAGCTCAGCTGGACGGGGCCACGCACCTGACCGCAGTTCAGCGCACCCTTGACGAAGGTGGTCATGACGGCACCGAAGGTGCGGATGTCGAAGTAGTTCTCACACATATAGTCCCGCAGCTTGGCATCGATGTCGGGGTCGGCCTTTTTGGCGGCTTTCAGGTCGGGGTCGATGCCCAGAGTTTTGATGGCCTCGGCGTCGCTGCGGTTGAGAGGAACGCCGTCCTTGATGTAGATGCGGTAGCCTTTTTCGTCCTCTTTCAGGGTCTCGACATAGTTGCGGATCTTCCGCTTGAGGCAGACGTCGGTCACCAGACCGTAGCCCGTCTCGGGGTCGATACGGGGCATGTTGCCTGCGTCGGGGTCGCCGTTGGGGTTGCCGTTCTCGACGTCGAACAGGATGACGAAATCATAGCGGTTCTTGATGGGCTCAGACATGGTTTATTCCTCCTCATTCTTTTTGGTAAAGCGTTCTTGAGTTTGATGGTAGTAACCAATCTCAAAGGCACCCTGCTCCGGCAGGCTGAGCCGTGCCGGGAAGCCCGTCTCGGGCAGCTGGGCCATCAGCTCGGTGAGCTGTTTGCTGAAATGCACCTCGTTGGGGGTGCTCATCTTCTGCAGATGCTTCTGAGCCAGCTTGACCAGCGTGGGAAAGGCCGTTGCCGGGGTGGCACAGGCCGAGTTGAAGTACCGGTCTTTGATGGTGGCGTTGATGCCGGGATTGGCGACACTCTGGATCGTCTCCAGCACAGAGAAGAGACGCCCCAGAACATAGGGGACATGGCTGCTTTCGTTCAGGCTCACGGTAAATACCTCCTTGTTGAGCTCGGTGGGGTAGTTGCGGAGATAATAGGCTTTCAGGATGGCGGCGCGGCCCCGGGTGACTTCCCGTTCGGCTCGGATGCGGAGGGTCACGCCGTTGAGCAGGGTGGCGGGATAGGGTCCGCCGGTGAGGATGGCCCGGAGCAGGTCGCCCACCAGCTGGGGTGAAGGATTTTTGTCCCGGGATTTCTGGTTGACCGTCTCCTGCGCCAGCGCCCAGACCGACAGGTTTTCCCGCTTGTCGAAGGCGGGGCGGGTGATGCTGAGCCGGTCGGCGTGGTCCTGCAGATTTTTGGCAAACTGTCCGAAACTGCTGCGCAGGAAGAACCGGACGGAGAGCCGGGCTGCGTTGGGCGAGATGCCCAGCACATAGAAGTTCTGGTTCGGGTCCAGCTTGTCGTCGAGGAAGGAGACGGGGCGTCCCTGAGAAAGGGCTTTCAGTGCGGCTGCAAGGTCGCTTTCCGAGACGCCGCGCGCCTCGGAACCGCCGCAGAAAAACATCAGCATGGCGTTTGAGTAGGCGGGGGCGGCGTTTTCGGCCCAGCAGACGATGGTGGTGTCGCCGATGCGCTGGCAGCAGTTCCGGTCAGCCAGCAGCAGATTGAGGGCCGTGGTGTAGGCGAAAGCCGCGTACTCGCTGACGGGGGCGTTGGCACCCTGCTCATGGCCATAGGAGCAGAAAGCGGGTGCGTTGAAAGAGACCAGTGCCGCACCGGCGGCCTGTGCGCCCATCACACCCTTGATGGCGGGGTGGATGCGGGCGATGCCGGCCTCTTTGCCGGTGATGAGGCAGCGGGCCGTCTCGGCGTCGGCATCGGAGGTGTCAAAGGCGGACTGCCAGGCGGCCCGGATGTCCTTATCGGTGGTGGCCAGCCAGTGGGCGCCGTCGGGGGATTCGTAGCCGAACACAATGTTCGCGTTGTTGTTCAGGGCGGCCCACTGCCCTGCCAGCAGCGGGTGGGTGGGGGCTGTATCCGGCTTCCAGCTGTCAAAAAAGGCAAGGATGGCTTTGGCGGCAGGGGAGTCCACGCCGTCGAGAGCCTTGTGGTGGAGAGCGGCGCAAGCCTCGAAGCACTGGCGGGAACGCTCGGGCTTGCCCTTTTCGTCTGCGCCCAGCAGATAGGACGTATTGTCGCACAAAAAGTTTGCGGCGACGCCGGAGGCGCGTTTGACCCGGTGGGGGACAGGAAGCTCACGGGGGGCGATGACGGTCTTTTTGCCCTTGGGGACTTCCTGCCGCAGGTCGTTGAGGGCGAGGAGCTGGCCGTCGGGGCTGAGGCGCAGTTCATAGCTGACTTTGAAGCGGCTGTCCCAGCCGGGGGCCTCCACCTTGCCCTGCTTCAAGAGCTGTTCATAATAGGCGGTGAGTGCTTGGAGTATCATGTAAACACCTCCACGTCCCGGCATTCCATCACGCCGTCCACCAGTTTTGCACGGAAGAACTGGCTGCGGATGTTGGCCGAATCAGAGTAATCGAGGCTGTGGAGCATGAAGCCAAGGTCCTGCGTGACCTTCAGCGCCGGAATGCTGCCGCCCGGCCATTCCCGGAAGTTGGCCGGGAACTCCCGACACCCGAAACAGGGCTGGTGATAGCACTGACCCTTGCGCAGGCGTCGGCGCAGGATGTCCTGGAACTTGCCGGGATTGTCGCTGGGGGCGGCCCTGTCCGTCAAATCAAAGTGACACTCGATGACGTAGTGGACGTCCTGCAGGACCATCGCGGCCCGCTGCTGGATGTCCTCCGAGGTGTAGAGCACCGGCGGCGTGCCGCCTTTGGCCGCACTGAGGGCGGCGGAGGACAGCAGGGTGGACTTGACCTCGTTGCGCCGGATGTTGGTGAACCGGATGGGCCGCTGGGTGTATTCCTCGGTGGACGCTTCATCCTCGGGGTCAAGGCCGAAGGGCTTGAGCAGATAGATGCGGTCAACCGTATAACGCAGCCCGGGGTGCCAGTAGATGGCTTCCACAAGGCCCCGCGCAGCGGATGGAGTGATCATGTCGTAGCTCACACGCTCGGTCTTCATTTCCGGACGAGTGAAACAGGCATAGTCGCCCCATACTTCAATGAGCATGGACATCAGCATCGCCTCCTTTCTAGGTGAAGTTGAATTTTCAGATTAAGATGAATGTTAGCCATTGCAACCACCTCTTTCTTTTAGAAGTAAAGGCCGATGCCCGTCTCCACATCCATGGCAAGGCCGGTCTTTTCGCTGTAGCAGCTGGTGTCGGTGAGGATGGCGGAACCATCGGGCCGCAGTTCCAGCGCCCCGGCGGCGTCAAGCTTGTCGAACTGGTCCTTATAACAGGAGACACTGTAAACGCCCAGCTTCCGCAGCAGCGTTCGGGTAACATGACCGCTGCGCAGCTGTTCACAGAGGGCTGCGCCCTCGCCGACGGGCAGATAGACTGTGCGGGCAGCGTTCTCGATGAGGCGGAATTCCTCCGCTACCTGTGCAAAGGGAAACTGGCAGCCCCGGATGCCCCGGAGAAAGGCATCCAGAATGCCGTGCTTGTCCACGGCGTCGGGGCCGCGCAGGTCGGAAAGCTCGTTGAAGTAGAGCTGAATGGCCCGGGGCGTGTCCAGTGTGTCCTGATGCCGGGCGGTGTAGTCCAGCGCGCTGACGTTCTGCCTGAGCATCTGGGGTGTGGAACACTCGTCCAGCCGGAACCGGTAGACGATGCTTTCCTCTGCGCCCCGCCGTCCCTCGCGGTTGCAGCGCCCGGCAGTCTGTAAGAGCGAGTCAAGACCGCACTGCTCGCGGTAAGCGACGGGAAAATCCACGTCCACGCCCGCTTCGATGAGAGAGGTGGACACCACCCGGCAGGGCAGACCCTCTTTCAGCCGCTGGCGGATGTCGTCCAGCTGACGGCGGCGGTCGGCGGCACAGAGCAGGGTGGTCAGGCAGTAGCTGCCCTCGGCGGGCAGAGCAGCGTAGAGCTGCTGGGCCGTCTTGCGGCGGTTGACCACGCAGAGCACCTGCGGGTGATCTGCCAGCCGGGCGGCGAACTCCTCCTGCGGCAGGGTGCCGAGGTCTTGCAGTGTGGTGCGCCGGAGCACTTCGTAGAGGCGGGCCGCGTCGGGCGTGATCTCCTGCGGGTGGAGTTCCGGCGCAAAGCGCCGGAACAGCGGCTCAAGGGCAGGCTGGGTGGCCGTGCAGAGGACGGCCGTGGAGTGGTAATGCTGGATGAGCTGGGCGATGGCACTGACGCAGGGGGCAAGGTAGTCGCCCGGGAGGGTCTGCGCCTCGTCGAAGATGATGACGCTGTCGGCGATGTTGTGGAGCTTGCGGCAGCGGCTGCTGCGGTTGGCGTAGAGCGACTCGAAGAACTGCACCGCCGTCGTCACCACGATGGGGGCGTCCCAGTTTTCGCTGGCCAGCATCTGGCGGTACTGGGCGGGTTTCAAATCGTCCTGCTCGACAGTCTTGTACTCGGCGTTGGAGAAGTCGGCCAGAACATTTTCTGCGCCCAGCAGGCCCGAGAAGACGGCGGCGGTCTGGTCGATGATGGACATATAAGGGATGACATAGATGACCCGCTTCATCTTCTGGGCGGCGGCGTGCTCCAGCGCAAAGGCGAGGGAGGCGAAGGTCTTGCCGCCGCCGGTGGGTACGGTGAGGGTGTAGAGCCCCTGCGGGCCGTGCGCGCCTTTCTCGAGGCAGGCGCGGAGGACGGTGTTGCGCTGGACGCTGACGGGCGAGGGAGACTCGGCCCTGAGATAGCGCTGCGCCTGTGCCGAGACGATGTCCCGCAGCGCGGCGATGTCCGTGCCGCTGCCCCGGGGTGCGGCCTTGCCGTCCATGAAGGTCTCGGTGTCGATGAAGTCGGCGTCCACGAGGCAGGAGTAGAGCATCCGGGTAAAGAACGCGAGGCTCAGCGGGTCGGCGCAGGCCCACGCGGGCGGCGTCGAGGCGGGGAGCGTTACTTCCTGCCAGCCGTCGTAGGGGGCTACCGGCTTCTTGCTCCGGCCAAACAGGGTGGCGTCGCCCGGGTCATCGGCGGGGCTTCCGCCGTCGGGCAGGCCGCTGTGGTGTCCGGCCACCGCAAAGGCGGTGTGGGGATGTTGGCGAACCCAGGCCTCCTGCGCCCCGGCGGTGGAGTGGTCCACCTTGGGGCCGCCTTTGAGCCGCAGCTGGAAGGCGTCGCTGTACTTCCCGACGTCGTGGAGCCACGCGGCAAATTCGGCCTCACTCTGCGCTCCGAAGGGGGCTGCGAAGGAACCGGCCAGTCTGGCAGTGCCGGCGAGATGGTCGTAGACGGTCTGGGTGCGGGTGCCGTCCTCGCTGATGTGGGCAAGACGTGTGGAGTGCTCCATAAAATGACCTCCTGACTCTGGTTTGCAATAAGGATACGCTTTTCAAAAAGCGGCTGTCAACAAAACGCGCTTTTCGACGAAGAATTCTGGGACTTTGCACAAAAAGCAGACGGAAAAATCTGCAATGTGCCAAAGAAGAAAGAAACGAGGTTTTTCTTGTTTTTATGATAATGCAAATGCTGTCCAATAAACTGGACTTTTTCTGATTTTTCAGGCAAAAATGAAAAGAGAGCTGCGTTTTCAGTACTGCGGGAGGAAGATTGCCCATCGGCAGAGAAAAAATGAAGATGTTGTGTACAACAACACCGCATTAAGATGGAATTAAGGCAGGGTTAAGAAAACTGCAAGAAAAGTGCCGAGTTATTCCATCTTGGAATGAACTTTCGGGAAAATCAAGGCGAATATCCCCCTTTTCATTTGCTGAAATCTGTTGTATTATGAATAACAGATATGGAATCTGAGAAAAAAGCGCCGCGATGAAGCGCAAACAGGAATGATAAGAAAAATAAAGGGCAATAGGGGGAGAGCTACGATGGACGAAAAAGATTACGAGCTGCTGCACGCGCTGGACGAGACGCGCAACATCACCCACGCAGCGGACAAACTGTACATGACCCAGTCGGCACTGTCCAAGCGCATCAAGGCGCTGGAACAGGAGCTGGGGGTGGAGATCGTCCTGCGCTCACGGCAGGGCATCCGCTTCACGCCGGCAGGTGAACAGGTGCTGCTCCACAGCGCCGCCGCCGCCCGCGAGATGGAAAAGATGCGCCGCCAGCTGGCCTCCATCCAGGGCGAAGCCTGCGGCACCCTGCGGGCCGGCATCTCGGTGAACTTCTCCTACTACCGTCTGCCCGAGGTGCTGACGGAATACCACAAAGCCTACCCGAAGGTACGCCTCGACATCGCCACCGGCCACAGCCGGAACATCTACCAGCAGATGCTGGACTCTTCGCTGGACGTGGCAGTGCTGCGGGGCGAGTATCCGTGGGACGGCACCCAGTTCCTGCTCTCGCAGGAGAATATCTGCCTGATCTGCAGCGAGGAGAACAAGGACAGACCCATCTCCGATTACCTTTATATCGACCACAGCAGCGACGCCACCATCAGCGCCCAGATGGCCCGCTGGCGCTACGAGAACGGCGTGACCAACGATGCGGGCAATTTTGTGGTGGACAACATCATGGTCTGCCGTGAGATGGTGGAGCGGGGCCTCGGCTGGGCGCTGATGCCGGAAGTGGCGCTGGATAACTTCAAGGGCTATGTCAAGCCCTGCACCTTCGAGAACGGCGAGCCCTTCGTCCGGCGCACCTATATTTTCTGCCAGAGAGACGCTGCTGCCCTGCCGCAGGTGCAGCTCTTTATGGACATGCTCAAAAAGCACCGCTGAGAGGAGAAAAACATGGAAACGACTGTTTCGCTGGTCCAGATGCTGGATGCACGGGAGCGCCGGGTGCAGCATCAGCAGGAGCTGCTGGCCCGGTACCACAAGCCTCTCATCTGCTTTACCATGAATATCTGCGGCCCGGTAAAGGATTCGCCCCTCATCCGGCGGGGCTTTGCGCGGGGGCGTCAGCTGCTGCGCCAGCAGTTTCTGCGGGCAAAGCTGACGCCGCTGTATCAGGACGCCGTCCGGGAAGTGACCGGCTGCGAGGCGTTCTATGTGCTGGACGCCGACCCGCTGACCATCAAGAAATTCACCACCGACATCGAGGACGCCATCCCGCTGGGGCGGCTGTTCGACATGGACGTCATCCGCCCGGACGGCCTCAAAGTGGACAGAGAAGAGCTAAACCTCGAAGGCCGCCGCTGTCTTATCTGCGGCGGGCCTGCTAAGGTGTGCAGCAGCCGCCGCATCCATACCGTGGCCGAACTGCAGGAAAAGACGACGGAGATCCTGACCGAGGCCCGGGACGCGCAGGACATTGCCGACGCGGCCCGTCTGGCCGTCCGCGCCCTGCTCTACGAAGTGACCACCACCCCGAAGCCCGGCCTTGTGGACCGGCGCAACAGCGGAAGCCATAAGGACATGGACGTCTTCACCTTCATGGACAGCGCCGCGGCGCTCTACCCCTATTTTGAAGCCTGCGCCCGGACGGGCCGCGAGACGGCGGAACAGCCCGCGCCCGAGACGTTCGCGGCCCTGCGGCCTCTGGGTTGTGAGGCCGAGGGCGAGATGCTGGACGCCACCGGCGGCGTCAACACCCACAAGGGCGCGGTCTTTTCGGTGGGCATCGTCTGCGCGGCGCTGGGACGCCTCGACCGCTCCCTCTGGGCCGACGCTGCCCGGGTGCTGGCGGAAGTATCCGCCATGACGGCGGGCCTGACCGAGAAGGATTTTGCAGGCGTCACCGCCGAGAACGCCGCCACCGCGGGCCAGAAGCTTTATATTCAGTACGGTATCACTGGTGTGCGCGGGCAGGTGGAAGCCGGACTTCCCACGGTGCTGAATGTCGGTCTGCCGGTGCTGGAAGCCGGCCTTGCCAGGGGTTACGACTTCGACCGCGTCGGCGGCGGCGCACTGCTGGCCATCCTGGCCAACAGCACCGATACCAACATCATTGCCCGCTCGAGCCGGGAGCGTCAGCTGGCCCTCACCGAAGAGCTGAAAGCCCTTCTGGCCCAGACACCTTACCCGGACAAAGATGCCCTTGCGGCACTGGATGACCGGTTCATTGCGGAAAATCTCTCGCCCGGCGGCAGTGCCGACCTGCTGGCGCTGACCTGGCTGCTCCATTTTGTTACTACTGAGGGGAATATCAATGAGTGAATATACCATTTCGCAGGTCTATCCGACCGATAAAACCGTTCTGGCCCAAATCGACACACTGCTGGGTCAGGAGGGCATCCGCCGCGACGGCAATCTGGACTACATCTGCGCCATGTTCGACGAGGAATACAACGTCATCGGCACCGGCAGCTGCTTCGGCAACACCCTGCGGTGCTTCGCCGTCAGCAGCGCCCATCAGGGCGAGGGTCTGCTGAACCAGATCATCACCCATCTCATCGAGGTGCAGTGCGCGCGGGGGAATATGCACCTGTTTCTCTACACCAAGGTAAAAAGCTCCAGGTTTTTCGGCGACCTCGGCTTCTACGAGATCGCCCGGGTGGAGGATACCCTTGTCTTCATGGAGAATCGCCGCGACGGCTTCGGGGCCTATCTGCGCGATCTGGAAAAGACCAAGGCCGAGGGCAAAAGTGCGGCCCTCGTCATGAACGCGAACCCTTTTACCCTCGGTCATCAGTATCTTGTGGAAAAAGCCGCTGCCGCCTGCGACACGCTCCACCTGTTCGTGGTCAGTGAGGACGCCAGCCTCGTGCCTTTCGCCGTGCGCAGGAAGCTGGTGGAGGCGGGCGTGGCCCATCTGCCCAACGTCGTGCTCCACGACAGCGGCCCCTACATCATCTCGAATGCCACCTTCCCCAGCTACTTCCTGAAGGATGAGGCAGCTGTCATCGACGGCCACGCCCGGCTGGACCTCGCCGTCTTTACGAAAATCGCGGCGGCGCTGAACATCACTGCCCGCTATGTGGGCGAGGAGCCTGCCAGTCAGGTGACGGGGCTTTACAACCAGATCATGTGCGAGCAGCTGCCCAAAGCGGGCATTGAGTGTGTCGTTGTACCCCGCAAAGAAGCAAACGGCAAGGCCATCAGTGCTTCCACCGTCCGCCAGTGCCTGCAGAGCGGCGACTGGGATACCCTCGAAACGCTGCTGCCCAGGACCAGCCTCGACTATTTCCGCAGCCCGGAGGCAGAGCCGGTGCTGGCACGCATCCGCAATGCGGGCAATGTCGTGCATTACTGAGAAGAACTTCCTCTCTCTCTTTGTGGTCATGACAACGAAAAGCGCAAACCAAAAAAGCAGACGCTGCACGAAGCGTCTGCTTTTTCTGTATCATTCAGTTTGTGGTCTGGGCGGCAGACTGTATCATCTTCCAGACAGACTCGACGCTCTGGCGTATCTGAGCCAGCGTGGCGATGTCCTCGTCACTCATCCGGGAAGCCGGGGGAGAGAGCACCGTCTTGGCAGAAGTCACCGTGCCGGTGAGCTGGATGTGGACGTTGTGGTCCGGGATGGTCAGCAGCACATGGATGGGCGTGGTCTTCGAGAAGAGAGCGTCCGTCGAAAAGCCGAGCACGAGGGTCGTGCCGTCGGCTGCGGCGGGGAACTGATAGTAGCGGTAGCCGTCTCGCGCGGCGGAAGGAGAGACTTTTTTCAGCCCCTTGAGCGAGAGGGTGAAGCCGGAAAGCTCCTGCAGCTCGACCTTGTTCGTCTCGACGCCCAGCACGGCGGCAGCCTGCGTCTGGGAGATGTAGTCTCCGAGGCTCCACTCGGGCAGAAGAACGCTTGCGAGGGAGAGTTTATCGGTGACAGCCTGACGCAGAACAGTGTAGAGCTGCCCGATGTCGAAAAGCGTCTCTTCCGAGTCGATATAGACCCGGGTGAAGGGAGACGTCTTGACGGAGTCGTCTTCGTTGAGCTGGTAGAAGGAAAGCTGCAGCTTTCCGGGCGCATACTGCCCACTGACGCTTCCGCTGGAAGCGTTCACCCGCTCGAGGATGTTCAGCAGCGGCGGCTTATCCGGGCTGTTGGGCGCTATCTCATACCGGAATGTGAAGGATGCACCGGTTTGCAGAGCCGAGATTTTGCTGTGCAGCTGGAAAAAGACCACGCCCACAGCGGCCGCTACGGCCACCAGCACGACCGCTAAAGCAACAAAAAGCGGATTGACACGTTTTTTTGGAGATGCCATCTGCAAGACCTCCTGTCATAGACTCTATGGTTATAGCATACGAGCAGGCAGACGAAATGTCAAGCCGGAACTTGACGTTATCAGACGGTCAGCGTATACTGTCTGATACAGCTTATATAAGGTAAAGGGAGGAAGAGATGAAAATAGCGATACTTGGCACCAGCGGCAGCGGAAAATCCACGCTGGCAAAGCGCCTGGGGGAGAGATATGGCCTGCCGGTGCTCTATATGGATACCGTGCATTTCCTGCCCGGCTGGGTGGAGCGGCCCTTCGCCGAGGAAGAAGCCATGGTCCGGCAGTTTCTCGACGAGAACGCAGGCGGCTGGGTCATCGACGGCAATTATACAAAGACCTGCTATGCCCGTCGGCTGGAAGAAGCGGATAAAATCATCGTGCTCTGGTTTTCACCGCTGGTCTGCCTTTGGCGGGCGGTACGGCGCTGGCAGCAGAACAAAGGCCGTGTGAGGGAGTCGTCTGCGCCCGGGTGTGAAGAGAAGATAGATTCCGAATTCGTCCGCTGGATCCTCCACGATGGGCGTACCGCCAAAAAGCGGGCGAAGATGGAGAGAATCGGGGAAAAGTATCCCGAAAAGTATGTGATGATACGAAACCAGCGGGAGCTGGACAAGTTTTTGGAGAGGCGAGGGTGACTTATAAGATCAGCGGCTTCGCGCGCTGGCAGCGCGGGGTCAGAGCGCTTTTTCGCTGGGCTAAGTTCTCTTTTGCGTGCCAAAAGAGAACCAGAAAAGCACCAGCGATTTCGACGCGCTGGATCCACGAGAAAGGGGCTGCTCGCCCCTTTCA
>OIWN01000831.1_pt1 | contig 26947 bp, 18 predicted proteins | sample 1587591 | NCBI WGS metagenome assembly OIWN01 (sample SAMEA3888901, study PRJEB22519) | human gut metagenome | biome: human gut; feature: human-associated habitat; material: faeces | place: Denmark | collected 2010 | reverse complement strand
CTTTCAAACTCTCTGCATCTTTCTTTGCCTCTGCCTTCATCCGCTCGTTCCACAGGATTCTCTTAATTTCCTGCTGTGCCTCCCTGGAAATGCCCGGCTCTGCATAATAGGTTTCTCTCTTTCGTGCCGGATTTTCTTCCGTGGTACTTCTGGCAATGTTGAGTTCCCGTGGGGCATCAATGAGCAGCCTTGCGTGATTTCCCGAACCACCTACATAGACCACACGGATGTTATCACCAATGTTTACATATTGCCCCTGTTTCAATGAAAGTTTCAGCATTTTGTTACCTCCATGTATGTATTCCATACCCTGTTTCCTCGGGTATGTCCTGCGCATTTTCTTACGCATCTGCATTTTTATAAAATGCTTCTTTTCTTTTTATTTCAAAAATGCGACAATGTTTTATAGAATGTTGCATTTTATATCACAAAAGCACTTTATTTTTGGCTTGAAAGGAATAATTTTTATGGGAACAACACAACCGATCCGAAACCGACAGGAACTGCAGAATTTCAGTTCATACTACAAGCAGGTAAAACCGCATCTGCGAAATTATACTTTAGTTGTATTGGGATTAAACACTGCACTGAGAATCAGCGATCTATTAAATCTTCGCTGGAGAAGTGTCTATGATTTTAAAAAGAACTGTTTTCGGGATCATCTTTTGGTATGGGAACATAAAACAGGAAAAAGAAATTATATTGCGATAAACCAGAACGCGAAAAATGCCCTGTATCTATATTTTATGGAAAGAACCCCCGATCCGGAGGAATATGTTTTCTCCAAACGGACAAACCCTTATAAACCGCTCAGCCGTTCACAGGCTTACCGCATTATTAAAGAAGATGCCTCACATACAACCAGTGAGGAGGCAATCAGCTGTCATTCTCTCCGGAAAACCTTTGGCTATTATGCATGGAAGGAAGGCGTCCAGCCAGCACTTTTAATGAATGTTTTTAACCATTCTTCGTTTCATATCACGAAACGTTACCTTGGAATTGAACAAGACGAAAAGGATCTTGTCTATCTGAATATTAATCTGTAAAACGTTCGGGGAATGCTTTGTTGCGATACCATGTACAAAGCGTTCAACAAAGCGTTCTCTTTCATAAAATGTTTGACTTTAATCATAAAATGCGTTATTCTGTTTTCAATAAATATCTATATTCCAAATCTGATGCCAGGCCGTTGTTACCAAAAAGGCAGCACGTAGCAATCATGGGGAGCATTTCGCTCATATATCACAATTGGAATTAAAATTTCATAAACGTGTCATAGCAGAACTGTTTCTTATTATTTCATATTGTAAAAACAGACGTTTATGATATATACTAAAAGAAAGGCAGGATACCACATGGAGAAATCTGACATTCTGACAGCTTCACTGCCAGATGCCAACGATGAAACAGCCGATCACAGCACCATTTTTGATGATGTTTTCCGAACAATTGCTCAGAAAATGCCACAGCTTCTGATTCCTCTGATCAATGAAGTATTCCACACTTCTTACAGTGAAGAAGAACATTTTGAACAGCTGCGGAACGAACATTATGAAAAATATGGCACTGTGATTACAGATTCTATTATCCGGATTGGCAATCACATTTATCATCTGGAATGCCAGTCCTCGAAAGACAAAACGATGGTTATACGAATGTTCGAGTATGATATTTCGATTGCGATTGAGCACGCTTCTTATGAAAATGACGAAATCTGGGAAATTGAATTTCCACAGTCCTGCGTTCTCTATATCCGTAACCACCGCGATCTCCCGGACTATCACGAAGCGGTCGTGAAGTTTGCGGATGGACAAAAAGTGCGCTACCGTGTTCCAATTTTACAGGCAAAAAAGTATACCGTTGACCGCATTTTTGAGAAACGGCTACTGATTTTGCTACCGTATCATATTTTACGGTATGAGCACTTTTTGAAGCACAACGGGACGGATACCAGAAAGTTACAACAATTGTTAGCTGATTTCCGTGAAATTAACCGAAGACTTGAAGAAACAGCTGAAAAAGAAAATAAATCACATCTTTATATGGATATGATTGTTCTGATTGAACAGATTGCAGATTATATCATTCCAAAAAACAATACCATTAAGAAAGGATTGGGTGATGTTATGGGTGGCAAGATTTTAAAATTACGGTCGGAGGAATTGCTGGAACTAGGCGAAGCTCGTGGCGAAGCCCGTGGGGAAGCTCGTGGAAAAGCAAAAGGCAGACTTGAAGGCAAACGCGAAGAAAGACTCGATGCAATTCAAAATATGATGGATCTTGGATTGACAAAAGAACAAATTTTAAGAAAATATTCTCTGGAGGAATATGAGGCAGCATTGCGTTCTATGCCAGCAAAAGTATAACCGAAAAGAAAATTTAAAATATTTTCTTTTCAGGGGTTAAGGAATGCTTCCATCGTCCGATATATTATGTGTAAATAAAAATGCAACATTCTATAAAAGAATGTTGCATTTTTATTTCTATATTTTACTCAAACACGATCCTATTTATACTACTTACTTTTTATGGTATCTTCAAACGCTTTCCGCACATCATCATTATGGCTTGTGATAATAAGGACTGCATACTGCCCTTTCGTAAAAACCAACCCATCCTGAATCCGGCTGACCTGCTTCGGTTCATAGGACTGCAGCAAATTATACCGATCCTGCTGATGCTTTGTCAGGCTTTCTTTTGCCTCATCCACATCTGCCTTATCTTTCACGGCAATCACTACAATTTCATCTGCTTTGTGTCCATCCGAAGAATAGCTTACAAAATAACTGTCCACTTTTTTATAGTCCATGTCAGAAATATGGGAAAACTTATCTTCTGCATCTTTTTCTGCGCTGCTGGCATTGAGCATCTCCGGCAGATCCGGATCCGCTGCTTCCATCGCCGTGCGCAGGTCATACATACTGACAGAACCGGAAGTGTTTTTCTTCGCACCACATCCCACACACATTACCAGCATGGTCAGCACCAGCAGAAGTTTCCAACCCGTTTTTTGTTTTTTCATCTGTTATCTGGCCTCCACAGTTTCTTCTGTACTGAACGTTGCCCCATTTTGTGCCGCATCATCCATGGTCATATCCTTATTTCCGATATCAGCACTTGCGCCATCCATCATCATGCCATCTCCGTTTGCAGGTTCCAGTCCCTGAAATGCTTTCTGGACAGCCTTGTCGATTTTTTTCTGTTCTTTTTCGCTGATATTCTGGCTTGTATTGTCCGTGTTATATCCCGGCATGGTAACATTAAACAAATATCCTTTTCCATCCGGATCCTGAATCCAGTTGTAAGTTCCCAGACTGTATGGCATATCCTTATAGTTTCCGGACATCAGGAAATTGTCAATGGAAGAAGCTATGGCATTTGCCACCTGCGCTTTTTCCTCTGTAATATCCTCTTTAAACGCAACCATGACCCCGCCAAGCTTTTTGTCCATAGCAGCACGCAATGCTTTCGGCAGATCATATATACTGTCCACGGTTTTCTTATTCTGGTATGCCATATTGTACTTTAATGAGTTAGCTGCCGGGAAGTAATCGCGATCCCAGCTCTGGGACTGTCCATACATGGCATCCGTCACATTAAAGTTCGCATAATTTCCATTTCCTGCATCGGAATAAATATCGGTAATGTACCAGTCTCCGTCAATTTTTACCACATCCCAGCTATGGAATTTTTCTGTATTATGTTCCACTTTACATTCAATTCCCATCATCTGCATGAACATGCGGAATGTCGTTGCATAACCGACGCATACGGCATTGTGGTATTTTAACACACCGTATGGATTATCACAGTCTTCCTGTGTACTCGGAATAACGGTCAGTGCCCCGGAATCCTGCTGGAGCTTTTGGGTCATCCAGTCATACACCGCCTTTTCCTTTTCAAAATCAGACATGCTGTCCGTAATCTTCATATCTTTGATCGCTTTTTTTGCCATATCAAGGGTTTCTTTTTCTTTGTCTGTCAGCTTTGAAGTATCGCCGGATTTGTAGGCATCCGAAATATTTGTGGTAGGTTTGATCTCATAATTATCTGCGATCTTTACGTAATCCTCGGTAGTCTCAGGATTTTCTTCCTTTTTCTGCTCTGCAATATAGGATTTTAAAGTCACCAGATTAAACGCAGAAATCGTGGTACTTCCCACAACGCCTGCCGCAAGAATCACCGCTACAATCCCTTTCCATGCACCGCCTTTTTTCTTTTCTTTCTGCTCCGGCTGCACCGGATTACTTTTTACGCTTTCATAAGTTTCCATATGTATTTACCTCATATTTTAATTGATGTATTTTTTCTACTGCACCTTTATTATAGCAGTTTCATATCCAAAAAAGGCTATCTTTAAAGAAACTTAAATAAATATTAAGATCCGTCTGTACGAAAAAAAGGACATCCACCGCGAATGTCCTTTTCTCCCATATGGTATCATCCTTATATTGCATCTTCCTCAATATGCTCCCTGCCCTGTGCAATGATTGACCGGACGTGGTCATCTGCCAGGGAATAAAAAACAGATTTTCCCTCCCTGCGGCATTTGACTAACTTATTCTGTTTTAAAATCCGAAGCTGGTGAGAAATTGCAGACTGTGTCATTGACAATGCCGCTGCAAGATCACAGACACACACCTCTGCTTCAAACAGGACAAACAGGATGCGGATACGGGTGGAATCTCCAAACACTTTAAATAATTCTGCAAGATCATACAGTTCCGTTTCTTCCGGCATCGTGTCATTCACAATCTTTAGCAGATCCGGATGTACCTGATTTTCACTACAGCATTCAATCTTTTCTTTTTCCATGAAGTTCCTCCTCTCCACCGGAACATTTCCGGCAGAATTATACCCTATAATTTTTTTACAAAAAGTGCGCGGATTGCATTCAGCACAGCAATCACCATAACACCGACATCTGCAAAAATTCCCATCCACATATTTGCAATACCTATCGTTACCAAAAACAGGCAGAGCAGTTTAATCCCGATTGCAAAACAGATATTTTCATATACAATCCGCAGGCACTTTCTTGCGATACGGATTGCTTTCGCAATCTTAAGCGGATCATCATCCATCAGTACCACATCTGCTGCCTCAATCGCCGCATCCGATCCAAGTGCTCCCATAGCGATTCCAACATCAACACGGGAAAGCACAGGTGCATCATTGATGCCATCCCCGACAAAGGCAACGGTACTCTTTTCTTCCCTGGTCCGCAACAGTTTTTCCACTTCGGAAACTTTATCTGCCGGAAGCAGCTGGGAATGTACTTCCGTGATTCCAACCTCCCCTGCTACCTGCTGTGCTACACGGTCATCATCACCCGTCAGCATTACCAGCCGGTGCACACCGGAATTTTTTAGTGCCTGCATGGCAGCCGCCGCATTCTGCTTAATCATATCTGAAATCAGTATATGACCGGCATAGACACCATCGACTGCCAGATGTACGATTGTACCGGTACAGCTGCAGTTGCGGTACGCAATTTTTTCTTTTTTCATGAGTTTGTCATTTCCTGCTGCAACCCTGTGTCCGTCTACCGTTGCGATCACACCGTGTCCACCGATTTCCTGTACATCTGTGACCCGGTCCACATCCAGTTTCCTGCCATAAGCTTTCTGCAGGCTGACACTGATCGGATGTGTGCTGTGGCACTCTGCCAGTGCCGCGTATTCCAGCAGCTGTTCTTCCTCCTTCGTATATACCGGATGTCCAGACACAACCGGACAGCTGCCGGATGCACAGTTTGTTCCATGAATTCCGCAGACTTCAAATACCCCCTGCGTAATTGTTCCTGTCTTGTCAAAGACAACCGTGCGCGTTCCCGCAAGTGCTTCCAGATAGTTGGAACCCTTTACCAGAACACCCTCTGCACTGGCACCTCCGATTCCTGCAAAAAAGCTGAGTGGAATACTGATGACCAGCGCACACGGGCAGCTGATAACCAGAAATGTCAGTGCACGGTAAATCCAGATGCCCCAGTCTGCCGGAAGCCCCATAAACAGCATGCGGACAAGCGGTGGCAGTATTGCCAGTGCCAGCGCGCCGTAACAGACTGCCGGTGTATAATAATGTGCAAATCTGGAAATGAAATTCTCGGAACGTGATTTCTTGGAACTTGCATTCTCCACCAGATCAAGGATCTTGGAAACCGTAGACTCTCCAAACTCTTTTGTGGTGCGGATCTTTAACAGTCCGGAAATATTGATACATCCACTGATGATTTCCTCTCCCACAGCGACTTCCCGCGGAACACTCTCTCCCGTCAGTGCACTGGTATTCAGGGAAGAATGTCCTTCCACAACCACACCATCGATTGGAACTTTTTCGCCCGGCTGTACAATAATCACCGTGCCGATCTCCACCTCATCCGGGTCTACTTTTTCAATCTGACCGTCTGTTTCAATATTTGCATAATCCGGCCGGATATCCATCAGATCACTGATATTCCGGCGGCTCTTACCGACTGCATAACTCTGGAACAGCTCTCCGATCTGATAAAACAGCATAACTGCAACGCCTTCTTTGTAATCGCTGAGGGCAATCGCTCCGATGGTTGCCACTGCCATCAGGAAATTTTCATCAAACATCTGCCTGTTACAGATTCCCTTCCAGGCTTTCCGCAGAATATCATAGCCGATCACAAAATACGGAACCAGATAGAAAAGAAACTCCAGCCACTTTGGTATGGAAACAACGCTTCCTGCAATCCCGATGATAACCAGAAGCACTGCTGCCACAATAATTCGTTTCAATACTTTTTTCTGCTTTTTATTCATGGTGCCCTCCAATCTGACTGATACCTATGGAAAAAGCCGGATTTAAAGAAAGATCTCACAATCATCTTCCACTTTCTTACAGTTCTTTAACACATCCTGCATAACCGCTTTTGCATCTGCACCCTCTTCAAATTCTACGTTCATCTTCAGTGTCATGAAATTTACAGTTGCATCCTTTACTCCGGTAGTAGCTTTTGCAGCTTCCTCCATTTTATTTGCACAGTTTGCACAATCCACATCAATTTTGTAAGTTTTCTTCATCGTCGGTTTCCTCCATACTTTCCTTTTTCATTTTATCATTCTTTCATATGAGCATTTGTTCATATGTTTGATTCTATTATAGCGTAAAGTTCGTAAATGTCAATATATTTTTAATACGCTGGGATTGTTTCGAAATTGAATTTTCCAGACCATTTTTTAACAAACAGATTTGCATGTGTTTTTTAAGAAAATCAAGTGTTCTATCACTTTCCAAATTGATAGTGGACATATAGAAAATAAAAGATTGATTATGTCCCACTTGCATCGTGTGTTGGGACATATATGATATATTTTTCCAACTATGTCCCACTTATCACCGCCATCGGGACATATTCATATACTTTCTTGATATATGTCCCTCATCTCTATTCTTTTGGGACATATCACATACTTTTTTCACATATGTCCCACTTTCTTTTAGGTTCGGGACATATCTCATAACTTTTTTCACATATGTCCCATTTAAACATCTTCCCCGTATTCACCGTCTGTTTCCGGTTCTTCATAATCATCTGAGCCATCATAAATGTCCTGCATCAATGGTTCTTTTACTATCTTTTTCTTTCCGATAAGCACTGCCGCTACGGCTGCGGTAATCGGTACGGTCAGCACAACCCCAAGAGTTCCGGAAAGTCCCTGCATGATTTCTGTTCCGATTACATAAGAATTGATCAGCTGATTATAACTCAGATTGTATGCATAATTGACAACGAGCGTAGACAACGAACCTCCGACATAAGCAAAAATCAGTGTATTTGCCATGGTTCCCATCATATCGCGCCCCACACGGATTCCCGACACAAACAACTCTTTTTTCCCCAGCTGCGGACTGCGTTCGTGCAGTTCCTGAATCGTGGATGCAATTGACATGCCAACATCCATGGTTGCCCCAAGTGCTGCTATAATGATTCCCGAAAACAGAAGCTGTCCTATTTTTATCTGTGTATTCTGTGCCACATAATTCAACGTTTCAATATCAGACACATTATACCCGGTAATGCCTGCGGCTTTTCCAAACACAACTGCGGCTGCGGCTGCCACAACCACACCGCTGACCGTTCCCACCACTGCAGATACCGTCTTTTTAGAGACTCCGCCCAAAAGCCACAGGGTCAGCAATGTCGAGAGAATGACAACAACAATGGTAATACCGATCGGTGAAATGCCCCGGTACATCAGCGGAAACATCAGATAAACAATACACACACCGGTAAATGCCAGACTTGCAATGGCTTTGACTCCTTTTTTTCCACCTATCATACATATCACCAGACAGAAAAAAAGTACAAACAGATAAATCGCCATAGTACGGTCTTTGCTATATACCGTAACGACAGCATTATCATCTGTGGAACTGACAATGACAATTACGCGCGAACCAACTTCACAGTTCTCCATGCCAAACAAAGAACCGCTTGGATTGACGGCATCAAACTCTTCCCCTGCATATGCTCCGGATTTGACCTGTACGCGCACCTCCTGTGTTCCGTATCGTTCCCCATCTTCCGCCAGATTATCTTTCGTGATCTTTGTCACGACTGCTTTCTCATAGCTTTGCCCTTCCGTGGAAATCAGAGGTACTTTTTCGAACTGGTTTACTTTGACTAATAACAGTAGGAACCCCACCAGACAAAGGGTTCCCACTAAAACTTTTTTCCAGTTTTTCTTCATTATTATTTAGCTGCTTTCTTTACTGCTTTCTTTGTAACAGTAATTGTAATTGTTTTACCTGCTGCCTGATACTGGCTGGTTGCTGCTGCCTTTACTGTAATCGTAACTTTTCCGGCTTTCTTCACTGTGACTTTTCCGTTTTTGTCAACGGTTGCAACCTTCTTGTCGGAAGATGTATAGGTAAGCGGTGTTTTCGCTTTTGCATTTAAGGAAAAGGCTTTGTCTCCTACGTTTTTTTTGTAAGAGTTCTTCGCCTGAATGGTCTGCTTTACCGCATCTTTTACGATCGTATATGTAGTAGATCCCTGTAACTGTTTTCTGGTCGTTGCATCATAAGTTGTTACAGAAAACTTTTTGTCCGTTACTTTTACTACGGAATAGGTTGGTGTCCAGGTCTGGCTTCTCTCAGAAATGAAGTCCTGTTTGGAAGCAATCAGGTTATAGAATTTTGAACCTGTTGCAGAGTTTGCCTCTAAATATACGGTTCCTTCCGGATTGGTAACGGTTCCGCCAACGGTCTTGTTTACGATTTCATAGCAGTTGTTCTGTGCCTGATAATCACTGTCTTTTTCAGCTTCCTCTACAGATTTGTATCCATAAGTGCTGTAAGAAGTATGATCCTTTCCATCCCCCTCAAGCTGGAAGGTTCTGGAATATGTATGATCATGTCCCTGCATCACCACATCAATCTTATACTTATCCATCAGTGGAGTAAGCTGTGTACGAAGCACCATACCATCGGAATCGGAATGATCATAACCACTGCCGTAAATATCCTGATGGAATACCACGATGCGCCATTTGGCATCCTTATTCTCATTGATTGCTTTTTTCATGACATTCTCATGCGTTGCACAGTTATAGTTGTTTGTATCAAGAACGATGAACAGGACATTTCCATAGCGATAGTAATAATCGGTTCCTGCCTTTGTCTTTCCCTGTACATAATTGGTATCGGTATCGGAAAAAGCATTTGGATTATTAAAATGCAGGCTGTACTGATTCGAAACACTGTCGTGGTTACCAATGGTCGTTGCTACCGGAAGGGAAGTCAGTGCCTCTGCCCCAAGATATCCTGCATATTCCCGCTCGTTGCTTCCGTAGTTCACCTGATCTCCTGCGGATACAAGAAAACTTACATCCGAATGATCTTCGAGCGCTTCGTTTAATACATGATTCCAATTGTAACTGTCATTTCTTGCAGCAAGATTTTTTTCCGGTGCAGAAGTTACAACATTTCCTGCATTTTCCATCTTTTCACTCTCACTGCTGGTCTGACCTTTCGAAGCACCGATCTGCGGATCCCCGACATACAGGAAGGAAAATTCATCAAACGCCTGTGTGGTATAATTCTGTGTATCCTGCCATTTTCCATCCTGAAATACCTGATAATAATAGCTGGTATTTTCTTTGAGACCGCTTACGGTTACTTTATTGGAAAAATACTTTGTGGTATCTATGGTCACAGCTTCGGTCTGCGCTCCGGTGAACTCTGTCGCACCATCCATATTCTGTCTGGTAGAGATTCTCACCTTTGGAGTCTCAGCCGTTTTGCTGTACCATGCATAATTTAATTTTGTCTCATCCGCACCCGGAGTCAGTGATACATGTTCATACTCACTGCTATAAGCAGCCCAGTTCTTTTTCCAGTTGCTCCAGTCTGTAGACTCCCGGGAAGCATCATTCCAGTGTTCCGTTGCTGCTGCAATCTTTGTCGGGATACCAGTGGCAAACATTCCTGCCAATACAGCGGTGGAGAGAACTCCTGCTGTAAGTTTCATCACATTTTTTCTCATAATTCTTTTGTTCTCCTTGTGAAATCTGTAAGATTTATTACAGGATTTATAATAAACGGGTTATGTAAGATGTACTATCCGGTTTCTGTAATCCTTTTGTAAAAACAAAAAGAGTGGATGCTTTGGGACATCCACTCCACATGCCGGCTATGCCATGCCGTTTACGGTTTTATATTTATAGAGCATCTCCGCGTGGTTTTGTTCTTCCACCTGGATATCTGCCAGAAGTTTGCGCACATCGGAATCCCCGAATGCAAACACATCGGTATTATACGTTCCGGACACCATTTTTTCAGAACCAATGCTGTCTGTAGCAAGGAAATTATCGTTTTTCTTATCTTCCGGATTGGTCATGGAATCATATGTTGCCTTTGGCTCATACATCTTTCCATCCCTGTCATTGACGTTGCAGGACGGGACACTGCCTTTCATGACCTGTTCCAGAGACTCCACATGCTTTTGCTCCTTTTTTTCCAGATCGGCAAACAAATCCCGAAGCACCGGGTCCTTTGCTTCCTGTCCGTAACGTTTGTACTTCTCCACGCAGGAAAGTTCCTGTGTGTGCAGATCCTCAATTGTTGCCATCTCTTTTTCTGTTAAAACCATGGTTTAACCCTCTTTCTTTCCTGATATAATTCTGACGATTACAGAACATGAAAACTCCGCAATCTTCTCCTCTAGTATCTGTAAAAAAATACAACACATACCTGGTAAAATTTCGTCAAAAAGGGTTGAAACTTCTCACAACAGATTGTATAATTTCGTTTGTATTTTATACAATGTTTACAAAAAGGTGGATTATTTTATGGAAGAACGAGAAAAATTAAAATCCCGTCTGGGATTCATTCTCCTGTCAGCCGGATGTGCGATCGGAATCGGAAACGTATGGAAATTTCCATACACTGCCGGACAGGGCGGAGGCGGTGCCTTTGTGCTGTTTTATCTGTTGTTTCTGATTATTCTCGGACTCCCGATCATGACGATGGAATTTGCGGTTGGGCGTGCCAGCCAGAAAAGTCCGGTCAAAGCCTACCATGCACTGGAAAAACCCGGACAGAAATGGCATATCCACGGGATTATCACATTGATCGGCTGCTATCTTCTTATGATGTTTTATACAACGGTCACCGGCTGGATGCTTCATTATTTTTATATGACGGTCACCGGACAGTTTCAGGGACTGGATGCCGACGGTGTATCCGGACAGTTTACCACAATGCTGAGCAAACCTCTGACCATGGGCTTCTGGATGGTGGTAGTTGTTTGCGCCGGCGTATTTGTCTGCTCCCGTGGACTGCAGAACGGTCTGGAAAAAGTAACAAAGGTCATGATGACTTCTTTGCTTATCATCATGATCATTCTGGCGGTCAACAGCTTTTTTATGGATGGTGCAAAAGAAGGCCTTGCCTTTTATCTGATCCCGGACTTTGAACGGATGAAACAGATCGGTATTGCAAAAACCATTACGGGTGCCATGAACCAGGCATTTTTCACGTTAAGCCTTGGAATCGGCGCGATGGCAATTTTGGGAAGTTATATCGGAAAGGAACGCTCTCTGCTTGGTGAATCGGTAAATATTGCCATTCTGGATACATTTGTTGCTATCACCTCCGGACTTATCATTTTTCCGGCATGCTTTACGTTCCATGTTGACCAGACTTCCGGACCAAGCCTGATTTTTATCACCCTGCCGAATATTTTTAACCATATTCCGCTTGGCAGACTCTGGGGAAGCCTGTTCTTTTTGTTTATGTTTTTTGCAGCGTTTTCCACAATCCTGGCAGTATTTGAGAACATCATCTCCTGCGGTATGGAACTGACCGGATGCAGCCGCCAGAAATCCTGTGCCGTTAATCTGGTACTGATCATTGTACTCTCCCTGCCATGTGTACTCGGATACAATGTATGGAACTGGAAAGGTTTTTCAATCTTTGGCGGGTCTGTGCTTGACCTGGAAGATTTTCTGGTAAGCAACCTGTTCCTGCCTCTCGGTTCCCTGGTATATCTGCTGTTTTGCACAAGCCGCTACGGCTGGGGCTGGAAAAACTACACAACCGAAGCCAATACCGGAAAAGGATTAAAAATTAAAAACTGGATGCGCGGCTACATTACCTATATTCTGCCGCTGATTGTGCTTTTTATCTTTGGATTTGGCATTTATGATAAATTTTTTACAAACTAAGGAGGATTTCTTATGTATCACGCAAATGAATCACGTTACGAAACCATGAAATACCACCGCTGCGGCGACAGCGGACTGATGCTGCCGGAAGTATCTTTGGGCTTCTGGCACAATTTCGGAGATACCGGTGTGTATGAAAATATGAGACAGATGTGCTTTACGGCATTTGACCACGGGATCACACATTTTGATCTGGCAAACAACTATGGACCGCAGCCGGGCAGTGCGGAGGAAAATCTCGGGAAGATCCTTCGGGAAGAGCTTTCTTCCTACCGCGATGAACTGATCATCAGTTCCAAAGCCGGTTTTGACATGTGGCCGGGACCTTATGGAAACTGGGGCAGCCGCAAGTACCTGATTGCCAGCCTTGACCAGAGCTTAAAACGGCTCGGTCTGGACTATGTGGATATTTTCTATCACCACCGCATGGATCCGGATACGCCGCTGGAAGAAACCATGGGTGCACTCGACCAGATCGTGCGAAGCGGAAAAGCACTGTATGTCGGTCTGTCCAACTACGACGGGGAAACGATGAAACGCGCGGCTGCCATCTTAGAAGATCTGCACTGCCCATTTATTATCAACCAGAATTCCTACAATATCTTTAACCGTACCATTGAAGAAAACGGTTTAAAACAGGCCGCAGCAGATGGGAAGAAAGGAATTATTTCTTTCAGCCCGCTCGCGCAGGGTATGCTGACCGACCGCTATCTAAACGGTATTCCAAAAGACAGCCGTGTCAACACGGACGGACGTTTCCTGCATGCGGATCAGTTTGATGAAAAGCGGATGGCAAGTATCCGGAGCCTGAATGAGATTGCGGCTGCCCGTGGTGAAAGCCTCGCACAGATGGCACTCAAATGGGTCATCCGTGACGGTGTGGTCACTTCCGTTCTGATCGGAGCTTCCCGCCCGGCACAGATTCTTGAAAATCTGAAAGTGTTAAACTCTGCTCCGTTTACGGAGGAGGAACTGAAAAAAATTGATCAGTGTGCACTTTCTCTCTAGGTAAAACAAAAACCCCGGATATTTATTTCCGGGGTTTTGTCTTTTCCTGCATCTGCTATTTGACTTTGACTTTTAATTTTAAAACTTTGGTCTTTCCATTGTTTAAGGTTACTGTCACGCGAATGGACGCAGTTCCTTTTTTGTTCGATTTTATGGTACCCTTCTTGTTTACAGATGCAATTTTTTTGTTATTGCTCTGATAAGAAATGCTTTTTACATTGTCCATATTTAAGGTGGCTGCCAGAGAAACCTTCTTTTGTTTTCCCTTCTTCACCTGAACGGTTTTATTCTTCAATGTAACCGTTTTTAATATTTTCGTTGTGACCTGATCCATATCTTTCTGATCCATAAGGACGTAATTCTTATTGGAATCTGCTGAAAAATTCACATTTCCGGCTTTTGTAACCGTATAACTCTTGTCGTTTACAAGGACATAGGCACCTGTCTTTTGATCTTTTGCACACACATACAGCTTATTTCCGGTCTGTATGTCTGCTGTATTTACGGTCAGTGTATAGCTTACGTTGCCAGCCGGATCGGTGACCTGGATCGTCACATCTGTGTGTTTTCCATCGTTTTCTTCCAGTATCTGATTTATCAGATCAGCGGTCACCGTTGTTTTGATGGCTTTATTTTTCCGGGTTCCGGTAACGGTCACGGTTGGTGTATTTTGTCCGGCCGCGTTTCCATCGGACGGTGTTTGTGTACCAGCTGTATTTCCGTCAGACGGAGTTTCTACATCGGTTTTGTTTCCGTTGGATGGTGTTTCCCCTCCGGCTGTATCACCACCCGAAGTATTTCCGCCACCGGAACTTCCTCCGGAAGATGAGCCACCTCCGGTTGCTCCACCGCCTCCGGAAGATGAACCGCCTCCGGTTGTTCCACCACCTCCGGAAGATGAACCGCCTCCAGTTGTTCCACCGCCTCCGGTGGAACTGTCCTCTTTGATTGTAACGGTCACGGCTTCACTTGTCACCGTTTCGTAATAAGTCTGTCCATCCTTATCATCCGGCTCATATACTGCCTTAAACTGATAAGAACCGCCACGTTTTAATCCTGATACAACCGTATCGGCTTCCCCATATACGAGTTTTTCCTGTGCCTTTATTATGGTTCCGTCCTGATAAAAAGAAATCGAACCAAGCGGAATACTGCCATTTCGGACTCCATCTACCTTTGCATACAGATGTACGGAATTACCGTTTTCTGTCTCTGCCGTAAGACGAATCGATGGTTTCGCCGCTGTAATGGTAAAGGTTCCGACTTTTTCCGCTATCACATCGTACTGGTTTCCATCCACTTTAAACCAGACCTCATAACTGCCCGGCTGCACCGGAACAACATTTTTCCCATCCTGCCGATAGAAAACTTCAGGCTTTACCTGCGAATCTACCGTCTTTCCGTTGTCCGTTCGGACTACATTTACCGTGGAAACAACGCAGCTCTGTTTCAGCCCTGTGTATGCAGCTGTCTGCTGGATGGTATCATACTGCATCTTTACGGCAATTGGATTTACCGTCACGGTTTCGTTTGTCTGGGAAGGAAGTGCCCTGTAGCTTCCATCGGCTGCTCCTGCATAAGAAACTGTAATTGCATTTTCTCCCATATGAAATCCGTTTGCCTCTGAAACCGGAATCTTTATGGCTGCCACTCCGTTTTGAAGCGTGATGCCGGATACTTCATAAGGGGTCTGGTTAATGTATACCGAAAAATCAGCAGACGGCACGTTCTGCCCCTGTAAGCTGCTATCTGTATAGACCGTCTGCACGGTAAGATTCAGTTCATCCTGCATGGACACGGCCGCTGGTAATCCATTTATCGTAGTGGTTGTTTCCTGTGGGAAAACGCTTGAGCCGGAAGTATCCGGATCATTATTTACAATCAGAATTACGTTCTGCTCGATCTGTTCATCTGCTGAAAATGGACGGATTGTGATATAGTAGGTTCCTTCTTTTACCGTAGAACTCTCAGCCGTGCGATAGCACATGGGTGTGATCGTATCATCTGTAATTTCCTCATATGATACCCCCGTCATAAACATTAAATTTAACTCTGGAATACAAATAAAACTATTCTCGTCCTCTGTAACTGTTTTTGAAAAATAAGCAGTTCCATTAAATGTTACTTCATATTCCATCGGAACAACCCCTAGATCCCGATCATACTCATCCGTTTGCTCCAGCCAGGCTACCTCTGCCAGATATGGTTTTGGATTCTTATTTTCATACTCACCGACTTTTGAAATCTCCGAAACCGTTGTGGTAATTACCGGATTTTTTATGGTCATATTTTTTACCGCAACCGGTTCATCCCCTGACAACTCACTGGTTTTCCAGATTTCTCCGTTTCCAGACGATGTCCGTTCCAGTGTCATTCCCGCCTGTCCGTCTGTCGGTGTAAAAGAAACCGTCGTATCCGCAGCCTTTCCAAGTTCCAGATAGGTGTGACCATACTCCGCAATTCCGGATTTTCCATTTCTTCCATTCAGGGTTTCAAATGTAAGTGCACCCGTAATGGTATCTGTAACATTCAGCTTCTGTTCTTTTCCTAAGATCAGTCGGTTTCCTGCTGAATCCGCACTCACAATCGAATGTACCTGTGGAGTTTCCATCTGGGAAAGATCAATCGCACTTGCCCCTTCCAGTCTGACCGTACAGCTGTCCAAAGCTGCCGGTGCAAATGTTCCACCACCCTTTACTGTGAGGTTTCCTACTTTGCTTATACCTGGAGTTCCGGTATAGGACTGGTCGGTATCTATAGTCAGAAATGTCTTCCCTGCGTGATTTTCAGATACTCCGTATACCTGTTTCGTATCGGAACCGGTAAGTGAAATTTCCACATCACCGGAAACCGTATATTGTCCATCCGCCGCCGGTGGATCCGGCTCCTGCGTGGAAAACCAGTCATCCTGATTTACATATGGTTCAATGGCACCGGATGCATAGATTTCCCCATTTTGCGTACCGGAAACGTGCGCAAGCACGATCTGTGTCTTACCGTCATATGTTCCGTTCATGGAACCGGCATAAATATTCCCCAGATTGGTACCACCACCCGTAATCAGAATCTGTGCCTCTGATCCCGGATGATTCCCCATATTCTTTCCATTCTCATAAAGGGATCCGCCAAAGATATCTACATAGCGGAATCCGCTGTCGCACGTAACATTCTCAAGAACAAGTTTATGCCCATTTGCAAAAATTGCATCGTGCAGACGATTGGAAAACCGCAGCGTAATGTTTTTAAATGTCACATCCGTATTCAGGATAAATCCCCCCTTACGGTTGGAAAAAGTATTTCCATTTCCGTTGACGGTCACGCTTTTATCAAAAATAAACGGTTCCGCAGCCTCGGCATTTAAAAAAGCACCACTTCCCAAAATTGAGATTTCATCCCCATTGCCGGCAGCCGCATAGGCATCCTCAAATAAATTGTAGGGATTTCCATAGCTTCCATCTCCGGAACGAGTAGAATTTCCATGTTTAAATTCCGTATAGATCGTTCTTGCCGCTGTCTGCACAGCCTCCTGCGCCTTTGCCGGCACGACAGGCTGCACGGTAATACACATGGTGAGCACGATAAAAAATGCCCATAGACGTTTTGCTACATTGTCTGGTTTCATCTGATTGTTCTTTTTCATCCATTTCTCCTGATAATAAGAACAGGGGGATGAGTCAAAAACTCATTCCCCTGTCACTTCATTGATAGTCTCTACCATCATCCTAACATGGTTTCCTATCATCGTCAACAAATTTATGACCTGTTTTTATACCTATATCATCTGCTGATTTTATATTTTATTATTTCTATCTGTTCTATCTGTGTGATATCAATCTTCTGATTGAAAATATAACGAGCCCCACAATATTTCATTTCACTTGCAGATGCATAGCCATCTCCAAGCTCTTCAAGATCTGTATCATCCATGAAAGGATGTTTCTTTTTTTCAGCTCCTTTTCTGTCATCGGTAAGAGGTAACTCTCCTATGGAATATTGCTTTCCGTCTTTTGTTGTTGCAACTACATGATAAAAACACCCTTTTTCTCTCCAGTCATTGACGGGACAAATACTAACCGTATAAGGTGTAATTTCAACAGGGATTGTTTTTTTTGTTTTCTTAACATCCGCTTTTAACATCTTCTCCTTCATTGGAACAACTTTTCCCTTAACCAAAACATTTTTTAATGGCGTATTTGAATTATCCGGTGATTGAAATCCCTTATATACTTTCGGATTTTTCCACGCAGTATCATCGGAATAAAAGCCGCACACATTGATCTGAATACCATCACCTGTATCTATTACATCCACCTTACTGGTAGTATCTAACCCACCTAACCAATAATTTGTTCCTTCCAAAGATTTTACGTTCGGAAGGAACACCTTTGCACGCATAACCTTCGTATTTGAAGCAACCTGAATTGATGATATGATTATCTTTTGTTCTTTTCTGCCATCATCTTCTCTACTGTTTGATTTTGCATCAGAATTTTTTCCACACGCACACAGACAATATAGCATTGTAAAAATTAATAAGTACAGACTGATTTTCTTCATTCACCAGATTGCTCCAATTTCTTTTTCTTTAAAACACTAAAGATTAATATGCTTCCTATCACTATAATTCCAATGCCAGCCACATATTTCATCGAACTTCTGCTCTGTACTCCAGCTCCTGTACTTACCTCAGAATCTTCAATATAAGTATCTGAAATCTCCGCTACAGAATCAAATGAATAGACACCGCTTTCCACATTTTGAGTTTCCGGAATTTTCTCCATAACCGGATACTGATACCCCAACGAAATCCAGATACGTGCTGTTTCATCATCCATCCCAAGTGCAACCGGCTGTCTCATTCCCGGTTGACTTCCCACCAGTACTACTCTCGTACAGTCCGATAATGCCTCTCGTTTTTCCAGAAGTATATCATAGTAAGGTTCCACTGTATGTTCTGCTGTCTCTGTAAGCATCCATTTTCCAGCATGATTTTTTACTTCTTCCTGTTCTGCTTTTGTCAATACAGACTTTGCTTCTTCACTCAAAGGAAGTCCTTTGGCTACGGTAAACATTCCATATGTCTTTTCCATTTTAAAAGGAATGACCCATACATAATTTGCACTTTCCAGAGCACTTGTGAGTTTTTTCGTATCTGCCGTCTGCAATTTTATAAGATTACAATCCACATATACTTTTAATGCCTTGTCATAATCGATGGTTGCATCCGGCTCTTCTTTTTTCATTTCATCCTGTAAATTACTGATTTCTGTCCAATCACGGCTCGTTATTAACTGATCCTGATCTGAAACCGGTATTTCCGCGGCATACACAGCAGAACCTGTTATCGTATAAATTGTAATCATCATAAGCATTATTTTTAAAATATTTTTCATGGCTATTTCCCCTCTCTTGTGTATACTATACTTCATTTTTCCCATTATTCTTTCTGCATGTTAAAATTGGTTTGATTTTCGTCAAAATCTGCATTAAAAATCCCATAGCATACACCATGGGATTTTTTCAAAGATATAACACAATCTGAACCTCAAATATATTTTCATCGATATTTATAGATTTCCATCCCCCGTATTTGTCTACAACATCTGAAATATTCTGCATACCGATTCCATGCAATGCCTGTTGTTTCTTCCTTGTCAATAAACGTTCTCCCTGTTTATTGACTTTTCCATCAAACGTATTTTTCACCTGTATACCCAGAATTCCCCTGTCGTATTGTATCCGAATCTCCAAAAAACGATCTTTTATCTGCTCCATTGCCTCAATTGCATTGTCCAACAGATTTCCAAACAAAACATTCCAGTCATATCCATCCACTGGCAACTGGCACGGAATCACGATCTGCGACTGAATCTGACAGGACATTGCCTCCGCTTTTGCCAGTTTATGATTCAAAATCATATCCAGTTCCAGATTCCCCGTATTCACATACTTATGCTCCGTCTGCAAATGCTCACTCATTTTATTTACATATTCCTGTGCCTTATCATACCTTCCTTCATTAAGATATGTCTGCAGAAGATACATATGGTTTTTCATGTCATGCCGCAAAGAATCCAGCTTTTTCTGATTCTGCTGCATGATATGCATCTGCTCCTGATAGGCCATCATATGTTCCTTTAAAAGCCGTTGCTGCATTTTATCCTGATAAGCTTCTCCCAAACGGTCATACAAATAGAACATTCCAAGATCTACAACGATCATAATAGCCAGTGATAATACTGTTTTTGGCGAATTTTCGCCGGATACACTCTCAAGAGCATATATCCAGACAATATTTCCGGCTAATACAAGAATCATAAAGTAATAGTTCTGTGTTTCCATAACCCTTCGCCGACATATCACCTGTCTTATTCCCATTGCTATGAGCAGATTGACCATTGCCCCTGTGATGGTTCCCATTGCCCGCCCTTCGGAAAACAAAGAAAAATCTCCCAGATAATAATACAGGATAAATTCAATGGTAAGCCCCAGCAATACTGTAAAACAACCTGCCATTATTTTCTGTAGTATACTTCCTTCATACAATATACCTTCTGCCGCCCAGAGAAGCAGTACCATACTCACCGTAGTTCCCATGGCATTTCGAAAACCAAATGCAACAACTGTATTAATAAGCCATACGATCACATAAACAATATTTGCCATCCGTGGCAGTTTTCTTTTCTTTTCCAGAAAAACATCCGTCACTTTAAAACTTACATACACACTTAATATGTTACATACCGCTTCAAATATTCTTTCTATGTTATTCACCCACCACACCTCATCTTTTCCACAATTGCATGATCAAGGTTATTTTTCATAGACCGACTGACCGGAATGTCATCCCCATTGATCATGTGTACGCTGTCTTTCTGAAAAGATTCTGCATACCGCAGATTAATGACATAAGATTTATGTACCACGCAGAATAAATGCGGATTCAACGCAGGAATAACCTCCGAAAGTTTTCCATACACACATAATGTATCATTTGCTGTTACCACTTGAATTTTTCTGGCAAGGCTCTGCAAATAAAAAACAGAATGTTCTTCTATCCGTATCGCATTTCTTCCTTTCCCAATTTCTATAATATGTGGCTGAAACTGATACAGCCTTTCATATTCATCTAATATATAATCTACTCGTTCCTGTTGTATGGGTTTCACGAGGAAATTCATTGGACGCAGATCAAAAAGCTGCATGGCATACATTTCTTTTGCCGATACAAAAACAATCTGCATGGATTCATATTGGATCTGGGATCGAATCCAGTTTCCAACGATAATCCCCGAGCTGTCCCCTAATTCAATATCCAAAAATAACAAATCATACCTTTCGCTTTGCTGCAGTTTTTGAATAAATTCTGCTCCACTTGTATAACCGTCAACATCCACTTTTATTCTTTTCATTTCTGCAAACCGAAAAATACTTTGTTCCAATTTATAAATAAATTGTATATCATCATCACATATTGCTACTTTTATCATTGTATATCCTGTAATTTATTTTCCTCTCTATTTCAGGATTTCCTGCAGCCGCGCATCTGTATGCAGGAGTTCCTTCGCGCGATCCCTATATTGCTGCTCATGCAGATACGTATAGCGGAACGGTTTGATCGACGGTGCCAGATCAACTGCTTTCTCAAAATCCTCCCGCCGAAGATCCAGTGTTTTTACATAATCCCAGAACCCCGTCTGCATAAAAATTGTGTCTACCCTCCGGTAACGATGATCCTGCACAACACTCATCAGATAGGTTGCAATGCCAACCTGAATACCATGAAGCTGCGGATGCTCAAGCATCTTGTCCAGCGCATGGGAAATCAGATGTTCGCTGCCGCTCGTTGGCGCACTGCTGCCCGCAATCTCATTTGCAATTCCGCTCATTGCAAGAGAATCCAGAAGTTCCTTTAAAAACAGATCATCCTGTATCGAAGTAAACGGTGTGCGCACAAAACTGTTGACTGCTTTCTTTGCAATCATGACAGCAAAATCATTGACTTTTCCGTACCCATGTTCTTCCTCAAAAATCCAGTCATACAGTGCCGTAATTTTTGATACCATATCGCCGATTCCGGAATATAAAAATTTCTCCGGTGCACTGCGGATAATCCTTGTATCCACCACAATCCCATATGCAAGTTTTGCCGGAACGGACTTGCGGCGTCCTTCCACCAGAAGGGAAGCACTGGCACTTGAAAAGCCATCGCTCGATGCCGATGTCGGGATGCTGATAAACGGCAGATTTCGCAGAAATCCACAATATTTCGCACCATCAATCACTTTTCCGCCACCGATGCCGATGACTGCCTGCGTCTTCGCCGGCATGGAAAATGCAAGACTGGTCAGATCTTCCAACCGCACGGTATCAAGTTCCTGATATTCTAAAATATCAATGTCCTCCTGCTGCAATGCTTCCATAACGGTAGAACCAAACATTTCTACAAGACCGTTTCCAAACAATACAACTACTTTCTGTAACTGTAACTCTTTTAAGTAAATCCCCAGATTGTCCAATGCACCCGCACCGATCTTTAAAAGTGCCGGAATGGAAATGTGTTTTCCTGCCATAATAAATGTTCTCCTTCTCATTCTCTTTTCTATTGATTTTAGTATAAACAAAGGTTCCTGAAATTACAATCAATTCCCCCGAAAAAACGCACACGCTTCTCTTTACAATTATGGGTAAGAAAAAAGACGATTTCCTGCGAAACCGTCTTTTTCTTATTAAAATTTTGACGAGACTCCTGTAAATTTACTTTGTAACTTTGATCGTCATCTTTACAGTCTTTGTCTTTCCGTTCTTTAAAGTGACTTTTACTTTCACCACTGCTTTGCCAGCTTTCTTTGCGACAATTGTACCATTTTTATTCACTGTTACAACCGACTTTTTGGAAGATGTATAAGTGATCTTCTTTACATTTTCCATGTTCAGGTTCTTGTCAAAAGTAACTTTTGCCTTCTTTCCGTTTGCAACCGTTTTCTTGATATCCTTTAATGCAACACTCTTTAAGATTTTACTGCTCAGAGCCTTTGCATCCTTCTCATTCAGCAGTACATAATCACCGGCATCTTTGGTATCCACTGTCACCGTTCCGTCTTTGGAAACCTTATAAGTCCTGCTGCTGATCAGGACTTTTTCTCCTGTCTTTTTATCAACTTTTACAAGTGTCAGCTTTTTACCTGCCTGCAGATCCTTCGCATTGACAGATACGCTGTTCATCACTTTGCCGGAAGCGTTCTTTGTTGTCTGGGTAATCGTGATGTCGCTGGTTCCTGCCTCTTTGACTAATTTTGCAACCACATCTGCTGAAATTGTAGTCTTCTTTGTCTCGGAAGCGTTCTTTACTGTTTTTTCCAGCTTTGCCCGGGCACCTGTCACTTCTCCCTTATCGTTCTTTTCAACGGTAAGTGTCGCATTTGTATCTTTTGCAATATTCTCAAATGTTTTGTCCGTTTTCCGGGTTTCCGATGGTTTTGTATCCGGTGTTGTTGTGCTGCCGGAATTTCCACCAGAGGTGCTGCTGCCGGAGGAAGAATTTCCGCCATTATTTCCACTCTGGCTGGTCTGTTTTACCGCAATCAGGCCATCGGCATCTGCTTTTGCAGCTTCTGCATCACTGATCGTTGTTCCTTTGAATGCATCAAAGTAAAGTACCGATTCCACATCTACCGCGGAACCTGCCGGGTTGGAATTACACCAGAGTCCGAATGCCTGCACATCTTTTAAAGCATCCCCACTAAGTTTTCCACCCGTCTTCCCTTTAAAAGCGGAGAATGGAACGGTTACTTCATAGGCATCTTCTGTCTTCGCAAGATTGGTCAGATATACTTCATACTCTTCTCCTCCTGCCTTGATCTGTACAACAACCTTCTGCCCTTTTCCATCAAGTTTTGTCCAGAATTTCAATGCATTATAGGCTGAAAAATCTGTATTGCTCAGAGTTGCATTTACCAGACCCGTCCAGACTTCCGAACCGGTTGTTTTTAATTTGTAATTAAATGCAGCACCATATGTACCGTCTGCCTTATGCTCCTGATCCAGCGTAAAGGACGAACTGCATCCAGCGGCAGAATTTCCACCATAAGCTGCATCCAGAAGTCCATTACTCCCGACATAGTAGTCAAAATTTTCCAGCACACCTGCCGGAGCTTTGTCCTTTTCTTTTCCGATACTCAGATTTGTGATTGTGGACAGTTCTTTTCCATCTGCAACGAGTGTAATGGATGCAACATCTGTTTTTCCGATCTGATCCATTTCCTCCTGTGTCAGCTGCGCCGTATAGAATCCATCGGAGCCTTTCGCAGCCGGCAATGTCAACTCTTTGCCTTTTGCCGTATCCTTTACAACAAACGATACCTCACCGGCATTGGAAACACTTGCCTTTAACACAGTTGGCTTTAAAATCGTATCCATATCAAACGGTGCTACCATGTATCCGCTGACATCTTTGTAATTATCCGTCTTTACTCCTGCGTACTTATCGATATTGCCATAGAAATTCGTACCGTTTCCAAATACTGAATCCTCATTGTTGTAGTAAGAAATGAAATCATTGATCATTTCCTGTCCCATGGTATCACTGTATTTATATGGCACATAGAAATTGGTATCGCTGAAATTTGCCCATACCATATAATATGGCATGTCGTTTTTCTTTGCGATATCATTCACTTTCTGATACCAGTTCACACCCGACTTTGCCTCACTGACCGGATTATTTTTTACAAGAAGCCCTTCGTTATCACTTCCATCCTTTTTCATCACACGTACACCGGTCTCCGAAATCGCAGCCAGCTTGTTATGCTGTTTTGCAAGTGATGATACAACCTGACAGGTCTGATCCAGATGATCAAAGAATGAAGTATCACTCTCTGCCGGATAAGTATTAAAGTCGTTGTAATAATCAAATGCCAGAATGTCTACACAGGCATCTCCCGGATACCGCGACATATACTCTGCCTCGGTCTCCAGCGGTCCGTTTGGCGAATACACATAAAGCATATTGTGCACGCCTTTGAATTCCAGATAATCTCTGGTATATGCATACAGACTCCTGTAACTTTCTGCGGTGTTTGCACTGCCCCACCAGAACCAGCCGCCGGTATCCTCATGGAATGGCCGGAAAATCACCGGGATATTCTCTTGTTCCAATGCATTGGCATAGACTGCAATCGTATCAAGATATGCCTTAAATACCTCATTCTTCTCTCCACCAGGCAAAATCTTCTTTAACGAATCACCGGATAAATCTTTTGCTTCATTAAAATCACAGTTATAGAAATCGTAGGTTCCATCTGCATTCTTTTTAATTTTTGCGTTGGTGAAATTCGGCATATGGGTGGATAAGGTAACGATTGCACCGTTTTTGGCCGCCTTTTTGCTGTAGTCAATGGAACTCTGCAGTGCAGATGCCGCATCCGTACCACCAGCCTCGCTTCCAAACAATGCCAGGGAGTCAATGCCGAAAATACCGCTGACGGAACCGGTCACATCTTTTACATCTCCCAGATCGTTGTTTCCTACGGAATGGCTCACATCATTCTGATGTCCAAACAGTACCTGATCACTTTCGGTCAGTCCCTGCAGATATGCATACAATGCCTTTGCGCTATTGCTGGCATCCGGATCTGTCATGGTCAGGGTTTTATCTGTTGCTTCTGGTTTTGCCTGTGTTCCGTCTGTATTCGGTGTTGCGGTAATTGTCACAAAATCACCACTGGCATCCTTCTGGGAAAGTATCAGATTATCCAGATAAACATCCCCTGCAAAGGAACTGTTGGCTCCGATAAGTCCGATTGTCAGATCATCCATTGGTGTGGCAGACGGAGAAAATCCTAAAGTAACTGTAACTTTCTTATATCCGTTTCCTGCATCTGTTGCCTCGGACGAATCTATGCTGGTATCTTTATTGATTCCGCTGTTGGAGAAAAATTTTATCTTGGAAATATTACTGCTTTCCGGATAAATCAAATCCACACTCACCTGATTATAATTGCTGATATCAGCCGGTGTCTTGGGTGTGAATTTCACTTTTGCCTCACTCCATGATTCGCCGGAGTTGGCTGTATAATCCAGACTTACTTTTAATCTTCCGTCTCCGCCATTTGCGTCATAGGAAAGTTCCGGAGCAGCATTTTTTGTTCCACCGTGGAAATACTGATATCCGGTTTCACCTGCCCACAGATTTACCTGGGATTCATCATTTAAATCAGAGAGAACGGTTGGCTCCTGTTTGGTCAGTTCCTGTTTATCGCTTGATAAATTTGTGAGAACTACATTTGAAAATGTCACAGTTCCCTTAAACCCGGTTCCCACAAGAACGAATTCAACATCCATCAATGTATCCGGTGTTATTCCTGAAAACTTTACTTTCAGATCAGCTGAATAATTCTCCCCATCTTTCGTAAAAGAATCCTGCTGCAGACACTGGCAATCCATACTGTTGTTCCATCCCCAATCTGATCCCAGTTTTGTTACACCCTGGATATTCAGATGCGCTTTATCTGCAGCCAGCGACTGATAGGATGCTTCATCCAGTGTTACCTTTGCAGTTAATTCATACTCTTCATTCACATTTCCCAACGAGCCATTGATGGAATCATCATATACAAAAGTAATTTTTCCTGCACCATTCCAGTCTTCTTCGTCCAATCCTGCAAAATCAATGGTTTCTGTTGTTTTTGCGTCCTCATTTTTGTACAGTTCTGTACGTGTTACTGTTGGTGCTGACGCTTCATTTGTTTCCGCCGCATACACAATCTCATTCTGTAAAAATGTGCATGCCTCCGGTGTCAGCGACCCCATCATTGCTGCTGCCAGCGTGATGGCAACAATCTGTTTTCCTACCCTTCTCATGTTTTTGCTCTACCTTTCCTTTCTTCTCCATTTTAGTTGCAAAAACCTTCCAGCACCCTCCATCTATCCGGTTTCACTTAATAAAAAAGCAATTGCACGCTGCTTCCCATATTTCAGGGAGAGGGTACTGCATACTTGGGGAGTGCAGTAAAAATATGGGAACCAGTGTGCAATTGCTTTATTTATTTGATAAATTCAGTATATCACAAAGTGCCGGAGGTTGACCAGAAATATCATTCCAACAGCCGCGTAATTTTACCTGGGGATTCCTACAAGCATACCTTTCCTCTGATGTGGGCAAGCAGTATTTTCCTTCTCATGAAAGCGGGTAAAGCTCTTTTGCAGTACGGATAAAATCCTGGACCGCCTTATAAAGATAG
>OIWN01000827.1_pt1 | contig 27020 bp, 30 predicted proteins | sample 1587591 | NCBI WGS metagenome assembly OIWN01 (sample SAMEA3888901, study PRJEB22519) | human gut metagenome | biome: human gut; feature: human-associated habitat; material: faeces | place: Denmark | collected 2010 | reverse complement strand
TGATCAGCTCTGCAATCGGATAGCGGTTGTACAGCTCCAGCAGCGCCGAAAACTCCTCCGGCGCCGCATAACCCAGACGGGTCTTAATAGAGATCGGCCCCTCCAGGGCGGAAAAAATACGGTCCAGAAACGCCTCCAGCTCTGCGGGACGGGTCAAAAAGCCCGCGCCTTTGCCCTTGGCCGTCACGGTGCCGGAAGGGCATCCCAGGTTGAAATTGATCTCACGGTAACCCAACGCGCGCAGCTCCCGGGCCGCCCAGATAAAACCCTCGGCGTCCTTTCCCAGCAATTGGGGCACCAGGTCGCCGCTTTCATTGTGCTCCGGGCAAAAATCCTGCCATTCCCGGGGCGAAAAAGAGCGACTCTGCCCCACGGAGATAAATGGCATGTAATAGCGTTCCACACCGCCGAACCATCGACGGTGCAGATTGCGGTAAACATAACCGGTCACGCCTTCCAGGGGCGCAAAGGTATAGCGCATCAAAGACCACCATCCAAACAAGCATTTGCCCCATTGTAGCAAATCCGCCCATCGGGCGCAATCTTTTTCATATGCCGCATGCCAGGACAATACAATGGAGAAGAGCCATTTTCCATGAAAAAGGAGCGATCGCATGCAGTTTTATCAATCCGAGGGCTGCGCCAATGCCCTGACCCTTCTCGCCGATACCGAACTGGTTTTAGCCTGCAGCGGCGGCAGCCTTTCCGTCCTGCCCGCCGACGCCCGCGGCACGCCGGAGCTCCACATCCCCGTGCTCACTGTCCGTTCCGGAACAGCCCATGTGCGCGTGGGCCTTGCTCCCCACCCCATGGTACCGGAACACTGGCTCGAATGGATCGTGCTGGAAACACAGCAGGGCTTTTCTGTGCGCCGCCTGCGCCCGGGAGACGCTCCGGAAGCCTTGTTTGCCCTGCCAGACACGGAAACGGCTGTGGGCGCATATGCATACTGTAATCTGCACGGTCTGTGGCAGTCCATGCTGTAAGAAGACGGGGCGTGCATCCCAGAAAGGATGCACGCCCCGTCTTGTCCAACTAGAGCAGCTCAAACGCACACAAGATTACACCGTAAAGCGCGCTGGCCGCCACGCCGTACACAATCACCGGGCCAGCCACAATAAACATTTTTGCCCCCATGCCGGTAATCAGGCCCTCACTTTTAAAATCGATAGCTGGAGAAGCCACGGCGTTAGCAAAGCCGGTGATGGGCACCAGCGTGCCCGCGCCGCCGAAACGGGCCAGTTTGTTGTAAAGGTTCAGTCCTGTCAGCAGCACGCTTAAGAAAATCATTGTCACCGAGGTCAGCGTACCGGCTTCCAATTTTCCGGCTCCGGCCGCCATCCAGCCGTTTTGCACCAGCTGCCCCAGCGTACAGATGGCTCCGCCGATCAAAAAAGCAAGCGCCATATTTTTTCCCAGCGGCGAAGGCTGGGCCAAACGCTGCACATACTCCTGGTATTCCGTATTGGACAGTTTCATTCTATTTGCCCTCCCTGCGTTCTTCTGTAGTTTCATTGTTCCGCTGGATACGCTTTTTTATGCGGCAGCGGATAAAAATACCGTCCTGCACAGAAGCGGACGGCTGTTTTAGATCCTGTCTTGCACTTTTTTTAAGAATCTTTTACAATAGAGACGTGCGCCGGAATGTTCCCGCTGCGCGCCAAACCGCCCATAGAATGGATGAGTGCTGATGAAAGAACAAAAGATGCCTCTGGGTCTTTATATTCATATACCTTTCTGCGCGCAGAAATGCGCTTACTGCGACTTCTATTCCCTACCTCACGCCGAAGGAAAAATGGACGAGTACGTCCGCGCCGTGAGCGCCCATCTGGCAGAAGTAGCGCCCCGCGCCGCACAGCACATTGTGGATACCGTCTATTTCGGCGGCGGCACACCGTCTTATCTCGGTCCCAAACGTCTCAAGGCACTCCTTTCATCCGTGCAAAAGCACTATGTCCTTTCCAAGGATGCTGAAATCACGCTGGAGGCGAACCCCGACAGCGCCGGAGATTGGCGCGCCCTGCGCACCCTGCGCCGGGCAGGTTTCAACCGTATTTCCCTGGGCATGCAGTCCTCCATCGAAGGAGAGCTGCGCGCTGTGGGCCGGATCCATACTTTCGAGCAGGTGCGCGCGGCGGTGGATGCCGCACGGAAAGCCAAATTCAAAAACGTGAGCCTTGACCTGATCTACGGTCTTCCGGAACAGACTATGGAAAGCTTTTCCGCCTCCCTGCGCGCTGCCGTGGCGCTGGAGCCGGAGCATATCTCCTGCTATGGTCTCAAACTGGAAGAGGGAACGCCTCTTTATACCGCCCGGAATACTTTTTCCGCTGCGGACGATGATCTTCAGGCGGACATGTATCTCTTTGCCGTATCATTTCTGCAGGAAGCGGGGTTCGCGCAGTATGAAATCTCCAACTTTGCCCGCCCCGGGTTCGAGAGCCGGCATAATCTGAAATACTGGACTTTATCGGAATATGCAGGCTTCGGCCCCGGCGCCCATTCGGATTTCGGCGGGGTGCGCTATTCTTTTGACCGGGATCTGGATGCCTACATCAACGGCGCGCTGCGAGGCGGACAGATGCCCATGGAGTGCGAAGACCTGCCCGCCTGGACACGGGATACAGAGTACCTGATGCTGACCCTGCGCACCGTGCGCGGCCTCAATCCCCGTGCGTTTGAAAACATGTTCCGCCAGCGTTTCGCCCCGTTCCTTCCCCTTCTGGAACGCTATGAAGCGCTGGGGCTTGCTGCCCGCAGCACAGACAATACATGGCATTTCACGCCCCGGGGCTTTCTGGTTTCCAATACGCTGATTGGCGAACTGCTGGACGCCCTCAGTTCCGAAAAGCAACGGCGCTTTGACGCTACCGCACGGGGCGATTATATTGTGAGAACCTGACACAGAGCAGCTTTCTCTCCGCCCATGCAGAGAGAAGGCTGTTTTTTAATTTTTCCAGAAATTTCCGAAAATTTACCATTTTACTTATCTGGGTAGATATGGTATACTGAGCTCCATATTATGTCACCCACTTTATGGATTTTGGAGGTTTGATCCGGTTATGAAGTATTTTCCCCGCACGCTCCTTTCCACACTGCTGGCAGTGGGCACTGCCGCATCGCTGGTGCTCTCGCCGCTGGCCGCTGTGATCGGCAGCGACCTGTACGCATATGACAGCGACATCCACAAGGGCACTGTGCTTTCCCACGGCGTTTATTGGGGCGCTACTGCAAACGACAAGCGCACCGAGAACTACATATCTTATACACCCAGCGCCGATGTAACGCCCATCGTGACGTACGGCAGCAAGGTGACCTCCACCAGCACCGTATCCTCTGCCGCCAAAGCGCTGGAAGCACAGGGATATCGCGTGGTAGCCGGCATCAACGGCGACTATTATTATACCGGCAGCGGCATCCCCATGGGGCTGCTGGTGACCGACGGTGTGATCCGTTCCGGCTACAACTACACCTGGGCCGTGGGCTTTATGGAGGACGGCACAGTTATCATGGGCGACCCCAAACTGTCCATCAAGATGAGCTACACCCATACTGTAACCGAACCCGCTCCTTCCGACAACAGCGGGGAAAACGGCGGTGAAACGACCGGAGACAGCTCTCTTTCCGATTCCGCCGCAGACAGCGGCTCCGAACAAACCGTCACCCGGGAAGAAACCGTGACCAAATCCATCTACACCGTCAACAAAGCCCGGGACACCAGCGGCATCTATCTTTACACCAACGACTTCAACGCAAAAGGCACCACCGGCTGCACGGAAGCCGGCATAGACGTGGTGCTCGTTCCCGCAGACGGAAGTGCAAACGCCGATCTGCGCATTGGTCAGACCATGACCATGACGGTGGAAAGCGTGACGGCCAAAACCGGAGCCACGGATGTGCCTGCCGGCAAAATTGTTTTGTCGGTCAATAACAAGGCCAGCGCCGAAAATATCAAGACCCTGACCGATCTCAAGGCCGGCGATACCGTCACTATCACCACTGCAGCTGCCACTGGCCAGTGGCGGCAGGCCAAATACATCACCAGCGGCTACAAAAAGCTGATTGAAAACGGGCAGGTGGTCAGCGGCCTGGATTCCTCTGGAGCCCCCCGCACCGCCATTGGCTTGAAAGACGATGGCACCGCTATTTTTTACACCATTGACGGCCGCCAGAGCGGCTACAGTGTCGGCGCCTCCGAATCGCTTCTGGCACAGCGGCTGCTGCAGCTGGGCTGCACCACCGCCGTATGCCTGGACGGCGGCGGCTCCACCACGCTGACCGCCACCCTTCCCAGCGCCACTTCTTCCAGCCGAATCAACCAACCTTCCGGAGGCAGTGAACGCGCCGTATCCACACAAATTTTCCTGGTAGCCAGCGCCTCTCCCTCCGGCGAGCTGGATCACTACTACATTGCTCCCTTGAGTACCCAGCTTCTGGCCGGAGCCAAAACTCAGCTGAGCTATTCTGCTGTAGATACCAACTACATTCCCATCTCCACCAACAGCGGCGCCTCCTGGAGCGCCAGCAGCGGCAGCATTACCGAAAGCGGGCTGTTCACCGCTCCTTCCGGCGGCGGCACCTCCACCGTCACAGTGAGCGACGGAACGCGCAGCGCCTCCATGGAGATCGAAACCGTTGCCAACCCGGACCGCCTTGTGGCCCGTGCCAACGGCAGCGTTCTCACCTCTATTTCCACCAAGGCCGGCACCAGCTACGCCCTGACCATGTCCGCCACGGCCAACCATATGACACTCATCAGCCAAAACCAGTGTTTCCAGTTCTCCGTCACCGGAGACATCGGAACCATCACTGCCGACGGTGTATTCACCGCCACCAAGGACGGTACCGGCGCGATTGTGGTCACTGCAGGCACCGCTTCGCTCACCATTCCCGTCACGGTGCAGTCCATGCCCTTTACGGATGTGGCGCTCTCCTCCTGGTATTACGGCACCGTGGAGCACGTTTACGAAAACGGACTGATGAACGGCACCGGCGGCACGCTCTTTGAACCTTCCGCCACCACCATTCGCTCCATGATCGTACAGATCCTTTACAACAAGGAAGGTTCCCCTGCGGTTTCTTCCAGCGGCACTTTCTCCGATGTTCCCAGCGGGAAATGGTTCACCAATGCGGTGGAGTGGGCTGCATCCGAAAAGATCGTTTCCGGCACCGGAGACGGCCGCTTCGACCCCAACAGCAGCATTACCCGCGAGCAGATGGCTGTGATTTTGTACAACTATGCCGCTTATGCCGGACTGGATACCTCCGTCCGGGGCGATGTGTCTGTTTTCTCCGACAGCGGCAGCATCCACAGCTGGGCGGCCGATGCCATGTCCTGGGCAGTGGGTACAGGCCTGCTCAAAGGCAATGAGAACAAGCTCAATCCCGAAGGCACCGCTTCCCGTGCGGAAGTTGCCCAGGTTCTCACCAATTTCGATACGATTTTTGAAGCAGTCTCCAACTGACCTGCTTGCCAAAACGCCCCTCACGGACAAAACATCTGTGAGGGGCGTTCTTTCTGTTCCGAAAAGCCAGTCTTCGCCGGTATGGCTTTTTATACTCCAGCCAGATCAAAGGGCGGCGTATACTCCGCCTGAGCCGCCCGGCGTTCCTGGGTAAACCCTTCGTCAATGCCGCAGTCGGCCATATAATCGCAGGCCGCGCGGTACTCTGCCTGCCGCACACGGCGGTTCAGCTCCTCCGGCACACCGGGGATCGGCGTATACTGGCTCATCAGGGAAAAGAGCACTTCCCCCGGTGCAAAATGCGCGGCCACCCAGTCAATGACACGCTTGGTCTCCGCCAGGCCGCCCGGCAGCATCAGGTGCCGGATCACCACGCCCCGGCGCAGCATCCCATGCTCATCCACCACATACGGACCGCTCTGGCGGAACATTTCCAAAATCGCCGGCGCCGCCCAGGTGAAATAATCCGCTGCGCCGGAGCAGCGACGGCTCCACTTCGCGGATACGTATTTAAGATCGGGCAAATAGATCTGCACTTTCCCCTCCAGCAGACGCAGCGTCTCCACCCGCTCATAGCCCCCGGTGTTCCACACCACGGGAATCCCCGGCACCTCTTCCAGAGCCAGAGCGATCCAGGGCGCAAACTGCGTAGGGCTGACCAGATTGATATTGCTGGCTCCGGCGGCTTCCAGCTCCCGAAACACTTCCCTCAGCCGTTCCACAGAGATGGCCTGGCCGAAGCCTCCGGCGCTGATCTCCCGATTCTGGCAAAACACACACCTCAATGTGCAGCCGGAGAAAAACACCGTGCCGGAACCGTCGCATCCGCTGATACACGGCTCTTCCCAGTAGTGCAGCGCCGCTCGTGCCACCTTCAGCTCCGCCCCCATACCGCACAGCCCCGCTGTTTCCCGGCGCGCCGCGCCGCATCGGCGGGGGCACAGCGCACAGTGCTCCTGCGCCGCCGTCAGAGCTGCCCGCACAGCCGATTCTTTACACATCCTCGCAAAACTCCTTTGCCACACGCTCAGCCAAAAATAAGCCCCCCGTGCAGTCGATAACATTCACTGCACAGTTTTTCTGCACACGGCTGCCGTAAATGCGGCCGCTCTCCGCTCCAAACATGGCACTGAAAAACCCCCGCACCGCTGCGCCGTGGGCTACCACCAGCACATGTGTCCAATGCTCTCCGCCGGACACGATCCGCTCGTCCAAAAAGGCGCGGCAGCGGCGCACCAGCGCCTCATAAGTCTCGCCCCCCGCTGGCGGCACATAATGTTCCGGGTCAGAAAACAGCGACCTTGTGGGCTGCTTCTCTTCCGCAAGATCGCACAGCCGCATGCCCTCTGCCGCGCCGAATCCCAGTTCCATAAGCCGCACATCTGTCTGCACAGCGATATTCTTTCCCCGCAGGATCAGTTCCGCCGTTTCCCTGGCCCGCTGCAAAGGCGAGGAAAAGGCCGCATCAAAGGGCACGCTCTCCAGCGCTGCGCCAGCAGCCAGGGCGCTGCACCGTCCTTCATCGCTTAATGGGACATCCGTGCGGCCCTGAAGCCTGCCTTCCTCGTTCCACAGCGTGCGCCCATGGCGCAGAAGATACAACTTCACGTCTCTTCCTCCTGCCGGGGCAGCGCGTTCTGCGCCGCCGCGCGGAATTTGGCAAAGGCCGCAGGCACCGCCCGCTCGGTTTCCAGTCCATTTCGATCCGTCCAGCGCAGCTGTGCTGCGTCCTGTCCCCGCACCCGCAGCACATAGCCCCGCATGTGCCATTCCACATGGGAAAAAATGTGTTTCGCTTCCAGCTGTTCCAGCCATTCCATAGGCACAAGGCCCCAGCGCTGCACCTGCTGCGCCGCGGCAGGCTCATCCAGCCTGCCGTCCACATTGGGAAATTCCCACAGTCCGGCCAGCAGCCCCTTGGCCGCGCGCTGCCGCAGGGCGACACCTTGGGACGACAGCAATACAAAAACCGTTTTTTCTTCCATCCGGCGGGGCGTTTTCTTTCGCTTTACCGGAAGCACATTCCAAGTACCCTCCCGGCAGGCTGTGCAGAACGGGCGGGCCGGGCATTGCGCACACTTCGGCGCGCCGTTGGGCAGACATACCATAGCTCCCAACTCCATCAATGCCTGATTAAAATCGCCGGGCCGGTCCTCTGGCAAAACATCCCGCACCCATGCGCCGAAGCGCCGCTTCACCGCACTGTCCAGCACATCTCCTTCATCCCCGGTAATGCGGGCAATCACGCGCAGCACATTGCCGTCCACTGCCGGCACCGCCTGGCCGAACGCAATCGACGCCACCGCGCCGGCAGTGTATTCCCCGATTCCCGGCAGAGAGCGAATGGTTTCGTAATCGCCCGGGAATACGCCATCGTACTCTTCCATGATTTTACGCGCAGCCTTCTGCAGGTTGCGCGCCCGGTTGTAATAACCCAGTCCCTCCCACAGTTTCAGCAGACGGTCTTCCTCCACCGCAGCCAGCGCCGCCACATCCGGAAGCGCAGCCAGAAAGCGCTCGTAATACGGCAGCACCGCGCTGACGCGGGTCTGCTGCAGCATAATCTCGGAAAGCCACACATGGTAGGCTGTGGGATCGTCCCGCCAAGGCAGCACCCGCGCGCCGGCATCATACCAGGCCAGCAGCGCTTCGCTCAGGCGATACAGTTGTTGCGGAAATTGATCCATAGATTTCGTCCTTTTGTTATTTTACCGCCGCAGGAAAAAGATGCCCGCAGCATTTTCTTTTACAGCGTTCCTCCGCCAGAGAACAGCAGTGCGCTACCGGTTAAACCGGGTGGCGAAGCCGCAGCGGCGGCACAGTTCTTCCACCGGGGCGCGACGGGAAAACCCGTCGTACAGCGCCCGTGCCCGGGGAGATGCCAAAATCTCGGTCAGGGACGTTTCAAAGAGATTCCCCAGGGGCACATCCCCCTCGTGATCCAGGCAGCAGGGCACCACCGTGCCGTCAGAAAGCACGCCCAGCTGGTCCCGCAGCCCGAAACAAAACTGCGCCCCGGTTTCGGCTGCTTTTTTGTCCGGCCAGGCAAACACCTGCTCCTGCTCCAAAAACAGGTCCTTGCCCAGCACCCGGCTGCGGCTGCGCGTGCGCGGCAGCATTTCGGGATCCACACCGGTTTTCTCCTCCAAAAAACGCAGAATCTCCCCGTTGCGCTCCGCCGCGCCGCCCTCGTTCCACAGGCGCAGCGCACAGTGGACGCCCTGCCCGCGCAGGAGGCTGCATACCGACCAGACCGATTTCAGATACGCATCCATGGAAAGCCCTACGCCGCTGCCCTCCAAAGCGTGGAGAGACACGCTGAGCTTGTGCAGCACTGCGGCGTGGGCTGTCAGCACAGCGCTGCGCTGCTCCAGCAGGGTGCCGTTGGTGGTGATACAGACACGAAACCCCTTCTGCCCTGCAATATTCAGGATCTCTCCCAATTCCGGATGCGACAGCGGTTCACCCATCAGATGCAGATAGAGGAAGCGGACATGGCCCTGCAGGGCCTCGGCCGCCGCGGCAAATTCCGCCGCGCTCATACGCCGGGGCGGCCGCCGGGTTTTTGGGCAGAAGGCGCAGCTCAGATTGCACTGATTGGTGATTTCCACATAAGCTTTGTTGAGCATGTTCCTCACTGCCCAGCCAGAACGTTCAACGCCCCGGCGGGCATCACCTCAATGCGATTGCCGTCGGGATCGTGCAGAAAATAGATGCCCAAGCCCGCAATCTCCTCATCAATCAGGCCCGCCGCGCTATGTTTGGCATACCACAGTTCCCGGCACTCCGTAACAAAGGCGATATGGCTGCTCCCCGGTGCCGCAGCCCCTTCCGTCAGTTCCAGAAAAAAGTCCCGCGTACTCCCATCGCCCAGCCAGGCCATTGGTCCCGCGCCTGCCTGCAGGCGTTTGATCAGCGAAAGGCCGAACATCTCCTCATAAAATCGGATAGACGCCTCCAAATTGGAAACGCACAGATTTTCATGGCCAAAACGCAGCATGGTTCATTCCTCCTTTTCCCATTGTTGTTTTCTGTGCCACACAGCAGCGGCGTTGGTTTTTACCAGCAGCTTTTCCACCGGCACCTTTGCCGGGCAGATCGTCTGACAGGCCAGCGATTTGGTGCAGCCGCTGAAAAAGCGCCGCCCATAGGCGCGCCCCACGCGCGCCCGGTGCCCGCCTTCCGCACTCTGGTCATAAACCCGAAAAGCCGCCGCCGCACCCATCGCCCCGACAAACGGCCCCCCCACCGAAAAATGGGGGCATACCTCAAGGCACAATCCGCACATCAGGCAGCCTGCCGCCCGGTAATGCAGCTCCCGCCGCTCCCGGTTGGTCAGATCCGCCTCTTCTTCCAGCCACAGCTCCATTTCCTGCAGCGCAGCAAAACACGCGCCGCGATCCACCTGCAGATCACGGATACGCGGGAATTTACGCAGCGGTTCCAGCGTGATCTCCCCGGAGGAATCGGCGGCCGCTCCCAGCGATACAGCACAGGCCAGCGCCGGACGGCCGGAAACAACCATGGCGCAGGCGCCGCATTTCTTCTCCAGACATGCGCAGTCCCAAGCGACGCGCTCCGCTTCCGCGCCGGTTTCATCCTGCAAAAGCTCCCGCTGATCCAGTTCTTCCAGCGCCCGCGCCACAGAGTCCTCCGCGGCACAGGGGCTTGCAAAGCGCTGCCACCGGCTTGCGCCGCTGCCCTCGCCCCGCCGTATATTCAGATGATAGCGCATGGCTGCGCCTCCTTTGCGATGGGTTCAAAAGTGATCTCCGCACTGCCGCCCTTCCAGCGGGCCACCGTGGTTTTCTGATAGCGCGCGTCGTCACGTCGCGGAAAGTCCGTGCGGAAATGGGCGCCGCGGCTTTCTTTCCGCGCCAAGGCGCTTTCCACCATGGCTGCGGCTAGGGACAGCTGCGCTTCCAGCGCATACTGCCGGGCTGCGCCGGCCTCCCGATCCCATCCCGCGCGCACACGCGCCGTCAGTTCTGCCAGCGCCGCCGCGCCGGCGTGCAGGGACACTTCCTGCCGCCGGATGCCCAGACAGCCGTTCAGAATGCGGCTAAGTTCCGCCTCTGCCGCCGCGCAGGACACGATTTCCCGCCGCGCTGCCACGGCGCCGCAGAGCGCACACCAGTCCTCTGCGGCTTTCTCTGCCTCCGCCGCACACATTTCCGGAAGCGGAATATCCCGCAGAATGGTTTGTGCTGCCGTGTATCCGCCGAAAATGGCCCCCAACAGGGAATTGCCCCCCAACCGGTTGGCTCCATGATACTGGCATGCACATTCTCCGGCAGCATACAGCCCCCGCAACGTAGTGCGATGCGCCGCATCCACATACAGCCCGCCCATGAAATAATGAATGCCAGGGTAAACAGGAATCGGCTCCCGCCCGGGATCACGGTGCAAAAACTCCCGGCAGAATTCTGTCAGATCGCCAAGCCTTTCACTCAGCACCTCCTTGTCCACTCCCGTCAAATCCAGCCAAGCAGTGTCCTGCCCGCATTCCCGGCAGACCGCCTCCGTCTCTCGGGACACAACGTCCCGGGGCATCAGATTTTTCAGTTCCGGATATTTTTCTTCCATATAGTACCATCGAATTCCATCGCGCAGCACAAAGAGCCTCCCGCCCTCGCCCCGGGCCGCTTCGGAAAGCAGCGCCCGCTTTCCGGATATCGCCGCAGTAGTGGGGTGGTACTGGATCATTTCCAGATTCGCACAGGCCGCCCCGGCCAAATAAGCCGCGGCGGCTGCCGCTCCGGTGTTCTGCACAGCGCCGGTAGTGCGGCCGAACAGACCGTTCAATCCACCGCTGGCCAACAGGCCGGTTCCCGACAAAATTTCACAACTTTTCGTATATTTATCTAAAATAATACAGCCCGTACACTCATTTTGACCTCTTGTGAGGTATTTTACCACCTCGTGATGGTCTTTGCGCCGGATCAGTCCCCGATCCTCCCAGCGGCGGGCCTCCTGAATCAGTGCTGCCATCACCTGCCGGCCGGTGCTGGATTGGGCAAACGCCGTGCGCTTCTTTTTCTGCCCGCCGAAATACCGCAGATCCAGCGCGCCGCCTTCCGTGCGGTTGAACGCCACGCCCAGCCGGGCCAAGGTGCGCACCACTTCTGCTGCCCCTTCCGTTAGCGCCCGCACCGCATTGGGATCGGCAAGGTCACACCCGGCTTCCATGGTATCCCGGAAATGCTCTTCCATGCTGTCGCCTTGCCCTTTGGTATCCAGCGCCGCATTGATGCCTCCTTCCGCCATGACGGACTGGGCGCGCACCGAAGGCGCAGAGGACACCAGCACGCTCTCCTGCCCGTGCCGCGCTAATGTTAGCGCAGCACTCAATCCGGCCACACCCGCGCCAATGATCCAAACCGCCTTCACAGTTTCACCCCCACTGCATAACACACTGCACCCACCGCCGCTGCCAGCAGCGCCAGGACACACACTGTCCGCACCCAACGCTGCATCCGGGCGTCGGGGTCCATACCGGAATCCAGCAGCAACGGCCTGAGATTAAACAGAACATGCACAGCCAGCGCCGCGCTCAGCGTCAGCTGCCACAAAAGACTCGGCACACCAAAGGGGCGCAGCAGCACGCCAAACGGCGTATGGATTGTGAACAGCTGCGTGTGCTGCAGGGTCAAAAGCAAAATCGCCGCGCCGCTGAGCACCCGCAGCCAGTAGCGCCCATTTGCGTTTGGATAGCGCAGCATGTCCCGCCACATTCCTCCGCGTACCACTTTCCATAGCGCCAGTATCCCATGAAGACACACAAAGCCCATAAAAACATAGGAAAACTGCCCCTGCACCAAAAAAACAGGCGTTAAGAGGGTGACACAGCCCATAGCCAAGTGTATAATAAGCAAGATTAATACCATCCAGGCTATGATCGGATGAAATTTCTGCAAAAATGTTCTCTCCTTTCCCCAGGGCACGTATCCTTATGGAAGTATTATAGCGCGTTTTCCGCCGGAAGAAAAGAGGCATACCGACAAAGGACGCACACCGTCTTGACAAATTCCTTTCCATCGCTTATAGTTCACTAAGTGAACGAGGACGCCAGTAGTGACATATTGACAAAGAGGTGATTCAATGAAGACGAAAAACGATGCAGGCGAACGGCTGCTCAGCGCATGGCTGACCCTGTCTTCTACGCTGTGGAACGAACGCATCGTCACAGGCATGACTTTTAACGAAGCCTTCGTATGCAACCTGCTCTCCCGCCAGGATGCCGCGCAGCCTCTGACCGCTACTGATTTATGCCAGCGGACAAAGCTGCTCAAGAGCCAGATGAACAAAGTCCTTTCGGAAATGGAGCGCAAAGGTTATATTCAGCGCATACGCTCGGAAAAGGACAAGCGGCAGGTACTTCTGCACCTGACCGAAGCCGGGCAGGCCGCTTATGCAAAGGAACACAGCGGCATTTCAGCGATCCTGCACCACCTGGTGGAGGATCTTGGCGAAGAGAAAGCCCTGCACGCGGCAGATATCGTCGAGGAGATCACCCAGTCTCTGAAAAAGATCGAAATACTATAAAAAGCGGTGTTCTCGGAAAGGAAACATTATGATTCAACTTTTGACTGATTCCGCAGCTGATCTGACGGCGCAGGAGCTGCAAGCGCTGCAGATCACAGTGATCCCTCTGGGCGTACACTTCGGCGCCGACGCCTATCTCGACGGCAGGACGCTGGATCGCCCCACATTTTACCGTCTGCTGCAGAGCAGCGCTGTTTTTCCCACCACCTCACAGCCCTCTCCCGCGGATTTTGAATCCTGTTTCTCCGCTGCGCGGGCAAAGGGGGACGATGTGGTAGCCGTACTTCTTTCCTCCGCCCTGTCCGGCACTTTTCAAGGCGCCTGCATCGCCCGGGAGATGATGGACCCAGAGGATGCCACTCACATCCACCTGGTGGACAGTCTGAGCGCCACGGTAGGCGAACGGTTTCTCTTGCTGCACGCTGCTGCACTGCGCGATAGGGGCGCCTCAGCAGCAGAAATCGCCGCTGAATTGACGGAACTGCGCCGCCGTATCACGATCTGGGCCAGTGTGGACACGTTGGAATACCTCTGCAAAGGCGGCCGCCTGTCCCGCACCGCTGCAGGGGTGGGTTCTCTGGCCAAGGTAAAGCCCATTATTACCCTCACCAGAGAGGGCCGCGTAGCCGTGCAGAAAAAATGCATCGGAAAATCCCGCTGCATGTCGGAAATCACAGCGCTGACGGAAAAACGGCGGCCGGACCCGTCTCATCCTGTTTTTGGCCTGTACAGCTTCGATGCGCACAACTGCAGCGCACTGGCCGGACGGCTGGCAGCGTGCGGTTTCTCCATTGCTCCGGATCACTATCTGGAAATCGGCCCCACTATCGGCGCCCACATTGGTCCCCATGCCTACGGCGTGGCCTATATTGCCGCAGACGAATAAAGACGCACATCATCGCGAGCCGTGTTCTGGAATTGCTGGAACGCGGCTTTGCGTTTTTTTCTGTTCTTCCGCACAGATATAACTGCACAAAAGGCGAAGCCCACGGTTCGGGGAAACCGTGGGCTTCAGACTATATAGGGAACTTCGGACTTCCGAATAACTCGGCGGCTCGAAAGTACCGACAAAAGGAATTTCAGCTGGGCCGCTTATTTGCAGATATAATTCTGCAGCCCAACGATCATGTACCGTCCCGCCACAGCTCCCTGATCGGGGGTTCCGATGGCCTTGGCGGCAAAAACCGCGGCTTTACCAAACTTGGGCGTCATATTTTTGGTGGCTTCCACACCCTCAGTGGCACCTTCCACCGCTGCATGGATCACCGCGTTCAGATCAGCGTTCTCCGCCGCTGCCGCTTCCACCGCTTTTTTAGCAGCAGCATCCACTGCATCCAGAATGGTCCGATCGCCCAGCGCACATTTGCCGCGCTTCTGGATACCTGCGGCAAAACCGGTCAGATAAGTCGCCAGTTCCACTGGGCCGATCTCACTCACACCCTTGAGCCCTTTACCGCCCTCCATCACGCCGCTGGACATCAGTGTGCCCATGGTGGAGGGAACCACGGAGGACATTTTCATGCCGGCCTTCATCAGAGTCTTGCCGATATCACCAGGTTCTGCATTCTCGCGGATCAAATCCGGCAGGGCGCCGTATCCTTTGTCCATGGTCAGGCCCAAATCGCCGTCACCCATCTTGGCGTCCATGTCGCACAGCTCGTCGCGCTTGTCTGCAAACACTGCCGCAACGCTTTCAAACAGTTCCGGAAGCTGCTCAAAAAGAATCTTATCCATTGCTGCTGCGCCTCCTTATGCCTGAGTGTAAAACGGCGTCTTCACAGGCAGGTCGATCTGCGCTTTCATTTCCTCATCGGCCATCTTGCAGATCGTGATAGACGCGCCGGCCATTTCCATAGAGGTGGCATATTCGCCCACAAAGGTGCGGTATACCTTGATGCCCTTCTCGTCCAGGATCTTGCGCACGGAGTTGCACAGGATATACAGTTCTTCCACAGAGGTGGCACCCAGGCCGTTGATCAGCAGGGAAACCTCTTCACCCTCCGCTACAGGCATATCGCCCAGCAGCGTATCCAGAGATTCGCTCGCCAGCTCGTCCGCCGTCTTAATGGGGCCGTTCCATACACCCGGCTCACCATGGATGCCCATGCCCATGGCCATTTCATTTTCGCCCAGCGTAAAGTTGGGATGTCCTACCTCCGGGATGATGCAGGGCGTCAGCGCAAAGCCCACAGTGCGGGTGTTGTCCTTGGCCTTCTGGGCAGCGGCAAGCACTTCATCCAGGGTGCCGCCCTGGGCCGCCTTGGCCCCGGCACATTTATACATGAAGAAAATGCCGGCCACACCGCGGCGGGTATCGGGATTGGCATTGGAATTCACATCGTCGGCGCCTACAATGGAGCGGGTTTCAATGTCGTCCATCTCACACATCTCAGCGGCCATATCAAAGTTCATGATATCACCGGTGTAATTGCCGTAGAGATACAGAATACCGGCCCCGGCTTCCACTTCCTTGGAGACATTGTAGATCTGCTCTGCCGAAGGGGACTGAAACACGCCGCCGACGCCGCAGCCATCGAGCAGGCCCTCGCCCACATAACCCAGGAACAGAGGCAAATGGCCCGTGCCACCGCCGGTGATAATGGCCACCTTGCCGTCCTTCTTCTTGGCAGTGCAGTAGCAGCGCAGGTCGCCGTTCACATATTTTACCTGATCGCCGTGGGCATCATAGATACCTTTGAGCATCTCGTCCACATAGTTTTCCGGCGCGTTGATAATTTTTTTCATAAAAATGTTCCTCCTTGATCGCTTTTACAGCATTAAACCCAATTCTTCCTGCAGGGAATCAAAATAGATGTCGTCATGGCTGGTATTGTTGCGGAAAATGCACACGCTCATGACCTCTTTTCCCACGGCGAAAGGTACCGCGTGCCACACAGAGGGTTTGAGGGAAATGCCCAGGCCGCAGGGGATGTAAAAAGCCTTCACGTTATCCGCTTCCAGCGCCCCCGCCGGGGCCATGCCCACAATCAGGTCGCCGTCCATGGCGATCAGGTTTTCCGTAGTGTGGTCGTGAGCTTCAAAATCCTTGAGGATAAAGCACCCGCATCAGATTGATGGACGTCGGCCCATCGATCACCACCGCCTGGGGATACCACAAATGGCTGGCGGGGTTGCCCCCGGCCTCGCGGCCTTCGGTGGTCAGCACCTCGCCGAAGGGGGCAAAGGCCTCCTGCGTCAGCTTCTGCACTTGAATCATTTTCATATAAAACCGTTCCTTTCTGCAAGCGCGGCTCCGTGCCGCGCACCCGTTCTCAGGAAGCAGCCGCGGCCTTTTGGGCCTCGCGCTTTTCCAGCACCACGCTGAGCACCAACGCAGCGATCAGCAGACAGCCATTGGCAAAGGTTTTGGCATTGTCGGACATGTGCATCAGGCCAAAGGCATTGGCAATCATCTGCAGTAGCAGCACCGCCAGTACCACACCCGCCACGCGGCCCTTGCCGCCGTCTGGATGGACGCCGCCCAGCACAACGATCAGCAGCGACAGCAGCGTATAGGTGGAGCCGTTGGAGGATTTAGCACTGTTGAGGTGGGAAGTAATCAGGATACCCGAAATACCGCCCAGGATACCGGAGAACATATAAGTCATAATCGTGACTTTCAGCGTGTTGATGCCCGAATACATGGCTGCCTGGGCATTGGAGCCAAGGAAATAAATCTCGTGGCCGAAAACGGTGCATTTCATAATGAACACCACAACCGCCACCACGGCAATGAAAATAAACAGCACATAAGGTATGCCCGCCACGGTACCGTTGGCAATATTTTTGAAGGCATCGCACATACCGTTGATGGCAGGTCCGCCGGTGATGCCGTAGGCCAGGCCGGTATAAAGCTGCAGGCCGCACAGAGTAACCAGCATGGCCGGCAGGCCGAAATAGCCGATGATGAAACCGTTGAACGCGCCGCAGGCAGCGCCCACCACAACCGCCACCACACAGGCAAGAACAATCGCGGGAACGACCATGGCGGGGTTGGCCACCTCACCGCCTTCTATGAGGACCATGTTTTTCACAATCAGCGCCGCGAGAACGCCGCTCAGGTTCATAATACCCACCAGGGACAAATCAATGCCGCCGGCAATCATACAGGCCATCATGCCCAAGGCCAGCACGCCGTATTCCGGGAACTGGAAAATCATGGAGCGCACATTCAGCACGGTGAAATAGGAACCGGGCTTCAGGATCAGCATGATGATGCACACCAGGAGCATCAGCGCAATAATCGTCAGAATATGGTTGTCTTTTTTCATTCGGAGCGGGCTTTTTGAAGCCGCCAGCTTACTCTCATTCGCACTCATTTGCAGCGCACCTCCTTAAATCTTGCCCAGGCTGGCCTGACGCTTGGCCTGAATCGACGTCATGATCGCGCCCAGCAGCAGCACCAGGCCCACGGCAAAGGTCTGCCAGCAGGTGGGAATGCCCAGCATGTTCAGGTTGTTCTGCACCAGAGTGATCAACAGCACGCCAAGTACCGTGCCGCCCACACTGCCATGGCCGCCGGTCAGGCGGCAGCCGCCCACGACGCAGGCAGCGATAATGATCATTTCATCGCCCATCAGCGCGGAGGTGGTGGAGGAGTGCATCAGAGTCGTATAGATCATAGCGGTGGCGCCGGCTACCACGCCGCAGAAAATATAAGCGAAGAACTGCAGGCGGCGCACATTGAAACCCGCGATACGGGCGGCGTTGGCATCGCCGCCGATGGCATACAGTCCGCGGCCCAGCATAGTGAATTTCATCACCAACGCCATGACCACACACAAAATCACCGGCACCAGGAACAGCACCGTCAGCGGGTAAGTAAAGCCGGTGGAAGGCGCAGTGTACGTAATCATATTGATCTCATACAGGCTCTGAAGGGAGCTGGGCAGCGTTGTAAACTCGCGGGTGCCCAGCAACATCACCAGGCCGCCGGAAGCCACAGAACTGGTGGCCAGCGTGGCAATCAGAGGCGGCAGCTTCAGATAAGAGACCAGAATACCGTTCAGGATCCCGAACACCAGGCCGATAAACATGGCCAAGCCGAAGAAGAAGAACAGGTTGTCCGGTCCCATTTCATGATAATTCATATACAGCGGCACATACATGGCCACGCAGCCCACCGCGGGGAAGGATACGTCGATGCCGCCGGAGATGATGACCACCATCTCACAAATGGCAAAACACATGGTAAAAATACCGGCACGGGCCAGGTTGATGGCAGTGGCCGGACTGAGGAACGCCGGTTCGCGTATGGCGGCAATGAGACAGAAGACGACCATGACGTAAATCAGAATCATGGGCGTACTGGTCAGCGCCATTTTCAGTTTCTGGTTTTTCGTGGTCATTTCTCTTCGACCTCCTGTTCCGTAGTCTGTGCAGCGCTTTTTGCGGCATCGGAGGCGCCGATCAGCAGATTCGAAAGCGACAGTTCGTCGATGGAATTATCCACAGCGGCCTCAACCTTGCCGTCGCGCATCACGATGATCTTATTGCAGTTCTGCACCAGCTCCGGCAGGTCGTCGGAAATGACGATAATGCCAATACCCTTCTGGGCCAGGTCGCGCAAAATGGCATGGATTTCCGCCTTTGCGCCAATATCAACGCCCACCGTGGGGCCGTCCAGAATAAAGAGCTTGGGGTCGGTGTTGAGCCATTTGGCAATGACCACCTTCTGCGCGTTGCCGCCGGAGAGCGTCCGCACCGCAGGCTTGGGCGAGGGCGCCACAATATTGATCTCGTCAATCCAGCGGCGCGTAACGGTTTCCATTGCCTGCTCGTCCAGCTTGCCGCCTTTCATATACTTGCGGATAGAAGAGGCCACCGTATTGTCCTGAATAGAGCGATCCATAAACAGCCCCTGGGTCAGGCGGTCCTCCGGCACATAGCCGATATCGTTGGCCATGGCATCGTTGACGCTTTTTATTGTGATCTCCTTGCCATTGAGCACAATTCTGCCGCTTTCCGCCGGGGTCAGACCGAACAGCGCCTGGCCGATCTCGCCGCGGCCGCTGCCCAGAAGGCCCGTGAGGCCCAGCACGTCGCCCCGGTTCAGGGTAAAGGACACGTCCTCAAAAGCCCCCTTACGGGTCAAATGCTCTACGCGCAGGATTTCTTCCGCATTTTCTGCAGGATGGTATTTTTCATCCGACACATCGTGGCCGGTCATATCACGGGTGAAGCGAGCCTGATCGTATTCGCTGATGGGACCGCTGGATACATACGCGCCGTTGCGCAGGATCGTCAGCCGGTCGGCAATGCGGTAGATCTCATCCAGCTTGCCGGTCTTGAAATCATCGATGGCGTCCATCGTGATATCGCGGGCACGCTGCAGCGTAGGCTCCGTGGCACCGTAGTGGAAATCCTCCACCAGCCGCGGGTCCTTGTGGTACAGGGCGCGGTAGCCGGTCTGGCCGATCACATAGAACCGGTCATTCTCATCCGCATTTTCCTTGAGGAACTTGATGATGTTCTGGTTGTAAGCGCCTGCCATGCCCTTATCTGCCGTCAGCACGATATAAGCGCGCTTGGGGTTTGCGATATTGCGCTCGTGGAAGAACGGATGCACCGGCTCTTCCGGCAGGTGGGGCACCACGCGGGAAATGGTATCGCGCATACGGTTGAAGTAGGGCGATACATTCTGGTAGTTCTTACGTGCCTTGCGCAGCTTGGACGAGGAGATCAGGTACATGGCGTTCGTGATCTTCATGGTGTCCTGAATGCTCTCGATGCGCTCCTTCAGCAGCTTACTGGACGGCATGGCTGTCGCCTCCCGCATAAGCTTTCCAGGCGTTCAGGATGGCATCGACCATTTCAGGTTCCAGCTTGCCGGTGGCGGTGATCTTATCCATCGTACCGGACACATCCGCGCGGAACTGACGCACAAATGCGGAAGTTTTGGCGCGCAGCTCGGCAGTGGGCAGTTCGTCCAGCACGCCGTGGGAAGCCAGCACCAGCGTGACCACCTGCTCGGCGTCGGACTTGGGCTGATACAGCGGCTGCTTGAGCATTTCCATCAGAGCCTTGCCGTGATCCAGCTGGCGGCGGGTCTCTGCGTCCAGATCCGAGCTGAACTGTGCAAAGGACTCCATATCCTTGTACTGTGCCAGCTCGATACGCAGGTTGGCGTTGGCCTTCTTCATGGCCTTGGTCTGGGCAGCGCCGCCCACACGGGACACCGACAGACCCACATTGACGGCCGGGCGGTTGCCTGCATTGAACAGGGCGCTCTCGAGGAAGATCTGACCATCGGTGATGGAAATGACATTGGTGGGGATGTAGGCCGAAACGTCGCCTGCCTGCGTCTCTACGATAGGCAGTGCGGTGATGGAACCGCCGCCCAGATCGTCGCGCATCCGGCAGGAGCGCTCCAGCAGACGGGAGTGCAGATAGAACACGTCGCCGGGGTAAGCCTCACGGCCCGGAGAGCGGCGCAGCAGCAGAGAAATGGCACGGTAGGCCACTGCATGCTTGGACAGATCGTCGTAAACGATCAGCACGCTCTTGCCCTGACTCATGAAGTACTCGGCCAGTGCGGTACCGGCATAGGGTGCGATGTACTGCAGGGGAGCAGAATCCGAAGCAGTAGCCGCCACGATGGTGGTGTAGCTCATGGCACCGTGCTTCTGCAGATCGCCTGCCACGCGGGCAATGGAAGAAGCCTTCTGGCCGATGGCCACATAAATGCACAGCACACCGGTGTTTTTCTGGTTCAGGATGGCATCCGTGGCGATGGAGGTCTTGCCGGTCTGGCGGTCGCCGATGATCAGTTCACGCTGGCCGCGGCCGATGGGGAACATGGAATCGATGGCGAGGATGCCGGTGTGGAGCGGGGTATCCACGCTCTGACGCTCCAGAATGCCGGGGGCCTGCTTTTCGATGGGGTTGTAGCCCACAGCTTCAATGGGGCCCTTGCCATCGATGGGCTCGCCCAGCGGGCTGATGACACGGCCCAAGAATGCATCGCCCACCGGGATGCCGGCACGCTTGCCGCTGCGGGTCACCATGGTGCCCACACCGACGGTCTCAGCTCCGTCGAACAGCATGATGCCCAGCTGTTCGGGGTCCACGCTCTCCACCATGCCCTTGGCACCGTTGTCGAAGGTGACGATCTCGCCGTACACGGCGCGGTTCATGCCTTCGACGTGCACGATGCCGTCGGCAGAGGAAATGACCACGCCACCCTCCGCAGAGGTCTCGGCGGGCTTGTAGTCCTCAATGCGGGTCTTGAGGGTAGCCAGCGAGGGCTTGCCCTCCATCATCTTGTCCAGCTGATGACGGCCGGAGTTATCGAACACACGGTCGCCCACCTGCAGGACATAGCCGGACAGCAGGCTCTCGTCCACCGTCACGTTCAGGATGACCTCGGTGGCATCATACAGCTTGCGTACCTCGGCGCGGATCCGGTTCAGCTCCTCTTCCCGGGGCTTGCGGGCGCTGCGCAGCTCGGCCTTGACGATGCGGTTGTCCGCAAAAAATTCACGACTGAATTCAGTTGCCATTGCCTGCACCTGCTTTCTCCAGCAGATCGTCCAGCAGACGTGCGTCGTCCTGGGCGGTCAGATTGCGGGCCAGCAGCTTCTCGCACATCGCACGGGCCAGTGCCGTGGTCTGGGCATCGGCTTCCCGCAGCTTGCTCTGGCGTTCGGCCTCGGCGCTCGCCTTGCCGGCGGCCACGATGGCGTCCGCCTGCTTGCGGGCATCTGCCAGCAGCTGCTGCTTTTCGACCTCAGCCTGCTTTTCGTAGGCTTCGCGGCGGGCAGCGGCCTCATTGTCCACATTGCGCAGTTTTTCCTGTGCGGCGTTCATGGTCTCTGCGGCTTCCTTCTTGGAGGTCTCCGCATCGGCCAGGTTTGCGTCCACCATCTGCTGGCGCTTTGCGATCACGTCCTGAACAGGCTTGAACAGGAACTTGCGCAGCACCGCATACATGACGAGGACGTTCACGACGGTCCACAGCAGGTTAATATCCAACTTCAGCATTCGTCTGCGCCTCCGTTACTGACCCAGGAACAGGATGATCAGCAGTGCAACGACGAAGCCGAAAATTGCAGTACCTTCTGCCAGAGCAGCGCCCAGCAGCAGGTTGGTCTGGATCTTGCCGGATGCCTCGGGCTGACGGGAGATTGCCTCCGTTGCCTTACCCGTTGCGATGCCGATGCCGATACCGCCGCCAATGCCGGTCAGCGCTGCAATGCCAGCGCCCAGAGCAATCAAACCATTCATAGTAATAATCTCCTTTTAAATTCAGTAAATATCAATGGATCAGTCTTCTCCGCCCATGGTCTCTTTCATGAACAGCGAAGTCAGGAACACGAACACGTAGGTCTGGATCAGACCGTCGAACAGGTCAAAATACAGGCTGAACACCGCCGGGACGAACACGGGCACCACGAGCTTGATCAGCTCCATGATGACGAATGCACCCAGCACGTTGCCGAACAGTCGCATGCACAGGCTGGTGGGGCGGATGGCGATCTCGAGGATGTTCATAGGGGTCATGACCGGAGTGGGGGCAGCCAGACTCTTGAAGAAGCCCACACCGCCGCGTGCCCGGATGCCGGCACCCTCGATCAGGATGATGCTCATCAGCGCCAGCGCTGCGGTCACGTCCAGATCCTTCGTGGGGGGCTTGACACCGAACACGCCGATCAGGTTGCTGAAGGCGATGTAGATGGCCACGGTCATCAGGTAAGGCACATAGCGCCTGCCCTTTTCGCCCAGCAGACCTTCAAAGAAATTGGTGCCTGCGAGGTAGGCCATTTCCAGCACGGCCTGACGCTTGCTGATATGGTCCACCTTCAGGTTTCTGGTAAGCAGGATCGAGCCGATGGTAACGATGGCCAGGATCACCCAGCTGATGACCACGGATTCCGGGATCTGCAGCGGGCCGACCTTGACGTATTCGACGGTCAGCTCTTCCATCAATGCTTTGGTCAGATTATTCAATTGTTTTTCCTCCTTCCTGAAGAATAGGGTTCCGGGGGTAAGACCGCCGCACCGCCCCGGCGGCGCAGCGTCCTTCTTATCGCTCGAAGAAAAGGCGCAGCTTTGTGAAAAAAGTAAGGAAGGTGTTCGGCTCTGTCCGGTCACACCCTCCCTCCTGCACGGGTCACTTCGTCTTTTTTCGTTGTGTATGATAGTACGATTGACGAAAATTGGCAAGTGGCTTTGTGCACATTCTACATTTTAGGTGGTTCTACTGCATTGATATACAAAAAAAGTTGTGCATCTTGTCCAATAAAACGCTCTTCGCATGTACTTTTTACACAAATTTCTTAGCCAATTCTTAGGTTTCAATGGCTTCTTCAGGGCATTCCGGGAAATATTTCCATCAAAAATGCCCCATTGTACATACTTTATATGCCCGATATATAAAATTCGTATAGGCGTCTCGTCCGGTATTACACCCGCTCCTATACATATTTATTATAACTGCATATCTAAAATCTGTCAGTCCGCCTGTTTTGCGCCGCGGCGGAACACCAGCCGGAAGATGGCACGGGCAAGCGGCCCGCAGTACAGCATCTGCCAGCACAGGGCCATGGGCATATTGCAGCCCCAGGTATGCACCCAAGTGCCAAAGCCGGGTTCTTTAAACAGCACCGTTGCGATCAGGCTCATCACCGGGCACATGATGCACACGATCATCAGCGAGATGGCATAGGTGATGAACTGCGGACGATCTGTGGGCCGCATGAACATAAACGCCAATCCGGTGGCCAGTTTCTCCACCACGAAAAATTCCAGCACGCAGGCAATGGGAACCATGATCGGCATCTCGTGCAGAGCCATAACAAAGGTGGCATTGGTGACACCGCCTGTGTTCAGCGCCACATTGTAAACGATCATGCCATAGACCATAATTGCAGCCATGACAATGGTAAAGAAGATACGTTCCGGTAAAGTTTTAGGCATTTTGATTCTCCGTTTCTTTTGTGTCTAAATTTTTGCCGCAAAAAAGCCGCCCCGCGAAACTTTCATCTCGCGGGGCGGCGGCGACTACCATTCATTGACGCTATTTTAGCACAAATCGATCTGACGCATAATACCCTGTGGACACTTTCTCCCGTTTTGCGCAAAATCCTCCACAAACGGCCCGGAACTTCTGGGCAGCTTTGCTGTTGACTTCCTCGGCAGCCCTTCCTGCAGGGCACAGAGTTCCTCTCCAAAGGGCCCGATCGCCCGGGCACACCGCACAGAAAGCGGCATTTTGCACGTTCTATCTGCTGTTTTTCAAGAACTGCACAATTTTATATTTCTATCCTTGTGCACTCTGCGAATAGACAAATCAATCAGGAATATGTATAATAAAGCCAGAAACCAGAGAAGTACAGCAGAAGCTCAAGAGAGAGCTAATCCCGCTGACTTGAAGCAGAAAGGAGCGAGACCGATGGTCGATATGGAACCCGCACAGCAGGGACAGGCTGTCGGGATTCGCTGAGAAGCAAAATAGAGGCTCACCACAAACGGGATGTTTCCCCCGTATAAAAACACAACAAAAATGAGCCAGTCTTGAGCATCAAAAATGCGATTACACGACAACCTGTCGATAAACTTAACCCCCAGCGATTCAAATAGATCCGCCGGAGATGATTCCTATGAAGGTATCTTTTGTACGGAGAACATTATTTGAATAGCAAAAAAGGAGTTCTACCAATGTACTAAGTAGTTTGCCCCTGGCGAATCTAACTCGAAAGAATGTGGTAATATGAAATTCATCTTCCGAATCTCGGTGCCGCACTCCATCAGTTAAGAGAAGGGTCAATCCAATGTACTAAGTAATCAGTCCCCTTGAAATAGATTCTCAGTTTCCAGTAGTTTCTAAGGAGCGTCACCCTATGAAACGTTTACTCCGAAAATGAGGAACCCCAAGGAGAAGAGGCTTATGACTCCGAAGAAGTAAGTATCCAGCCGGACGAGGGCTTGCAACCGCCTCGTCCGGCTGGTTTTATTTTGTGCTGTTTTTACCAATAGTCAACACCCGATTTGTGCAAATTTTACGCAGGAAGGTTGAATACCGTCCTTTGTTTTTGCACTTTTCTGTGGTATACTGTGGAAAAAGATGGGAGGTTCATTTCATGGAGTCGTTCGTTTCGGTTTCCACTCTGCTTAATCTTGTGCTGACCGTTATCTGGTTCATCTCCGGCATTCGGGATCTTCAAGGCAAAGACCCGTTCCTCGATCTGCCGTTCAACCAGTATCACCGCGACCCGGAGTACCGCGCCTTCTGGCAGAAAAAGAACGGCGTGTTTTACATGCTCAACAGCATCGCCTTTCTGATCTTAGCCTTCACACCTGTCACATCGCTGATTTACCGTATCATCTTCGGCATCGCCATCGTGGGAGACCTTCTTTATCTTGTCGCTTACGAAAGCTGGAACCATAGTGCGGATTGACAGCCGGAAAGGGGCCACCATGAATTTGAATCTTTCGGACTGGGATTGGCTGAACGCCGCGCTGGGTGTGCTGTTTTTATACCGCGGCATCCGGGATCTGTACAATGGCACCGGCACCGGATGGAGCAGTGAGGACGAAAAGAAGCACTTCCGCAAATTTTACGGCATTGCTTCGATCCTTTGCGGTGCACTCTATCTGGTCAACATTTTTCTGCCAAAGGTCGAGCCGCTGAATTCCATTTTGATGGTGGCGGCACTCGTGTTCTGCGTTATCCTGCTGATTTCACATCTGTGCTATACTCTGAGCAGGGACGACAAAAACAAAAAGTGAGAGGTTGCTATGGAAGTCATCTGTGCGATCTTAACCGCACTTTTCGGCATCGGGTTCGGCATTTTTATGGCGCTGCAGCCGGAGGATGCCATTGCCCTGCATGACCGTGGACGGTATACACAGACCGAACCAACGGAAGCGTACATCAAATTGACCCGGCTGGAGGGCATCGTAGTTTCGGTGCTCTGTGCCGTGCTTCTGGTGGTGTTGCTGTTCGCACCCAAATAATACTTTGCAGCTTTCCTCTTGCGTTCGTTTTCTCATCCTGCTACAATGAGAAAAAACGCAGGAGGTATTTTATTATGGTCAAGCATGTGATCCTGTGGCAGCTGAAGGACGAGCTGTCCGATGCCGAAAAAGCCGCCGTCAAGGCAGGCATCAAGGAAGGGCTGGAAGGTCTGGCAGGCAAGGTCCCGGGCCTTGTGGAAGTGCATGTCAACATCAACGGTCTCCCCTCTTCCACCGCTGACCTGATGCTGGACACCACCTTTGAAAGCGCCGAGGCCCTCAAGGGCTACTCCGTCCATCCCGCCCATGTGGCTGTGGCCGACGGCAAGGTGCGCCCCTACACCAAGGCACGGTTCTGTCTGGATTACGAGATTTAATGTTGACAAACCCACCGTTTTTGCGTATTATAGACATAACAATGTAAATTGGCTGTGAAGAGAAGAGTACGCACCGTCTGCGCTTGACAGAAAGCCCGAAGGATGGAACCGGGCAGGCCGCGCGATGCCGAAGATGGTCTCGGAGCTGCGCAGGTGAAAATTGAGCCTGCGACGGGTGCGCCCGTTACCGCGCTGCGCCGTGCTTTTTGGCCCGGCAAAAGGCTGCGCCCGCAAGGGTGCGGCGAAGCAAGGTGGTACCACGAAAGTTTCAGGCTCTCGTCCTTGTCCGGCTCAGTCCGGCAGGATGAGGGCTTTTTTCGTCCCCCGCCAAATCAGGAAAGGAAGAGTATCAACCTATGAGTGAGCACAAGACATTCTACATTACCACTCCCATCTACTACCCCAGCGACAAGCTGCACATCGGCCACAGCTATACCACTGTCGCCTGCGACGCACTGGCACGCTTCAAGCGGATGCAGGGCTATGACGTCATGTTCCTGACCGGCACCGATGAGCACGGCCAGAAAATTCAGGACAAGGCTGCCGATGCCGGTGTGACCCCCAAGGAGTATGTGGACAAGATCGTAGCCACTGTCAAGGATCTGTGGAAGCTGCTGGACGTCAGCTACGACCGCTTCATCCGCACCACCGACGACTACCACATGGAGTCCTGCCA
>OIWN01000826.1_pt1 | contig 27029 bp, 15 predicted proteins | sample 1587591 | NCBI WGS metagenome assembly OIWN01 (sample SAMEA3888901, study PRJEB22519) | human gut metagenome | biome: human gut; feature: human-associated habitat; material: faeces | place: Denmark | collected 2010 | reverse complement strand
TCCAAAAAGTTTTTCTTGGCTTGATGTGTTCGTTTTCGTGTGTGCTTTGGGCGATAAATTCAAAACAGCTTCTTAAAAGGAGCTAGAAGACCAATACTTTTATGCTATTGGCTTTTAACTCCTGCCGAAGGCATAACTCCTTCTAACTCCTTTTACCTACTGGTTTCGTGAGGATATTCATATTATAAGAAGCTATTGATTTCCTGTTTTCACTTCGCTCCATGCCGGCGGATTAACTCCCATCAGGTGGCGGACAAAGAAGTCGTAACGTTTGTGTTCGCCGAAGGCTTCGCCCATGGTGTGGTGCGCGCCGGGGACGACTACCAGTTCGAAATCTTTGTTGGCTTTGATCAGCGCATTGACCACTTGCATGGTGGAGGCAGGGTCTACGTTGTCGTCCAGTTCGCCTACCACCAACATCAGCGGGCGAGTCAGCAGGTGGGCGTTTTCCACGTTCGAGCATTCCTTGTATGAATCGTCTATCGGATAGCCCATCCACAGTTCGTTCCACCAAATCTTATCCATGCGGTTGTCGTGGCATCCGCAAGCCGAGTAGGCGGCTTTGTAGAATTCAGGGTGCATCAGGACGGCGTTCAGTGCCTCTTGTCCACCGGCCGAACATCCGAAGATACCTACACGGTCGAGGTCGATGTACGGATACTTCTGCGCAAGGGCTTTCAACCAGGCAATATGGTCTGCCAGTCCGGAGTCTTTCAGATTCTTGTAACACACTTCCTCAAACTCTTTCGAACGGAAGGAGGTGGTCATGCCGTCTACCTGCACCACGATGAAGCCCAGTTCGGCAATCGCCGACATGTAGCCGTTGAAAGGTGAGAAGGTCTTGGGCACGTACTGGTCGCCCGGACCAGAGTAGATGTATTCGATAACAGGGTATTTCTTCGAAGCGTCGAAGTTGGACGGGCGGTAGACAATGCCCCACATATCGGTCTTGCCGTCGCGTCCTTTGGCTGCGAATACTTCGGGAGCTTTCCAGCCGTTGGCGATAAGTTTCGAAATATCGGCTTTTTCCAGTTCCATCATCACTTTGCCGTTTTCCGCATTGCGCAGTACGGCTACAGGAGCCTGGTCTACTTTGGAATAGACATCTACCAAGTATTTATGGTCTGATGAATACCATGCTTTGTGCATTCCCTCCTCAGGAGTCAGTTCTTTCATGCCTTTGCCATCGAAGCCGATGCGGTAATAATGTATCAGATACGGGTCTTCGTCTTTGTTCACCCCGTTGGCCGAGAAATAAATCTGCTGGTTGGCTTCGTCTACGTATTGCACTTCGCGTACGTACCACTCGCCTTTGGTGATTTGGTTGATGGGGCTTGCCGTAGCGCGGTCGTATAGATACAGGTGGTTGTAGTTATCCCGTTCACTCGACCAGATGATGCGTTTGCCGTCGTTCAGGTAGTAGCGGTAGATGCGCGGATAGTTGACGTATTTTTCTTCCTTTTCTTCGATAAGCGGGCGTACGCTGCCATCAGTTACCGACATTTCGAGTACCCGGTAGACTTTGTGTCCGCGTTCGTTGTATTCGAAGGTAATTCCTTTGCTGTCGTTGTTCCATATAGGTCCGTACAGTTCATACTGGTGGCTGAAGAGTTCGGTAGAAGGTATCAGCCGTTTGCCGTCTTCCACCCCGAAGATGCAAGGCACCTTGAAGGGCAGTTCATCGCCCGGTTTGGCGTATTCTTGCTTGTGCAGTTTGGGCTGAAGCTGGTCGGCTGGTGATGATTCCACGTAGTATACATACCGTTTCTCGGTAGGGCGGATGCGGCAAGAGGCTACATACTTCGAGTCTGGCGACCAATAGATATACGATGAGTAATAGTTTGCCATCGTGCCGTCCTGGCTCAGTTGCTTTTCTTCACCGGTTTTGATATTGCGTACGCATACATTGTCGTTTTTGATGAAAGCCACATACTTGCCATCGGGCGAAGTGACGGGTGCTCCCTCTTTTTCGTCATCCCGTTCCATCCAGTGGCGTTGCGGTCCCGGTGCAGGAAGGTTGCCTTCCTCGGTCAGCTTGTTGTGGGTAATGTCGAAGCACCAGCGCTTTCCTTCAAAAACGAAGCGCAAGGTGTCCAGGCTTTGCGACACGCGGCATCCGCGGATGGGAAGCTGCATCGGGTCGATTTCTTTGCTTGTGCTTGCGGCAAGGGATGCCGATAACTTGTTTGAGTCGAATAAAAGAGCGCGTTTCTTCTCGCTGGCATCTACTTTCACGTATTCCTCACCTTCGGGGGTATTTCGTATGTACCAAAAACAATCGGTGCCTTCTATCCACTGCGGGTTTACGTTGCTGTAATATACTGATTTCGGACTGTATTTTTCGCGCAGTCCGTAAGCGCGGTTGTAATCTTCTAATGTGCCTTGCGCCCAAGCCGCACCGCTAATCAGGAGTGCGGCGGTAGTGAGTATGGAATATTTCATTGGTTTGTCAGGTTTATATTGTGCAGGTAACGTATTAAGGAGAGAAAGGAAGCGAAGTTCGAATATAAGCTTTATTTTTAGCGATATCATCCAAATTTTACTTCCTTTCTCTCCTTTAATACGTTACTACTTGAATACTATTTCACTTCCCATTCATAAATTCCGGAAGCGTTTTTCTCTGGTAATACAACTTCCAATTTGACGGCTTTGGTTTTGACCGGTTCGAAATCAACGATGTTCGGGTCGCCTTTCTTTACGCCGTAGCCGTTCAGGTTCTGAACCGGAGTCCATGCACCTGCTGCGTCCTTGTAGTAAATCTTCCATGACTTCGGGACACGGCATCCGCCCCATGGAGCGTCATCGAACCAATAAACCGTAGAGCTGGAGACGGTCATTTCTTCAGGGAACTCGTATGAAATCCATTCGGTTGTCCCTTCTTTAGGCCACCAATGATAATAAGGAATGGTACGGTCGTTCTCATCTTTTGGCACCAGTCCGTCGGAGATAGAAGAAAGCGATGAACCTTTGTGAGATGCATCTACCTTGCTTTTCGATGCCAATGTGGGGATAGCCGTCGGACGGGTAGCGTTTACTTCATAGGGCAACCATACCGCCATGTTGCCCGAGCCACGGTGTGCCCATGCATAGTAAGGAATCAGAGTCAGTGTATGGTCTTTTGCAACGAGGCGTCCGTTGTTGTCATATTCCAGGGTTTGTGCCTGAGTTTTGATTTCATTGATGCCGTACAGCAGGTCGGGTTTGCTCACCACTTCAAATTTCGGTGTGCGGTTCATCAGGATGCTCAGTACGTCGAAGTCGTTGTCGGGCCATTCGGCGCAATATACAATCGGGCCTCTTTCTATCGCAATGCGTCCACGGTCGGCTTCCACTTTGTTGTTGGCTTTGACGGTGCGCGGTTCCATGTCGAAGTGCACTTCCACCTGGTCGCCTTTCTTCCATTTCCGGTCGATGGTGAAATAGCCTTGCTGCAGTTCAGCATTCATTTCTTCACCGTTTACTTTCACGCTGTATTTGGGGCGCAGTCTGTCAGTGTACATATACAGGTCGCTCGGCACGACTTGATTTTGTACCCAGCCCGGTATGCGGACTTTCATGGCGAATTGTCCGGCACTGTTACGGTCTACGGTGATGGTGACATCTCCGTTCCAAGGATACGAAGTGGTTTGTGACAGTTCTACTTTCTTGCCGTTAACTTTCAGTGTCGCGTTGTTCGACATGAAAAGGTTGACGTATACATTGCGGTCTTTTACGGCATATACATATCCCGGAAGCGAAGGAATAAAGCGGCAGATGTTCGACGGGCAGCAAGCACATCCGAACCAGGGCTGACGCTGGTGTTGTCCCATAGATTCCAAGGGATTGGGATAGAAGAATCCTCCGCCGTCGAGCGATACGCCCGAAATCAATCCATTGTAAAGCGTACGTTCCAGTACATCGTAATATTTGGCGTCGCCATGCAACAGGAAGAGGCGGTAATTGACATACACATTACCGATAGCCGCACAGGTTTCGCAGTAAGCCGACATATTGGGCAGTTCATAGTTGGCTCCGAAAGCCTCGCCGTTGCTGGTGGCTCCAATACCGCCGGTAATGTAGAGTTTCTTGCCTACAATGTTGTCCCAAATGCGGTCGATGGCATGTACATACGATGTGTCTCCTGTCAGGGCTGCCACATCTGCCATACCGGCATACATATAAGTGGCCCGCACGGCGTGTCCTACCGCTTCGTCTTGTTCGATGACCGGTTTGTGTGCCTGGCTGTATTCGTCACGACGTGATGTGTAGCCACGTTTGTCGAGGAAGAATTTGGCTTGTTTCAGGTATTTTTCATCACCGGTGACAAGGTATAGCTTGGCAAGTGCCATTTCGGCTATCTGATGTCCCGGTACACGTACCACCTGGTTGGGGCCGTCGCCTATTTCACGGCATACACAGTCGGCATAACGGATGGCTATGTCGAGGAACTTACGTTTTCCGGTAGCCTGGTAGTGGGCGATAGCGCCTTCTATCATGTGTCCCAAGTTATAGAATTCGTGGCTCAACTCCTCTACTTTCTCCCAGCGTTTGCTTCCTGCCCATTCGTGCGGGTGTTTGGGGTTCATCGTGCGTGAGGTATACAGGTAGCCGTCGGGTTCTTGCGCGGCGGCAACGATGGTCAGCACACTGTCGATGTATTTTTCCAGTTTCTTGTCGGGATAGGTTTGCAGCAGGTAGCTGGCTCCTTCGATGGTTTTATATACATCGGTATCATCGAAAGACAATCCGCCTACCTTGATGGTATCACTTGGATGGGCGGCCATCTCAAAATTTTTATAACGTCCCGTCTCTTCACATTTGCTGAATGCCAACGGAATGGTTGTTTCACGGCTCGCCTTCAGCCGTTGTCCCCAAAAAGAATCTGTAATCTTTACAGAAGTGAACGGAACGGGGTCGATAGGATACCCATGTGCCGCCGTTCCCTTTTGTGCATATGCTCCTCCTGTTACGATAGAAAAGAGCAAAGCGGAAATCATCAGTTTTTTCATGGTTGTGTATTTTTATGTGGATTAATTATTTTTCGAATGGAATCCATTCATCCCATAGTTTCAGCGAATGCAGGTATCCGGTGAACGGCCATGCGTTTTCAGCGTTCAGTCCCAATGTTACAAATTGGATGGGTTTCACCAGGATTTGAATGTCTTTACTGCTGATGAGCTGGTCGTTTATGTATACTTTTTCGGTTCTTCCGTCGAATTCTACATAGATGTGTTGCCATTTGCCTGCCAAAGCAGCTGCGTCTTTATAGCCTACGTCTTCATACCAGCCGTAATGGTTCAGCATGCCGCAGCGCGGTTCGGTACCATTGACCAACATGATTTTCTCTAATTCATCATGGCTGCTGGTAAAGTCGGCTATGCATTCGTTTTCGCTTAATTCCGGATTCAACACCCAAGCTTCCAAGGTATAAGGCGCATTGTCGGCCAAAGTAGCCGGAAGAGGGAAGCTGGAGCGGAACACTTGTTTGCCTTCGAAGCTGAAAGCTTTCTTTCCTTCTACCTCTTTAACGATTGCCGGAGCGTTTTGCGTTTCAAATACACCTTCGATGCCTTTATTGGGAATATAGGCTACGGTATCTCCAACTGCAAACTCCTCGGCAGAGAGTGACACAAGTAATCCTCGCTTATGACGGTCGGACGGCTGTATGCGTACCAGTCCGGTGACGGCATCGTATTGTTTTTCAGCCTCTTCTTGCTTCCAGTTGTAATAGCGGAAATTGGTCAGAGCCAACGGTTCATTTCCTGCTTCAATGCGGATACCACCGTTGGTCAGATAGCTGTCGGCGTCTGTTGATGTCCATTGGGAGTCTTTGTATATCCATACGGTCGCTGTATGTGCTTGGGTAGGCTTCAATACCGGCGATGTGTATTCTAATACGCTACCCGGTGCCAATACGATGGCTTCCTGACCTTTCAAGCGTTGGCGGCTGATTTGTCCGGCTTTCAGTCGGAAAGTTCCTCCCAGCATACCGCCGTCGTTTTTCCATTCTGTCCCGTTCCAGTCTTCTCCCGAAAGCCCCATCCATAATTGAGGCGAGGCTGTTTCGTATGCGCCGAACACTTTGATGTTCCACAACGCTCCGGCAAATCCGTTCTTTTGTGTACCCGTAGTGGTCAGGCGGATGTAGCGGGCCTGGGTATCACCGAAGTCCACCATCGGGCTTCCTGCCAGGTGGTTTGAGCGTTTGTCGGCAAATACAGTCCATGTCTTGCCATCGACAGACGTTTCAATGACATATTGGTAATAAGACGTGCCGTATTCGAACTGAGTCCAGATGGTTTTTACGGTTTCTACCTTTTGCAAGTCGATTTCAATCCACTCTTGTCCCATGCCGCGCGGACGCCAAAGTGTACCGTTGTTGTCGTCTACGGCATATTCAGGCAGGAAATGGTCATCGTAATAAGATGAGGCACGTACAGGTTTACGGTAAGCCAGGTTGGGCGAGGTCAGTATGCTTTTACCCAGTTTGCCTATACCGCTGTGGGTACCTTCTATCGGTTCGATGGTTCCGTCAGCACGAAAAGTCAGTTTGTCGATGCACACTTGGCGATGGAATCCACGGGTAGAGTGCGGATTGTCATGCCGGTGGTAAACGATGTAGTAGTCGTCCCCTTCTTGCAGTATGCTGTGATGTCCGGGTCCGTGTATCGTGCCGTCTGCCGAAGTCTTCAAGATGGTTCCTTTATATGTATAAGGTCCCAGAGGACTGGTAGCTGTGGCGTATTGTACGTGGTAGGTGCTGTCGTGGCACGAGTCGGACGAATACATGAAGTAATAGATGCCGTCTTTCTTCATGACAAACGGTGCTTCGAAGAAATCGGTTACTTCCGTATTCGGTATCAGGCGGGTTTCGCTGAATCCTTTCAGGTCTGGGGTCATCTTTCCGGCACCACATCCGAATCCTTTGTAGATGCCCCATGTACCCCAATATAAGTATACCGAGCCGTCATCGTCTACAAACGTTTGTCCGTCCAATGTGATAGCATTTTTTACAAAGCGGTCGGGCACCAGTACGGCTTCGCTTTCTCCTAAGATATTTTTCCACGGACCGCGCGGTGTCTCCGCTATGCCTTCATACAGGTTGCAAGGCTGGCAATAGAACAAACGGTAAGTGCCGTCGGTATGCTGCATTACATCGGGTGCCCATATCCAGTGGCTGTCTGGCCAGTTCATGGGCATGAGTGTCCAGTTTTCGAAATCCTTGCTGCACCATAATTGCGAAGGACCGAATCCTGCACCGCTTCCGTCGGTAGTGGCATATATATAATAGGTGTCCCCGAATTTCTTGACGGTAGGGTCGGCAAAATAGCCCGGAAGAAAAGGATTTCCCGCTCCCGGCGTGTTCCATTTCACTTCTTGCGCTTGCGTGGTCAATGCTGTGCCGGTCAGCAGCAGGGTGTACAATAGCTTTTTCATGGTTCTTTAGTCTTCAGCTTTACAATTATTGTATAAAGGTAAATCAATCTCGTAAAAGTACTCTTTCAACAGGTTGTACATGTCCGGGTCGTATGCTTTCAGCTTGGTGCGGTTGTTTACCTGGTTATGTACGCCGTTGGCTTTTCCTGCATAGCGGTTGCAGTTGAAGAACGATTGCGTACATTCGGCAAAATATTCTTCTTTGCAACTGATGGCATAGGTGTCTTTCCATAGCCCTTTCTGTATGGCGTTCTGGCGCAGTGCTTCCAGCCGTTCGTCGAAATCAGGCTCTACGCCTACAATGCCAATGGTATGGATCAGATGTGCAAACTCATGGACCAGGATGTTTTCGCCGATGTATTTGTCTTGCGGCAGAGCCAGCAGGTTTTCTTCACCGCAACTGGACGAGTAGGTATCTTCAGGCGCGCCTCCAAAGCCACGGGCACGCTTGTTCCAGTATTTGATGCTGTCCTCGCAATTGCAGATATGCGCGAATTCGGGAAGGTCGCAGGTTTCTTCCTCTTTACCGATTACCATTACGTGGCAACCTTTTTCTACCATGTGTGCTGTGATATCGGGACGTTTTGCCAACATAAGGCTGATGATGTCGCAGGCTTTCAGCAGGGCTTTATCGCTTACTCGTTCCGAAGAGGTGACATAGAGTCCTTTTGTCTCGATATATTTCTTGTAGAAGTCGGGTATTGGTTTGCCTTCAGGTATGCCGGTTATGGCACTGTGCTTCGGACATACCTCCAGTTTCAGGGCGAAACCGCCTCCCGAAGCGAGGTGAAGCTTGAGCTTTGTGTCGCGTGTCACTTCCAGTTGTTCGCATAAATAGTCTTCGGCTTGCTTCGAAGCATTGATTCCGTCTTTTATTAAGGTACACCGGTATGTTTCGTTTGCATTCAGGAAAGAGAAATCGATTGTCAGATCACGTTCGTCCCAATTGGTCATGCCGCCTACATACCAGTTGATGTCTTTTTTGCGTGCCGTTACGATGTATTTTCCTATCTCGCCCGTCAAAACAAATGTGGAGTCGGTTTCTACCGGTAAGGAGGTGATGAACTTCAGACATTCTGGTTCACGCATATAGCTGGTGGGTGCGTCACAAAGCATGGTAAACGGCGAATCGTAGACAATGTAGGCAGCCAGCTGATGAGCACGTGTTCCCATACTCATCGGTGTGTAATACATCGGTTTGAAATCACGTTTCGTAGCATTGCGCATGGCTCCCGGCGTATAGTCCACGTGTCCTGCCATCATGCGGATGTAAGGAAAGGTTACATCGTATAGCGGCATATTCTTTTCCACTTCACTCCATTTCGCTTCTTCCATCCCGAATACACTTTCGTAGTTGATGACATTGGGATAAGTACGGTTCAGTCCGGTTGGTTTATAAATACCATGATAATCGAGCAACAGTTTGTATTCGGCAGCTTTTTCGGCAATACGGTAAACCATTTCCACAGCGGTCTGGTCATCACGGTCGAGAAAATCTACCTTGAATCCTTTGATGCCCATATCAGCATATTTTTTACAAGCAGCTTCCAACTGCTCGTCCAGTACGTTAAATACCGTCCACAACACGATACCTACACCTTTGTTTTTCCCGTATGCTATCAATTCGGGCAAGTCAATAGCCGGAATGGTAGTAAGCATATCTCCGCTCTTGGGATCGTACCAGCCCTCGTCCATTACGATGTATTCCAGTCCGTTACGGGAAGCAAAGTCGATATAATATTTATAGGTGTCCATGTTGATGCCTGTACTGAAGCCTACTCCTTTTAAGTTCCAGTCGTTCCACCATTCCCAAGCCACCTTGCCAGGCTTTACCCAGCTGTAATCTCCGATACGGTTCGGCGATGCTAAGGCATAAACTAAATTGTTGACCGGCATCTCGCTGTCTTTTTCTGTAACAGCAAGGATGCGCCATGGATATTCACGTGTGCCTTTTACTTTCGCAATGAAATTCTCCGTTTCGGTCACGTATAATTGTTTGCGCCACGGATAATAGTCTGTCTTTTTAGGATAAGAGGCAAATACACCTTTCAGTCCATTTGTTCCGGTAGGTTCGACGAACATACCCGGATAGGCTTCCAAGTCCGATTCCAGCAACGTCACCTTTACACTTCCGCAATCTACGGTTACCGGAAGAAAGGCCAGTTGCTTGCGTGTTTCCGAAAGAGGTTTTACATCGTAGGTTGCCTGATATGCCATTGCCATTGGCTTTTCTTCGTTGGTCGTGTAAGGCAGGTATGCCGTATAGTTATCAGGGAAATTGAATTCCGCTGTTTCGTTGGCTATGACCAGTTCTTTGTCTGTCCCCAGGGTGGTGTAAAAACGATAAGCTATACCTTCATCGTATGCCCGGAAGATAACGCCAAGTTCACCTTTCAGCTTCAAGTTCATTTCGTTGCATACAGCACGGAATGACTTGAAGCGATAGAAAGGAGATGTTATATCCTGAACAACTGTCCTTGACTTTTTCGAAGTAACTTTAACTGCTGTCCCAGCGGTCAGTTGTCGGTCAAGGGTCACTAAACCTATTTGATTGCTTTTAAGTATGAGAGAATCGTTATGATATACCGAGTATGTCAACAGACTGTTTCCGTCTGTCACTGTGACTTTCAGGTGCTTGTCGGGCGAAAGCAACGTATAGTCTTTTGCTTGCGACACGATTCCGACAAGGCTGAAAATTATCCCGAGAAAAAAAGATGTCTTTTTCATGTGTTCATGCATTTAGGGTTATTTCCGTTTGCAAAGCAAAGCAAAAAGAATTGAATAGCGTACCATAGAAGTCTTAAACTATGCGAATATCGTCCGAAAGCCGATGTTATTCGCAACTTTTGGACGATTATTGCATTTTGTTAGACGATTTTTACGGTTATAAGATACGTGTATTCGTCAGTTTTACTTTATAAGGCCATTGTGCCAACGGTACTTGTTGTAATAACCGGTGAGTATCATGCGGACCGGCAGTTACTATCAGCCATAAATGAGCCAATTTCTTACCTTCGGGCACAGTCCACGAAACAGTGCCGGTTTGATTGTCCGCATCTGTGCTTCCCGACGTACCGAACAAAGTTTCCCCTTCTTCGGTTACCCCCACCAGCCCATAACGGTAATAGGCAGCCTCATGAAGGGGATTCTTATAACCCGGGTATCCAGCTGGAACTTCTTTGCCTTGTAACCCTTTGAAGTCGGCTTTCACCGTCGTACCAGGTTCGGGCACATCAAGCCGGATAGCGTTAAAACCGTAATTTTCCGGACAGCGCTCTGCTTTTACCTGCCAATAGCCATCGGACTCTTGGGTCATATAAGGCTTAAAGTTTTCAAACGAATTGGCAAATGGACGGGTTTCGGCAAAAGCCCGTTTGAAGTCGAGATTCACCAGATGACAGTAGCAGTCGAACATTTCATCCACAAACTTGTAGTTTTCTCCTTCCTTAAAACCTTTCAGACGTTGGTAGGTCCGTACAGGGTCTTCGTCTGCGGTGCTTTTTCGGTAAAGTTCGGCAATGAAGTCCAGTCCGTTGCGTTCGCTCCAGTATTCCAATACATACGGCGAACGATATACATTCTCGTCGTGCAGGAAAGCTTTGTGCGAGGCTTGTTTGAAGGCATCCCAGTGATAGGTTTCTTCGGCAATCCAGTTGGGATTGACTTGCCACAACATCCATTGTGAAGTCATTTCGAAGAATCCTCCCTGTTTCTCTCCCCAGCAGGAACTGCCATCTGCCAACATCTGAAGTTGGAAGCTGTGCCCCAGTTCGTGTGCCACGGCGTTCAGGTTCGGGTCTTGCAGCCTGTTCGGTGCAGCCCAAAAGGCTCCTATCTTGTTATCGTAAGCCCCTCCGTATGCGGTGCCGTCCAGCGAATACATCAGCATCACCATCATGCGGTAACGTTCGCTGTACGAGCCGGGGTTGACAAAATCCAGACTGTCGCGGAAAAATGTATAAAATTCTTCCAGCTTTGTTTTCAGCCGTTTTAAGTCGATACGCATATCGTGTCCGTCCAATTGTGGAGGATTGGCCAAGTCTTTGCCGAAGCCTTTTTCCCAAAAGATGGCTGTGTTTTCCGTGTAATCCATCCGGGCATAACTGTATCGGCAGGTGTCTATTTGCCAGTCTTGTCCGGCAAATTCTTCCGGTTGGTAGATGGCTTTTCCTTCCGGAAGCGGGTAGGGTTGGCTGGCAGGAAGGGTATCATGGGCTGCATACGAAAGCAGGGCAGCCGCGCTTGCTAATAGCATACTGAGGTTCATCATATTTTTTCTTTTTTGTTCTGTCAGCAAAGTAAGGGAAAAAACGGGACAAAGAAGGATGAAATCGTACAAGGTTATGCTACAATCGTCCAAGCGAATGCATTTTTTGCATCTTATGAATATCGCAAACAGTCAACCGTAGGGACGTATTTCAAATTCTTTCTATCTCTTTAATGTCCAGTCCGGTGCTTCTGGAGATTACCTCTACATCGATGTTCATGTCTTTTAGTTGGCGGGCTATTGCAATGGCTTTTTCCTTTTCACCTAGTTCTCTGCCTTTGGCAATTCCTTCTTCCAATCCTTTTGCGTGCCCTTTTGCTACCCCTTTGTTTTCCGCAGTTTCTATCACGCTGATCCAGTCTCTGTAGTTTTTGAGACTTTCTTCGTATTCGTATCGTTCCTTTCGGTCGAACTTCGCAATTTCAGCGGCTTCAAACAGCCGTGTGAACACTTTCTCTTGCAGGGCTTCCGGTCGTTTCATGAGTGTGGAGAGGTTCCGTATGGCGTACAGCCACTTGTCGAATAGCGTCTCCAGTTTGTCTTCTTCCTTGGTGAACTTGGGCATTTCCAGGTAGATGAATGTCAGCTTGTCGTAGAACACTTCTTTGGTCGCGAGGTCTACCAGCTTGACTTCGTGGTAGAAGTCCGTATTGTCTGGATAAATGGAAAAGTTCAGGATGCCGATGGTGTATATGCCCTTCAGTTCGTAGTTCCAATCCCCCCGTGGAGCTTGCTCCCGGATGGCGAACGTCGAATAATAGATGCTTATGTCCTTGAAGAACTGCTGTTCGCCTTTCTGCATCTCCACGATGAAATGTTCGCCCTTCTCGTTCTTGCAGTACACATCGAACACGGCACGCCGGTCGTACTCTTGCGTGCCGAGGTGTTCGGCGTTCAGGTAGGTGATGTCCTCTATCTTTTCCCTTCCGTGCAGCAGGGCGTTGAGGAAGCTGATGAGCAGTTCCTTGTTTATTTCCGTACCGAACAGCTTCTTGAATGCGAAGTCGGTATAAAAGTTGACGTATCTTTCTACGATTCCTTCCGAGCACATAAGCGTATGGTTTTAAGTGATATGCAAAGATACGGTTTTTATAGTTAGTCGGAAATGAATCGGGAAAAAACAAACGTAGAGGCGCAAAGATTTATCTTTAATGTCCGCATCTTGTCCATTAACTTGTAGGGGCAGGGTCTGCCTGCCCGAAAAAAATGGAACATAGAGACACGAAGGCACAGAGTTTATTTTTTAGTGAATGTCAATTTACAGACCAAAATATTTCTCAACCATATCTTTGAGCTGTTCAGATGACAGATTTGCTATTCCAATCGATTCAATAAGAGAAAACTCTTCCTTGTTTTTACCTATAACGAACTTTCGTTCATTACCATCTATTTCGGCGAGCAGATGGAAATTTCCTTTAAAAGCCTGCTCCATCCCGGATGTTCTTTACGATATGTCTGTTGATGGTTATTTCAGATGCATGTGTAGCTTCTTCTAACTCACCCCAAGACCTCAAATGATTGGCTATAGTTGTTTCAATCCGTCCTATCCACTGCTCGGCAACACCATATTTTGAAGCGACCGTACGGAATTGTTTCAGACTGTCTGCTACTTCACGTATCACTGCATCAGGCCGGCGTATGCCATTGTCTTTAGCAAACTGGATGACATCATCCCGTGTAATATCCCGAAGTTTGGCGCGGATATACAGACAGTGCTCTTCATTGGGCAAAAATCCTCCGTTGTCGAATATATAAGTGATATCGTATGCCGGAGACAGACGCCAGGAACCACCTTCACTCATAACAAATGAAAAATTCTTATTGTGGTTGTCCGTATTGTTGGCCAAGATATTGAATACCATCCGACGGAATACCTCAGAACAGTCAGCCTCGGGCAGATGAAGTTTCCGACATACTGCTATCAGCTGTTCGTAACTGTCGGCTTCGGGACGGATGGCAGCCAAAGTCTGGGTATGAACCTTCTTTCCATCCTTACGGTCGAAACGTCTGGTCATGAAATGATTATTTCCATCTACCTGATAGAGTTCAGATGGCATCATATTGATTCCTGCCATAGTAGCCAGTTCATAATAGGCCATCTCCAATTCTGCTGAACTATATTGAGAATTGCCGAATTTAATCAGACAGTAATCAAAGTCATCCAGGCCGGAAATCTGTCCGCTACGTATCTCTCCACTCTTTCGGTTGATGGCCACAATGGCTTTGGGTTGACGGCCACCTGCAGAAGTACCTACAGTAAGCAACGATTGCATGGTAATGGATTCTTCGGGTAGAATTCGTGCATTTTCTTTTTCTGTGAATATGCGCTCTGCCAGATTAGCCAAAGACTTGATATCTATTTTCCCTGCCTTGCGTTCTCGCGAAACTTCAGGTAGAAACTCGAGAGCTCCCATGCCACGTTTCCCAATGAACGAGAGCTTGTCAAGGGGAGTAATGTCTGCATTGGACAGATGGTTCTGTTGACGCCACAAATCAAACAACTGATTACCCCAGGCATCAGGCAATGAATCGGCTACAAAAGCAGGTAATTTCTGATAAATTTTAGCATCTTCTCCCCAGATAGGCATAAGACCTCTTGCCCCATCTATCGGTGCTGCCAATGGAGATATATTCAGACCTTTCTTCAGAAAGACGGGGTTATACGTGAAGTAGGACAATCTGCGTTTGGTATCCCAAGCCAACCGGCCTATTTCTTCACCCCAAAGCATTACTCTTAAAGATTGTACCATAGTTCGTATCATTTGGAGTGTCTTACGCGCTGTGTCTTTTTATCGTCTTTACGCATCAGGTAAGGAGATTCTGGTAGCTCTGGAAGAATATGGTCTATCATGTTGATCTGCCCAACGACTTTCAGCAACACGATAAATGTGGACAATGAAATATTGCCTGCAGTGCCGTTCTCAAATTTGTGGATGGTGGTAAGTCCAATTCCCGATTGCTCGGAAACATCTTTCTGAGTAAGATTACAGCGTATTCTGTATTCCTTAAACCGGGCACCTAATAGCCTTACAATCTCGGGAGTAGAGTATTCATAAAAGTCTGCCATATTTTCCATATTTATATATCATTATAATGATAATTAAATACACTTTTATATATTAATCTTCATTATAATGAATGTTACAAATACAAAACTACAAAATTAATCTGATTAGAACGAACTTCTCTGAGAAAACTTTAATAATTAAATGAAAAGAAAGATTAGTGAATTCACGTTAGGGTAAGTAAATTTCAGTGTGTGGCTTGGGTAAAAGATGGTGGGGGCAGGGTCTGCCTGCCCGAAAAAAAATCGAACGCAGAGACGCAAAGGCGCATTTTTGATAGAGCAAAGAGCACAGAGAGTGCCATGGGAGCCGTATGCGTTGCCTTCTCTCCAATTTATTCCTCTGCGTCTTTGCGTCTCCGCGTTCGATTTCTTTATAAAATTCGTATATTGAATACGAAGGTAGCAGTGTATTGCGTGCCGTTCAGGGTGTAGACCAGTGCTTCCCGGATGGTGTAGGTGTCGCCTGCGGTGCAATGGTCAGGGAATTGCCCGATGGTGAAGGTAAACGTATCCTTGTTGAACTCCGCGAAGACGTAGCTGTCGTCTCCCCAGCCGATGGCGTTCCCTGCCTTATCGTACCAGAACCCTAAGCCGTTGGCGGTGCAGTTGTATTCCAGCGAGCCGTCTGCCTGCACGGCGGCAAAGGCGATTTGTCCCTCTGCGGGCGTAGCGTTTGCCTCCATGATTTTCGAGGCAATCAGGCTGGGCTGCATCACGAATGCCTGTGCCAGTTCCTCCATGTCCCCTTCGTTGATGACGCTGACGGTTGTTCCCGTGTAGTCACCGTTGGTAGTGGCGGGGAAGCTTAGGTCGTAAGTAAAGGTTACATCCGTTGGCTGGGCGTCCGGATCTATTACAACCGAACCCAATAAGTCTGTGCCGTTGAATTTCACTTTATAAGGCCATTGCTCGTCGGTCAGGTCCTTTTCGTCCCACGGATGGGCTTTGTAAGTCTTCGGGGCTGCTTGCACGATGAAGTACAGTTGCTCCGTTCCGGCAGGAACCGTAAAGCTGGCGTTGCCCGCTTCGGCTGCATACCGTTCGCTATATACCCGTGTGCCGCCGCTGGTCAGGGCTACAAAGCCATAGCTCCAGCCTGCGTCCGATGCTGCGCCTATATTATTATAGGTGTTCACCGTACCCGCCACTGCTTCCGTGTCCATGTATTCACCCGGGTCATCCGCTGCCAGGGGGCTTCCAGGCATCAGTCCTTCAAAGTCGGCCGATACGGTCGTTTGTCCTTCGGGCACGTTGAGGTCGATGACATTAAATCCGGTTGTTTCGGGGCAGTCGGCGTATGCCACCTGGTAATAACCGTCCGCTGTCGGGTAGAGCGTCGTGCTGTAACGTCCCAAGTAGCCGTCCGAGTATTCACGGATGCCGTCGATGTCGAAGGTGGCCATGCGTGCGGCGTAGTCATACAGTTCTTCTTTCATCGTTTCCCAACTGTTGTTGGCATACAGGCGCATGTAAGCTGCGATGGCGTCTTCCGGCGCGTGCGAGTTCTTCCATACGTTTGCCACCGCGTCGTCCCCGTGCTTGTCCGTCCAGTAGGTTTGCAGCCAGTAGCTGGCGTAGCGCATCCATTCGTGTTCGAAGTGGCGGTGGTTGTTTGCCAGCCATACGTCGAAGTTGTAGGTGGTGAACATCTCCTCGGGATAGTCTTGGAACGATTGCCACTGCGCGCATTGTTCCCAGAAGCCGTTGCCTCCGTTGCTGCCTTCGTAGCCGTAGCGGAATCCGGTCTGGAAGTCATTCGCCTCGCCTTGGTACACCTTGTCGCAATACACTTGGTATTGGAAACTGTGCCCTATCTCGTGGGCGATGGTCGAGCCTACGGGCTGGCAGGTGCTTGGGTTCACCCACAGTGCGCCGATTACATCATCGTAGCCCGAGCCGGTAGCCAGCCATTCTTCCTGGTAGAGCAAGTAGATTTCCATCTTATACTGGTCCAAGCGCGATTTGCCTTGTCCTGTCTCGGCGAAGCCTAACTTGTCGATGTTGGTCTGGTAGAACTGTTCGGCTTTCTCTAAGAGGTCATCGATGTCCACCCGCATGTTCGCCGGAACGGTTTCGGCATTGGGGTCGTCGCCAAAGCCCGCTTCCCAGAACACGAAGAAGTGTTCGCTCTGCTTCGAGCGGAACCACGACCATTGCGCGTCGCTGCGCAGCATGTCCATCGAGGCGAACTCGGCGGGCTTGTAATATTTCTCGAAGTCTTCTATCTCCGATTCGTCCATGATTTGTAAGTCCGAGCCGCTTTGGGTTACGGTGATTTCCTTTTGGGTATTGCCGCAGGTCAAGATGATGCTAGCGGTACGTGTAGCTTCGTTGTCGTTGATAGCTAAGGTTAGGTCGAGGGTAATGGCTCCACCGATGCCTTCCGTAGCCGATAGGGTCAGCCAGTCTTGTGCCTCCGTTTCCTTTACGCTTGCCGTCCAACCCGAGCGGGCGGTAAACTTAATGGATGCGGTTGTTTCTTCTGCTTCTGCCGAAACACTCAGGTAGCTTTCATCGATGGTGATTAGTTCGCCGGCGATTTCTTCTTCGTTGTCATCGCTGCAGCCCCACAGGGTAAAGCTTGTGCAGAGCGACAGCAGCAAATAAAAGGGGAGAATCTTTATCATAAAATCGATATGTTTTTCAGGGTTAGAAGTATATCTGCTGTTGGTGTGGATGGAAATGAAAAATACAGAAACATTTGTCTTTGCTGATTTGCTCAGGCTATTGTGAAAAATGAAAAGAACACTGATGACACAGAAGGGTCACAGACGGAAACAGATTGTGATTGAGTATAAGGAACCAAAGGTCGATGAAGTCAATTGTAATCCGCTTTACTAATACCTATTATAGTCAAACAGAAATATATTGCGGAAAATTCTAAACGTAACTATTTGAATACCAATAGACTTTTAGTTGTTTTTTTGCAAATCAATTCTGATTGACTATAAAAAGCGACAGTTTTGTATTTATCAGATTATAAATCCTTATACTCAATGCTTGCAGATTGTAAACCTGCAAAGATAAAAGAGAGGTTTAAAAAGCATGAAATATAACTATTATGCTATTTATCTAAAAATATGTAGATTTGTTGTCCTGATGCAAATGAAACTGGAACAAAGATTTGCACATTGGCCTGACCGTTATGGATTGGAAATTCAGCTTCAAATCCTTGGTGTGTGCTTATTGTTATGGTAGATGCTGAATCAGGATTGTCTAATGTTAAAGTAAAATTGAGCATAATGCCACCAATATAGGTATAGTTTGTAATTGTTTTAATGGTATAGTCAGAAAAACCTGTTGAAACGGAGAATTGGCTCGGACTATTAAATGTAAAATTTGCACCAGATCCTTTAATCATAAAACTGATGCTGGATTCTTGACTATTTGTAAAATTTGCACTTTGGAGATAGGTGAGATTTCCCATTCCAACAAATAGTAGGACTGCCAAGAATATAAATTTGAAATATGTGTGTCTTCTCATAATCTATTAATTTTTAAGTAAATGTTGTATCAAAAACGACAAAAGTGCTATATAATATACCTCTTGCCGTTTTTGATACAATCTAAGGTTATTCCACGATATTGCAAGTTACGATGTAACGGAAGAATTTGCTTGAGTCTGTTGTGTCAACGAAACCGAAGCTGCACATATATGAATCTCCTGCGGTTAAGCCTGGCATACAGCATACTTTCACACAACTTTCACTTACTGACTCCGAATCGGGCTTGAAGTTGGCACATACAGTTCCGGGATAAGCGCAAACGGTTCCAGTTGCATCAAACCAATATCCGGCAGGTTCTTCACCCGTGTAAGCACTTTCCGTATCCCATGTGCCGGTTGACGGATTGGCTGCATAGAATCGGATGGTTCCGGCATCGAAGGCTGCAATAAATTCTTCCAATGACATATTGAATACAGCCGTAAGATTGGCTTCCACGTCGGTCAGCATCAAGTCTACTGCTGTATAGTCGGTGTTAGGAAGATTAACGCTTGTTACGCTTACCGTCGGGTCTGTAACAGACACTTCGAAGGTAAAGCGCAGGTAGTTGTCATAGTCCGGACCGTTTACGGCAAAGCCTACGTTGAGCGACAATACCGTTCCGGCTACGATGCCTCCCTCGGTCAGTTCTACGGTCAAGGTTCGTGCCGATTGGTTCAGCGAAACCATAGCCCGGCAATATTCATCATTGGCTTCACAGGGCTGGTTGGCAGAGTTGAAATACCAGCCTGTACCTGCATTGTAAGCGGTTTTTACCCATTGATTACGTGTGGCATTGATAGGGTAGAAGACGGTTGTTCCATTGTCCAATCCCGACATTACTGCATCAAGGCTCATTCCCATTTTTTCCTCGAATTTGTCGGCATAGTCTGCTAAGTTGACGGTGTAAGCATGTTCGCCGTTCACCTCTAATGGGGCGGTCACAGACATTTGTGCGTCTATGTCTACTCGCATATAGGGATTTTCGTTTTCTCCATATACATGTTTCGATGAAGCATCGGCATAGTCATCACTGCAGGCGGTGAAGCTCAGGCAAGCAAAGCAACAGAGTGCTAAGAAAATATTTCGTTTCATAATCATTTTCTTTTTTATGTTATTGTATGTTTATCCTCCGTATCCCGGATTCTGTTTTAGGTTGATATTACCATCCAGGAATGTCTTGTGTATCGGGAAAATGTCACAGTGGTTGTCTGTGGGGTCTGTTACAGCGTCTTTACAAAACCACGATTTTCCGTTGAATACATTCTGTCCGTTGGTCATGCGGAAACGGATTAAGTCTTGACGGCGGTGGTGTTCCGCTACAAATTCCCAAGCTAAGTCGTCCAGCAAACCACCTAATTCGATGTCGTCACCGCCTTCTTCGGTAATAATCCAGTTGTCCGGTTCATCTTGTTGGGCTGTATTTTCTCTATGCCCGTATTGGTAAACGCTGCCTCCTTTCAGTTGAGCAACGGTACGTGTGGCTTTTTCAGGATTGTCTTTGAAAGCACGCTGGCGCACTTGCGTCACCAGGTCGGCTGCATCTTGTTCGGTTTCGCCGTTGTAACCTCCCAAGCGCAACAAACATTCGGCTTTCATCATCAGCACGTCTGCGTAGCGGAAGAAAGGTACGTCATCGTAAGATGTACCCCAGTCACCTTCCAAAATTTCGTATTTCACCAGACGGTAACCTTCCATCGGATAACATCCGGGGTTGTCCGTACTGCGTATTTCGTATGTGTAGTTCAACGGCTGTCCGTCTACATAGATGGTTTGCCCGTTTATGTCTTTCTGTACGCCGCCAATCCAGCAGTCTTCGAAGCGTGTATCGTCTTCATCGTACGTATCAAGGAATTGGGGAATGGCTGCACTTCCGCCTGTTGCCCATCCTGTGAATCCCCATGTAGCACGTCCGGCTTCATTCATCCATTTGTTGGCATAATAGTTGCCTCCTGCATACAGGTATTCGAACGGAATGCCGAAGATGATTTCCGGCGAAGTGGAGATGTCTTCCCTGAAGTTGTCCGAATAGTTCGGAGCCAACGAGAATTTACCTGAATTGATAATGACGTTCAGTTCATCGATACACCGTTGGTAATATGAGTTGTCCGAGTGGTTGTTGAACCATGCGTTATGGTTCAAGTACATTTTGGCAAGAATCATGTGTACGGTGTAATTGTTGATTTGTCCCATTTCTACTTCATCACCACATTGATCCTTTACGTCTTCCAGTTCGCTGATGAGAAAATCCCAAGTTTCCTGCGGGGTCGCTTGTTCGGGTTGCCATCCGTCCGGATGTTCATAGGTGGTATCCAACGGGATGTTGCGGAACAAGTCGAACAAGATGTAATAGTACAAGGCACGGTAGGCACGGAGTTGTGCAACCGATTCCGGCATCGTTTGTACAGCTTCGTCTGCCAGCAGTTTATTGCAAGCATTGATGCCTTCGTATGCATATTGCCATTCTGTCCACAAGTGGTCTATTTGCGAGTGGAAATTGTGTTCGTGCATGGCGATGTACAGGTCGCCCCATCCCACTCCGATGCGTAAGGGGGTCAGCCATAAATCGGATGTTTCGTCCATGACATCCGCATATCCGTTCCACGCCCAATAGACATTACGTAAGGATGAATATACAGGTGCAAACATCGCTTGTGCATCTTCTTCGGTAAATTCGTATTGTTCCGATGCGATTTCACTGTATATGGTTTCGCTCAAATCAGTACAACTGCCCATTGCGAGCATTCCTGCACCCATGGCTGAGCAAAGTATGGATTTATATAAATTCAGTTTCATAATTCCTCAATTTTAGAATGTTAAATTAACGCCAAAAGTAAACGAGCGGGTAGAGGGATATTTGTCGCGATAGTCGATACCGGCATAAGTTGGATAAGCATTAGCCAATTCCGGATCCAAGCCAGAGTAACCGGTAATGCAGAACAGATTGTCGCCCGACAGATAAGCACGTGCTCCCTTTATCCATTTGTTGGTAGATTTAATCGGGAAAGTATAGCCAATAGTCAGATTAGTCAGTTTCAAATAATTACCATTTTCCAGATAATAGCTTACCAGCGTTTGAGGCTGTGAAGAAGACAGGGTGTACTGACCTCCGTAAGGAGCTACTTCTACCGATTTCAATCGGTTGTAGGCGATTGAGTTGTTTTCGTAGAATGCACGGGGTTCGTTCAATATCTTAAAGCCTAATTGGCTGGTGAACTGCATATTCAAGTCCCAACCTTTGTAAGAGAAGTTATTGGTCCATCCCAAGGTGACTTTTGGTAGACCGTTGCCTAAATACTGACGGTATTCATCATTCTTCAATTGGTCGTTCGAGAATTCTACCACTTCTCCATCTGGTTTTTCAATCAAGAATAGACCGTTCTCGGAAACACCGACTGATTTCAGTCCATAGAATTCACCCAACGGGCGTCCTTCTTCCATACGGTGTGTGGATATAGAGATAGGTTCACCCAATCCACCGACATCTTTGAAAGTCTCAGATTCGTACATGTCATTGGACAAACTTAAAAGTTTGCTCTTGTTAGAGGCAATGGTAACAACCGTTTTCCATTCGAAATCCTTGGTGCGTACAGGTACGGCATTGATAGCCACTTCCACACCTCTGTTACGCACCGAACCGGCATTTGCCATGGTTGTATTGTACAAATTCGGAGGTGTCGGTACGGTATAGTAGAATAGCAAATCAGTGGTTTTCTTGTTATAGACATCAATAGAACCACCTAACCGGTCATCGAGTAAACTCCAATCCAAACCTACATTGAATTCTGTAGACTTCTCCCATTTTAAATCGGGATTCGGGTTAGATGATACACTCAGTCCTGGCAACCATGTACCGTTGTTATAATAATAAGAACTGCCGTATGTATACTTGGTCAATGAAATATAAGGGGCGTTCGGAATAACACCGGTAACACCGAAACCGGCACGCAGTTTCAGGTTGTTTACCCATTTCACGTCTTTCATAAACGCTTCGTTGCTAATAGTCCATCCTAAAGAAGCTGAAGGGAAAGTACCCCACTTGTGGTTTTCACCAAACTTGGAAGAACCTTCACGGCGTACGCTGACCAAAATGTTGTAGCGGTTGTCGTAGGCATAGCTGACACGGGCAAAGAAACCTATCAAGGTGTTTTCATTTTTCTCACTGCCCATTCCGGCTTTACCTTCTTTCAGTGCTTGACCGATTCCCAGATTGTTATAAGTATAAAATTCAGAGGGGAAATCGTAGTTGTTGGCATAGTTCCGGTTGTAGGTATAATACTGGTAACTGTAACCTACCAAGGCGTTCATGCGGTGCTTGTCGATATTCAGGTCATACTTTGACGTGATTTCCAAGTTGTCGGTACGGGTCTCGTCGTTGGTGTGGTAAGCGTAACCGTTCCATTCATTCAGTTGGTTGCCATAATAGGTAGCCGTGTTATACCCCTGGTCGTGGGCATGGAAGCGGCTGGTAGCCAACATCAAATTGGTTTGCCATCCCCTGATAGGTTCGAAGGTGACATTACCCGTGGCACGGGTTTCAGAATAAGTATAGTCGCCCAAACGTTCTTCCAGCATGGCAACCGGATTGTAATAATAGTTGATACCAAAGTTTTCGTTGTATGTACCGTCTTCGTTATAGATAGGAGCGGTCGGATTGCGGGCGATTGCTTGTCGGTAGATATTCGACTGGTCGGTAGTAGTAGCGTTGGTTGCACTGTTTTTGTGCCATTTCTGTACCATGTTCAGGTTGACGCGCAACATATCGTTCAGGAACCAATGCGATACATCGAAGCGCATACGCATGTCTTCGGCAAACGTATTCATTATCACACCGTCTTCCTTGCGGTAAGTGAAGTCGGCAGAATAAGTGGTTTTTTCCGTACCGCCCGTGATGTTGATGTTGTGGTTTTGTGTAAAGCCCGTGCGGCTGATGGCATCCAGCCAGTCGGTATCGTAACCTTGATCGGTGAAATTGGTCTTTCCGGCGCGTACATCTTCAGCGGTCATGAATTCCAACTTTTTGCCGAACTGCGAAGCTGATACATAACCTGAATAGTTGACCGTGGCACGTTCACCCCGGTGACCAGTCTTGGTTGTGATGATGATAACGCCGTTGGCACCACGGGTACCGTAGATGGCTGCAGCCGAAGCATCTTTTAGCACATCGATAGAAGCGATGTTTTCGGGTGCTACCGTGCTGAGGTCACCTTCCACGCCATCAATTAAAATAAGTGGAGTGGTGCTACCGTTTACCGAGATGACACCACGCAAACGGATGGTAGATGTGGAGTTCGGGTCACCGCTGCCTTTGGCAATAGACAGACCGGCTACCTTACCTTTAATCAAGTCGGCGGCATCGCCCACCTTGCCTACGGTAAAGTCTTCCGCCTTGACTGAAGAAATGGCACTGGTCACATCACCCTTGCGCTGCGTACCGTAACCGATGACTACTACTTCGTCCATCATCTCGGCGTTTTCTTGCAGTGTAATGGTTTGTCCAGCCTTTAGTTCGCTTGCCTTCATTTCTATGTTTTTATAACCAATGTAGCTGATGACCAAGGTAGCGTTGGGAGCTACTTTCAGTGAGAACTTACCGTCGAAATCGGTAATCGTACCGTTGGTTGTACCTTTTTCCATAACGTTGGCTCCAATGATGCTTTCTCCGTTCGAGTCTACCACCTGCCCGCTGACGGTCCGTGTCTGTTGGGCTGCCATCACAGCGGCTTCCATGTTCCCTGCTTCGGCATAGATTGCCAATGGCAACCCTGCAGCCAGCATGGTACAAGCGGCCACCTTCACCATTGCGCGACTGAATAACGCGCGGTTTCCATGTGTATCCATTCTGTTTGTATTTAAAGGTTAATAGTTAGTTAAGAATTAACAGTGAACAAGGAATAGCGGGAATAGCCATTCTTTGTTCCTGTTAATTATTCACTGTTAATTATTAATTATTAATTGTTCACTGCTAATTATTCACTGTCATTCTACTTTCCACTCTATCACTCCTCCCGACGCTCCTTCTTGCAGCTGTGCCACAATCATCAGGTCGGTGGTTTTCACGGGATGGAAGTCGAGGTGGTTGTAGCGGTCCTTATCGGTGGTGTAAGGGCTTTGCGCTTCCACTTCCTTCCATTGGTTGCCCTGTTTGTAGTAGAGCTTCCACGAGGCGGGCGTGCGGAAGTTTCCGTCGTAGTGGTCGAAATCCAGCCAGTACACGTCTACGGATTTTACCTCGGTGGGTTGACTGAATCGGTAGCACACATTCTCTTTCGAGCCTTGGCGCAGCCACCAGTAATGGTAGGGCTTGGAAGTATCGCTCGAACGTTTCGGTTCCCACTGGTCGTTGTAGCCCCATGCCCATTGCAGGTTGCTGGTGGCTGCGGGCACATCGGTGGTAGCTTGGGTAGGAAGCGAGTACATCTGTGCCTTGCTGGCTATGGTCGGTTCGGGTGTCGGGGTAGCGTATTCCTTGGATTCGGGAATCCATACTTCCATCTGGTCGGCACCGCGGTTGTTCCAGGTAGAGTAGGGGATGGCACGGAAGGTCAGGTCTTTCACCGAGCCGTCGCGTTCCACTTCCTTGGCAGCCCCGCTCAATACCATCACGCCGTTGAGCAGGTTGGCTTCGTAGGTGGCACTGATTTGTGTGTCGGGGGTGATGAACTTGTTAAACACGGTGCTGTCGGGCTGGTCTTTGCCTTCCAGGCAGAATACGATAGGTCCGCGTTCCAGTGCCAGCATGCCACGGTCTACTTCTACCGAGTCGTTCGCCTGGATGCGTCGCACGTCCATTGGCAGGTCCAGTTCGATGACGTCGCCTGCTTTCCAGGTGCGTACCAAGGTTTCGTAACCGTCGCCTTCGGCTGCCCGTGCCGACGAGCCGTTTACTTTCAGGGTATATTTTTTCGGAGCATCGGTATAGGCGTAGAGGTCGGAAGCTACTGGCGCACTCTTTGCCCAACTGGGGATGCGCAGACGGATGGCGAACTCTCCTTCTTTATCAGGCGTCACCTTAATGGCTATCTTACCGTTCCAAGGATATCCGGTAGTCTGTTCCAGTGTGACCTTGGTGCTGTCGGCAAGCTGCATTTCGGCTTTACCTTGTATATAGAGGTTGACGTAGATATCGTTCTGCTGAGTAGCGTAGGCATAGTTGGGCACGGAAGCGATGAAGCGGGTCACATTACCCGGGCAACAAGCACAACCGAACCAACGTTGGCGTTCGTGCTGCCCCATCGATTCCAGCGGATTGTCGTAGAAAAACTTGTCGCCACTGAGCGAAACGCCGCTGATGACACCGTTGTAAAGTGCACGTTCCAGCACGTCGATGTATTTCGATTCGCCCGTGGCAAGGAACATGCGGTAGTTCCAGTACACGTTGGCGATGGAAGCGCAAGTCTCGCAATAGGCAGTGTGGTTCTGCAGTTCGTAATTCGGTCCGAAGCCTTCTCCTTGTGCACGCGACCCCATGCCGCCAGTGATGTATAGCTTCTTGCTTACGAGGTTGTCCCACAGGCGGGTCAAGGCATGGAAATAAGCCGTATCATGAGTAAGGGCTGCCACATCTGCCACACCCGAATAGAGGTAGCCGGCACGTACGGCGTGGCCCACGATTTCGTCTTGTTGCAGGATGGGCTTATGGTCTTGGCTGTATTCGCTCAGCTTGTGCCCGTCGGTGCCCCGTCCGGTTTCTTCGACGAAGTATTTCGCCATGTCGAGGTATTTCCGGTCGCCCGTCACCTTATATAATTTGCAGAGTGCCATCTCTACGATGGGGTGTCCGCTGGGGCGGTGTATCTGTCCTTCCTTCGGTCCGAAGGTCTTGCAGACGAGGTCGGCATTCTTGATAGCGACATCCAGGAAGGTACGCTTGCCGGTAGCACGGTAATGGGCGACGGCTGCTTCGTACATGTGTCCGCTGTTGTACAGCTCGTGGCTGTTGATTTTTTCCCATTTCGAGCGTCCCCACCATCCGGAGAGACGATAACATTTATTGGTGACGCAGGTAGTAAGATAACCGTCCGGTTCTTGCGCCGCAGCAATGATGTTGATGACGCTATCCAAGTAATGGTCCAGTTGCGGGTCGTATTTCACCGCGAGCGAATACGATGCCCCTTCTATTACCTTATAAGGATCGGTATCGTCGAAAGAAAAGTCGCCCCGGTGCTCTCCTTTTTTCAGTCCGGCAGCAATGGCGAAGTTATCAAATCGTCCGTTTTTCTCACATTCTTTAAATGCGGAAGGGATAGACACGGTGCGGTTGGTCTCGATGCGGGGCAACCAGAAGCTATCGCTCAGGTGCACCTGGGTGAACGGCACTTCCTGAATGGGAGCATCGGGCTGCGTATAGGCAGGTTTGCCACACGAAGTGACTCCCAACGCTACAAGTCCGCTCATCAGTGTTAACAGATAGTTCTTCATATTATTATTTTTAAAATTTCATCTGCGCAAATGTAGGAGGAAATCTGAAAACCGGATAAAAAGATAGTCCATATTGATAAGAAAATAGTCGTGTAGAGGTCTACAGAATATGCTGTACAGCACGTTTAAACAGGATATAGACGATTTTGTCATCTGTTTGGATGATTTTTACAGATAAATATATCCGCAAACCAATTGTTTTACTATGTTGTAAGAGATTGTTTTAATTTCTCCGATAAATTTGCTTAGCAGATACGAATCAATATATGACTGAATGGTTCAGGATCTGTTACAGGCTACCTTCTTTTTACGTTTTCCATATGAAAACCGTACGGTTTCCATATCGAGAACGTACGGTTTTCAATTGGAGAACGTA
>OIWN01000821.1_pt1 | contig 27100 bp, 27 predicted proteins | sample 1587591 | NCBI WGS metagenome assembly OIWN01 (sample SAMEA3888901, study PRJEB22519) | human gut metagenome | biome: human gut; feature: human-associated habitat; material: faeces | place: Denmark | collected 2010 | reverse complement strand
TGAGTAGCAGTCTGAACCTGGATCTATAGTTCAAAAGTAGGATGCGCCGGATTGGCACACGTTATCGTGCTAAGAGTTTCACATGACATTATTTGTTATGAGACTTGATGAGGCAGGTATCGTGAGATATTTGTGAATAAAGGTGGTACCACGAGTTTACTCGTCCTTTATCTTTGGAAGAAGATAGAGGGCGTTTTTTTATTCCTATAAATAACGCTCTGTAACAGATCTTCCACGCATAGAATATAAGAGCAACTTTTGTCAGGTTGCGGAAATGGAGGAAAAAATGACAATTTATGATGAATTGGTTGCTAGGGGACTGATCGCCCAAGTAACAGACGAAGAAGAGATCAAGGAGTTGATCAATAACGGAAAGGCTACATTCTATATTGGATTTGACCCAACAGCAGACAGTCTTCATGTAGGACATTTTATGGCACTTTGTCTGATGAAGCGCTTGCAGATGGCTGGAAATAAGCCGGTTGTATTGATCGGTGGCGGAACAGCCATGATCGGTGATCCATCCGGAAGAACCGATATGCGTCAGATGATGACAACAGAAACGATCGCACATAACGTAGATTGTTTCAAAAAGCAGATGAGCCGCTTTATCGATTTTTCAAAAGACAAGGCAATTCTGGTAAATAATGCAGACTGGCTGATGGGCTTGAATTACGTTGAGTTGCTGCGTGATGTCGGACCACATTTTTCCGTCAATCGTATGCTTACCGCAGAGTGCTACAAGCAGCGTATGGAGAGAGGACTGAGTTTTCTTGAGTTTAACTACATGATCATGCAGAGTTATGATTTTTACATGTTATTCCAGAAATACGGATGTAATATGCAGTTTGGCGGAGACGATCAGTGGAGCAATATGTTAGGTGGTACAGAACTCATCCGTCGTAAACTTGGAAAAGATGCCTATGCGATGACGATCAATTTGCTTCTCAATTCCGAGGGCAAAAAGATGGGTAAGACCCAGTCAGGTGCCGTTTGGCTTGACCCGAATAAGACATCACCGTTTGAGTTCTACCAGTATTGGCGCAATGTATCCGATCAGGACGTTTTAAAATGCCTGCGTATGCTTACTTTCCTGCCACTTGAGCAGATCGACGAGATGGATAAATGGGAAGGAAGCCAGTTAAACCAGGCAAAAGAGATCCTGGCTTACGAGCTGACCAAGCTGGTACACGGCGAGGAAGAGGCTGAGAAGGCACAGGCAGCAGCGAAAGCACTGTTTTCCAGCGGAAATGCAGCGAATATGCCGACCTACGAGCTGATGGAGGATGATTTCAACGGTGATGAGATCGATATTCTCTCCATCCTGCAGAAATCCGGTCTGGCTCCGTCCCGTTCCGAGGCAAGAAGAAATGTCGAGCAGGGCGGCGTATCTGTAGACGGAAACCAGGTAAAAGATATCAAGGCAGTCTTCACGAAGGATCAGCTCGCTGGCGAAGGAATGGTTGTCAAGAGAGGTAAGAAGAACTTTAAGAAGGTTGTTTTAAAATAAGTGGAGATGTTCCGCCAGAATCTTCACCCCATACAAATCAGAATCACGCCGCCGGCGATCTCTGCCGGGCTTTCAAGCGAAGCCCGGAGAGATGTCCGGCGGCGGTTCCGATCATGGAGAGAAGCAGAGCAAATCCGAAACCATATCTTACATTCACTCCCACAAAAATTACCCAAATTTTACATAAACGATACCAAAATATGATTTCTGTAAATCCAGGAATCTTTTATACTGCGTACTGTAAGAAATCAAGGATAAAAAACTCTGAGAGAAAAAAGAGAGAGGAAAGAGGAATTTTATTATGAAGAAAAATATTCAGAAAACAATCGCAGTATTAGGAGCAGCCGTTCTGGCAACTGGAATGGTAGGATGTGGTTCCAGCAATACAAATACAAGTGCAGCAGACACAAGCGCAGACAGCAGCGCAGCTGAAAGTGATGCAGCAGCAGATACAACCGAGAACAGCGCAGATGCAAAAAATTTGAGTGGTTCTATCACCCTGGCAGGTTCCACTTCGATGGAAAAATTTGCAAATGCACTGGCAGAAACGTTCATGGAGAAATATCCGAACGTGACCGTACAGGCTGAATTTACCGGCTCTTCCGCAGGTATCGAGTCCGTGCTGGCAGGTCAGTGTGATGTCGGTGATTCTTCCAGAGCATTAAAGGATGATGAGAAAGCAAAAGGTGCCGTTGAAAATATCGTAGCTATCGATGGTATCGCCGTTGTCGTTGACCCGTCCAACGCTGTAGATGGTCTGAGCAAGGACGAGCTGACCGGCATTTACGACGGAAGCATCACAAACTGGAAGGATGTAGGCGGCAGCGATATGCCGATTGTCGTAGTCGGACGGGAAGCAGGTTCCGGTACAAGAGGCGCATTTGAGGAGCTTCTGGGTCTGGAAGATGCCTGCAAATATGCGAATGAGCTGGATTCCACCGGTGCAGTTATGGCAAAAGTAGCATCCACACCGGGTTCCATTGGATACGTTTCCCTGGATGTAGTCGATGATACCGTTAAGGCAGTTAAACTGGATGATGTAGAGCCGACTGAGGAGAACATCAAGGCAGGCAGCTATTTCTTAAGCCGTCCATTCGTTATGGCAACCAAGGGAGAAATTTCTGAGCAGAACGAGCTGGTACAGGCACTGTTTGACTATGTATACTCTGCAGAAGGCGATGACCTGATTAAATCTGTAGGTCTGATTACTACGAAGTAAGAAACTGCATCGGAATTTGTGAATGTGGATAAAATTACCGGTGGAAACAGGTAAGGATAGAAAAAACAGAAATTCACGAATATACACAATATTGAATAGATTCAAACAATATCGAGTCGCTTGCAGTCAAGCCGCAGAAAGGAAACTCTGCTTTGACCGAAAGCGGCTCGCTGTTCAATCCGAGACAGGAGAGACATATGCACGAAAAGAAATTTACCATTTTTGGAAGCCATGCCACGAAATCAGCGGTAGAGAGGGCAGCGGAAATTATTTTTACCGCCTGCGGCCTGCTGGCAGTGGTGGCAGTTTTTTCAATTACCTTATACATGATTATCAGCGGCACCCCGGCACTTTTTAAGGTGGGTGTTCCGGAAATCTTATTTGGAACCGTCTGGAAGCCGACTGGAAATCCGGCGTCTTTCGGAATTCTCTACGTTATTTTAACTTCCATCGTTGGAACCTTTCTGGCGATCCTGATCGGTGTTCCGATAGGGCTGTTTACCGCTATCTTTCTGGCAGAGGTTGCGCCGCCGAAGGTAGCGGCAGTGGTCCGCCCGGCAGTTGAGCTTCTGGCAGGTATTCCGTCGGTTATCTACGGACTCTTAGGAATTTTGATTTTAAATCCTCTGATGTATAAGCTGGAAATGAAAATCTTTGCCGGTTCCACGACGCACCAGTTTACCGGTGGTGCGAACCTCATATCGGCAGTTCTGGTTCTGGCAATCATGATTCTTCCGACCGTCATCAATATCAGTGAAGCGTCGCTTAGGGCAGTCCCGAAACATTTAAAAAGCGCATCGCTGGCGCTCGGTGCAACGCATATCCAGACGATTTTCAAAGTAATCGTTCCGGCGGCGCACTCCGGCATCATCACGGCGGTGGTTTTAGGCTGCGGACGTGCGATCGGGGAGGCAATGGCGATCAGCCTGGTATCTGGAAGTTCAGTCAATCTGCCGCTTCCATTTAACTCCGTCCGTTTCCTGACAACCGCGATCGTGGCGGAAATGTCTTATTCAGAGGGACTTCACCGGGAAGTGCTCTTTACCATCGGTCTGGTGCTGTTCGTATTTATCATGTTTATCAACACGGTGCTCAGCCGGATGTTTGTGAAGGAGGGCGGCGCAAATGACTGATAATAGAATGAAAAGTATTTACCAGAAGCGCACCCGCATCGGGGACAATATCTTAAAAGTGCTGATTTATCTGGCAGCTGGCGTGGCGATCGCGCTGTTAGTTGGCATCATGGGGTATGTGTTTGTGCGCGGCCTGCCGCAGGTTTCCTGGCAGCTTCTGTCCACGGTACAGAGCTCCCTCAAGGGCACCTTTGGTATTCTGGGAAATATCATCAACACGATTTACATCATTGTAATTACCCTTATCATTGCAGCGCCGATCGGAATCGGCTCCGCCATTTATCTGAACGAATACGCAAAGCCGGGAAAACTGGTGCGGACGATTGAATTTACAACCGAGATCCTGTCCGGTATTCCGTCGATTATTTTTGGCTTGTTCGGGATGGTCTTTTTCGGAATGACGCTGAAGCTGGGTTATTCGGTTCTGACCGGATCCTTCACGCTGACCCTGATGGTGCTTCCGCTGATTACGCGGAACACACAGGAAGCACTCAAAACCGTTCCGGACAGCTACCGCAGCGGCGCACTGGGAATCGGTGCAACGAAATGGTATATGATCCGGACGATCCTGCTGCCGAGCGCGGCACCGGGTATTCTGACCGGCGTCATCCTTTCGATTGGCCGTATCGTGGGCGAGTCGGCGGCGCTTCTGTTTACTGCCGGAAGCGGCTTCCAGCTTCCGAAAAACCTGTTTGGAAAACTGTTTGAGTCGAGCGGCACGTTGACTATCCAGCTCTACCTGTCGATGCAGAAAGCAAAATACGATCAGGCGTTTGGAATCGCGGTCGTGCTTCTGATTATCGTGCTGGGAATCAACCTGCTGACGAGATTTTTGACCAACCGGTTTGATGTGACAAAATTAAAATAAAGTAAAAAATGAGGAAATGATATGGAGACAAAAATTTCTACGTCGGATTTGAATCTGTACTATGGAAACAATCATGCATTAAAAAATATCAATCTGGATATATATGAAAATCAGATCACAGCGTTTATCGGACCGTCCGGCTGCGGTAAGTCTACCTATTTAAAAACATTGAACCGCATGAACGATCTGGTGCCGAATGTAACAATCAATGGAAAGGTGTGGATCGACGGCGAGGATATCTATGATCCGAAGGTTGATACGACGCTTCTTCGCAAGAAGGTCGGCATGGTATTTCAGCAGCCGAACCCATTTCCGATGAGTATTTATGACAATATCGCGTATGGACCGCGGATTCACGGCATTAAGGGAAAAGCAGAGCTGGACGCGATTGTGGAGAAGAGTCTGCGCGGCGCGGCCCTGTGGGATGAGGTCAAGGATCGCCTGAAACGTTCTGCACTGGGACTTTCCGGCGGACAGCAGCAGCGTCTCTGCATCGCGCGTGCGTTGGCGGTTGAGCCGGAGATTCTCCTGATGGATGAGCCGACCTCGGCACTGGACCCGATTTCCACGCTGAAAATCGAGGATCTGATGGGCGAGCTTAAGAAGAATTATACCGTTGTCATCGTTACCCACAATATGCAGCAGGCGACCCGTATTGCGGACTACACGGCATTTTTCCTGGTGGGAGAGGTAGTCGAGTATGCACCGACAACGGATCTGTTCTCGCATCCGCGGGAGAAGAAGACGGAAGACTATATTACCGGACGGTTTGGATGATAACCGGATGGTTGGAAATTTGGAATGGGTAGAAAATCAGGCAGGAAACAACATAAACGGAGGAGACGCGGGATGGCGACAAGAGAAACATTTTTACAGGAGTTAAAGAACCTGAATCAGGAAGTAATCACGATGAGCCAGATGGTGCAGGATGCGATTGACAGCAGCTTTCAGGCTCTCAGCGAACATAATACGGAATTGGCAGACAAGATAATTAAGGGAGACCGCGATGTGGACAATATGGAACGAAAGATCGAGACACACTGCCTGATGCTGATGTTAAAGCAGCAGCCGGTCGCCAGCGATCTGCGCCATATCTCGACGGCACTGAAAGTAGTGACCGATCTGGAGCGGATGGGCGATCAGGCAGCGGATATTGCCGATCTGTCCCTGCGCTTAGAGGCAGCGGATTACGGTCTTGTGAGCAAACACCTTCCGGCGATGGTGGCAAATGTAAAAACGATGGTTAAAGATGCAATTCGCGCTTTCATCGAGCGCGATACCGAAACCGCAGAAACCTTTGAGCAGAGAGATGACCTGATTGATGCCTTTTTTGAGCGTGTCAAACGGGAAGTCATCGAATTTCTGAAAAAAGATGGAGACAAATCCGATGTGGCGGTGGATGTGCTGATGGTTGCCAAGTACCTGGAGCGAATCGCCGATCACGCGGTCAATGTGTGCGAGTGGACAGAGTTCTCGGATACGGGGGCCGTGGGGAATGTGATGATTCTCTAGGTTTAATTAAAATCCGGGCATGAAAAATGAAAATTAGATGCCTGGATTTTTTCCGTTCCGCATAAAATACATAGAATATGTGGAAATAACGTGGAGTGCGATATATCATGCGTGATATAGTGCTGGAACTTTTAAGTTCATACGGATATGCGGGAATGTTTGCCCTGATTCTAATTGAGAATTTGTTTCCGCCGATCCCGTCGGAAGTGATTTTAACCTTTGGTGGATTTATGACAACATATACACGGATGAACATAGCCGGGGCAGTTCTGGCAGCGACGGCGGGCTCGGTGCTGGGGGCGCTGATTCTGTATGAGCTGGGGCGGCACATTCCCGTGCAGAAGTTTTATGCATTTTTGGGCGGGGCATGGGGAAAACGGCTGGGAGTAGAAGTGGAAGATGTGAAAGATGCAGACGGATGGCTGGAGAGAACGGGACGGTCAGCCGTCTTTTTTTGCCGGTTCGTTCCGATCATCCGAAGCCTGATCTCGATCCCGGCGGGGATGGCAAAGATGGAACTGCTGCCGTTTCTCCTTCTGACAACAGCGGGCAGTCTTATCTGGAATACGGTGCTCATCGGAGCCGGCGCGGTGGCGGGGGCATCGTGGGAACGTATTCTGGTGCTGTTAAAAACATATTCCCGCTTCGCCGTGATTGGAGCGGGAATCTTGGGATTTGCGGTGGCGTGTGTGTATTTTCGGAAACGATAACAACAGGAGAGTGAAAATTCATGCAGAAAGAGTTTATTCATTCAAGTAAAAATATATCGTGTCATTCTTTACTTCCAGCCGTGCCGTCCCATCGATCACCAGCTGTTCCAGATATGGGCGCAGGTGGCGTTCCTGACGGATGAGCTGGTCGTAGGTACCGATGTGCATTCCGATCAGGCGTCGGCTTTCCTGATAAAATTCATCACGCGTCATCGGTCTCTGCAAAAGCTTTGCCAGCTCTGCGAGACGCAGACGGACAAGATCCATATTTTTGTCCGCCAGTTCCCGGATATTGCCATCAAATGGACCTTTGTGTGATAAAATCCAGTGCTGGTAAGGCAGTTTTGTGATTGCTTCCTTGCTTTTCAGATCCAGACCGACGTGGTCGCAGTATGGAAGCTTGACGTGACGCAGGACATTTTCGGTTAAAAGTGCGTCCCCGGCAAAGCAGACGCCGTCCGGTGTGCCGATGACGATGTGGTCGAGGGAATGCCCTGGCAGATGGTGAACCGGGAAGGTTACGCCGCAGAGTGTCACGGAAGTATCCTCCGGCTGGATGATACAGTCAACCGGGCAGCGCTGCTCGGTGTCGATGGAAACCTTTTCCTCCTCGGAGCGCCCGAAATAATTGGTATACCGTTCCAGCGCCGCCTGGGAGGCGATCAGCCCGGCTTCGCCAAGCGACATAGCCAGTGGAATCTGAAAGGCTTCGCGCAGGCGTTTGCTGTTTCCATGATGGTCAATGTGCGCGTGGGAAACGATCAGCCCCGCCGGGGTCAGCCCGGCGTCTTTCAGAGAGCCGACCAGCTCGTCATATTCCTTTGAGTAACCATTGTCAAACAGGATGCAGCGGGTGTCGTCGATGCGGTAGATGCCGACGGCTGTTTTGCCAAGCAGGCAGTCTGTATTTCCAGAAACGTGTATGAGTTCCACGGAAAGAGTCCTCCTTTTATCATGAATAACACAAAAAGCGACGGCTGAGATATCTCCGCTGTCGCTTTTTAAGAATGCGTCTGATAGGAATCGAACCTACGCCTCAGGCTCCGGAGGCCGGCGCTCTATCCACTGAGCTACAGACGCATTACTTGTATGATACTATAATATTTAGAAAATTGCAAGTTTTTTTTCGGAAATACCGCTTGCCGAGTAACCAAATCGCCGCTATAATATTAACAATCGAATAAGTCAGGAGGCGGTCGGGTGGGAGAACCGAAAAAGAAACCGGGACGCAGCCGGAAGAACGGAACGGACTGGGAACTGCGCCGCTATGTGATGCTGCTTGCGGCGGTGATTGTATTGATTCTGATTGGCGCGGTGGCGATGTTTTCCGGGAAAATAACAGACATTCTGGGGAAAAAGGATGGCTTACCGGCAGAAATGGTGGATACAGGCGGATCTGGAATGGTGATTGAGCCGGACACGAAAGAATATATTCAGGACTTTGGCGGATGTATTCTGACAGAGAATGGCGAGCCGGGGATCACAGAGCTGATGAATACTTATTTTCAGGCGGTTTCCGACTGTGATATGGATACGTTTGTGAAGTTGTTTACCTCACAGGATACGAGTGAGGAAGAACACTACCGTCAGGAATTTGAAGAACAGAAGCAGTACATTTCCGGGTACCAGAATGTGAAATGTTATACGACGCCGGGGCTTAGGGACGGTGAGATGGCAGCGTATGTGTATTATGAGATTTTGTATACGGGCGTGGAGACACCGGCACCGAGTCTGGTGCGGATCTATGCAATCCGGGCGGAGAACGGAAGCTGGCAGATCGATGACGGGAAAATGTCCGAAGAGCTGACGCAGTATTTTGAAGAGCTGTCGGTCAATGAGGATGTGCGCCTTCTCAGCAAGCAGACGGATGAAGCAATGGATGCGGCGATGGAGCAGGATGAGGCGTTGAAAGAGCGCGTGGAATTTATGAAACAGGGCGCATCTTATATGCAGGAGGAGTCAGAACCGGCTGCGTCAAATCCTTAAAATGCTTTATTGAATTCGTATGGCTGGAAAAATAAAGTTTTTAAGGTATGGAAAGCTGAAAAGCGGATATTCCGGAGTATAGAGAAATAGCTGATAGCATATAAGATATAAAACTGATTGATTTATATAAAGCGAAAGTACAGATATAGAAAGACAAAGAGGCACAAAGAATGGATGTAAAAGATTTTTATTATGATTTACCGCAGGAGTTAATTGCACAGGATCCGCTGGAAGATCGTTCTTCTTCCCGGCTTTTAGTGCTGGATAAAAAGACGGGTGAGATGCAGCATAAGGTGTTTAAGGATATTGTCAATTATCTTCATCCGGGCGATTGCCTGGTGATCAATGACACAAAGGTTATCCCGGCGCGTCTGATCGGAAGCAAGGAGGGAACGGATGCACACATCGAGATTCTTCTTCTGAAACGCCGTGAGAACGATATCTGGGAGACGCTGGTAAAGCCGGGCAAAAAGGCAAAGCCGGGAACCGTGATTAATTTTGGCGACGGTCTGTTAAAGGGAACCGTTATTGATGTGGTAGAGGAAGGAAACCGGCTGATTCAGTTCTCCTACGAGGGTATTTTCGAGGAGATTCTCGACCAGCTCGGCCAGATGCCGCTGCCGCCATACATCACACACCGTCTGCAGGACAAGAACCGCTATCAGACGGTTTATGCGGAACACGAAGGATCGGCGGCTGCACCGACAGCAGGTCTGCATTTCACGAAAGAGCTGCTGGCACAGATTCAGGAAATGGGCGTCAAGATCGCGCACGTCACACTTCATGTGGGTCTGGGAACCTTCCGGCCGGTCAAGGTTTCGAATGTACTGGATCATCATATGCACTCGGAGTTCTATCGTATCGAGGAAGATGCCGCCAACATGATCAATGAGACGAAGAAAAATGGTGGACGCATCATCTGTGTCGGAACGACAAGCTGTCGGACGATTGAATCCGCAGCGGCTGAGGACGGCACGATCCGCGCGTGTAGCGGCTGGACCGACATTTTCATCTATCCGGGCTACCAGTTCAAGATTCTGGACTGCCTGATCACAAACTTCCACCTGCCGGAGTCCACACTCGTCATGCTGGTATCCGCACTGGCAGGCAGAGAACACGTGCTCACGGCGTATGAAGAGGCGATCCGGCAGAGATACCGGTTCTTTAGTTTTGGGGATGCGATGTTTATTCAGTAAACAGGATATGTGGTTAAGAAAGACTCATAGTGAACGTGCTATGGGTCTTTTTATTTCATAGGAAAGTATACCCTATGAAACATTCCTTATTCTTTCGAAAACTGTTTGAACCCCATGGACGAAAATGTTATAATTTTTATACTTTGGTTGCCGGAAGCCTACGGCACAATAAATCGAAATGAGATGAATAAAATGCAAAAAAATCAAAATGATAAATCATACAAGAGAGCACAGCCAAGTGAAAAACAGGAATCCCGGATTCCAGCGGAAGGCGTTCGTTTGAATCGCTTTTTGAGCGAGGCGGGCATCTGCTCCCGGCGAGAGGCGGATCGGCGGATCGCGGACGGGCGTGTGACGATCGATGGGCGCGTGGCAGAGGTCGGGCAGAAGCTGATGCCGGGACAGCGCGTGGCGTGCGATGGCGTAGTGGTGTCCGGCAAGGATGCGCCGGTGCTTTTAGCGGTCAATAAGCCGCGGGGGATTGTCTGCACGACTTCTGATAAAGATCGGGCAGAAAATATCGTAGAATTTTTAGATTATCCGGTCCGGATTTACCCGATCGGGCGTCTGGACAAGGATTCAGAAGGGCTGCTTCTCATGACGAATGAGGGCGAGCTGGTCAATCGGATTCTAAGGGCTCGTTACGGACATGAAAAGGAATATCTGGTAACGGTGGATAAACCCATTGATAGTGAGTTTGTCCGGAAGATGAGCGCAGGAGTGAAGATTTTAGATACGGTTACCCGTCCTTGTGAGGTGGAAAAGACCGGGAAGACGAGTTTCCGGATCATTCTGACCCAGGGACTCAACCGCCAGATCCGCCGGATGTGCGAGGCGCTGGGGTACCAGGTGCAGACGTTAAAACGCGTTCGGATGCTGAACATTACGCTGGATGGGCTGAAAACAGGCGAGTACCGGGAAGTGACAGCGGCAGAGAGACAGAAATTAGAAGATATTTTGAACGGAAAGAAGAATGGCTGAGACAATGTTGTCTGGCAGTCAGTGCAGGTTCACATATGAGGTTGCATAGAAATGCTTGAAAACGCATTCAGAGGCAGTGGAGAGAGCGATGGGAAAGGTGGAGTCAGATAGATGGCAGAGGACAAGACAAAACGGATACGGGAGCTGATTGGGACGCTGCGGGCAGCAGGGCGCGCCTATTATCAGGAGAGCCGGGAGATCATGAGCAACTTTGAGTATGATAAGCTTTATGATGAACTGGTTTCATTGGAGAAAGAGACGGGAATTGTGTTTGCGAACAGCCCGACGCAGAATGTAGGATATGAGGTAGTCAGTGCGCTTCCGAAGGAGCGCCATGAGAAACCGATGCTTTCGTTAAATAAGACGAAGAGCGTGGAAGAGCTGGCAGACTGGCTCGGCGGGCAGACCGGGCTTTTATCCTGGAAGATGGACGGTCTGACGATCGTCCTGACCTATCAGAATGGAACACTTGTCAAGGCGGTTACGCGTGGAAATGGTGAGATCGGCGAGGTTATCACGGCAAATGCAAAGGCGTTCGTCAATGTGCCGTTAAATATTTCCTACCGGGGTGAGCTTATCCTGCGCGGCGAGGCGATCATCCGGTATTCGGATTTTGAGAAGATCAATGAGCAGATCGAGGATGTCGATGCGAAATATAAGAATCCGCGAAACTTATGCAGCGGTTCGGTGCGTCAGTTAAACAGCGAAATCACAGCGCAGAGACAGGTCCATTTTTATGCGTTCAGCCTTGTAAAGGCGGATGGCATTGATTTCAAAAATTCGCGGAAAGAGCAGTTTGAATGGCTGAAAACACAGGGGTTTGAGGTCGTAGAGTACCATGAGGTGACAAAAGAGACGCTGCCGGAGACGGTCAAAATGTATTCTGAGGCGATTGCGGAAAATGATACGCCGTCGGATGGACTGGTGCTTTTGTATGATGATATTGCCTACGGCCAGTCGCTGGGGCGGACGGCAAAATTCCCGCGCGATTCGATCGCATTCAAGTGGGCGGATGAGATTCAGGAGACGAAGCTTCTCTATATTGAATGGAGCGCGTCGAGAACGGGGCTGATTAACCCGGTGGCAGTATTTGAACCGGTTGAGCTGGAGGGAACGACGGTCAGCCGCGCCAGTGTTCACAACATCAGCATCATGGAGGCGCTGGAACTGGGGGCAGGCGACCGGATTACGGTTTATAAGGCAAATATGATCATTCCGCAGATCGCGGATAACCTGACGCGCAGCGGCGTCCGGGATATTCCGGAGGCATGTCCGGTGTGCGGCGGTCAGACGGAGGTGCGCCAGCTCAACGATGTAAAATCACTCTACTGCACGAACCCGGACTGCCAGGCGAAGAAGATCAAGAGTTTTACTCTTTTTACAAGCCGCGATGCCTTAAATATTGCGGGACTTTCAGAGGCGACGCTGGAGAAATTTATCGGCGTCGGCATGATTCATGAGTATGCGGACATTTTCCATCTGGACCGCCATCAGGAAGAGATCGTCGAGATGGACGGATTCGGGCAGAAATCGTATGACAATCTGATTGCGGCGGCTGAGAAAGCGTCCCACACGACCCTGCCGAGAATGGTGTACGGTCTGGGCGTTGCAGGCATCGGTCTGGCAAATGCCAAGATGATCTGCCGTCACTTTAAAAATGATTTTGAGGCGATGCGCCATGCCACCGTGGAAGAGCTGGTCGAGATTGATGGAATCGGGGAAGTTCTGGCGCAGGCGTGGACGGCATTCTTTTCGGATGGAAAGAATAATGCGATCGTTGATCATCTGCTGGCGGAGCTGACCTTTGAGGCAGGAGACGAAGAAAGTAGCGAGGGTGCAGATGAGGCATTCGCCGGGATGAATTTCGTCATTACCGGTTCGCTGGAACATTTCAAAAACCGGAAAGAGCTGCAGGAGCTGATTGAGCGCCGCGGCGGCAAGGTGACCGGAAGCGTGACGTCCAAGACGAATTATCTGATCAATAATGATGTGGCGTCGTCGTCTTCGAAGAATAAGAAGGCGCGGGAATTGGGGGTGCCGATTCTTTCGGAGGAGGAGTTTTTGAAGCTATAGGAGAGGTGAAAAGCCGGACGCCAGACTGTGTTTAGCTGGCTTTTTTTTGCAGCTTGTGTTATGATTAGGAATGCTGATATAGTTTTTATTGTAAGTAGAAATGAATCATATCGGTATATAATAGAATCCTAAAATTCAAACGAATTTTATATAAAAAGGGGATATATAACCATGCCAATTAAAATACAAAAGGATCTTCCTGCTAAGGCAATTTTGGAATCGGAGAATATATTTGTGATGGATGAGGATCGGGCGATGAGCCAGGATATTCGTCCGTTGGAGATTTTGATTCTGAACCTGATGCCGATCAAGGAGGATACGGAGACGCAGCTTCTGCGGGCACTTTCGAATACACCGCTGCAGGTGGACTGTTCATTCCTGATGCTGGAAACGCACGTTTCGAAAAATACATCGCAGACGCATCTGAATAAGTTTTATGTGACGTTTGACGAGATCCGCCGCAAGCGCTTTGATGGTATGATTATTACCGGCGCGCCGGTGGAGAATATGGAGTTTGAGGAGATCAACTACTGGGACGAGCTGACGAAGATCATGGAGTGGAGCAAGACGCATGTGACCTCGACGTTTCATATCTGCTGGGGCATGCAGGCGGGACTCTATTATCATTATGGAATTCAGAAACATCAGAGAAAGACAAAGCTTTCCGGCATTTACAGACATCGTCTTTTGAACCGGAAGATCCCGCTGGTCCGTAGTCTCGATGATTATTTTTACTGCCCGCATTCCCGTTACACGGAAGACCGGGAAGAGGATATTCTGAAACATCCGGAATTGCAGATTCTGGCGAAATCGGATGAGGCTGGCGTATTTCTGGTGATGAACCAGGATGGAAGCCAGATTTTCGTTCAGGGGCATCCAGAGTATGATCGCATGACGTTAAACAACGAGTACCACCGCGATCTGAAAAAAGGCTTAAATCCGCAGGTACCGTGCAACTATTACCCGGACAACGATCCATTTTCCATGCCGGTGCTGAAATGGAGAAATATGTCCAACACGCTGTACACGAACTGGCTGAATTACTATGTATACCAGATGACGCCGTACGTGCTGAAGGAGGATGAGCAGGAGTAAAAAGAGAAAAAGGCTGTCACATCAGGCAAATTTAAATTTGGTTCCATGGATTGGAAGCAGATTGAGTGCCTGGGGCGACAGCCTTTTCTGAAAGTTATAGAATAAAAACGATACTTTTTGATACTTAAAAGCGGATTGCCATTGACTTGTACGTATGAAAATGGGATAATGAACGCAGAGGTGATTGGTATGTTTAAAATTAATCCATACAGACCCGGCGCGGGCTTGATGCCGACGTATCTGGCTGGAAGAGATGCCGATATGGATGCGATCCGGGATTTGCTTGATGCCCTGAAATTGGGGATTCCGACCCAGTCGGTTATTTTCAGCGGTTTAAGAGGAGTGGGAAAGACCGTTCTTATCAATAAGCTTCAGGAAATTGCCGAAGAAAAAGGAATTTTTTGTAAACACATTGAGGTGGAAGAACGAAAAGATTTTATTTCTCAGATTGCAAGCTGTTCGCAGGCTTTTTTGCGTCAGATCAGTACTGCAGAAAAATTTAAATCACTGATACAGAAGCCATTGGATGCAATTAAATCTTTGATTGTTTCATTTGATCCAGATGGAAATACATTTTCGCTGTCGCTGCAGGAGCGGGAGCTGTATCGTACAAGTAACCTGACACAGAGTCTGACAGATGTATTTACGGCGTTAGGGGAAACGGCGTATAAGACGGAATCGCCGCTTTGTTTTTTTATTGATGAAATTCAGTATATGAAACCGGAAGAGCTGGGAGCTTTAATTGCGGCACTTCATCGGACCAATCAGCTTGGCTATCCTCTTATGCTGATTGGAGCTGGACTGCCTAAAATTTATGCCATGCTGTCGGAAGCAAAATCATATTCGGAACGGCTGTTTATTTATAAAGAGATAGATTCTCTGGATCGCGATCAGTCGATCGAGGCAATCCGGAAACCAGCGGAAAAATTAAATGTTTCCTATACGGACGAGGCGGTTGGAGAAATCATTGATATTACGAAGGGCTATCCATTTTTTATCCAGCAATTATGCCAGATTGTCTTTCAGAACACAGATGGAAAGCGGATCGATGAGAAACATGTGGAATCCTGCATTCCAGAATTTTTCCATAACTTAGATAATGGATTTTTTAAGGTGCGCTACGAGAGATGTTCGGAAGCGGATAAGAAGTTTATTTTTGCAATGGTCTCATGCGATAAACTGCCATGTACGATTTCAAATATTGCGCAGGTTATGCATAAGACGGTCAGTGCCATTTCTACGTCGAGAGCGCAGCTGATCAATAAAGGGATTATTTATGCAGTCCGCTATAAAGAATTGGATTTTACGGTACCAGAGTTCAGTGGATTTATAAGGAGACTTCCGGAATTTGGGGAGTGGGAGAAAGAAAATCAGGAAGAGCAGAAATAGGAAATCCACTCTTCTAGATTACGCGCGCAAGTCTTATATGCGTTCCATCTAAATTACCGGGCATGTTCCCGCATCAGCGCGATTTCCGCCGCATATCCATCCGGATCGTTCGGCGTTTCCAGATAGAAGGGAAGATGCTTTAACGCGGGATGCTGTACGACGCGGATCAGGGCTTCGGCTCCGATGTAACCTTCGCCGATGCGTGCATGGCGGTCTTTGTGAGCGCCAAGCGGATTCAGGCTGTCATTCAAGTGGATGGCGCGCAGACGGGAAAGACCGATGACGCGGTCAAATTCGGTGAGAACCTCATCCAGGTGATTGACGATGTCATAGCCGCCATCCCAGATATGGCAGGTATCCAGGCAGACACCGAGATGGTCGGAGAGTTCAATGCGGTCGATGATTTCCCGAAGCTCTTCAAAGCGGCTGCCGACTTCACTTCCTTTTCCTGACATGGTTTCCAGAAGAACGGTTGTAGTCTGTTCCGGTTTCAAAATGGAATTTAACATTTCGGCAATGAAGGCAATGCCGGTTTCAACGCCCTGCTTTACATGGCTTCCCGGATGGAAATTATAGCAGTTTCCCGGTGTGTATTCCATGCGCGCCAGGTCATCCGCCATGGTGCGGCGGGCAAAGTCACGGATTCCCTCATCGGCAGAGCAGGCATTCAAGGTGTAAGGAGCATGGGCGAGAATTTTTTCAATCCCATGTTCTTTTGCAAATGAAAAAAATTTAGCAACATCTTCTGGATCGATGTCTTTGGCTTTGGCACCGCGCGGATTCCGGGTAAAAAACTGAAACGTATTGGCATTTATTTTGACCGCTTCCTTTCCCATGGCGAGATAGCCGCGGGAAGAGGAAAGATGACATCCAATTGTAAGCATGATTAGGAACCTCCGTATGTGTAGTAAATGATTTGTGTGATATCTGATGCTGCGGATTGACTTGGCAGCAGTGATATTGAAGCAGAGCCGAACGAAATGGCTGAACTTAGTATTTATGATAGACTTATGATAGCATAGAAGACGGTTAAGAGGAAGCTGTATTATCAAATATAATTTTATAAAAGCAGTAAACAGGTTAGGATTAAAACGAGAATGGCATTGGAATCAGTTCGATGCCATTTTTTATATTTTTTTATGTAATAAAAGCAGTCCGCCCGCATACAAAAGACAGAGGCCCCCAGCCTGGAAAAGCACCGACGGAAACAGGTGCGGGAGTGTTTCAAACGTAAAAAGAGTGTGTAAAAGGTGATTTGACCTCTCAAGACCCTGCAGGATTCCAAGCGCTGTCAGGAGGCAGAAGACGGGCTTTACGATCCCTTGGCCAAGCGGCAGCCGGATCGGGACTTCGCAGGCGAGGGCGTGGATGTGGAGAAAGGCGAGCACCAGTTCGCTGATGAGAAGCGCCGCCAGATAGGCGAAAATTCCCCATCGCGGGATGGCGAAAAGGACGAGCGACAGGGTGAGAAGCATGGAAACCGTATGGTGGAGGAAGACGGTTCCCGTTTTCCCAAGCCCGTTTAAAATACTTCCCATGGTGGTGGAGAGGTAGAGAAACGGGCAGAGCCAGGATAAAATCTGGATGAAACGTCCGGCATCGGCGTTGTGGTAAAAGGTTTCGCCCAGTGCTGGACCGAAGCGGGTGAAGAGCCCGACGCAGAGAATTCCCATGTACAGGCTGTATCGGAGCGCCATGGAGATGGTGTGTTCGATTTTGTCCGGCTGATTCTGCGCCTGCGCCTCCGAGACTGCCGGGAGCAGGACGACGGCGAGGGAGTTGGTGATGGCGGATGGAAAGAGGACAAAGGGGAGTGCCATGCCTGTGAGAACTCCGTAAATACTGACCGATTCAACCCGCGAGAGCCCGGAGAGGAGAAGCTGGTTCGGTACAAAGATGGCTTCGAGGCTTTGGAGAAAGCTGAGCGTGAGGCGATTCGCCATGAGGGGGAGTGCCATGGTGAGGAGGGGGAGGAGCAGGGGAGTAATAGGTGTGTTTGCATTTGGCAGTATGGCAACGGACTTCGAGCATCCATAAACTAACAGACAGAACACCGCCGAAGCCGCTTCCCCGATCAACAGCCCCCAGACAGCCAGCAGCACCGTGATCGGAATCCTGTTCGTGCGGCAGACATGGACGATCAGCAGGACGGAGAAAATGCGGATGCACTGCTCGACCACCTGTGAAAATGCCGGGACTGCCGTTTTTTTGAGCCCATAATAATACCCGCAGCAGCAGGCATGGATCGCGCAGAAGGGGATCGAGAGGGCGAGTGCGGGCAGAAGCGGCGCACATTCGGGCGCAAGAAGGACGCGCGCGGCGAGAAAATCGGCGAAGGTGTAGATCAAAGAGGTCAGCGGCAGGGCGATCGATAGTGAGAGTGCGAGGCTGACCCGCAAAAAGGCGCGTCCCTTTTCCGGGGAGGCGGCGGTCAGGCGGGAGAGTGAAGTCTGGATTGGACCGGCGCAGAGAGCAAATGCGATGCCATGTATGGGAAAAATCATCTGATATAAACCCAGACCTTCGGCGCCGATCGTCCGGGAGAGAAAGATGCGGTAGAAAAAGCCGAGAATCCGGCAGAAAAATCCGACTGCCGTCAGGAGCAGGGTTCCGGTAATCAAAGGATGAAATCTTCGCATAGCAGATCTCCGGGGAGGGTATGTTAGAAAAGTATATGAAGAAATAGAAAAAAGTAGAAGAAAGCTGGACGATTATAAAATGTTGGGAAGTCTTCTTTTTTAGATCAAGAAACAAACGAATAGAGAAAAAGCAGGGATTTTTTGCGTAAGATACAAAAATTAGCTGTATTTAATACATAAAATAACAGATGGACATTAAGGTGGAACAGGAATATACTAAAAACATCAAAAACAAAAGATTATGATGAAAAATAACAGGTTGGTAGGAAAGAGAGAGGAAGTATGCTGGAGGGAATTGTATTACTTGCATTCATCGCAGCGCTGGCAGGCTGCGTGTTTACCGGCGCGTCCGTGCTTTGGGCACTGGCGGGCGGCTATCTGATTTTCTGTGCGTATGGCCTGATTCGGAAGCACAGCCTCGCGGAACTTGGAAAAATGTCGCTTTCCGGCGTTAAAACCGTCCGCAATATCCTGATGATTTTCGGACTGATCGGCTTTATCACAGCGCTGTGGCGGGCATCCGGCACGATTGCGGTGATCGTGTGCTGGTCGTCGAAGCTGGTGTCGCCGTCGGCATTTCTGCTGATCGCGTTCCTTCTTAACTGTATGGTGTCGATCCTGACCGGAACCTCCTTTGGAACCGGCGCGACGATGGGTGTTATCTGTATGGCGATGGGACGTGCGATGGAGCTTGACCCGTTCTGGATCGGCGGCGCGATTCTTTCGGGCATCTATTTTGGCGACCGCTGTTCACCGGTATCGTCCAGCGCGAATCTTGTCTGTGTGCTGACGAAGACGGATATTTATGAAAATATCCGCGAAATGATAAAGACATCTCTGGTGCCATTTGTGGCTACGTGTATTCTCTATTATATCGTGGGACGTTCCATGAGTGCCGGAAACGGACGGATGGATGTGGAAGGGCTGTTTTCCAATAGTTTTGTGCTTCACTGGAGCGCGGTAATCCCGGCGGCGATTATCCTGGTGCTGTCTGTGTTCCGGGTGGAGGTCAAGAAAACGATGCTGATCAGTATTATTCTGGCGGCATTTTTGAGCGTGGTGCTCCAGGGGCGGTCATTCGGGGAAATTTTACAGATGTGTCTGACCGGTTATCAGGCAAACGATCCGGCGCTCAATGCCATGATGAACGGCGGCGGTTTGAAATCAATGATTAAGGTGGCTGCGATCGTAAGCCTTTCTTCCTGTTATGCGGGAATTTTCGAGGGAACCGGGCTCTTGAAGCCGATTCAGGGGAAAATAGAGGCACTGAGCCGGAAAATTACTCCGTTCGGTGCGACCTTTGCGGTGGCGGCGGTTGCCTCCATGATTGCCTGCAACCAGACACTCTCGATTATGCTGACCCATCAGCTCTGCAAAGAAGGAAATCCAGATAATAAACGATTTGCAATCGATCTGGAAAATACGGCGGTTGTGCTGGCACCGCTGGTTCCGTGGTCGATCGCCGGAGCTGTTCCGCTGGCAGCCGTCGGTGCGCCGATTGCGAGTGTGGCGGTGGCATCGTATCTGTACATATTGCCGATCTGGAGTTTTTTGGTTCGTCTCATAAGAAGGTCGTAGGAAAAGGAGGAAGAGCCATATGAATTTGCTCGAACTTTGCAATTTACAGGGTTCTTTATTCCTGATGATACTGGCGGGCGCGATACTAAAACGGCGTGGGATCATCAGCAAGGAGGGAGAAAAATGCCTGACGGATCTCTGTGTGAACATCGTGATTCCCTGCAATATCGTGAAATCGTGCCTGATTTCATTTGATGCTTCGATTTTTAAAACCTGCGGACTGCTGCTGGCGGTTGGCTTTGTTTTGCAGCTTGTCTGTGTGGCGCTTAACAAAGTGCTGTTTAAGGGCTACTCGGAGCAGCATCGGAAGGTGCTCCAATACTGCACGATCGTTTCTAACGGCGGATTTCTCGGAAATCCGGTCGCAGAGGGTGTGTATGGAAGCATGGGACTTCTCTATGCGTCTATTTTCTTGATTCCGATGCGCGTCGTCATGTGGTCGGCGGGTACGTCTTATTTTGTTGGCGGTGGTTCCGATCGGAAAAAGGTATTGAAAAATGTCCTGACGCATCCGTGTCTGGTCGGCGTCTACATTGGCATGTTCCTGATGGCGACGCAGCTGCAGCTTCCGGGCGTGCTGAAATCGACGGTGACATACATCGGAAACTGTAATTCAGCGCTGACGATGTTCATTATCGGCACGATTCTGACCGATGTCAAACTGCGTGAGATTATTAATCCGACGGCTCTCAAATTCAGTGTGCTTCGTCTGTTCCTTCTTCCGCTTCTGGCATATGGAATCAGCCTGGTGGCCGGATTGGATCCGGTGGCAGCAGGTGTAGCAGTCATCATGACGGGAATGCCAGCCGGTGCAACTGCAGCGATCTTTGCGGCGCGCTATGACAGCGATGCACCGTTTGCAGCGAAAACGGTAGTGCTCACGACACTGATTTCGATGATTACGATTCCGGCGTGGTGTCTGTTTATAGGATAAAAAGAATAGGTAAGAAGCAACAATAATAGAAAAATTAAGAAAATAATGTAAATATGGTAAATGAATATAAAAAGACCTGAAAGGTGCGGTAAATGGCTGCTCTTCAGGTCTTTTATATTTTAAAATGAATCAAAGGTTAAGCAAACAGAGGTTGAAAGAATTAGTTTATGATTCTTATTCATTCGTTTCACTCTTTCGTGAAATCCGCGCCTCTTCCAAGTAGTTATACAGTGTATACTTGGAAATCTGCATCGCGTCGCACAGGAGCAGGCTGGTTTTTGTGATCTTGAAGACGCCTTTCTGGTCAAGATAGTCGAGTGCACGAATCTTTTCTTCCTTGTTCATCAGCATCATCGGTTTTCCGATCATGGACTCTGCCTGATAAATATAGTGCTGTAAAATATCATCGACATTCTTTTTGAGAATAAAGTCGCGGTCAGACATGGCTGCCTGATTTGCGCCATTCGTGCCGTCCGTGCTGCCAGTTCCGGAAAAGGTGGCATCAGAAACCATTCCGGATGGTGTGCAGCCAGACATGCCGTCGATCTGTGCGCCCACAGCTGCCGATACGCCGATGGTGCCTGGGCGTCCGATCAGATTTTGCAGGGCACTCTGTGCCAGATAGAGATCGCGAACATCCATATTTAAGCAGACAGCTCCGATAATTTTGTGATGTTCGTCCTCGATGAGCGTTGTGCAGGACTTAAAAAGCCGGTCTTTCTGGCTGGTATCGAGGGAAATGATCGAATGCTTGAGCGGCTTGATATCATTGCCGAGCTGTGTGATCATGCCGCCGCGCGGGGAACCGTGCGGGGAGCTGTCACATAAGTTGCTGCATACAGAGTACTGCAACAGGCAGGATTTGTTGCAATAGATAATTTTATTCCAACCATCATTTTCTTAAAAACAAGGTTTTTCGCGTCCCACTACGGATATGGCTCATGTGGATGAGATGACAGGTGTGGAATTGTGAAGGGGTTATTGAAAAAACTCTCCGATTATTTATCTTCCCAAGTCTCAATCCGCGCCTTACGGTTCCAAACCCCTTTCTCCCATATCATTAAATGCACCTTAAATTCAATCGAATCCTGCGCTGTCGTAAAGGGTTCTTCACGCAGCAGTTCGGAGCGGATACCACGCTTTTCAAGCTCTTTCTGTCTTTTTTGGGCAAGAAGTTCGAGCGCTAGGTGACGGGTCTGCTGGGCTTTTCCGAAGGTGCGGGACGGGTAGGCGGAAGAGGCTTTTTGAAGCTTCCGGGCCAGGAGATCGACTGTCTTGGCATGGGCGTTCCGGTGCAGGAGGCGGGCAATCTGACGGGCACGGCGCTTGGTGGGGTGCTGCTCATAGTATTTCAGGCGATGTAGCAGTTTTGGATCACCGGCTTCGACGGCGATGGACTGGAAGACGCGCGAAGCGTCTTCGGAGAGGTGCCAGGGATTTTTGCGGACGACGCGGTATTTTTCTGGAACCGCCGGGTAGCAGCAGACGTTTAAAGGAGGAAATTCCGTGAGGGCGGCAAGTTCCCGTTCTTCTGTGCTGCAGGATTCTTCGCCCAGATAGTCGAGCTTGTCGCGCAGGATGGCGATGCGGTATTCGAGCTGGCGGAGGTATTCGTAGCCTTTCATCCAGAAGTGCCCGATCTGACTGTAGTCATAGTAGTGATTTTCGAGAGTCAGATCTTCGAAAAAGAGTGTGACAACCGAGCCTCCCTGATGGACGATCAGGGCATAGCGTCTGTTTTCATCCTGGGTTAAGAGGGCATCGAGTTCGCCCTCGTATGCCGGATCGTAGGTACCGGTCAGGCGGGCGTTGTGGAAGAGAAGGAAACTTTCGACTGCATCATTCATCAGGTAAACCAGGCGGATCGTGTCGGGAGCAGAAGTGCCGATTTCCGGGAGAATAAGTTCGAACTGGTTTTCGGATAATAGTAATTCTAACATGGAAAAGGGATCCATTTTATAAAACTCCTTAATGTATAAAAATCAAAATGTTTTCCGACACAGGCAGAAAAACGGAGCCAGTGACTATCGTATTCTCAATACAGGAAAACATAGAACAATCATGGTAATTATAAGAGAAATAAGAAGAGGATGCAAGAGAAGAGCAATGCTGCTGCCGGATTGTACAAAATTTTCAGCTCAGAAAAATTTTTCCAGTGAATCGTAACATTTTCTATGTTTCACAAAAAAAGATAGTAAAACCGCGCGATTCGTGTTAATATAAGAAAGCATAAGAATAATCGCGGTGTTTTTGCAGCGGCGGTGAAAACCGCAAAGCTGCGTAAGAGACTGCAAGTATGAATAGAAAGGAAAATTTATCATGGAAATCACAAAAGCAACCACGATGGGCGAGATGCTTCAGTATGATATGGGTATTGCATATGTTCTGATGGAGGCAGGCATGCACTGTGTTGGCTGTCCGTCTTCGATCGGTGAGTCTCTGGAGGAGGCTTGCATGGTACACGGTCTGAACGCAGACGAGGTTATGGCAAACATCCAGGAGTACCTGAATGCAAAGAAGGAGTCTGAGAAGGCTGAATAATCGCAACCTAGATGCTCGGTTAAATTTCGGATAAAAAGACGCTGTGCAAGAAGTAATGAGGCTTCTGCACAGCGTCTTTTTCGTTGTTTTATATGTAGAAACAGAATGCACAGAGAAAGAGCAAATTCTTATGCCTGAATCTTCTTTTCCTCCAGATTCCGGTAATACTCCTTCACCATATCGATAAAATCCTTCGCGTGTGGTGAAATAATGCTGTTCTTCTTATATAAAAGCAGCAGCGGCACGCTGAACGGTGGATTGTCTACGGTGAAGAATGCAAGCTGCTCCACGTGGGCAGTGTGGCGGATTCCGCCTTCCGGGAGGAAGGTGATGCCAAATCCTCTTGCCGCCAGGTTGACCGAAGTCGTACTGCTGGTGGTGTATAGGGCATCCTTTGGCTCCATATTCATCTTGGCAAAGAGGTTTTTCATGGCGTGTCCCATGACCTGATCCTCCTGCAGCAGGATGAAGCGTTCCCGGCGCAGCTTTTTCATATCGATTGGAAGCGGATGATCCGGAGTGCCTGCTTCCAGACCGCGGATAGCCGGATGGTCCTTGCTGGCTACCAGAAGGAGGCGTTCGTTGAAAATGGTGTCATAGACGAAATCATCCAGATTGAGCGGCATATTCATCAGGGCGAAATCGATCTGATCCTCCTGTAACAGCTTGGAAAGCTGGGCAGTGTGGTGTTCACGTAAGGTGATGCGGACATCCGGGTGGCTTTCAGAGTAGCTTGGCAGGATATCCGGCAGCAGGACGGATCCGCGCCACAGCGTCATGCCGACATTCAGAGTACGGCTGCGTCCCGTTTTCAGCTCGCCGAGCTGTTCCTCAAACTGTCCGGTCAGGACTCCGACACTTTCCAGATAACGCATATAGATTTTTCCTGCCTCAGTTAGTTTGAGCGGCATATGGCTGCGATCGAAGAGCTTGACGCCTAATTCCTTTTCGGTTCGTGCGATACACTGGCTTAAATATGGCTGTGACAGATATAATTTTTCAGCCGCTTTGGAAATGCTTCCCTCACGGACGGTGGTAATAAAATACTCCGGGTTTTTAATATACATTTTTCTGCCTCCATTTGGCTTAATTAGCCTTTGCTTTATAGGACTATTTTTAAATGCTTATATTATTGTAAAAAAACAATATTTATATTCTCGTTCCGGGGATGGCATTTCAATTTGATGCGTGTTATATTATAGCCATCAGGAAAAAACAAGAGTTTTCACTTAGAAGTATCCTAATAATATATAATAATATTACAATAGCGATATGTCAAGTGAAGAACCGACCTGATTCTATACCAAACCCTTTTATGTATAAGTATTGACAGGTATCCGTTACCAGTTTATTTCTTTTTATTTATGTAAACCCTATTGCATCAACCCTCCATGTGCGGTCAGAAGCCAATGACAGCACTACAGCAGTTATCCGAAGATTCCCTCTTGGAGGATAACGTGCGTTTCCACGGAATTGCTGCCGATTGGGTAACGGATTTCAAGGCAGAAGTGGAGCAAAGATTTAATAAAAAACCGTTTAGTCAGGAGTTGACCCCTCCTAGCTGGACGGTTTTTTATTTGGATAAATAGGGAATGTAAAGGTTTAATAAAAAGTCTATCTTAAAGCATGAAAGTTGTGGTATAATAAAGTCCATACAAATGTGTATTTTGCAAAATGAAATAGTTAGGGGGAGTACAGATGGAGATAGTTATGCTGGTGGTGTTTATAATACTGGTATATGTAGTTTTGAAAACAGTAGCGGATTATAGATATAATAAATTAGAGTCAGAGGTTCTTAAAAATCTGGGATTTTCAAATTGGAATATTATTGCTAATATTGATGTTATAATTACTAAAATTGTTGGTAACATTTATATTCCCTCCTAATAAGTCATTCCTTGTAAAAATCCCCATACTGAAAATGCCACTGTTGCTATATATAGACTGCTATATACTACTGCTCGTCCAATAAAGTTGTATATTTTATTTGTATCTAGTTTTCTTTTCATTTGTTTTCATCTTCTTTCTAACTAAATTTTCTAATTTGATAAATATTAACTGTTTTTAACCATAAATAACTTTTCACATTTATCATTTCTTGTTCCACCTTGGATAGTTCTATGTGCTTTATCAAAAGAATATACAGCTTCAAAGCGTTCATCTGAAATCGAATAACTTGAAATTATTACAATATTAGTTTTAGCCATTTCAAATGCCCAGTCATAAAACTCTTGACTATTGAACGAATTGATATAACCTTTTTGGTGACTTCCCTCATAAGGTGGATCAAGATATAATATAGCTCCAGAAACATCACTAAAAGTATGATAACTTTTGTTTGTAGCTTTTACTTCGTCAAGTTGTTGAAGTCGTTCAAGTTGTTTAAGTTGTTGAAGTTGTTGAAGTTGTTGAAGTCGTTGAAGTTGTTGTAAAATTTTATGCTTTTCTTGTTTCTCATTAAACCAATTCCACTCTTCCCCAGAAGTAACTTTCTTATACGTTTCTGTTTGTTTATAACCGCTAAAAACGTCATGCTTTTCAATAATTTCTTTAGCTAGATTATATTTCAAATCTGAAATTTGTTTGTTGTACATATAGTTTGCCTTTTTATTACCGAAAGAGTTAATCAGCAACTTCAAAAAGTCGTCTATTGTCTTGTTTTCTTTATCCTTAATCTCGGTAAACTCTGTACGTGAAACAATAAGGGTTTTAATCCATTCACGGTCTTGTGATATAACTCGTTCAAATGCGTTGGTTATATCCTTGTCTAAGTCGTTATAATGGACTTCTAAACCATTTAAAACACATTCTGCTGTAATTGCTCCGCCACCTCCGAAGATGTCGTATATCGGCTTATCTGTACCAAAGTTCTGTTTGATAATTTCAACTATTTTCTTGCTTATCTTTTTCTTGCTTCCTTGATACGGTAGTCCGATTGGTTTGCCTTTTCTAATTTTCTTCTCGTCTAAACTAAGCATTAAGATTCCTTGTCTTTCTATTTTGGTAAAATTTATTCCATTTTTCTATAAGTTCCAGCAACTTAGGTTCATCATATTCGGTAAACAGTTCAATCTGAGATGTACACCAGCAATGTAAACAGCGACTGCAACTATAACAGATGTTTGTATATCCTCTGCAACCTTTGCAAACTCCTAAGCCGTCACTCGTTGGTACATCGAAGCAATGGCAATACCTTTCGTCATTAAAATATTTACTCATCTATTTACTTCCTTTCGTTTTAATCAGGTCAACTAATGCAAAAAAAGTATATAGTCCAATTCCGACTAGTGCTATTATAATAATTTTACCCACTACTGATTCAATACTCATTACTCTACCTCGATTGCTTCAAGTGCTACATTCTCGGCCATTACAACATCAATATCCTTTCCAGTCACTTTTTCGATATAATCAACTGCAAGTTTATTGGTTTTAGCTAGGTCCACAAGCTTTCTGTCTACAAGGTTTCCAACAACAATATCTTGAGTGATATTTGCTGCTACGCTTGCTTTAATCAATGTTTGAATACAACTCTCTAGTTCTTCTTGGAGTTTTTCAACTGTTTTGTTTACAATATCCATTTTTTCCTCTTTCCTTAACTATATGTATTATTATAACAAAAAAACTCTAAGCTGTAAAGCCTAAAGTCTTATATGATATTATTTTTCTTTCAATTTATTTTTGAACCAGATGATTCGTTCTTTGAACCAAGCGTCAACTCCTTCAGGACGTAGCC